>Ga0157372_10008789_pt1 | contig 10729 bp, 9 predicted proteins | sample C55metaG_FD_115307 | JGI IMG/M metagenome (GOLD analysis project Ga0157372, IMG submission 115307) | Corn rhizosphere microbial communities from Kellogg Biological Station, Michigan, USA - C5-5 metaG | ecosystem: Host-associated > Plants > Roots > Rhizosphere > Soil | place: USA: Michigan...
GGAGCTTCGCCCGTTCCTCTTGAAGATAGGGTGGATCGCTCACCAGGATGTAGCACGCTCCCAGCGCCACCAGACCCGCGGGAATATTGAGATAGAAAATCCAGCGCCATTCGTAGTTGTCGGTAATCCAGCCGCCCAGCGTCGGACCGACGACCGGAGCGATGAGGGCCGCGACACTGAAGAGGGTCATCGCAGCCCCCTGTTTTTCGCGAGGAAAAGCATCCAGCAGGATTGCCTGACTGGATGGCTGCAAGCCTCCCCCGGCAAGCCCCTGCATCACACGAAAGAGAATCAGTTGCTCAAGGCTACCCGCCATTCCGCATAAGGCGGAGCTGACGGTGAACATGGTGATCGACAGGAGGAAATAGTTGCGTCGGCCCAGGCGCGACGCGAGCCAGCCGGAGATGGGCAGGATGATGGCATTGGCAGCCAGATAGCTGGTAATGACCCATTCGCTGTCGGTAGCGGCGGCACTCAGTCCTCCAGCAATATAGCGCAGCGCGACATTCGCGATGGTCGTGTCCAGCACCTCCATAAAGGTTGGCACGACCACCGCAATCGCCACCAGCCAGGGACTGAAAGTCCTTCGCTGCGGCGCGGCATAAGACAATGGCGCGGCAAGAGAGGTCATGGCAATGTTGTCGGCGCGAAGATGGCGGGCAAGGTTGCGGGTTGGGTGGCCAAGGGCGGAGGCGGAGCCGGTTGTGTGGCGACTACTGGAGTCGGTACGAACGGCTGCAAGACTTTACCCGCATCAGGCCCCGTCGGAGGCTCCTTTACATGAACGTAGGGCGTGACCGAGAGTCCGATGAAGAGTGGGACCTTATCCGGATCGTAGTTATCCAGATCGATGCGCACGGGAAGTCGCTGGACGACTTTGACGAAATTGCCGGTGGCGTTCTGTGCGGGAAGCAGCGCTAGCGTCGAGCCAGTGCCCATGGTGAATCCCGAAATGTGCCCTTCAAAGGTATGCCTGCTGCCATAGGCATCCACATCCAGATCGACGCGCTGGCCGATGCGCAACGTCGCCAGTTGCGTTTCCTTGAAATTGGCATCCACCCAGATTTCGCTGAGGGAGCGGATGGCCATCAGGGCTTGGCCAGCAATCACGTTATTTCCCGGATTCACATTGCGGCGCGTCACGACGCCATCGATTTCGGCGACGACATCGCAATATTTAAGATCCAGTTCAGCGCCGGCTAAGTCCTGCTGCGCCTGAGCGAGTTTCGCCTGCGCCTGTTTGACGGCCGGGGACTGAGCCAGCAAAGCGGCATAGATGCGATCAATGTTGCCCTCCGGATCGCGCTTGTAGAACTCGTCGAGCATCTGCCGAGGCGTGCGATCGAAAGTGAAATCGACGCCCAATTCAGCGGCACTCTCCAGAAGCTGAAACTGCGCCGTGCGAACCGAGGAAACAGTTTGATCCAGATCAGCAGGAACCTGTCCTAGATCTGCCCCATTCGATGGCTGCGCGGGTAATCCCAGCGAAACGCGCGTCTGATAAACCCCCTGCAATGCCTCTTTCACCTGTGCCTGCGCGACGGCAAGCACCTGCTGACGACGATCCAGCTCCTCGGGCGCGATGGCTCCTGTGTTTTGCAGCGTCTTGGCGCGATCGAGATCGGACTGCGCTCGCTTTTCGACCGCCTTAGCCGATTCAAGCGCGGCGACGGTAGTTTTTAGCGACTCGATCTGGTTGTCCACGTCTTCAATCGCATGCTGTAGCTTCCATCGCTGGCTGCGGGCCTGGGCCTCGGTGCTGCGAACGCTGGCCGCCGCCGCGACAAGATTGGCTTGCGCGGTTTCAACCGCCGCCCGTTTTTGATTCACGGCAATCTGATACGGTTCCTTGTCGAGTTGAACGAGCAGATCCCCTTTCTTCACGCGATTGTTGTCTTCCACATACACATGCGTCACCTGTCCCGGCACCCGCGCCGCCACCGAAGTCACGTGGCCATTCACATAAGCATCGTCAGTTGAAACCGTGACCAGCGCTCGATGGGCCCATGGAATGATGAAAATGCAGCCGACTATCAGAAGCACCAGGATGATGCCCCAGACGACCCGTCGCCGCGAGCGGCGCGCTGGACGCTCAGGAGGAGAGAATCGCACTGGCCCTTGGGATGTTTGGACGACGCCTGCGGCCGGCGCAGCGTGTCCGTCGCCTGCGCCCGGCGGTTGACTCGATGAATCTTCCGGCATGCCTGCTCCTCACTTCCTTTGCGGCACAGGCCGATCGTAGTCAAGCGATCTTCAGTTTTCGATTCTTGCTCTCCAGCGAGCCTGCGACCGTTGCCATCACACATTCATGCGGCCCACACCGAACATTCATGCACGTCGGCAATAGTATGAGGTAAGGAAATCTGATCACATTCACGACTTTGTAAGGAAAATCGGGCATGCGACTGTCTAGACGTGGGATCGTATGGGTTGCGGGTTTGCTCTGTCTTTCCGCCATTGGGGCCAAGCCGGCCGGCCAGGAGCGTCCGGAGGTGAATCTGCTGGCGGTGGGCGACACTGCAGGGGACACGCCGGAGCGCGCTTCCGTGACTGCGGCTTTAACGCGCTATGTCTCTGACTCGGGCGAACATTTTAACGCCGCCGTCATGCTCGGCGATAATCTCACGATGACGCTCCATGGGGCGAACGATCCGATCTTTAGCCGGCTTTTCGAGCAGGCGTATGACCCTGCGAAGCTGAACTTTCCGTTCTACATGGCCTTTGGCAATCACGATTACGAGCGTAGCAAAGGCCCGATTGAGCTGGCCTACGCGGCGCAGCATCCAATGTCTCGATGGAAGATGCCATCAAATTATTATCGCGTCGATCTGCCGGCCGATCATCCGATGGTGACGATGCTCGTGCTCGATAGCGACCGCCAGGCGCTGGACGATTCGCAATGGCAGGCGGAAATCGAGTGGCTTTCGAAGGAACTGGATAAGCCGCACGCGGCCTGGCTGGTTTGCTGCGGCCATCACCCCTTCTTCAGCAACGGTGCCCATGGCGACAATGGCGTGCTCCAGACGCAATGGGGGCCGATCTTCAGAAGCCATCACGTCGATTTCTACATGTCGGGCCACGACCACACGATGCAGCACCTGGAAATCCCCGGCTGGCCGATCAGCTTTGTCGTCAGCGGCGGCGGCGGTGGTGGCCGCCGGCAGATGCTCCGCGACAATCGCGGCCCGTTTTCAAGATCGACGTTAGGATTTGCGCATTTTGAATTTGGCCAGGACATCGCCACGGTGAAGCTCCTGGATGGCCAGGGGCAATTGATCCACGAATTCACACGCACGCATGATGGGCAAGTTCACGTGATCGAAAACACGCCCAGCGACAAGGCCACGACGCATCCTCTTCGCACAATTGTCGGGTTGCCCGATTGGGGACCCAAACCCTCGACGCGACCGACCGTCGGCAAATGAGTCTGCGGAGTCTAGAGGTTCAACATCGGCTTTGCTTTGACGCTTTAATCAGAAGATGAAGTGAGCGACTGAATGGCCTCAAAAAGCTTTTCAAGCTCGACAGGCTTTGGCAGAAACTTGATTCCATCTGCCTCGACGGCTTTGCCGTCTTCGATAGATCCGCTTATCAGAATCCCCTTCATGCCGTAGGTCTTCTGCAACTCTCGCAACAGGGCTATGCCATCGCCATCAGGCAATCGAATATCACCGACGAACAGGTCCAATTTCTGCTTAGCCGCTTCAAGACTTGCTTCAGCCGCAGAATGTGCGCGCACGACACCGAAGCCGCGTTTGATGAGGAAGAATGCCGTAAGCTCCACCGTATCCCGATGGTCATCGACCAGAAGGATGCGAGGCAGCTTTTGACTGGAACTCATGAACCAATCCAGACGTGTAGAACCCTGTAATCGAAAAGGGCGATCATAAAGAGAAAGAGGTGAGGAGGCGAAGGACTTCCGGAAACCCTTAGATGTGATTCCAAGATTTACTTGCATTCGAAAGGGGTTTGTTTTATAGTTTTTTGCTGTCGGCGGTCCTCCCCGCAGAAAGTTCCCCCCCTCTTTCTGCACCCGCCGACTTTTTTATTGCGCCGCGCCGGGCTGGTTTGAACTTCCCCCGTCGCCGGGGCCCTTCCTCAGGTAATGCTCCAGCCGCTCCTGCATCTGATCAACATCGATTCTCCCCTTGTGCCAGACCTCGTTCGCCCCTTTTCGGACGGCATCCTCACTGAATTTCGCATCCATCAGCGCGGTGTACAGGATAACTGGAATATGTGCCGTATTGAGGTCGGCCCGGCAAAGGCGGATAAATTCCGTGCCGTTCATGCCCGGCATCATGCCATCGACAATGATGATGTCCGGTTTTTCCGTGGCGAGCATCGCCAGCCCCGCTTCTGCCGTGAGCGCCCGCAACGCGCGGTAACCGAAGCGGTCGATGATCTTCGCCATCACTTCCAGGGTATCCTCATGATCTTCTACCACCAGAACGGTCGGCATCAAACGGCTCCTGGCGCACCCCATCGGCCGTGTTAGCAGGGGCTCTTGAGCTACACCAGTCAGGATTATCAGAGGTTTGTTGAAAAAGTAGCCATGAACTGGAGGGCCGGCGCCGCAGCCTCTCTGTATCTCAATTTCGAGCGCATGCCGGTCTGAACCTAGCGGTAAGGATAGGGTGCAGCACATCTTACAACCCTATTTTTTAAGAATTGGTGCAATTGTTTCGCTCTTTTATTTTTTTCGAAAATAAATGCTTGAAGTCAGCGAGATGTTAGGATACAGTACGGATCGTACTCAGGTACGTGTATAGGCGGCAAGAGTGAGCGGTGAGGGCTTTGAAATGTCGACTACAGCATGGAAAAACGTTGATAATGTCCCTTTTGCATACGCGCAATGCCGGGGTGGCGACTTCAGTCGCCAGCCTGCGCCCCGTTCGCGGCATAGCATTCCAAGCCCGTCAATCTGTCGCAGAGGCGGCCGAAAAATCGAAAAAATGGTGCATTTTGGTGCACGGCGGGCTCGTTACGTATCCCCGGTAACCGATCTCGGTGGGCTTACTCCCGCGGTGCGCTCGCCATCTGGAGCGCGGTCGAAGGTTTTGGAATCCCGGTTCAGAAGGGGCGAAAAAATTGAAAAAGTGATGCAATATGATGCATTTTGATGCATGCATCGTCGGCAAAACCTCAAAATGGTGCGTTTTGGTTGCATTTTGTTGCATGGCGTTGCACGGAGCGCAGATCAGGAGCTCCGCACCGGGCGGGTTCCCGCAATTGAATCTCCACCCCATTTCCCGATAATCCCCCGCTGCCCTGAGCTATCTCGAAGGGCCTGCCCTGAGCTTGGTCGAGGGGCCCTGCCTGTTTTGTGCTTCAATGAAGAAGGAAGGATTCACACATGCGTCGTGCCAAAATCAGTATCGTCGGCGCTGGCAACGTGGGAGCGACCGCGGCCCATTGGGCGGCCAGCAAGGAGTTGGGGGATATCGTCCTTGTCGATATTCCGGAGATTAATGACCCCAAGGAGGCGGGCAAAAAGATCGCCAACACGCAGCCGGCGGGCAAGGCGCTGGACTTATATGAATCCTCGCCGATCGAAGGGTTCGATGCCCGCATCATCGGCACCACCAGCTACGAAGCCACCGCGGGCAGCGATGTAGCGATCGTGACGGCGGGCGTTCCCCGCAAGCCGGGCATGAGCCGCGATGACCTGATCAGCATCAACACCGGCATCGTCAAGAGCGTGGCGGAAAACATCGCCAAGTATTCGCCCAACGCGGTGATGATCATCGTCAGCAATCCGCTGGATGCGATGGTCTACGTCGCGTGGAAAGCCAGCGGGTTCCCCACCAAACGCATCATCGGACAAGCGGGCGTGCTCGATACGGCCCGCTATCGAAGCTTTTTGGCGCAGGAAATTGGCTGCAGCGTCGAGGACGTGCAGGCGCTGCTTCTGGGCGGCCATGGCGACGATATGGTGCCGCTTTCGCGATATACCTTTGCCGGCGGAATTCCGATCACGCAGCTTGTGGCCAAGGACCGACTCGAGCAGATCATCACCCGTGCCCGCAACGGCGGCGCGGAAATCGTCAATCTTCTCAAGACGGGCAGCGCCTACTACGCCCCCGCCGCCGCAACGATTCAGATGGCCGAGGCGATCATTCGCGACAAGAAGCGAATTTTGCCCTGCGCCGCGTATTGCGATAAGGAATACGGCGTCGGCGGGTATTTCGTCGGCGTGCCATGCGTATTGGGCACCGAAGGCGTCGAACGCGTGCTTGAGATCGAGCTGGATGAAAATGAGCGCAAGATGTTCCAGACCAGCGTTGATCATGTGAAAGAACTGGTGCGCGTGGTGAAGATCTAGAAGATCAAGACGTCGGCGTGGGAGCGAGGAGCTGGGTTCTGCCGGAGATGGTATGAGTCGAGCTGTGCGGGCGGACGGGGAGGCCGGAAAACGATGCAGCGCGGGCCTGTCCCGAGCGACGTCGAGTGGTCTGTGGCTGGCAGTGTCATTGCTGATACTGACGGCGCTGGGCATCGGCTGCACGCCGACGCCGCGCATTTTGACGGCCGACGAGCAGCACGTCATCGACCGCAGCCTGGTGGAATACCCGGCGAACTTCGAGCTTCGCCGGTATATGACCAGCCTCACAGCGCCGACGGCGATCGCCTTTGATGAAGATGGGTCATTGCTCGTTGCACAGGGCGAGCGCGACGAAGAGCCGACGATTTTCCGCGTAAGCAAGGCGGGAAAGCTGGAACTTTTCTATCCGCGCAATCGAAAGTTTCCCTTTAACTTCCCCGTCACCGGCTGGCGCATGTACGGGCCGATCGGGGGAATGGTCGTCTACAAGGACGAAGTTTACGTCTCGCACCGCGACGCCAATGGATTTGGCGTGATCACGGCGCTGGATCATAAGGGAAACCATAGAACTGTCGTCGCAGAGCTGCCGGCACAGGGCGATTATGGCGTAACTGACCTGGCCATCGATCCGACCGGCCGGCTTTTCTTTGGCGTGGGCACCGCCACCAACAGCGGCGTCGTCGGGCTGGACAACTGGGGCGCCGGCTGGGTGCTGGAGCATCCGCAGTTTCACGATGTGCCCTGGCACGACCTGTTTCTCTTTGGCTACCGCTTCGATTCGCCCAACCCGATGGCAGGGCTATTTGGGCCGGCCGATATTGCGGTGACCGGGCCGTTCCAGGCATTCAATCAGGCGACGCAGCTTCGCGTGCCGGGCGCAATCTCAGGAAAACCCAGCGGCGCAATCTGCTCGGTTTCACCGCAAGGCGGGCCGATACGCGTCGAAGGTTATGGCATTCATAACCCGCGCGGCATCGCGTTCGATAATTACAACCAGCCGTACTTCACCGACACCGGCATGGAACTGCGCGGGACGCGCCCGATTAACAAAGACCCGGACGCCCTGCTGCGATTGGTGTTGGGCCAGACTTGGTACGGCTGGCCCGATTACAGCCGTGATTTGACCAAGATCAGCGAAAAGCAATTTCAGCCGCCGGCGGAACTCATCGCGCGTACAGGTTATCCAGAAGGCGTTCGCGCGCTGATCGATGAGAGCGACAGCGGCCTGACGGCGCCGCTACGGGATTCGCTGTGGCAGGCGACCTTTCCCTGGATGTCGGGGGCGGCCAAGCTGCGATTTGCCCCGGCGGATTGGCCGCTTCGGTCGGTGGCGGGCAATGCCGTCGTCGCGCTCAGCGGCGATCGCGCGCCGTTTGCCACCGATGGCCGGCAGATTGTTGGGCCGGGCGGGTATCGCGTCGTCTGGGTCGATATGGGTCGGCATTCGGTTCACGATCTGATCCGCAACACCGCTCTGCTCCCGCGCAGCCGCGTGAATGCGAAAAATGGCGACCTTCTCGAACGGCCGATCGATCCGATCTTCGCGCCGGATGGCACGCTCTACATCCTGGACTATGGCCACATGGAAGATCGAGACGGCAAAGAACATGTCGAGCGCGGCACCGGCCAGATCTTCCGGCTCATTCCGCCCCACGAACCGGCCAAAGCCACGCAACCGTCGCAGCCGGGGTGAGGAGAAGTGGATTACTCGAATTACTAGCTATGGGCCATCGAGGCAAAATGAATACTCCGACACTTGTGTCACCGTACTCCGCGTTCTCCCCGACCTGCTCTGCCTGACATGGCGTTTTCGATTGCTTTCTCTGAGGCAATAAATGCCTGGACGCTCACGGCAAACAGTTTCGAACGGTCGAGGCCATTTGAAGATGCGAACGCCTCGGCAAGTGCCAGAATTTTTGGATCAAGCGAGATGAGGACTCGCTTGGCTTTTTCGCTGGGGGATTTACGCGGTCGGCCGCGGCCGCGCTTCGCGAGGTTCCAGAGGGCCTTGGAGCGATTGGACATGGGACGGGTTTCTTCAAAGGAAATCCCTCTCTCCCACTTGCGGGCCTCGGCGTCCTTTTCCTTGGATGTCAGGCTCGGAAAATCTTTGCTCATGACTTACTCCTGATTTTGCGATACTGACGAATCTGGCTGGGTTTCATCGGCATCGCATGACAAATGTAAATTGAAACGGTGGCCGGGTAATCAATCATCGTTCCCCAATCAAGGAATTCGAGGTCGGCAAATGCAAGTTCCTGGGGCAATTTGAACGCGAAAATAACCTGCAGGTATTGACCCGATGCCGTTTGGCCCCAGACCAGATACTTCCCGTCGCCGATCTCGCGCGGAAAAGGATTCTCGGCATGCTGAACAATGTACTTTGCATCGGCCAGATTGGAGCCATGCTTCCTTACATGCTTGCGGTTCCATTCGTCCCAGGCAAAGACAAATGCCATACATTAATAGTATATACTAAAATAGATTGCGTCAACTGCGCCACCGACCGCGCAACTTGGGCGGAACGTTGAATTTGCCTGGATTCAATTTGCCACTGACAGCGGGAACGAGTTTAGGATTGCTACATGTCGCAGCCGGAGCTTCAATTGGAATATCGAGGCGGCGCGGAAGCACAGGACGCTGGGACTGCGCGCCTCAAGCCGCTGATGCGTTCGATCGGCTCGGTCGCGGGGGCACTGATCGGTCTGATTCTGGTGCTGGCGATTTTTGGGGCCTGGAGCCCGCGGCTGTTTCTGCGGGCCGATACGTTCGTCAACGTTCTCAAATACAACTATGCCTATGCCGTCGCGGCGGTGGGCGCGACCTTCGTCATCATCACGGCGGGCATCGATCTTTCGGTGGCCAGCGTGATGGCGTTAGCGGGCGTAGCCTGCGCAATGGCCGTCACGGGCGTCACGATTCCCGAATTTGATGGGGGGCAGATGATCGTCATTGCGCTTGGCGTAGCGCTGACCTGTGGACTCTGCACGGCAGGTTTTCTGCTGCAGCGGGGAACGAGCCGAACGAGATCGGTCGCGGTGGGTAGTGCAGCTGCAATCGCGGGAGCTGTAGTCAGTGGCCTTTTATGGTGGCTCATTGCGGGGCGGAAAGTTGCGCCCATGCCGGTGTGGGCGGGCGTTTCGATTGGCATCGCAACGGGTGGGCTGGTTGGATTGTTCAATGGGCTGCTGATTACTTCGCTTTCGCTGCCGCCCTTCATCGTCACGCTCGGAACGCTCGGCGGCGTGCGAGGATTGGTGCTCTACATGACCGGCAGCATGCCGGTGGATGGATTGCCCGATGCGCTGTTGCGCATGCACAGCGCTTCGTGGCTGGGGCTTCCGCCGAACGTCTGGATCACGGTCGTGCTGATTCTGATCGCGGCGCCGGTGCTGCATTTTTCAGTGATGGGGCGATACGTCTATGCCATCGGCTCCAACGAGCGCACGGCGCGCTTGTGTGGCGTGTCGGTCGAGCGATGGAAAACGATTTGCTATGTCGTTGCCGGGCTGACCGCGGGACTGGCCGGCGTGATGATGGATTCTCGCCTGCACAGCGCGATTCCCAGCGAATACCAGGGATGGGAATTGACGATCATCGCTGCCGTCGTCATCGGCGGAACGAGCCTGTTCGGCGGCGAAGGGACCATGATCGGCAGTATCATCGGGGTGCTGATGATCGGTTTCCTGCGCTCGGGATGTAATCTCGCTGGTGTCGAGGCCAATCTTCAGCAGGTCTTTATCGGGGCGATTATCGTGCTGGCGGCGGCGGTGGATCGCTTCCGCCATCTGAGCGGATGAGGGATTACATGGTTGCGCGGAGCATTTCGCTGAGCGTGGTTATGCCCGAGCGGACTTTATCCAGCCCATCGGATCGAAGCGGCCGCGGAGTCTGAAGGCGCGTGGCTTCGCGAAGATCGGACCAGGATAAATCGCTTGACAATCGTTGCCGAAAGGCATCATCAACAAGCAGAAGCTCATGGAGTCCAATGCGTCCGTTGTATCCTAGATGATTGCAACGTTCGCAGCCTCGCGGCAAATAGAGCGAAAGCGGCCGGCCTGGTTCAAGTTGGAAGATGCGCCGTTCAGCCGAGGCGGCATCGTGCGATTCGCGGCAGCTCGAGCAGAGCTTGCGCACCAGCCGGCGGGAAAGAACTCCCATGAGAGCGCACGCCAGCATCGACCGATCGATTCCAAGCTGCGTGAGTCTCCAGAGAGCCATTGCGGCATCGGGCGCTTCGATGGCTGCGAAAACCAATGTACCGCTGAGGGTCGCGTCAATTGCCAACTGCGCCGTCTCGGCATCGCGCAGATCACTGATGGCGAAGACATCTGGCCTGTGCGACAAGGCCGCGCGCACGGCATCGGCATATTTCGTCGAGTCGGCGACGGGGATCTGATTGACGCC
>Ga0157372_10008790_pt1 | contig 10729 bp, 11 predicted proteins | sample C55metaG_FD_115307 | JGI IMG/M metagenome (GOLD analysis project Ga0157372, IMG submission 115307) | Corn rhizosphere microbial communities from Kellogg Biological Station, Michigan, USA - C5-5 metaG | ecosystem: Host-associated > Plants > Roots > Rhizosphere > Soil | place: USA: Michigan...
CCCGACACCGACCTTGACGATCGTGGCGCCCGCGCTGATCAGGTCGCGGGTGCCCTCGGCCGACACCACATTGCCCGCGGCCAACGGAAGCCCCAGGTCGAGAGACGACACCGACTTGATCGCGTCGAGCATCTTGAGCTGGTGGCCGTGCGCGGTGTCGATCACCAGAAGGTCGACGCCGGCCTCGGCGAGCGCGCGGGCCTTGGCGCCGACGTCACCGTTGATGCCGACGGCGGCGGCGATGCGCAGCCTGCCCTTGTCGTCGACGGCGGGTGTGTAGATGCCTGCCCGGATCGCTCCCGTGCGGGTCAGCACGCCTGCCAGAGTGCCGTCGGGGTCGGTCAGCACCGCCACGTCGAGGAGCGCGTGTTCGAGCAGGTCGAACACCTTGCGGGGGTCGGTGCCCGCGGGCGCGGTGACGAAATCGGATATCGCGATGTCCCGGACCCTGGTGAACCGGTCGACGCCGACGCAGTTCGCCTCGGTGACCAGCCCGATCGGCCGGCCTTCGAAGGCCACCACCGCGGCACCGTGTGCGCGCTTGTGGATCAGCGCCATCGCGTCCGACACCGAGTCGTCGGGCGACAGCACCACCGGCGTGTCTACGACCATGTCGCGGCTCTTGACGAAGTCGACCGTCTCCTTGACCGCCGAGATGGGCAGGTCCTGCGGCAGCACTACGATGCCGCCGCGGCGGGCCACCGTTTCAGCCATCCGGCGGCCTGCCACCGCGGTCATGTTCGCCACCACCACCGGGATCGTGGTGCCCGACCCGTCGTGCGTCGAAAGGTCGACACCGAACCGCGACTGCACGTCAGAGCGTCCGGGGACGATGAAGACGTCGTTGTAGGTCAGGTCGTAGGGCGGCGTTTGGCCATCAAGAAATCGCATCAACTGCGATTTTAGTCGCCCTGTCAGGCCTCGACTTCGCTGCGGTCGCCGCTCCACAGAGTGTGGAACCGCGCAGCCGGATCGGCGTCGATGCGGCCGTAGGTGTGCGCGCCGAAGAAGTCGCGCAGGCCCTGGGTCAGCGCGGCTGGCAGCCGTTCGGTGCGCAGCGCGTCGTAGTAGGACAGCGCCGAGGAGAACCCGGGGATCGGGATACCCAGCTGCGTGGCGGTCACCACGACGCGACGCCACCCGTCGACCGCGGCCTCGACGGCAGTCCGGAAATACGGCGCGACGATCAGGGTGGCCAGCTCCGGCTCCTCGTCGTAGGCCTCTTTGATCCGGTTGAGGAACTTGGCCCGGATGATGCAGCCGCCGCGCCAGATGGTGGCCAGGTCACCGGGGGTGATACCCCAGTTGTATTCCTCGCTGCCTGCCTGGATCTGGTTGAAGCCCTGCGCGTAGGCGATGATCTTGGACGCATAGAGCGCCTGACGCACATCCTCGACGAATTTGGCTGCGTCACCGGGCTTTTCGCCAAGCGTGCCGGACGCCAGTCCGGTGGTGGCCCTGCGCTGGACGACCGACCCGGACAGCGCGCGGGCGAACACCGCCTCGGCGATACCGGTGACCGGCACGCCGAGATCAAGGGCCGACTTCACGGTCCAGCGTCCGGTGCCCTTCTGCTCGGCCTCGTCGAGGATGACGTCGACGAGCGGCTTGCCGGTCTTGGTATCGGTCTGGCGCAGCACCTCGGCGGTGATCTCGATCAAGTAGCTGTCCAGGTCGCTCTTGTTCCACTCGGCGAACACGTCGGCGATCTGCGGTGCGCGGTAGCCCAGCCCGTCGCGCAGCAGCTGGTAGGCCTCGCCGATCAGCTGCATATCGGAGTACTCGATGCCGTTGTGCACCATCTTGACGAAGTGACCCGACCCGTCAGGCCCGATGTGGGTGCAGCACGGCACGCCGTCGACGTGCGCGGAGATCTCCTCCAGCAGCGGTCCGAGCGACTTGTACGACTCGGCGGGGCCGCCGGGCATGATCGACGGCCCGTTCAACGCGCCCTCCTCGCCGCCGGAGATGCCGGCGCCGACGAAGTGCAGGCCGCGTTCGCGCATCGCCTTCTCGCGGCGGATGGTGTCGGTGTAGAGCGCGTTACCGCCGTCGATGATGATGTCGCCCTCTTCGAACACGTCGGCGAGCTCGTTGATGACGGCGTCCGTCGGGTCGCCTGCCTTGACCATGATCAGCGCGCGCCGCGGCTTCTGAAGTGCCGCAGCGAACTCCGCCATCGACTCGGTCCGGACGAACGAGCCCTCGGAGCCGTGCTCGGACAGCAGCGCGTCGGTCTTGGCGACCGACCGATTGTGCAGTGCGACGGTGTAGCCGTGGTGCGCGAAATTCCGCGCGATGTTGGAGCCCATTACGGCCAGACCGGTGACCCCGATCTGAGCGGTACCGGTCGTGTCAGAGTTTGCAGACGAGCTCATACGGGCGGCCTTTCGTTTTTTTGTTGTGGGGGAGCGGTTTTGACAGCTGAGCACCTATGCGGCGAACAGTCGGTGTAATTCGGTCAGCCACGGCACCGCCAGCGCCAGGGTAGGCACCACGAGCACGGCGGCGGCGGCGAGGTAGGCGGTGGCGGCGAGGGCGCGGCTGTTTGGCTGCCCGCCGAGGCGGCGCAGGCGCAGCAAGGTGGTCGGACCGCCTGCCGCCAGGGCGCCGGACGGGGTGCGTCCGGACGCACACGCGACCAGCGCGCGCGCCAGAGGAGTCGGACCCGCGGCGCGCACGGCGGCGTCGTCGGCCAGCATTTCGATGAGCAGCCGGACGGCATCAAGGGCGCTTCCGCTGCGGACGAATCGGGGGAAGGCGGCGTGCACCGCGGTGAACATCTCGAGAACCAGGTCGTGACGGGCCCGCAGATGGGCGCGTTCGTGGGTGAGTATCGCGGCGATCTCGCTGTCGGACAACGATTTCAGCGTTCCCTCGCTGACCACGACGCGGCTGCGCACCCCGGGCAGGCAATAGGCGAGCGGCTGTTTGACATCGAGGATGCGCAGCCCACTCGCCTTGATACAGACCTTGGGTGGGTTCGATCCGTGTGACATGTCGAGCAGGTCGACCATCATCCGGTGATGCGCCCGCCTGCGCCGGGTGGCGATTGCCACCTGAATCACCGCGTACGTCAGCCGCGCGCCGATCACCAGGGTGACGGCGAAGACAGTGACGAGGCCGGCCCACAGCGGCCAGCCGAGCGCGTCGATCTCACTGGTGATCGTTGCGGTGGGACGGCCGTCGGCCCCGGGCACGAACAGCCGGCTCGCGATTGCGATACCCGCCGAGAACGCCGACAACACGGCGGCCAGTGCGATGGACTGCCACAGCACGATGGCGGCGCGCGGAGCGCGCATCGGCCAAGTCGCCCGCGCCAGCATTGCCGGGACTGGTCCCGACAGGAGCAGCGCGACGATGGTAAAGGCCAGCGCGGACACGCTGTAAGTATTTCTCAGCCGGTGCCCGGATTGCCAGCGGGCGGGACTTCGGTGTACTTTCCGCTCCTCGCGTCCGCGGCGGTCTTGCTTTCCAACTCCGCGAGCGCACGGCGCAGCGCTGCCGCTTCGTCGGCGCCGACGCGTTCGACGAAATGCACCAGCGCGGCCTCACGACTCCCTGAGTCCGCGGCCTGGTCGAGCGCGTCGACCATCAGCCCGGCGACGAGCTCATCGCGACCATGCGTGGGCGCGTAGCGGTGGGCGCGGTCGTCACGATGCTGCACGACCAGGTTCTTCTTCGCCAGGCGTTGCAGCACGGTCATGATCGTGGTGTAGGCCAGGTCGCGGCGAGCCGACAATGCCTCGTGGACTTGGCGCACGGTTTGGGGCTCGCCGGACGACCAGAGGTGGTCCATCACAGCGCGTTCCAGTTCCCCCAGACGCGTCATTTTGGCCATGTTCCGTTCATCTCCTACAGGCAGTAAATCCAGGGTACTACGCCTTTACTACGTTGCGTCGTATCGAACTCGTGAGAACAACTTCGTCGGCGCCTTCGAATGTTCCGGCAATGGTCATCGCCCCTTCGGCGGACCTTGTGAGTCCAGTCACACGGGGTAGCTCCTGCTGACCGCGTGACTATAGTAAGGCTAACCTAACTCAATATCGGAGGTGCCATGACGGTTCTGATCGAGGATCCGCTCATCGCGGGTATGGCGATCAGGCGGCCGCTGCCGTTGCACGAATCCAGCCGCCGATTGCGCGAGCTCTATCCCGAATGTCCGCGGGTCTACGGCGTTGCCGTGATGGGCGACCTGTCGCGCCGGCGGTGGTGGCCACTCGCCGAGGCGGCGACCACCGATCGCTTGCAGAAGATGTTCGACATCGCCGCCGAGGAGACCGACAGCCGGGCGGCGATAGCCCAGCAGCTGGCCGCGACACTGGCGCACGTCGTCGTCGGCCGCGTCGTGCCGCTGCTCGTGCTCGAGGGCCGCGCATGGGACACCGGCCTTGAGAACCTGTGGGTGCACGTGGACTCCGAGGGCGCGATCGACTGGGTCGGCGTCGCCGATGCGCGGTTGCGGGCGCTGCCCGACGATCCGGCCCTTGACGACGACGGCATCGTCACCATCCCCAGCGAGGCAGCGCTCGCCACCTGGGTCGCTCACCGCAGCCATCGCGCACTGGATCCGCTATTCGCGAGGCTCTTCGAGGTCTGCGGCGGCGCGATGTCCGTCGCGTCGATGTGGCACATCGTCGGCGGCGCGGTCGTCAGTGCCGCAACGCAGGTGCCGCTGCTCGCCGGGTCGAGCGAACTGACGAGCATGCGGCGGGCACAGGCGGTGCTCGACGCCCTGGTCGGGTTCGGGCTGCCGGTCCGCGGCACCACCCGGATGACAACCAGGAAGACCTTGCTTAATTAGGCAAGCCTTGCCTATTCTCTACCTACGAAGACAAAACTATCGGACCGCGCCGGAGTCCTGAGGGCTGCAGAGACTCCCGGTCCACTCGAAGGACGGGCCTCACGCACTCGGCGTGGGGCCCGTCCGCATTTTTCTGGTCTCACTTGTCGATGGCTCCGCCGCTGTCGGCCCAGTCCTTGAATCCGCCCATGTTGTAGACCTCGGTGTAGCCCATTTCCTTGAGCGCCTGTCCGGACAGCGCCGCGCGACCGCCCGCGGCGCAGTAGACGATGACGGTCTTGTCCTTTGCGAAACTCTGGTCGTAGTACGGGGATTCGGGGTCGGCACGAAACTCCAACATGCCGCGGGGAATGTGCACGGCGCCGGCGACCTTACCGCTCTGCTCCACTTCCGGCGCGTCGCGTACGTCGACCACGAGCGCGTCGCCCTTGGCGATCAGTTCCTTCGCCTGTTCCGGGGAGATCCGGGGCACAACGGCATTGGCGGCTTCCACTAGGTCTTTAACACTCTTGGCCATGCCCGACGATAACCCCGGGCCCCCGGCCGGGGAGCAGCCCGGGCCGTGTAAACACAATTACGTGACGACGGAAGTGACCGCCGAACTCGGCAAGGGATTCGACAACGAGCTCGGCCTCGACTACCTCGAGCTCACCCCCGACGGTGGCCGGGCGCAGTTGGAGATCAAAGACAAGCTGCTGCAGCCGTGGGGCATCGTGCACGGCGGCGTGTACTGCTCCATCGTCGAAGGCCTGGCGAGCGTGTCGGGGCAGGTGTGGCTCCTCGAGAACGGTGGCGGACACGTCGTCGGGGTCAACAACAACACCGACTTTCTCCGCGCGATCTCCTCGGGAACGGTGACCGCGGTGTCGACACCGATCCACCGGGGCCGCAGGCAGCAGCTGTGGTTGATCACGATCACCGACGACAGGGATCGCGTGGTTGCCCGCGGCCAGGTCCGGCTGCAGAACATTTCGCCCGAGTAGCAGCCATATTTCGTACGCCGCTGACCCTCATGTGGCGTGTCAGTATCGCCGACTATGCGTTCGACGCCGCATGAGCAGGACCGGCTGCTGATCTCGTACGCGGCCGAACTGGCCCGCCGCCGGCAGGCGCGGTCTACGGCCGAACCACCCCGAGGCCGTCGCGCTGATCACCGACCATCTCCTCGAGGGTGCCCGCGACGGCCGCACCGTGGCCGAGCTGATGCTCAGTGGGCATCGGTCGCCGACGACGCGCTTGGCACGCCGATGGCATGCATCAGCGAATTGCACTACCCCGACACCGAAGTCGCCACCGAAGGCGTCGCACTCGCACTGGCCGGCGGCGGCTGCCTGTCGACGTGGCAGGGCGAGAGACTCTAGCTCGCGGCTTTTTCGGTGTCCTGTACCGACGCCGCGATCTCTTGGAGCTCTTCGATCCTGGTGCGCGCGTACGCCTGCTGCTCGGTGATGGTGAGGTTCCCGCGCGCCCTCGACAGGAATGTCACCGTCCACGAAAGCAGCGTGGTGATCTTGGTCTTGAACCCGACGAGGTACACCAAGTGCAGCACCAGCCAGGCCAGCCAGGCGATGAAGCCGCCGAATTCCAGTGGTCCGACCTTTGCGACCGCCGAGAACCGCGAAACGGTCGCCATCGAACCCTTGTCGAAATACTGGAACGGCTCGCGCTGCGCCGGGTCGGCGCCCTTGAGCTCAGCCTTGATGGCCTTCGCCGCGTACTTGGCGCCTTGGATCGCACCCTGCGCCATGCCCGGCACCCCTTCGACCGCCGCCATGTCGCCGACGACGAATACGTTCGGATGGCCGGGGATGGACAGGTCCGGCAGCACCTTGACCCGTCCCGCGCGGTCCAGCTCCACATCGGATTGGTCGGCGAGGTCGCGGCCGAGCGGGCTGGCCGACACGCCTGCCGACCACACCTTGGTGGCGGATTCGATGCGTCGGATGGTGCCGTCGGAATCCTTCACGGTGATGCCGTTGCGATCCACGTCGGTGACCATCGCGCCGAGCTGGATATCGACGCCCATCTTCTCCAACCGCGCCTGCGCCTTGTTGCCGAGCTTTTCGCCCATCGGTGGCAGCACCGCGGGGGCCGCATCGAGCAGGATCACCCGCGCCTGTGTCGAATCGATATGGCGGAATGCGCCTTTGAGCGTGTGGTCGGCGAGTTCAGCGATCTGGCCCGCCATCTCGACGCCGGTGGGTCCGGCGCCGACGACGGTGAACGTCAGCAGCTTCTCGCGGCGGGTCGGATCACTTGACCGCTCGGCCTGTTCGAACGCACCGAGGATCCGCCCGCGCAGCTCGAGTGCATCGTCAACGGTCTTCATGCCCGGCGCCCACTCGGCGAAGTGGTCATTGCCGAAGTAGGACTGGCCCGCCCCGGCCGCGACGATCAGCGTGTCGTACGGGGTCACGTACGTGTGGCCCAGCAGCTCCGACTTGATGGTCTGGTTGGCCATGTCGATATGCGTCACATTGCCCAACAGCACCTGCGCGTTCTTCTGTTTGCGCAGGATGATGCGGGTGGGCGGGGCGATCTCGCCGGACGAGATGATGCCGGTGGCCACCTGGTACAGCAGCGGCTGGAACAGATGGTGCGTAGTCCTGGCGATCATCTTGATGTCGACGTCGGCGTGCTTGAGCGCCTTGGCGGCGTTTAAGCCACCAAATCCCGAACCGATGATCACGACCTTGCGTCGATCAGTTGCAGTGGCTCCGGGATGGCTCATCTTGGGCTCCTCGACGGACTACACGTGCACTTACCCAGACACTACGGTAGCCGCTCAGCATCCCTGAAGTGTGGTGAGATTAACCACGTCATCGTATGTTTAAGCCTCCATCATCGGCCTCAATTTCTCGGCCACCGCGGTGATGCCGCCCGGGTGGTAGCCATCGATGTTGGTGACGGGGCTGAGGATCACACCGTCGATCCCCGCATCAAGCACCTTCGTCTTGACCTGCTCGACGATCTGATCCGGTCCGCCGAACACCACTCGCTGCTTGAAGTCATCTGGGATCAAATCCGCGGTCGCCTGCTCGTTGATCAACGCCATCACCAGCATGCTGGTCTCGAGGGTCGCGGGATCGCGGCCGATCTCCTCGCAGCGCGCCTTGACCACTTGCAGCTTGCGCGGCAGCTCATCGAACCCCGATGTGAGGTTCAGATGATCAAAGTGCTTGGCGGCCAACGGAATTGTCTTCTTCTCACCGTGGCCGCCGATCATCAGCGGGATGTGGTCACGGAACCGAGGGTTGGCCATCGCCTCCTTCGCGCGGTAGTACTTGCCGGAGAATGTCGGCCGCTCGCCTCGCAGCATTGGCAGGATGATCTGCAGGGCCTCGTCGAGCCTGTTGAAGCGGTCGGTGAAGGTGCCGAACTCGAAGCCGAGCTGCTCGTGCTCGAGCTCGAACCAGCCGGTGCCGATGCCGAGAATGGCTCGGCCCTGGCTCACGACATCCAGCGTGGTGACGGCCTTGGCAAGCAGTGTCGGATTGCGGTAGGTGTTCCCGGTGACCAGCGTGCCCAGCTGCACGTTCTTGGTCGCGGTCGCCAACCCGCCGAGGGCCGTGTACGCCTCCAGCATCGGCTGGTCGGGGGTTCCGAGTCCGGGCAGCTGATAGAAGTGGTCCATCACGAAGACCGAGTCGAAGCCGGCAGCGTCGGCTTCCTGTGCCTGGGCGATGACTGTCGGGAACAGCTCTTCGACGCCCGTACCGTAGGAGAAGTTGGGGATCTGAAGTCCGAGTTTGATGGTCACGAGGTTCACGTAACCACAACTAAGCGGGGCGGTCACCCCGTTTAGCTTCGGGCGAACGCGGGAATATCAGCCGAAGTTCGCCAGCGCGCCGTGGCTGACGTGCAACGTCTGGCCGCTGATGTGCCGCGCGGCGGGTGTGCTGAGGAACAACGCCAACCTCGCGATCTCGGCTGCCACCGGAGCCGGCGTGCGGGACAGGCCGTCGTAGCCCGGCTCCGCCTTGCGGCCGGACGCCACCGCGTTGACGGTGATGCCGCGGATGCCGAAATGCGTGGCCTGCCCGGCGGTCCAGTCGGAGATGGCGGCCTTCACAGCGGCGTCGGCGCTGCCCTCGCGAGGCTGCTCCGGGATGACGTTGACGATCGAACCGCCGGAACGCAGGTGGTCGCCGAGGATCTGCACGGTCAGCACCGCCGAGACGACGGTCGTGTCCAGAGCGGTGCGCCATGCCGCGGCAAGGTCGGCCAACGAGTAGGTGCGCGGGTCGCCGGCGTCCCAGCGCGGGGCGGGAAGGTTGACGATGGTGTCCAGCTGGTGCGGGAACTGGCCACGCGCCTCTTCGAGGCTGGCCGGGTCGGTGGTGTCGAACACGATCGCGTCGACGTCGAGTTCCTTAGCGGCGACCTCGAGGTCGCCGCGGCGCGCACCCGCGATCACGACTCGGTGGCCCGCATCGCGGAAACCCTCCGCGACCGTGCGTCCCAGATCCGTATCGCCGCCGGTGACGAGCACCTCCATCACAAGGACCCTCCTGCCTGTGTTCAACGCTGAACCCCAGCGATTGAGGGTCATGTTACTGGACAGTAGCTAGGAGGTGGAGCTCGGCACGCATGCGACACGACAACAGTTCGGTCAACGTGCCATAGGGTCGTCATTCGTGCTGCCCCGCTGGATTTACCTCCCTGCGGCGATCGGCGCGCTGTTCGTCGTGGTTCCGCTGATCGCGATCGCCGCCAAGGTGAACTGGCCCAACTTCTGGTCACTGATCAGCAGCGAGTCGTCGACCACGGCGTTGGTGCTCAGCCTCAAGACCTCGGCGGCCAGCACTGCGCTCTGCCTGCTGCTCGGCGTGCCGATGGCGCTGGTGCTGGCCCGCAGCACTTCCCGGGCGGTGCGACTCGCCCGGCCGCTCATCCTGCTGCCGCTGGTGCTGCCACCGGTGGTCGGGGGCATCGCGCTGCTGTATGCGTTCGGCAGGCTAGGGCTCATCGGGCAATACCTCGAGGCCGCGGGAATCCACATCGCGTTCACCACCACGGCGGTGGTTCTCGCACAGACGTTCGTATCGCTGCCCTTCCTGGTCATCGCGCTGGAAGGCGCCGCACGCACCGCGGGGGCCGATTACGAGGTGGTGGCCGCCACCCTCGGCGCCAGGCCGTCGACCGTGTGGTGGAGGGTGTCGCTGCCCCTGCTGGCGCCCGGCCTGATCTCCGGGGCGGTGCTGGCGTTCGCGCGGTCGCTTGGCGAGTTCGGCGCCACGCTGACCTTTGCGGGATCGCGCGAAGGTGTCACCCGAACGCTGCCTTTGGAGATCTACCTCCAGCGCGAGAGCGATGCAGACGCGGCGGTCGCGCTGTCGCTTCTGCTCGTCGTGGTGGCCGCCGTTGTCGTGGTGGGGTTGGGCACCAGCCGGATCCGGGGCTCCAATGCGTGGTAGTGCGACATGACCGATGTGCAGGTGAGGGCCGTCGTCGAAAGTCGCGGCCTGGACCTCGAATTCGATGTCGCCGCAGGCGAAGTGGTTGCCCTGCTTGGACCCAACGGTGCGGGCAAGTCGACATCACTGCATGTGATCGCAGGCCTGGTGCGGCCAGATCGCGGCATGGTGCGCGTCGGACAGCGGGTGCTGACAGACACCGCGGCTGGGGTTCACGTGGCCACCCACGATCGCCGCGTCGGCCTGCTCCTGCAGGACGCACTGTTGTTCCCGCATCTGAGCGTGACCGGCAATGTGGCGTTCGCGCCGCGCAGTTCCCGTGCGGCGGCGGCACATTGGCTCGCCGAGGTCGATGCGGCGGATCTCGCCGACCGGCATCCACGGCAGCTGTCCGGGGGACAGGCCCAGCGGGTGGCGCTGGCACGGGCCCTCGCCGCCGACCCCGACGTGCTGCTGCTCGACGAGCCGTTGGCCGGACTTGACGTTTCCGCCGCCACCGCGATGCGCA
>Ga0157372_10008793_pt1 | contig 10724 bp, 9 predicted proteins | sample C55metaG_FD_115307 | JGI IMG/M metagenome (GOLD analysis project Ga0157372, IMG submission 115307) | Corn rhizosphere microbial communities from Kellogg Biological Station, Michigan, USA - C5-5 metaG | ecosystem: Host-associated > Plants > Roots > Rhizosphere > Soil | place: USA: Michigan...
GGCTCGCTCGATCTCTTCGTGCTCTCACATCCGCACACAGATCACGTCGGCGGCGCGCCGAGCGTGCTCCACGCGATGCATCCCGAGACCTATATCGATGCCGGTTTTCCCGGGTCTGCCGAGATGTATCGGGCGTCGCTCGAGCTGTCCCGTCGCGAAGGGATTCGTTGGCGACGTGCCCGGCCGGACGACGTCATCGCGATCGACGGAGTGCGGCTACGTATCCTCGCTCCGGATTCCGCCTGGACATCGAAGCTGAACGATCCCAACCTGGCGAGCGTCGTCTTGCTCGCGGAGTTCGGCGACGTCCGAATGTTGTTCATGGGCGATGCCGAGCGTCCCGAGGAGGATTGGCTGCTGGAGCACGAACGCGCGCAACTGCACGCCGACGTGTTGAAGGTCGGGCACCACGGCAGCAAGACGAGCAGCAGCGAGCCGTTCCTCGACGCAGTGTCGCCGCGGCTGGCGCTGGTGTCCGTCGGGGCGGGGAACACGTACCATCTCCCGACTCCCGACGTGTTGCGCCGGATCGCCGGGCACGGGGCGCAAGTATTGCGCACGGACCTCGTCGGCCCGATCGTGGCGCGAACCGATGGTCACAGGATCGTCGTAGAAACTGCTGGAGACCAATGGGAATTGCCGACGCGTTCGCCGCTCTCGCCGCGCCCTTGATTGGTCGACCGACGGCGTTGCCGGCCGATCTTGTCACGCGATATCCCGAGCTGTCGTCCGCCCGTTGGCGGCGGGGCGGACTGCCGGTGCGCGTCGGGGGATGGTGCCTCGGCCAGCGCGCCGTGTCCGCGATCACGCTGTGGCATACGATTTGGCTGGATGCCGAATCCTCGCCGTCGGAAGAATTGCTCTTGCACGAAATTCGGCACGTAGCCCAGTTTGAGGCGAGCGCCGCGTTCCCATTGCTTTACCTATGGGAGTCCGTACGCCGCGGCTATTTTAGAAATCGCTTTGAGGTCGACGCTCGGGCGTACGCGGCATCGCGCGTTCGGCGTGCGTGAGAACGAAGGCTCCCGCGACGAGGTGAGTAACGTGGTCAAACACACGGCAACATCGGTCGTCACGATCGAGCGCTTCATCATCGAAGAAGAGAGAAATCACCCTGAGGCCACGGGCGAGCTCTCGGGCATCCTGTACGACCTCGCGCTGGCCGCGAAGATGATCGCCAACAAGGTCCGCAGCGCGGGTCTCGCGGACATTCTTGGCGCCACGGAGAACGAGAACGTTCAGGGTGAGGTGCAGCAAAAGCTCGATGTCCTCGCCAACGAGATCATCATCAAGGCGATGGACCACGGCGGCCGCCTGTGCGCGATGGCGTCGGAAGAGGAGCCCGACATCATCCAGATTCCCGAGAACTTCAAGTGCGGGAAGTATTGTCTCCTCTTCGATCCACTCGACGGCTCGTCGAACATCGATGTCAATGTGCCCGTGGGAACGATCTTCTCGGTCGTTCGGAAGATCACGCGCGGCCGGCACGGCGAGATGGAAGACATCCTCCAGCCAGGACGTCGACAGGTGGCCGCGGGCTACGTGATCTACGGCTCGAGCACGATGATGGTGTACACGACGGGGCAGGGCGTGCACGGCTTCACTCTCGACCCGTCGATCGGCGAGTTCCTGCTCTCGCACCCGAACATTCGCATTCCCGAGACGGGACGCTACCTCTCGGTGAACGACTCGTACGAGGAGCTGTGGGACGACAACGTCCGCACCATCATGCGGAAGTACAAGGGCCTCGACGGCACGTCCAAGGCGCTCAGCACGCGCTACGTCGGCTCACTGGTCGCCGACTTCCACCGCAATCTCCTCGGCGGCGGCATTTTCGCCTATCCGGCGAACCGCAAGACGCCGCGCGGAAAGCTCCGGCTGTTGTACGAGGCAAATCCGCTTGGTTTCATCGTCGAACAAGCCGGGGGTGCCGCGTCCGACGGCGCTCAGCGCATTCTCGACGTGTTGCCCACGGAGCTTCATCAACGCACGCCGCTGTTCATCGGCAGCAAGCACGAAGTGGAAATCGCGAAGCGCGTACTTGGCGGCGCGCCGGAGCTCGTGGGCGCGTAGAGTTCCCTTAAAGGCGACTTCCAACATTTTTTGAAACACAGCGATCACAGACGTCACAGAGAACTGCTTTAGTTTTCTCTGTGATCTCTGTGATCTCCGTGTTTCAAAGCGCTTCGCCGTCCCCATCTAGTGGCCGCCTCGGCCTAATCGAAGAATGGCTGATCGCACGATTTCCACCCCATCAGGTCTGCCTGTGGACGTGACATATCGACCGGAGACGACGCCGGTCGATTACGCGCGCGACCTCGGCGACCCGGGCGCGTTCCCATTCACGCGCGGCGTGCAGCCCACAATGTACCGGGGCCGCCTCTGGACCATGCGGCAGTACGCCGGGTTCGGGACAGCCGCGGAAACCAACCAACGATTTCGCCATCTACTCGCGGCGGGACAGACGGGTCTGAGCGTCGCGTTCGACCTGCCGACGCAAATGGGCCTCGACTCCGATTCGCCGCGCGCCCTCGGCGAGGTCGGCCGCGTCGGCGTGGCGATCGACAGCGTCGAGGACATGCACACGCTGCTCGACGGCATTCCGCTCGACACCGTATCGACGTCGATGACGATCAATGCGACGGCGACGACGCTGCTCGCGATGTACATCGTCGTCGCCGAGGAGCGCGGGATCGCGCGTGATCGTCTCAGCGGCACGGTGCAGAACGACATCCTCAAGGAGTACATCGCGCGCGGAACCTACATCTATCCGCCCGAGCCGAGTCTGGCGCTGATCGCCGATCTCTTTCGTTTCTGTGCCGCCGAGGTGCCGAACTGGAATCCGATCTCGATTTCCGGTTACCACATCCGCGAAGCCGGCGCGACGGCCGTACAGGAGCTCGCCTTCACCTTCGCGAATGCGATCGAGTACGTGAAGCGCGCGATGGATGCGGGTCTCGCCGTCGACAAGTTTGCGCCGCGACTTTCATTCTTCTTCGCCGCGCACAACGATCTGTTCGAGGAAGTGGCCAAGTTTCGCGCCGCGCGGCGACTGTACGCGCGGTTGATGCGAGACCGCTTTGGCGCGAACGACGCGAGCGCGCGCCTCCGCTTTCACACGCAGACGGGAGGCGTGACACTTCAGGCGCAGCAGCCGCTGAACAACGTCGTGCGCGTCGCGGTCCAGGCACTGGCCGCGGTGCTCGGCGGCACGCAGTCACTGCACACCAACGGATACGACGAAGCGCTCGCTCTTCCGACCGCCGAGGCGGCAACGCTCGCCCTGCGCACCCAGCAGATCATCGCCAATGAGTCGGGCGCCGCGCTAACCGCCGACCCGCTCGGCGGCTCGTATTATGTGGAGCATCTGACAAATACGCTCGAGCGATGCGCGCTCGAGCTGATCGAGAAGGTGGATGCGCTCGGCGGCGCCGCGGCGGCGATCGGAAAGTCTTTCTTCCAGGAGGAGATCGCGCGCAGTGCATACGAGTTTCAAATGCGCGTCGAGCATGGCGAAACCGTCATCGTCGGCGTGAACAAGTACGCCGACGAGACGCCGCCGCCCGAAATCGCGACGCCTGACTACTCGGAGCTCGAGCGCGATCAGCGGGCGCGCGTCGCGGCCATTCGAGCAACGCGCGATAGCGGCAAAGTGGAGGCGGCACTGTCCGCGCTTCGCGCGGCCGCTGCGCCTTACGCCAAACCGGGCGCGGAGCGACCACCGATCGTCGAGCTGATCATCGATGCTGTGCGCGCTCGAGCGACGGTGGGTGAGATCGCCGACGCGCTGCGCGCGACTTGGGGCGAGTATCGACCGGCGTAGCGGGGGTCGTCCCTTGAACGAAGGGTTCGGGACGCCTACCTTTCCGCATTCGATCCCATGGTCTAAGTCTCAGCAAAATGCCGACTTACGAGTATCGTTGTCCTGACGGTCACGACTTCGAACACTTCTATCGCAAGATCAGCGATGCGGCGTCCGAGTTGCCGTGTCCTGAATGCGGGAAGCTGGCGATACGTCGCTTGACGGGCGGAGCCGGACTCGTCTTCAAGGGATCGGGATTCTACCTCACTGATTACGGCAAAAACGCGCACCGCAAAGGCGAACCGCCCAAGTCCGGCAAGAAGGAAGGTGGTGAGACTTCGTCCGGCGAGTCGAAATCAGCCGAATCGAAATCGAGCGAATCTTCCACGACGTCGGAGACGAAGCCGTCGGATTCCAAGAGTACGTCTACCGACTCGAGCTCGGGCTCGTCGACGAAGGGAAAGAGCGAGTCGTAATGGCTGATACTGATCTCCTTCGCGCGGAGCTGACTCGCGCCGCGCACTCTCTCGGCGCGCCCGCCGACGTCGATCCTATTCTCGAGCGGCCGCGCGATCCCGCATTCGGCGACTGGGCGACCAATCTCGCCATGGTGTTGGCAAAGAAGCTCGGTCAGAAACCGCGCGACCTCGCCGCGGCGATCATCGAACGTCTCGATCACGCGCGCGCCGGGATCAAGAGCGCCGAGATCGCGGGGCCTGGGTTCATCAACTTCCGCGTCGCGGCGGACGTCTTCGCCGAAGGACTGCGGGGTTTGATCGTGGCCGACGCCGCGTATGGGCACTCGAGTGCCGGCGAGTCCTGTCCGGTGAACGTCGAGTTCGTGTCGGCGAATCCCACGGGCCCGTTGCACGTTGGCCATGGCCGCCAGGCGGCAATCGGCGACGCGATCAGCGCGTTGCTGTCGGCGACCGGCTGGCGCGTGACGCGCGAGTTCTACTACAACGACGCCGGCGCGCAGATCATGAATCTCGCGACGAGCGTTCAAGCCAGAGTCAGACAGTTGGGCGGACAAGACGCGTCGCTTCCCGAGGGCGGGTACCACGGCGAGTACATCGTCGAGCTTGCCCAGCGCTACATCGACGAGCATCCGACCGATTCAAACGCCGAGGATCTCGACGCGGTGCGTCGTTTCGCCGTCCGCGAGCTGCGCAAGGAGCAGGATCGCGACCTCCAGGCGTTCGGCGTCAAGTTCGACGTCTACTTCCTCGAGTCGTCGCTGTACGACGACAAGCGTGTCGAGGAAACCGTGCGTCGGCTCGTCGAGGCGGGGCACACGTACGAGAAGGACGGCGCGCTCTGGCTCGCGACGACGGAGTTCGGTGATGACAAAGACCGCGTGATGCGGAAGAGCGACGGCACGTACACGTACTTCGTGCCGGACGTCGCTTACCACGTTACGAAGTGGGAGCGCGGCTTCACGCGCGCGATCAACGTGCAGGGGGCCGATCATCACAGCACGGTGACGCGCGTGCGCGTCGGTCTCCAGGCGTTGGACGCCGGCATTCCCCAGGGCTATCCCGATTACGTGTTGCACCAGATGGTCACGGTGATGCGCGGCGGAGAAGAGGTGAAGATCTCGAAGCGCGCCGGCAGCTACGTCACCGTCCGCGACCTGATCGACGAAGTCGGCCGCGATGCCGTGCGCTACTTCTTCCTCATGCGGAAGGGCGACTCGCAGCTCGTCTTCGACGTGGATGTCGCACGCTCGCAGTCCGACGAAAACCCCGTCTATTACATCCAAATGGCGCACGCGCGGATGTCGGGCATTTTCCGCGTCGGCGAGATCGACCCCACCTCGATCACCGGTGACGACGTCGACCTCTCCGTGCTCGAGCTCCCGGAAGAGACGCAGCTCATGAAGGCGCTGTTGGACTTTCCGACGCTGGTCGCCGGCGCGGCCGAAGCGCTCGAGCCGCACCGGGTCGCGAATTATCTGCACGAGACAGCGGGGAAGGTTCACCTCTGGTATCACAAGGCGCATGTGCTCAACGAACCGCCGCCGATCATGCGAGCGCGTCTCGTTCTCGCTCGCGCCGCGCAAATCGCTCTCCGCAACGGCCTCGAGATCCTCGGCATCTCGGCGCCGGAGCGAATGTGAGAGAGTTGTCATCCTGAGTGAAGCGAAGGATCTACTTTCACTAGTTGGCAACCAGACAAGCACAATAGATCCTTCGTCGCTTCGCTCCTCAGGATGACAACAACCCAATGACCGTTCTCGTCGTAGGCTCCGTCGCGCTGGATTCGGTGGAAACGCCGTTCGGCAAGGCCGACCACGTGCTCGGCGGATCGGGCACGTTCTTCTCCGCGTCGGCGAGCCACCTTGCTCCCGTTCAGCTGGTCGGCGTCATCGGCAACGACTTCCCGATTGACGACCTCAAAAAGGCGTTCGCCAATCGGCCGATCGATCTTTCCGGGCTCGAGCAGCAGGAGGGGGCGTCGTTCCGCTGGCGTGGCCGTTATCGCCACGACTTGAACATGGCCGAGACGCTCGAGACGCACCTCGGCGTCTTCTCGAACTTTCATCCAAAGATCCCCGATCAGTTCCGGAGCGCGCCGTTCGTCTTCCTTGGCAACATCGATCCGCGGCTGCAGCTCGACGTGCTGACGCAGGTATCGAAGCCGAAGCTCGTCGCCTGCGATACGATGAATTTCTGGATCGAGAGTCGGCGCCCGGATTTGATGCGGCTGCTCGAGCAAGTGGATCTGATCACCCTCAACGACGCCGAAGCGCGTCAGCTCACTGAAGAGTTCAATCTCGTCAAGGCGGCGCGATGGATCATGGCGCGCGGTCCGAAGTACGTCGTGATCAAGAAAGGTGAGCACGGCGCGTTCATGTTCACGAAGGACAGCATCTTCTTCGCGCCGGCGTATCCACTCGAGTCGGTGTTCGACCCCACGGGCGCGGGCGATTCGTTTGCCGGTGGGTTCATCGGATATCTCGCCCGAACCGGTGATCTCTCCGAGGCAAACCTGCGCCGCGCCGTCGTGTACGGGTCGGCGATGGGCTCCTTCGCCGTCGAGAAGTTCTCTGTGCAACGGCTGATCGAGATCACGCCCCAGGACATCCAGCGGCGCGTCGCGGACTTCCATCGGCTTGTCGTGTTCGAGCAGGACGCCTCGTGAGCGATCGATTGGACTATCGCTCGGCGGGCGTGAACATCGACGCCGCGGACGACGCGAAGCACCGCATCAAAGCGCATGTCATGTCGACGCTCACCGCCGGTACGCGCGGTGAGTTCGGCGGCTTCGGCGGAATGTTTCGCGTGCCCACGGATGTACCGAAGCCGGTCCTCGTCGCAAGCGCCGACGGCGTCGGCACGAAGCTCAAGGTGGCGATCGAGGCACGTCGTCACGATACGGTCGGACACGACCTCGTGAATCACTGCGTGAACGACATCCTCGTGCAGGGGGCGACGCCGTTGTTCTTCCTCGACTACGTCGCATTCGGCGCGCTCGAGCCCGCGGTGGTCGAACAAGTGGTCGCCGGCGTCGCGGCCGGTTGCCGCGAAAACGGCTGCGCGCTGCTCGGCGGCGAGACCGCCGAGATGCCGGGCGTCTACACGCCGCCGGATTATGACGTCGCCGGCTTCATCGTCGGCTACGTCGACGAGGACGCGATCCTCGGGCCGTCACGCGTGCAGGAAGGTGACGTCCTCGTCGCACTGGAGAGCACGGGTTTACACACGAATGGCTTCTCGCTTGCGCGGCGCATCGTCGCCGATCGCATGCGGGTGACCGCGGCCGATCAGTTTCCCGGTTCCGACGGGAGCGTTGCCGATGTCCTCCTCGCGGTGCACCGCTCGTATCTCGCGATCATGAAGCCTTTGCTGTCGCGTGTACACGCGATGGCGCACATCACCGGCGGCGGCATCCCCGGGAACCTCAATCGGGCGTTACCGGCGACACTCGACGCGGTCGTGGACACCGGTACCTGGGAACCACCGAACCTTTTCCGTCAACTCCAAGCGGCGGGCGGTGTAGAAAGGGCCGAGATGTTTCGCGCGTTCAACATGGGCGTCGGGATGGTGGTGCTCGCGCCCGAGTCCTCGGCGGAGGATGTCATCGCGAGCGCGACGGCCCATGGCGTGCGTGGCTGGCGGGCCGGCCGCACCCGACGCGGATCGGGTCAGGTGATTCTCAACCCGGAGTAAACGGCATGAAAGTGCGTTACCTGTCCGCCTTCATCATTGCATCACTCGCAACCACAGCGGTCGCGCAAGACCTGGCGACCACAAAGTGTCCGGCGGGTATCGCGCAGGATGCCTGCCAACAGGCATTCGATATCTACCAGTTCATGGCGCCGCAGCTGGGCCTTGCACTCACGGGAGGCAACGCGACGGCGGGCCAAGGCGGCGTACTCGGAGGCCTCGGTCATGTATCCGTGGGCATCCGCGTCAATGGCTTTCGTGGAAAAATTCCTGACATCAACAACAGCGCGTTTCAAACGTCTCCGGGAGCGGCGCAGCGTCGCACACTCCCCACTACTGACGAGTGGGTCGGCCTTCCCACCGCTGACGCCGCGGTCGGTCTGTTCAAGGGATTTCCTCTCGGACTGAGCAACGTGCTTGGCCTGGATGCACTCGCCAGCGTGTCGTACGTCCCGACGCTGTCGCAGGACGATTTCTCCGTCTCGCCGAGCTCCAACTTCCAATTCGGCTATGGGGCGCGCCTCGGATTGCTTTCCGAATCGATCGTAACCCCCGGCATCTCGTTCACCTGGCTCGAACGCGATCTGCCAACGACCGACCTCGTGGCCAATCTTTCGGGGGCGTCGTTGAGCGTGACCGACACGAAGGTCAAGACGAAAGCCTGGCGTGTCGTCGCGAGCAAAAGCTTGGTCATGTTCAGCGTCGCCGGTGGCGTCGGCCAGGACAAATACGAGCAATCGGCCGTGGTGCGCGGTTCTTTCAGCGGTGCGACAGCCGAAGCACCGGGGACGAGCGAATCGTTGTCGCGCGTCAACTTCTTCGGCGACTTCGCGTACAACTTGCCTATTCTCAAGATCGCGGCCGAGATCGGGCACGCGACGGGCGGCACAGTCCAGACGTACAATTCGTTCTCGGGTGGCCGAGCCGATCAGTCGTATACCTATGGTTCGCTGGGCATCCGCTTGAGTTGGTAATGACCGATGGCTAATTCAACGGCGATCGAGCGCGACGTGCTGCACATGCGCCGCGCGCTGGAGCTCGCCGAGCGTGGCTGGGGACAGACGGCGCCGAACCCGATGGTCGGCGCCGTCGTCGTTCGCGACGACATTGTCGTCGGCGAGGGATTCCACGAGCGCTACGGCGAAGCTCACGCCGAGGTGAACGCCTTGCGCGCCGCCGGAGAACGCGCTCGCGGGTCGACGCTCTATGTCTCACTCGAACCGTGCGCGCATGTCGGCAAGACTCCGCCCTGCACGGGCGCGATCATCGCCGCCGGGGTCTCGAGGGTCGTCGCCGCGATTCGCGATCCGAGCCCCGTTGCTCGTGGCGGTGTGGAAACGCTGCGCACGGCCGGTGTGGAAGTGCGTGTCGGTGTCGAACGCGAACGCGCGCTCGAGCTCAACGCGTCGTTTTTCAACGCGCAGGCGAGCGATCGTCCGTGGGTCGTCCTCAAGCTGGCCGTGTCGGCGGACGGCGCGATCGCCGACCTCACCGGCACTCAGCGCTGGATCACCGGACCGGAGTCTCGCGCCGAAGTGCACCGAATGCGCGCGAACGCCGACGCGGTGGCGGTCGGTGTCGGTACGTTGCTCGGCGACGATCCGGCGCTGACGGTGCGCGACGCGCCGCCGCCGCGCTTGCCCCCGCGGCGAGTAGTATTCGACTCCCGTTTGCGAACACCGCTCGCCGCCAACGTCGTTCGGACGGCGCTCGATGTGCCGACGATTTTCGTGGCGTCTCACAACGCACCGTCCGAGAGTCGTGTCGCACTCGAGCGGGCCGGCGCCGAAGTCGTCGCGGCCAACGGCCTGTCGGATGCGCTGGTGCTTCTTCGCCAACGCGAGATTCGATCGCTTTTCTGCGAGGGCGGCGCCAGACTCGCCGGGTCTATGCTCGCGGCGGGCCTCGTGGACCGCCTCGCTATCTTTCGCTCACAGATGCTCATCGGCCCGAGCCGCCTTGGCGCATTCGAGTTCGCGCCGCCGCGATTCGAGGACCGGTTGTCGGATTTTCCGGTCGTGATGCGGCGTGGCTTTGGCGACGACGAGCTGACGACTTACGCGCTGCGCGAGGTACCGTGTTCACTGGATTGATCGACGATGTGGGGAAGATCGAGACCGTATCACACACGCCCACGGGTCTCGAGCTCCACATTGCGTGTCGTTATGGGGACCTCGCCGACGGCGAGAGCATTGCCGTCAACGGCGCATGCCTCACGGTGCTGACGCACGGAAACGGCTGGTTCACCGTCGGAGCCGTGACGACCACCCTCGGCCGCACGACGATCGGCGGATGGACCGTCGGACGCCGGGTAAACCTCGAACGGGCGCTTCGCGCCGGCGACCGATTGGGCGGCCATTTCGTGCAAGGCCACGTCGACGGTGTGGCGCGGGTCACGGCGGTCGCGATGGACGGCGACGCGCAGCTTGTCGACCTTGCCCTCCCGGCTGGGCTCGCCGAGCTTATGGTGCAGCATGGGTCGCTGGCGGTGGACGGCGTGAGCCTGACCGTCAATGACCTCCCAGTCCCGGGCGGTGTGCAGCTTTCCCTGATCGACTACACGCTGCGCCACACGACCTTAGGAACGCTCGTCCCGGGCGATCAGGTGCACGTGGAAGCGGATATGTTGGGAAAGTACGTGCACCGCTTGCTCAAGGAATCAACATGGGTTTCGGAACGATAGAACAGGCGATCGACGCGATCCGCGACGGCAAGTTCGTCATCGTCGCCGACGATGAAGATCGCGAAAACGA
>Ga0157372_10008795_pt1 | contig 10724 bp, 9 predicted proteins | sample C55metaG_FD_115307 | JGI IMG/M metagenome (GOLD analysis project Ga0157372, IMG submission 115307) | Corn rhizosphere microbial communities from Kellogg Biological Station, Michigan, USA - C5-5 metaG | ecosystem: Host-associated > Plants > Roots > Rhizosphere > Soil | place: USA: Michigan...
GTACAGTTAGCAATTTGAATATTATCATCGGCACACAGTTCTAAAAAGCGTTCAACCCGTGCAGATGAATGCTCAGGGCCCTGACCTTCGTAACCGTGAGGCAATAACATCACCAAACCGTTGCCACGCTGCCATTTAGTTTCGGCACTGGCGATGTACTGATCAACAATGATCTGGGCACCGTTAAAGAAATCACCAAACTGGGCTTCCCAAATGGTTAAAGCAGTTGGGTTTGCAAGTGCATAGCCGTATTCAAAACCTAAAACACCATACTCAGATAATAAAGAGTTATAAATGCTCAGTTTAGCTTCGGGGTTAATGGCAGCAAGCGGTGTAAATTCGTCTTCCGAATCAACCAGCGTTAATACCGCATGGCGATGCGAGAAAGTACCACGTTTTACGTCTTCACCACTTAACCTGATCGGGTAACCTTCTTTTAGCAGAGTTCCGTAGGCAAGCAATTCGCCCATAGCCCAGTCAAACACCTTGGTTTTGTTCACCATAGCGCTGCGGTCTTCAAAAAGCTTTTCAATTTTCTTGAAAAACTCTTTATTTGGTGGCAACACAGTGATCTTATTACCGATCTCCAATATGGTTTCTTCGGCTACAGAAGTATCAATAGCTTTTACCAGTTCTTTATGGCTTGCCAGGTGCAATCCGCTCCAGGCCCCCTCAAACATGGCAATGGTATCAGTAAACCTTTCCTCTGATTTTACTTCGTCCAGTTTTTGCTGTAACTCATCTTTGAAGGCTTTTTCAATAGATTTCAGGAATTCAGCATCTATGCTGCCTTCATCTATCAGTTTTTGATTGTAAATCTTTAACGGATTAGGATGCGCGTCGATAGCTTTGTATAACAGCGGCTGGGTGAATTTAGGCTCATCAGCTTCGTTATGGCCATAACGGCGATAGCAAAGGATGTCGATAAATACGTCCTCATTAAATACCTGCCTGTATTCCATAGCCAGGTTTACTACATAAGCCAAAGCTTCAACATCATCACCGTTTACGTGGAAAACCGGCGAAAGCACAGTTTTGGCAACATCGGTACAATAAGTACTTGAACGGGCGTCTTTATAGTTGGTGGTAAAACCTATCTGGTTGTTGATAACCAGGTGAATGGTGCCGCCGGTGCGGTAGCCATCCAGTTTTTCCATTTGTAAAACTTCATATACTATACCCTGTCCGGCAATTGAAGCATCGCCATGGATCAGGATCGGAGCGATCTTTGAATGATCGCCGCCATATTTAAAGTCGATTTTTGAACGGGTGATCCCTTCCACAACCGGGTCAACCGCTTCGAGGTGCGATGGGTTAGGGCAAAGGCTCAGGTGAACTTTTTTACCGCTTTTGGTATGCACATCGGTTGAAAAACCTAAGTGGTATTTCACGTCGCCACCAAAAGGTGATTCAGAATCGTAGTTTTTACCTTCAAACTCAGAGAACACCTCTTTATAGGTTTTCTCCATGATATTGGTCAATACGTTCAAACGCCCGCGGTGCGCCATACCGATGATAAACTCCTCGATACCCAGATCGGCGCCTTTTTTAATTACCGAATCCATTGAAGGGATCAGCGCTTCGGCACCTTCCAGTGAAAAACGTTTTTGACCAAGGAATTTGGTACCTAAAAAGTTTTCAAATGTTACGGCTTCATTCAGCTTATTAAGCATCTCCTTCTTTTCATCAAGGGTGAAATAAGGCGTATTGCGATGGCCCTCCATCCGCTCTTCAAACCATTTTATTTTAATGGGATTGCGGATGTATTTATATTCCGTACCTATTGAACGGCAGTAAGTATCCTCAAGTAACTGGCGGATATCGCGCAGTTTGGCAGCGCCTAAGCCTACTTCAACACCCGCATTAAAAACGGTATCAAGATCAGCTTCGCTCAAACCAAAAGTTTCAAGCTCCTTGCCTGGGTAATAATGGCGGCGTTCGCGAACGGGGTTTGTTTTTGCAAACAAATGCCCGCGTGAGCGGTAACCATCTATCATGTTTAATACGTTAATTTCCTTCAAGAAATGTTCAGGAGTAGCTTGACCAACTGCAGCAGGTGCAATTGCGCCGGCGGCATCGGTATCTTTACCAAAATCAAATCCTTCAAAGAATTTTTGCCATCCAAAATCAACCGATTCCGGCTCCTGTTTGTACTGTTCGTATAGGGAAGATATGTAGGCAGCGTTTCCGCTATTTATATAATTGAGACGATCCATGTGAAACTGATCTTTAAAACGGTACAAAAGTAATGATATACCGCTATATACTTCATAATTAATTGTAAAGAAATTTAGCCTTTGTTAAGCTTATTTTATCCTTAAATGGGAAAATACGGAGTTTTGAGGCAAAAGAACAACAGTTATTTAAATAGATGGTTTATAGAAATAATAATTAGATAAGATTTAGGTATTGCTTCGGCTCATGGTCCGGTTATACTGCGCAAGGCATTATCCATCGGCTGATGGACGATATCGCTACTATCAAAACGCCAAAACGTCGAATTTCAATTACACCCCAACCAAATCCCCGGCTTCATCAATGGATGATGGCTGCCAGGTATTCACAAAGTCAGTTTTGGCTTCAAGCTCTTTGGGCAGCTTGGTAACTATAGTGTATTTGCTTTCCTTAGCATCGTTAACACCGGCAATAAAGGCCCAGTTACCCCAATTGCTGGCCGGCGAATAATCAATAAGCTTTTCTTCAAAATAAGCAGCACCCTGTACCCAGTCGGCTTTAAGGGTATTTACCAAATAGCCCGCTACTATCTGCCGGTTTTGATTACTGATATAGCCTGTAGCATTAAGTTCATGCATTGCTGCATCAATAAGGGGCACTCCTGTTTCGCCGTTTTTCCATTTTTGGAGCAACAGGTCGGCGTCCGGTGCAAGATCGGCGCTCTGAGCTTCGTTTTTAGCTTTGATAAATTTTTGGCCATGTTTTTTAAACATAAACCTGAAGTAATCGCGCCAAAGCAATTCAAGCTTTAACAGGTTACCATTATTGCCATATTTCTGAACTTCCCAGTAAACCTGCCTCGGCGAGATACATCCTATCGAGATCCACGAAGAAAGTTTTGAAGAGCAATCAGAGCCGTTACGCCCATTTTTTTGTTTCAGCAGCTGGTCTGCATTGGCAAAACACTTATGCATTTGCACCAAAGCCGCTGTTTCGCCCCCCTGAAAATATTCGGTAGCGCGCATATCGTCAACAGGCTCGTTTAAACCTAATTGTTGCAAGGTTGGCAATTCGCCGGCATCGGCAATTTCCGGAACGCTGATATGATCGGGTTTGGGTACGCATGGGCGAACATTACTGTCACGTTCCACCTTCTTTTTAAAAACCGCGAAACTATCCGGGATATCCTTAATCGGGAAAGGAAGATCTTCCTTATGATACATGGTATGACCGATGAAATGCTTAAGATTAAGCCTCATTTTCCATAGCGCAGTTTCAACCTGCTCGGAGATATTGGTTTCCTCGTAGGCCACCTCACGGTGATGATAAACTTCATTTACCTGGTATTCTTCGGCAAGTTGGGGAATAACTTCTGCCGGATTACCTATTCTGATGATGAGTTCGGCACCGAAGCCTTGTAAATTTTTGCGGAGATCAGCAACGGCCTCTAAAAGGAACCTCGCCCGGAAATTTCCGGTTTTTGAGGCACCGGTTTCATTATGCTGAAAATAATAAGGATCGAAACAATAAACCGGCAGTACTTTATCAGCCTTGCGCACGGCTTCTAACAAAATTTCGTTATCATTTATGCGCAAGTCATTTCTAAACCAAACCAGAATAGTTCTATCACTCATAGTTAAACAGGGGTTAACTGAATAATAATAATGCAGTATGCAAATTTGCAATTTATTTGTGCTTCATGCACATGTTACCGCAAGATTATGACATCACCCAAACATTCAATTATTTTATTAAACTAAATAAAATGCTTTTAGCTATATAAAATAATTACACCTACAGCGGGATCAGCGTGTAAATATACGTAAATACAGACAATTAAGTTATATACCTGCCCGGGCGGCTATCCCCCGTCAACCGTTAAAGATCAGTAGCTTTACTGATCGGCTTTGATCTTCGCCCTGATCACCGAATCTTTTTGGGCAGGGCTAAGCTTATAATTAAACCGGAAGAGCGCCCCTTCAAAATCACCATATGAAGGATTGGGAATAACAATATACCTTTTGCCAAATTCCGCTTGCAGCTTTTGTGTAGTAGCCGTCCTGCTTTCTTCGGCCGGGTGATTATCATACAGCAGGTCAAAATCGGGCAGGTTATCGCCGCAAAGCAGCAGGATGTTATGTGTTTTTAAAACGTTAAGACGTCGCGCTTCTTTGCTCGACGAAGTGGTTTTCAACTGCAGGTGTTCGTCATCCGCATTAGGCAATCCATACAACTGCAGATTTTTCAGCGTACTTGCCCGCTCATTTTCATTACGGTTGGTGATGTAAAATATCGTGATCCCTTTTGATGCAGCGTACTTAAAAAAAGCAGGTGCGCCCGGCACGGTATCAGCAAGGGCTTTGTCTGTCCATTGCTTCCAGGTGGCATCGCTGTAATCTAAGTTCTGCAAGGCGCGATGAGCATCATAGGGGCTATTATCCAACACCGTTTCGTCAATATCGGTAACAATGGCCAGCGGCTTATTACCGGGGTTCTTAATCCCTTCATCAACCCTGAGTTTAGCTACGTTATAGGCCTGAAAGCATAATGCTTTGTACTCCGCCGCCCGCTGCTGCCATAACGAAGCCCAGATCTTACCATCATTGTTAATGCTGGAATTAGGATTGGCTGTTTTTTTAACAGATGAGCAGGCGCTGAATAACAACAGGCCTGAAAATAAATAGCTATAGCTTTTTTTCATATGGGTTGATTAAAAAGAATGCCGGTCGAGACCTTGTCGAAGACTCATGCGGAAAAAGTACGCCGTCATGCTTCGACGAACTACCGTTTAACTAAAACGGGGGTCATGCTGAGACCCTCGAAGCATGGTGAGCAGGGCCCCTGCGCACGACCCTTCGACGGGCTCAGGGTGACAGGCCCTTTTGCTTAATATTACTTCATCTTCAGAGTCGCTCGATTTAAACACTCCGTATGACAGGCAACTTATAACAGCTCCGGCTTTATTTTATCCTTAAACTCCTTGGCAAATTTATTGAGTTTTGGCTGGATAACAAACGCGCAGTACGACTTGTTAGGATTATCGTTGAAATAATTCTGGTGGTAATCTTCGGCGCTGTAAAATGTACTTGCCGGGGTGATTTCGGTTACGATAGGATCGTCAAAAACCTGCTCATTTGTAAGCGTTTTGATCATCGCTTCCGAAGCCTGCTTTTGTTCATCTGTATAATAAAATATAGCCGAGCGGTATTGTGTGCCCACGTCATTGCCCTGGCGGTTAAGTGTTGTTGGATTATGGGTTTTAAAGAAAACCAATAACAATTCATCAAACGAGATCAGGTCGGCATCATACTCCAGGTGAATCACTTCGGCGTGACCGGTAGCGCCTGTACAAACCTGCTCATAGGTTGGGTTTAAAACTTTGCCGCCCATATAACCCGAGGTTACTGATGTTACACCTTTAAGAGATTGGAAAACGGCTTCGGTGCACCAAAAGCAACCGTTGCCGAAAGTTATTTTTTGAATGTTCATATGTCCTGTTTTATCAAAAGTAATGCCTGTTTAAATAGTTAGCTATGAGGCGGATTTGAATATGTCAATTAAATTACTAAACTTAGTGTTTAACCTTATATTAAACCTACTAATTATGAAAATTGCAGTATTAATTGCCCGCGTTTTGCTGGGCCTGGTCTTCGTGGTGTTTGGTTTAAACTTCTTTTTCCAGTTTCTGCATATGGCCCAACCGCCCATGAGCGATAAGGCACAGGCATTTAGCGGCGGGTTATTTGGTTCAGGTTATTTTTTTCAATACATGAAGGTAATTGAAATAACCAGCGGCCTGTTTTTAATTATCAACCGGTATACGGCACTGTTTGTGTTATTGCTGCTACCTATTTCATTAAATATATTCCTGTTCCATGCCATTTTGGCACCGGCCGGTTTGCCAATTGGACTGGCAGTTATCGTTTTAGAGGTATTTCTGCTGTTTGCCTATCGCAAGTATTATGCGAGTATTTTTACGGCCACACCAACAGTATAAGCACCCGGTGATTCTACAGGCTTTATTGGACAATATCCAATGTAACAAATAAGGTGTCCCAATTTTCTGATTCTCCATAAAAAAATTAAAAATTGCCGGTGTTTCTTTTTTTGGAAATAACAAATGTTTCATTTTTTGAGAGTGAAACGCCGGAACGCGTTAAAAATGAAACACATTGATAATCAGAAATTTACCCCCCCCTGCCCGAAACACTATTAAATATTTGACTATCAGCAAATAAACCTTTTAGGAGTAAAAATTCAGTGTTTCAGATCCGGGCAAAAATGGCCGGATTGTTTTGCTTGTTTTTTCGCGTTTTTTTGGAGTTTTTTGAAAATACACGCTACTGATGATCAATGTACTGACAGTACATTGTCACCATTATCTTGATTTGAAATTAGTAATAAAAGCGGTAAAAAAAGCGGCTTGAGCTACTTATCCCCTGCCCCACGGCGGCCAGAGGCCGCCTTAATAGTTGCCACTCGCCGGAGGCGAGCGGCGGCGATTAGAGGCTTACACCATCTCCCGCTCAAAAATTTCCTGGATTATAGCCACCTGCTCCGCATAAATGGATTTTTTGCGGGTGCCGAAGTACAAGGTGTTCTCAATTAAATTATATCCTTCCCAAAGCAATTTGATGTTGCCGCTGTCCCGCTCCTTTTTTGAAAGAAAGTCGGGGATCACGGCTATACCCTTACCATTACTCAAACAACGGATAATAGAGCCCATGTTAGGGACGATGAAATTAGGCTTAAAATCAGGCCGTTTGCCAAAGTTAATATGCCAGAAGCGCCGCAGGTGTTCCATATCGCCCGATGAGCCATACCAGGTTTGGGCTTTAAGCCAGGCTTGAATCCGGTTAAGGTCCTTAGTTTTCAATAGTTCATTAAATTCGTCGGTTGGTGTTTGGGCCCCGGCCAGCACCACTATCCGTTCTTTAAAAAACGGTTTATACTCCAAACCTTTATAGTCGCCTTTATGGGGCGTTACAATCATATCGAGGATGCCGCCATCCAGGTCGGCCAGCATTTCGGGGTATTCGCCAAATTTAATGATCACATTAAAAGGCAGTGTGGGCAGGTAAGATTCGAGCGTAAACTGAAAAGTCTCAAAGCACATGCCTATACTAATAGTAGGCACATCTTTTTCGGTGCTTTTATGAAAATGCCGTTCGGCATCTTCCAGCTTGCTGATTGACTCCTGGATATAATTGTACAGGATCTTTCCCCGTTCGGTAGATACCATCTTGCGCGAAGTACGATCAAACAGTTTATAGCCTACGTAACTTTCCAATGAGCTTAAATGCAGGCTCACTCCCGGCTGCGAAATAAACAGCGCTTCGGCCGCCCCGGTTAGCGACCCGGTTTCATAGATTGCTTTAAACGTACGGAACCATTCAAAATTCACCATAGCTTATCTATTATAATTATGATACAAATGTATAAATTATACTATTTTAATAGTAGATATCATCCATGTAATTTTGATGAAAATTAAACAAGAAAATAAATGACAAACATATTTGTAATAAACGGAGGGCAGATCTTCGGCCACTCCGGCGGAAGATTTAACAAAACTTTATTGGATACTACCGTGCAGTATTTTACCGCTCATCCTGATTTTGAAGTTCGTTCAACCGATGTAAACCATGAGTACGACCCTATGCAGGAGGCCGAAAATTATAAGTGGGCCGATGTGATCATTTACCATACCCCGGTTTGGTGGTTCCAGGTACCGCATGCCTTTAAAAAATATATCGACGAAGTTTTTACCGCCGGATATCAAAACGGTATTTACCGCAGCGACGGCCGCACCGCCGAAAACCCCGGTATTAATTACGGCACAGGCGGCTTAATGCAGGGCAAAAAATACATGCTTACCACATCATGGAACGCACCGGTTACCGCTTTCACCTTACCCGGCGAATTTTTTAACGAACGCAGTGTTGACGAAGGCCCCCTGTTTGGCTTTCACCGCATGAACGCTTTTACCGGCATGCAGGCTTTAGAAAGTATCCACTTTTATGACGTAATGAAAAACGCTAATATTGAGGAGAACCTGCAACGCTACCACGAACATTTAAACAAACTATTTACTCAAAACAACCCAAGCCATGAAAATTTACTTAACAGCCTTAGTGAAGTGTAAGGCCGGCACCACTGCCCAAATGAAAGATTTTTTGGATAAGCTGGTAGCAGCATCCCGCCAGGAAGAAGCCTGTTTGCAATACGAGCTATACCAGTCAACAACTGACGAAACCCAGTTTATTTTTCACGAAACCTGGGCCAGCCAGGAAGGGCTTGATCAGCATGTTAAGCAGGAGCATTTCCAACTGTTCAGTAAGCAGATTGCTGATATTATAGATGGGCCGCTTGGGATATATAAAACCGATAAGGTTCATTAAAATTGATAGTTAACAAAACGCCCCCGGTTTCCACCGGGGGCGTTTTGTTATTTGCCGCAGGTTTTATTGCAACCGCCCGAGGCTTTGCATGATTTGCTGCAGTTGTCTAAACACGTTGGCCGGGTGCATGACTTTGCGCATTTGGTGCAATGGTTCATTTTGTTATTGCAGCAAGGCGTATTAGCAAACGAAATATTAAATATGGTAAACAGCATCACAGTGGTGATGAAAAGAAACTTTTTCATGATTTTTAATTTGAATTTTTAATAAAAAGATACACTATTGAAAACAGGCAGATGTCTTTTTATCAAGCTTTCGGAGGGTTCCAGCAGGTGTTTGCGTAATCGGATAAATTGCCTGCGAGGTAAAGCAAAGGAGCATTGCTACTAATAATAACGGCAACAGGTCCGGCCTTGACAGGTTCAACTTTTAAAAAGCAGCAATTATTACATGACAGCAAAGTCACGCACATACCACCGTCACATCCTTTTTGACCGCCATGCTGTTTCTGCGGCATATGATCCATATGACGACAGCATTCTTTCGACATGTTATTCATAGGCGCCGCTTTTCCCGGTAGCGTGGAAATGAGTATCATAAAAATTAACATGACAAAGGCGACTGCTTTCATTGAATCTTGAAACGGAATGTTAGAGAAAATAGTATCAAACACTGAGAAGCTGTTTAAAAATTATATAAAAGCCGTCATTGCGAGGCACGAAGCAATCCCCAAGAGGCAGATCCGCCCTGTATAGTCGGGGATTGCTTCGTACCTCGCAATGACGTGGCGGATATAGTAGTCTCATTTAATCATTCTTAAACAGCTTCTAAGATGTAGTTTAATATTTTACACATAATTTAGCACAAAGCGATCCCCCCCGGTTAATTTATACTATTCCTTTGCTTTTGTCCTATTATTTATAATTTAGTGTCCAAAATACATTTAATCCCAAACGATATTATGTCATCAATAAAAACCCACCGCGCCGGGGCTTGTAAGTTTGCATGCATCCTTGCCGTCCTGACGCTGGCCGCATTAAAACCTTTTGCCCAAAACCGGCAGAAACTTGATTTTGATAAAAGCTGGCGCTTTAACCTCGGCGCTGTTGAAAACGGCGAAAAAACAACGCTGAACGACAGCAAATGGCGCGTGCTCAATTTGCCGCATGACTGGAGTATTGAAGGTAAATTTTCAAAAGATAACCCGGCCACACCTGAAGGCGGCGCCCTGCCCGGCGGCATTGGCTGGTACCGTAAAACTTTTACTGTTCCTGCTTCATCAAAAGGCAAGCTGGTTTATATTGATTTTGATGGCGTATATCAAAAAAGCGATGTGTGGATCAACGGCCATCACCTTGGCTTCAGGCCAAACGGGTATATCTCATTCAGGTATGAACTTACCCCCTATTTAAACTTTGGCGGCAGCAATGTTATTGCTGTTAAAGTTGATAACTCGGTGCAGCCAAATTCGCGCTGGTATTCGGGTTCGGGTATTTACCGCCATGTTTGGCTGGTTACCACCAACAAAACCGCTATCGATCATTGGGGCACCTATGTAACCACGAGCGATATCACCGGTGCCTCTGCCAAAGTAAATGTACAGGTGCAACTGCATAATGACCAGGCATCGCCGCAGGTGCTCATCAGCACCAAACTTTATGACGCGGCTGGTAAACAGGTAGCCGCCGCGGGCGAAGCTACATCGGTAGCGCAAAATAAAAATAAGCCTTTAACGATAACCAATACCCTTACGGTAAAAAACCCGGTGCTTTGGTCGGTAGAGAACCCATACTTATATAAAGCCGTTACCCAGCTTATTGAAGGCAAAAAAGTAGTTGATGAATATACCACCACCGTTGGCATTCGCTATTTTAATTTTGATGCCGATAAAGGTTTCAGCCTGAACGGGAAGCCGATGAAGATCTTAGGTGTTTGTAATCACCATGACCTTGGCAGCCTTGGTGCAGCCATTAACAACCGCGCATTGCAGCGCCAGTTGCAGATGCTTAAAGCGATGGGCTGTAATGGTATCCGCACCTCGCACAACCCTCCGGCACCCGAACTGCTGGACCTTTGCGATAAAATGGGTTTTATTGTGATGGATGAGGCCTTTGATTGCTGGGAATGGAAAAAGGCTACTTACGATTA
>Ga0157372_10008798_pt1 | contig 10723 bp, 8 predicted proteins | sample C55metaG_FD_115307 | JGI IMG/M metagenome (GOLD analysis project Ga0157372, IMG submission 115307) | Corn rhizosphere microbial communities from Kellogg Biological Station, Michigan, USA - C5-5 metaG | ecosystem: Host-associated > Plants > Roots > Rhizosphere > Soil | place: USA: Michigan...
AAGCTCAACCAGAACGGCGTGCAGGGCAGCTACCCGGCGCAGAACACAGGTTGGGCGCAGGAATCGGCACTCGATCTCGACATGGCGAGCGCCATGTGCCCGGGCTGCAAGATCTACCTGATCGAGGCGAACACGTCGTCCTATTCGAATCTGGCAACGGCGGAAAACACCGCGGCCAGCAAAGGCGCGCATGCCATCAGCAACTCCTACGGCGGCGGCGAATCCGGCACGCAATCGTATGAGCCTGCCTATAATCATCCCGGTATCGCCGTGACTGTGAGTTCCGGCGATAGCGGCTACGGCGTGGAATTTCCCGCGTCTTCGCCGCACGTCACCGCTGTCGGCGGCACGCACCTCGTCACGGCTCAGAACAGCCGCGGCTGGACCGAAACCGCATGGTCAGGCGCGGGCAGCGGCTGCAGCTCTGTTTATGCCAAGCCGTCATGGCAGCATGATTCCGGCTGTTCACGCCGCACCGTCGCGGACGTTTCGGCCGTCGCCGATCCGAACACGGGCGTCGCCGTCTATGGCCCGGTAAATGGGTCGCGATCCGGCTGGCTGGTGTTTGGCGGCACGAGTGTGGCGGCCCCCCTCATCGCCGGCATCTATGGCGTAAACGGCGGAGCCGTGAACTACGGCAGCGATCCGTATAACAACACAGGCGCGCTGTTCGATGTCACCTCGGGCAGCAATGGCAGCTGCGGCGGTTCGTACCTCTGCACCGCCAAGGTCGGCTACGACGGTCCCACCGGTCTCGGCACGCCGAACGGCTCCAGCGCGTTTTAAGCTGCTCAAGATCTGACAAAAAAGGGCAGGGAGTTGCCGCTCCCTGCCCTTTTTCTTCGCGCACTATCGCGGTTGCGTTTTCTTGCCGCCTTTTGGAAGCACGCCTGCGTCCGCGTAGAAGCGTCGCGCGCCGGGATGCAGCGGTATGGGACTTAGCGCAGCGGCGCTTCGGAGGCGGATTGCCTGGGCGCTGCGATGACTGCCTCCAAGCATGTTGCGGTTGGCCGGATTGAACAGTGATTTCACGATGGCGTACGCCGTACCATCCGGAAGTGAATCGCTTGCGATGAAGAGGGCCTGAACGGCAACGGTATCGATCTTGGCGGTGCGCGGATAAATCCCCGCCAGAATAGTTCCCACCGACAATGCAGAGGACCGTTTCAGGAGGCGCGAGCGACCGGCCCCACCGATGGGCACAAGCACGCTCTTGCCGTCCTCCAGCATGTCATGGATGAAAGGGACAGGCGCGCCGCCAACGAAGATCATCGCATCAAGTTGCCCCTTCGCAAGTTTTCCCGCCGCTACATCGGCAGGATCGGTATTCGCCCTTATGCGCTTCAAGGTAATTCCGTAGGCCGCGAGAACCGCACGTGCCGTAACCATCGTTCCGGATGCAGGCGGCCCAATCGAAACGCGCTTTCCGCGAAGATCGGAAATCGCGCGGATGTGCGCATTGGCAGCAGCAACGACGTGCACCTCCTCAGGAAAGAGATCGGCGAGCAGGCGCACATGCTTCTGCGCGCCGTCACGCCGGAAGACGCCCGTTCCGGCTATCGCCTCGGCGACCACATCCGATTGGGCGAGCGCCCCGTCCACACGGCGCGCATCAAGGGCAAGCACATTGGCCACTGCACCCGGACTGGTGCGGACGGAGGCAATCAGTCCCGGCGGACCGCACACGCCCCGCCGCTCGCAGCGATAAACTCCGGCCGGGTGGCTGAGAATGGCGGCTATCGCCTCGCCGACCGGGAAATAGGTTCCGCCTGTAGGACCGGTGGCGATGACGAATGCGGTCCGGGCAGCCGGCGTCTCAGCCCTTGCGCCCACGAGGGCGAGCGGGCCCAGAAGCGCTGCTGCAAGAATCCACAACAACCCCGGAAGGCGCATGATCATGGGAATCACAGAAATCATGGCTTTGCGTCAGGAATATGGGTCGAAGCCAATGCAGATTCCTTCGACATGCTTAAGCCTTTATTGACGGCTCGCAATCAAGCTGCGCAACGGATTTCACCCACGGAGCCGTACCCATGCGCCGACCGTCCGCGCGCGTTGCTGGAATTTCCGGCCTTGCAATCTTGCTGCTCGGTTGCGCAAGCACCCCTGTGCCCGCCCCTGGGACATCGGCTAGCGCCGCTGTTCAGCTTTCCGGAAAGCCCGGCGTGGGAAAGACCGGCGCGTCCTCGGGTATGGCGCCCGTAGCCGCTACGTCCACCAATCTCGAGGACCAAATTCAGGCCGCCGTGTCGCTTCGCATGCAAGGCGACCTTGCCAAGGCGACACATGCGCTGGCGCAACTGGTTCTGGTGGCGCCGGACGATGCTCGCGTTGTCGGCGAGTACGGCAAGGTCCTCGTGCAGCAAGGCCGGTCCGACGATGCCGTCGCATTTCTCAAGCGCGCGGTTCAGATCAAGCCGGGCGACTGGACTCTCTACTCCGCCCTCGGAGTCGCTTACGACCAGATGGATGACCGCAAGAATGCCAAAGTCGCTTACGACCGCGCGCTCCTGTTGCATCCTGGCGATCCGACGGTCCTCAACAATTATGCGGTTTCGCGGATGCTGGCGAAGGACTACGACAGTGCGCAGCGGCTGTTAACGCAGGCGCAGGCAGCCGGTGGAAGTCTTCCAAAGATCGCCAGCAATTTACAGCTCCTCGCTCAGCTGCGCGCCGCCAATGCACCGGCGCCCGCCAACCCGAAGCCGGCAAACACGGCTTCCGGATCGCCCAAGTCAGTTGCGTCGCCGAGTGTTCCAGCAACGGCTCCGCGTGCAATGGCTAGCGCGAGCGGCAACGGTGCCACAGCGATTCCAGCAGCGCCAAAGCGGGTCACCTCAGCAAGTGGATCAGCTGCGGGCGCAGAGGCGAGAACTGCGCCGGCCGTCGTTGTGATGCAGCGCGTTCCGAGCGACGCGACCGCCGCCCCGTCGCGAAGGCCTTCGGCCCAAACTGCTATCGATAAGCCATCGACGCCAACCGAAGCCATCGCGTCACATCGCACTGCGAGCGCTGGGCCAAAGAAAATTACCCCGCAGACGGCGCGCGACATTCCCTCGAGCTCATTGGCTTTGGGACAGGTGGAAAAGCATACATCTGCTGCCGTTGCATCGGCTCAAGCGGCACCGGCGGTCGCCAAAGCATCATTCTCGCACCCAGCGAAGTACGAGCAGCCGTCCAAAGTAGCGGATGACCGTAACGCGGGCGTTGGGCGGTCAGCCCAAACCGCGACAGCTCCGCATCCAGCCGCTGCTCTCGCGGCATCGCCTAAGACCGCCGCTACGAATCTCGCTGCCAAGCCGGCAACCGTGTCAGCTGCGCGCGACCATACAGTGAAGAGCATCGTCAGGTCGCCTGCTTCCTCTCAAACCAAGCAGGCAGTAAACGCGCAGGGCAAGGCTCCCCTGCCCGCATTGCGGACAGCCGACCAGGGCGAGTGAACCTTTGCTGTCGCTTGAAAGATTGCGCAGGCGGAGCCCCGGTAGCTCGCCGAGCCGCACTAATGGTCGCATTGTCGAACTGGATGGACTGCGTGGCTTCGCCGCGCTGAGCGTTGTTTTCGCGCATTATGTCGGTGAAGCTGCCGGCGGTTTCCATCATCTCCAGATCGGTTGGCTGGGTGTGAACACGTTTTTCGTGCTCTCCGGCTTTCTGATCGGAGGTATTATTCTCGATCAATCGCACGAAGCTGGATTCTTCCGCTCCTTCTATTTCCGGCGCGTGACCCGCATTTTTCCGATCTACTTTGTGGTGTTCCTTTCGGTCATTTTCCTTGCTCATCTGACCCGCGGACACGCGTGGTCTGACCAACCATTCTCGGCGGCGATCTATGCGACATTCACCACCAACTTTGCGCACGTTTTTCAGGGGCTGGGCTCGGTCTGGCTGCGGCCCACCTGGACACTTGCGGTGGAAGAACAGTTCTACTTTCTGCTGCCGTTGCTGATTGTTTTCACGCCTCGGCGCCATCTTCTATCTATCTTGGCCGCATTATGGGCGGTGGCGCTGCTCTGCCGTGTGATGCTGATGCATATCAATCCTACGGCCGCCTGGGAGCTGCTGCCCTGCCGCATGGATCTGTTGCTCGCCGGCGTCGGGTTGGCAATCATAGTGCGTCGGTATGATTTTTCAAAATACCTGCTGCCGCTGCGCTTGAATTGGGCGATGTGCATTGTTGTCATGGATGTGCTGGCGCTTGCCGGACAGGACAAGCTTCTGCTGATCGTCATGGGCTCCGCCAGCAGCATCGGAATCGTAAGTTTCATCCTGGCCGCATTCTACGGCGCGCCAGAAGGCCGCTATGTTCGTGCGGGTTGGCTGCGCTGGTTTGGGCAAATCTCCTATTGCCTCTATCTCGTGCATCAGCCCGTCAACGGATTGCTTCACGGATTGCTGCTCAACGAAGCCGCCAGCGTGGCCACGCTTCCCGCTGTGGCTGTAACGGGTCTTTCCTTCGGGCTGTCGGTTGCAATCGCTGCCGGGTCGTGGCGCTGGTTCGAGAAACCCATCCTGACCTGGGCCTCGGCTGAGAACAAAAGGTTTCTCGAACGCGAGCGGCAGGCCGCGGCCGTACCGGCATAGCGCCCACGCGCCCATCAATGCAGCAGCATCGCGGATAGCATACTACGGTCGCGTCAGTGCAGAGTCTTCATAGTCTGAATGATCGCCGGCCCCATGATGACCACAAACAGGGCGGGCAGAAAGAACACGATCATCGGAACGGTGAGCTTGGCAGGAAGCGCAGCCGCCTTCTTCTCGGCCGCCATCATGCGCATTTCGCGGTTTTCCTGGGCGCAAACGCGCAAGGCGGAGCCGAGCGGTGTGCCGTATTTCTCCGCCTGGTTCAGAGCGCCGGCAATCGCCTTCACGCCCGCATGGCCACAACGTTTGGCAAGATTGTCGAAGGCCTGCCGACGATCTGGAAGGTAGGAGAGCTCCGCCGTCGTCAGCCCAAACTCCTCCGCAAGCTCAACGGATTGCACCCCCACTTCGCTTGCCACGCGCGTGAAGGCCGCCTCGATAGACTGACCGGATTCGACACAGATTAGCAGCAGATCGAGCGCGTCAGGAAATGCTTTCATGATGGATTCGCGGCGGCGCGAGATGCGGTTAGAGAGATACAGGTCAGGCACATAATACCCCAGCAAGGCAGTACCCAGCGCCGCGAGGAATTTCTCCCAGCCTGGCCACGAAAGATGCATCACGACGAATACATAGAAGAGCGCAACCGCGAACAGGATGAAAGGCATCACGAAGCGGAAGAACATGAAGGTGATGAGCGGTGCCTGACCGCGATAGCCGGCTTGCACCAGCCGCTCCCGTGTGTTCGCGGATTCGAGAATCTTCGAGAGCTTCAGCTTCTCGAGAGTCTGCTTCATGAAGGTGACGGGCTCGACACGCAGTGTGCGCTTGTTTAGCGCCGCGTGATGTTTCTGACGCAGCTCTTCACGTCGCTCCGACACCGACTTCATGCGCGTCCCGAGCGACTGACGCTCAAGGAGCGGCAGACCAATCGTCACCACGGTTGCAAAGGCAAGAATCCCGACAAAAGTCATGACCAGGAAATCCCGGTCGAAAAACATGTTGAGGACGCCGACATCAGTGTTCATTGGTTGTGGTCCTCAGTGCTTGAAACTGATCATCTTCTTCATGACCGCGATCCCTGTGCCCATCCAGATTACGCAGCCTGCCAACATGATATTGCCCATCCGCTCAGTGAACAGCAGCTTGATGTAGGCCGGAGTCGTCAAATAGACGAGGGTCATTACGACGAGCGGCAAAGCACCGATGATCATGGCCGAAGCTTTTGCCTCGGATGACATCGCCTTGATCTTGCCGCGCAAGCGCTTGCGATCGCGCAACACGCCCGAGAGATTGCTGAGCGCCTCCGACAGATTGCCGCCGGATTTCGCCTGGATCGTCATTACGATTCCGAAAAAGCTCACTTCCGCGGTGGGCATCGCGTCGAACATCCGCTTCAGCGCCTGTTCTAGCGTAACGCCCACTTTCAGGCTTTCCACGAGCTTGTGGAACTCGCTGCCCACAGGATCCGGCGATTCTCGTGCCACGATCTTCAATGCCTCGGTGGTAGGCAGGCCAGAACGTATGCTGCGGACGATAGTGTCGATCGCATTGGCGAATTCCAGCGTGAACTTCTTTTGACGCCGGTTCCTGAGAAACGCGAGCACCCAGCGCGGCAATCCAATACCAACGACGAACGCGGCTAGTGCATCGACAATGAGGGACTGCCGCATCACGAAAGAAACTGCAACGGCAAGACTCGCTGCAATCCCGCATGCAATCCAGAAAGTCTGAGGCGTAATGCCCAAACCGGCCTGCTCCAGGCGGCGGCGCATCGTTGGCCGTTGTTTCTTGGCAGCCTGCTGCTTCTCCAAATCCTTGAGTAGAGCCGTGACGTTCTTTCGGCGCTGTGCGCTGGAATCCTGGGAGCCGCGGCCGCTCGCAGAAACTGACGGTCCCCCTGCGACGGCAGCAAGACGCTTTTTCGAAGTCTCTCCGCCTGGAGCGAAGAATGTATAAGCGATGCCGCCCAGCCCGAGAAGAAAGAAGGCTGCGGTGACGACGTAAGTTACGGTGCCCATCGGGCCCTCACTGCTGAAGTTCGTCGAGCGCTTCGGCGAGCTCGCGTTCCATGCCGAAATAGCGGGCGCGTTCCCAGAAGGAAGGCCGCACAATCCCGGTGCCAACATGTTTGCCGGTCATCCGGCCCGCTTCATCTTCGCCGCTGATCTCGAAATTCATCAGATCCTGCGTGATGACCACGTCGCCTTCCGTGCCCACGATCTCTGTAATCTTCGTGATGCGGCGAGAGCCGTCGCGCATGCGCTCCGCTTGCACGATCACGTCGAGCGATCCCACGATCATTTCGCGAATGGTGCGCACCGGCAGCTGATACCCGCCCATGGTGATCATCGATTCCAGACGGGTCATGGCTTCGCGAGGGCTGTTAGCGTGGAGTGTGCCCATTGAACCGTCGTGGCCGGTGTTCATCGCCTGCAGGAGATCGAAAGCCTCCGGTCCGCGCACTTCGCCCACGATGATGCGCTCAGGCCGCATACGCAGACAGTTTCTTACCAGATCGCGCATCGTGATCTGGCCTGCGCCTTCCAGATTGGGTGGCCGCGTTTCCAGCCGGACAACATGCGGCTGCTGCAGCTGCAATTCCGCCGCGTCTTCGCAGGTGATGATGCGCTCATCCGCGTCGATGAAAGCCGTCATCGTATTGAGAAGCGTCGTTTTGCCGGAGCCGGTACCGCCGGAGATCAGCACGTTGCATCGGGAACGCCCAATAACAGCGAGCACCCGCGCGCCAGCCGGACTGACCGAACCGAAACGGACGAGATCATCCATCCGCAGCTTGTCTTTTTTAAACTTGCGGATGGTGAGTGTCGGCCCATCGAGAGAAAGCGGCGGCGCAATCACATTGACGCGAGAGCCATCGAGCAACCGCGCGTCGCAGATTGGCGACGATTCATCGACACGGCGGCCCACCTGGCTCACGATGCGCTGGCAGATATTCATTAGCTGCGCATTGTCCCGGAACCTGATGCTGGTGAGCTGCACTTTGCCGCCCACTTCGATGAACACCCGGCCGGCGCCATTGACCATAATATCGGCGATATCGTCGCGCGCGAGCAGCGGCTCAAGCGGACCGTAACCCAGCACGTCATTGCAGATGTCCTGGAGCAGGTGCTCCTGCTCCGCAATCGACATCACAACGGCTTTGATCGAAATGATCTCGTTGACAATGTCGCGAATTTCTTCGCGCGCAGAATCCGGATCCAGCTGGGCAAGCTGCGCCAGATCGATGGTGTCGATCAGCGCATTAAAGATCGTCGTCTTGATCTGGTAGTAGTCGTCCGAACGCTGGCCCGGAATCCGCACCGCCGGCTTCGGCGGAAGTGAAGGTGGCGCGCTGACTGCGGGCTGCGGCCTCGGAGCGGATGGGGTTTGCGCGCTTTCCGCAAGCGGTGGCGGACCGGACGTCTTCCCAGCCGCGGGTTCAACCCGCGGCGGCGGGAGGTTGCGCGGCAGATCGGATACTGCAGAGCGTCTTCCGAACATCGCTTATGCCTGCTTTCGGCCCTTCAGGATGGAGAGAAGCGGCGAGACATTTTTCTCGGTTTCCGCCGTGGCGCGTCCCGTTACGACCTGCGCCAATCGCATCATGGAGTCCGCAGTGGCCGATTTCGGCTGCACTTCGATCAGCATCTGTCCGTTGTTCGCAGCCGCCCCATAGAGTTGCGGCTCGAACGGAAAGAGGATGATCGGCGTAAGCCCCACAGTCGCCGCAAAATCTTTCACAGGAATTTCCGGACGCTTGGGCACTCCGGTCTGGTTCATCACCAGTTTGGGCGCCGGATCGTTCGGCCGGTTCTGCTTCACGAGATCCGCAACGGCCTTGGCAGTGCGCAAACTCGGAAGATCCGGCGTCGCCACAATCACAATCTCGTCGGACGCAAGTAACGTCTGCCGGACCCACAGACTCCACTGATGCGGCAGATCAAGGACCACGCACGGCGTCGATTGGCGCACAATGTCGATTACCGACTCGAATGCGGATGGATCCGCGTCGAACACACGATCCATTATCGCGGGGGCCGCGAAGAGAGACAGGTGGTCCGTCGTCTTTAGCAACAGCCGGTCCAGCAAAACATCGTCCAGCCGCTCGGGCGCAGACAGAGCTTCGGCAATTCCCTGACCCGGCTCCTCGTTGAAGTTGAGGCCAGCAGTCCCGAACGAGAGGTCGAGATCGACGAGCGTGGTGTTGATTTTGAGACGTTCGGCGATCGTCCAGGCGACATTGTGCGCAAGGGTCGAACTGCCTGCGCCACCACGGCAGCCGATAAAGCTCATAATGCGACCAACCGGGGGAGCATCCGGATTGAGATACAATCCCGAAATGATTTCGATTACGTGCAGGGGATTGAGCGGGGCCACGAGGTATTCGCTGACACCCCGGCGCATCAGTTCCCGGTAGAGCTCCACATCATTGACGCGGCCGATCACGACAACTTTGCTCGACGGATCGCAGACCTCGGCGAGCCGATCGATTTCCTCGAGCGCGGCCTTGCCTTGGAGGCGCGTCTCGACGATCAGGAGATTTGGCGTGACTTGGCCCGAATGCTGCTCGACGGCAGCCTGTATCCCGCCAAGCTGAACGCTGAGATTTGCCTTGGAGAGCCGGCGGTCGGCGCCGGCGCGCTGGAGCGCCGCCCCTGTGTCAGGGAATTCACAGAAGGCCTGAATCGAGATGCGGGGGACTGGCCGCTCATGCGGCGCAGCTCCAAATTGTTCGTCGGCTGACCCTTGCAGCTTTGTCATCGCTTTAGCCTGCTATTGGACGTCTGAGCTTAAGCCGGACTGCTCGCTACCGGAGTCGGACGTATGCTTGGAAGCCTGGGTGACTTCGCCCTTCTCGTAATGGCCGAGCACCGTCGCCCGGCGGGCGGCATCCGGCGCATCATCGAGACGCCGCGATTCATCGAGGTCGCGTGGATTGGCGACCATGGCGGCGATATTGTGCTGGACGGAGCAGCCGAAATCGAGCCTGGGAAGATTCGATTGCGTCTCCGTTATGTCGTCGGACCAGTCGCCGCAGGGCGCGGTATGTGCCTCGTAGGCGACGAAGCCGATTTCGACGCGGCGATCTCCATCTGTCACCGGGTGTGTCCCCACAAGAATTCGCGCGCGTGGAACCCCCATCGTGGCGAGCCGCTCGCCGAAGTACGAAATTGCCGCGGAAGAATCTGCCCCTTCCGGCGCCGAGACACTGATCGAGCCGTCACCGCGTGCAAGATACTCCTCCGCGACACGCTGGAGCTTGGCAGTATCTTCCTGCATCAATCCATTGGCATTGCCCGCGAAGGCGATGCGCACTGAACGATAGTCCGGCTCTACGGTAATGGGATGCAGCTTCGCCGGATCGATGGTCTTTACGACCATGTCATTGTCGCCAGGAGCGGCGCAGCTTCCAGCAAGGAGCACTGCGGCAAGAGCGGCAAAGCGTGACAGTTCTTTTCGCATGACGGGTTTCCTTACTGGACGATGAAGCCGTTTTTCGTATTGGCCGCCGATTTCAGGCCATCAAGCGGGGCCGGATGTTCGGCGTTGAGGCGGCCCATCAAGATGGTATCCAAGTCGTTCGGTGGAACGAAGTTGTCGGTCGGCGCAGCAAGGCGTTTCTCGCTTGTCGGCCGGACCAGATAGGCACTGACCAGCACCACCAGCTCCGTTTCATTGTTCTGGTAATCGCGGCTGCGGAACAGCGCGCCAAGGACCGGCATATTGGCCAAGCCAGGAAACTCATTGATCACCTGCTTATTCGTTTGCTGCAGCAGGCCCGCGATGGCGAAGCTGCCGCCGGACGGCAATTCAACGGTGGTCTGCGCCCGTCGGACATTCAGCGCCGGAATGGTCAACCCTGGAGCCGTAACCGTCTGCCCCGTCGTCGGATCGACGGTCGTGCTGCCATTGAGGGTAAACGCTCCCGTGTTGGTAAGTTCGCTGACTTCCGTCGACACCTGCAGCGAGATACGGTTCTCGCTCAGGACCACCGGCGTAAAGGACAAACCCACACCGAACTGCTTGAAGGTGATCGAGACGTTGCCTTGCTGGTCGCGGCCCGAGGGAACCGGGAATTCACCGCCGGCCAGGAAGCGGGCAGTTTCGCCCGATACCGCCGTCAGATTCGGCTCCGCCA
>Ga0157372_10008803_pt1 | contig 10718 bp, 4 predicted proteins | sample C55metaG_FD_115307 | JGI IMG/M metagenome (GOLD analysis project Ga0157372, IMG submission 115307) | Corn rhizosphere microbial communities from Kellogg Biological Station, Michigan, USA - C5-5 metaG | ecosystem: Host-associated > Plants > Roots > Rhizosphere > Soil | place: USA: Michigan...
AACGAAGGCTTGGACAATGGCCAGTGCAGAAGTCTCGCCACTCGAATCGGCGCGGGTCACCTCGCCAAGCATCGGCGCTATACCCGTGAATTTGCGTTGCGTGAGCACACGGCCCATTTCCACCTCCGGATGAATGCCGGACGTGGTGCGGCGCAAAAGCTTGATGACGGCTTTTCGGTCTACAATGCAGGACGAGTTCGTCTGCTCGGCCCGCGGCCATTCGATTTCTGCGTCGGGACGGATGCTCAAGCCGGCATTCGGCATGGCATCGAAGCGGATTTCGCCTTCTCCAAACGGAATTCGTGCGTTGTGCTGCAAGTTGACGAGGATCGCACGCGCGAACCGGGATGATGCAAATCCGTCGGTCAAAAGGCCGACGCGGCGTCCGCGTCGCGCGCGGGCAAAAGCAAGCGGCACCTCAAATGGGCAGGTGCCTTCATCCTCCCACGCAATCGACATCGGCAGCGCGTATCGATCTGTGCTGTCGCCCGCCGTGACTTCTACGTCGGCCAGCACGGCATCCTGATCGTGACCCGGGAGGGGTGCGACGGCTGTGAGCTTAACGTGTCCGATTTGGGTATTCTTCGCCTGGAACCAGCGCCGCTGCGCAATATAAGACGGCAGGATCTCAGTTTCGAGAATCTCCCGATCGCGGCCTTCCAAAGCGTGCGCAAGTGAGCCCCGCAGCACGAATGTGCGAGGTTCCACCATCGGGCCGGCCGTGGCGGTGCTCCATTGCGGCGGCTGCGCCTCCTGGCGGAGCGCGAACCAGTAGAAACCGCAAGGAGGCAGAGTAAGAAGATAGGTGAGCTGGCCGATCAGCGGAAAGGACGACCCGCCCAGCAATTCGACCGGCGTCCGGCCCGCGAATTCATGAAGGTCGAGTTCGACTGCTTGTGCAGCGCGCGAAACATTGACGACGCAAAGGATGGTGTCACCCTCGTATTCACGAATATAGGCCAACACCTTGCGGTTCTGTGGCGTGAAAAAGCGGATGTTGCCGCGACCAAACGCCTGGTGCTTGCTGCGAACGACAAGCATGCGCCTGATCCAGTTGAGCAGTGAATGGGGATCTCGCCACTGCGCCTCCACATTCACGGCCTGAAAGCCGTAAACGGGATCCATGATCGGCGGCAGCACGAGTACAGCCGGATCGGCGCGGGAGAATCCGCCATTGCGGTCCGATGACCACTGCATCGGCGTCCGCACTCCGTCGCGATCGCCCAGATGAATGTTGTCGCCCATGCCAATCTCATCACCGTAATAGATGATGGGCGTGCCTGGCATGGTGAGAAGCAAGGAGTTCATCAGCTCGATACGGCGGCGATCGCGTTCGAGCAGCGGCGAAAGTCTGCGGCGGATACCGAGGTTCAGTCTCGCGCGCCGATCGGATGCATAGACATTCCAGAGGTAGTCCCGCTCCTTATCCGTGACCATTTCGAGCGTCAGCTCGTCGTGGTTGCGCAGGAAAACGGCCCATTGACATTTCGGGGGCGGATCCGGCGTTTGCCGGATGATGTCGGTAATGGGAAACCGGTCTTCCTGCGCCAATGCCATGTACATGCGAGGCATCAAGGGGAAGTGAAACACCATATGGCATTCGTCACCCTCGCCGGCACCGAAATAGGCCTGAATGTCTTCCGGCCATTGGTTGGCTTCGGCGAGCAGCATGCGGTCTTCGTAATGCTCGTCGATGAATTTGCGGATGCGTTTGAGGACTGCGTGCGTTTCCGGCAAGTTCTCGTTGTTGGTATCTTCGCGTTCGACGAGATAAGGCACCGCATCGAGCCGCAATCCATCGACGCCCATATCCAGCCAAAAGCGCATCACGCTCATGACGGCGCGAAACACCTGCGGATTGTCGAAATTCAGGTCAGGCTGATGCGAGTAGAAGCGATGCCAATAATATGCTTTGGCTTCGTCGTCCCATGTCCAATTCGACTTCTCTGTGTCGCAGAAAATAATGCGGGTCCCAGAGTATTTCTTGTCGTCCTCAGACCAGACGTAATAATTGCGGTAGTTAGAGCCCGGCTTGGCCCGCCGTGCGCGTTGGAACCACGGATGCTGGTCCGACGTGTGGTTGATCACCAGTTCGGTAATGACGCGAATGCCGCGTGCATGCGCCTCGTCGATAAAGCGGCGGACGTCGGCGAGCGTGCCATATTCCTTATGGACGTCGCGGTATTCGGAGATGTCGTAGCCGTCATCCCTGCGCGGGCTGGGATAAAACGGCAAGAGCCAAATGCAGGTGACTCCAAGCTCGGCAATATAATCCAGTTTTTCGATCAGTCCGGGGAAATCGCCGACCCCGTCGCCGTTCGAATCGGCGAAGGATTTTACATGCACCTGGTAGATAACCGCATCTTTGTACCAGAGTGGGTCCGGATTCAGCGCCGATCTTTTGTGCCGTGGAGGCATCAGACTTCTCGCACCGGTTGCACGCGCCAGATTGCATACGGCGCCCCGGGCGTAAGGCGCATGTGCTGAATCTTGCCGCGCCAGATCGTGTGTCCCCCGCGAAGCAGGTCTTCGCTTTCCAACGCTTCATCGTCAGCCCTTGCCCATTCCCACAACGGAATCTCGAAATCTGCTTCCTGCGCGTCGTGCGGATCGAGGCTGATGGCCACCAGAATGCGGTCGGCGTGCCCCGGCGCGGATTTACCGAAATAAAGAATGTTGTCGTTGAAGGCGTTGTAGAAAGTAAGGCCAAGATGCGATTGCAGCGCGGGTTCGGCCTTGCGCAGTCGGTTCAGTTGCGCAATCTCACCGGCGATATTGCCGGGCATATTCCAGTCTCGCGGCTTGATCTCGTACTTTTCGGAATCGAGATATTCTTCGCGGCCGGGCAGCGGCGCCGATTCGCACAGCTCGTACCCTGAATACATCCCCCAAAGGCCCGACAGCGTTGTCGCCAGCGCCGCGCGAATGAGAAACCCTGCACGGCCGGAGGTTTGCAGGAAGTGCGGATTGATGTCCGGCGTGTTGACGAAGAAGTGCGGCCGGAAAAATTCAGAGACCGGTCGCGTCGTCAACTCGGCCATGTAATCCGTCAACTCAGCCTTCGTGTTGCGCCAGATGAAGTAAGTGTAGGATTGTGAAAATCCGAGCTTGGCCAGATGGTACATCACCTTAGGCCGCGTGAAAGCTTCCGAGAGGAAGATGACATCGGGATGACGGCCGCGAACATCCGCGATCAGCCATTGCCAGAAGGGAAACGGCTTGGTGTGCGGATTGTCGACGCGAAAAATCTTTACGCCCTGCGCGATCCAGAACAGGACGATGTCGCGCAGCGCGTTCCATAAGCCCGGCACGGCATCGCGTGCATAGAAATCCAGGTTGACGATGTCCTCGTATTTCTTGGGCGGATTCTCGGCGTATTTGATGGTACCGTCTGGCCGCCAGTCGAACCAGCCGGGATGCTGCTTCAGCCAAGGATGATCGGGCGAAGCCTGCACCGCGAAATCAAGCGCGATCTCGAGGCCTTGGTTCCGCGCGGCAGCCAGCAGCGCGCGGAAATCTGCAAGCGTGCCGAGCTGAGGATGAATGGCATCGTGCCCGCCCTGTTCAGCGCCGATAGCGTAGACACTCCCGGGATCGTCCCGTTTTGCTTTCAACGCGTTGTTGCGGCCCTTGCGATTGGTGCTCCCCACCGGGTGAATGGGCGGAAAGTAGAGAACATCAAAACCCATGTCGCGGATGGCAGGAAGCCGCGAAATGACATCGCGGAAGGTGCCGTGTCGCGTGATATCAGCGGTCTGGGAGCGCGGGAACAGTTCGTACCAACTCGCAAAACGTGCTTCAATCCGCTCCGCATCGATCGCGTAGGTATTGCTGCGGCCCGTGAATTGCCGCTGATCGGCGCGGCGTACCGTTTCGACAGTCTCAGCGGCTAGTAGCAGCCCGGCCCGGTCGCTCTGCGAGAGGGATGCAAAGCCTTTGAGGATTGTGCTGAGCGCCTGCGCGGAAGGGCCGCTGGCACTCGCTTTGGCATATTTCAGAAGATCGTGTCCTTCCTGAATCTCCAAGGAGATATCCAGTCCCGCATCGCGCTTTCTCCCCAAATCGCGCACGAACGTGCCATACGTGTCGATCCATGCCTCGATCATGAAGACGTACCGGCCAATACGATCGAGCTGGATCTCCGCTGTCCAACGATCGTTCATGAGCGCATGCATACGAACCCGCCGCCATTCGCCTTCGTCCTCAGCGCGAAAGTGCAATTCGGCCGCCAATAGCGGATGGCCGTCGGTGAAGATATCCGCTTCGACAGCTGTGCGGTCTCCGACAATCGCTTTGGCGGCAAATACGCCGTCATCGACCACAGGCGAAATATTGCCGATGAAAATGCGCGATGAGCCTGCGGCTGTATGCGCATCATGCGGCGCCGCCTTTCCGGACTGTTTGATCAATGGTGCTCGCTTCGCGCAGAACAGGCGTACTTCACGGGGGCCCATCTTCGCATCAAGACCGTCGCCTGCACAAAAGTCGTTCACCGGCTCGAGGTGGCCGAAAACCCCAAGACTCCCGAAGATTTCAGACCGCGGCTCCAAGGCAACAATCGGATCGGGGTTGATTAGCGCGATGAGCGCGCGTTCGGCCACGCGCGAATCCGGTCCATCGGCTCGGAGCAGAATAGTGAGCGGCGCGCCCGGACCGGTCAGGCTCCGTATCTGGCCGTTCACCCATTGGGTGTTGGCAATGAATGCATTGGTGTCACGAATGGCGCTATCAAGATCGACGGCCCCTTCGCCTTCCGCTGCGGGATCGGCATAGCTGAGTGGCAGCATCAATCCCGTGCCACTCAGAGCTGCAATCGCAAGGCGCCCGCAGCGCTGGCGCGAAGACGCAGGCGGCAATTTCGCGGGCGATTCTACCTGCGCGATAACGGGCGCGGCGCGGGAAAGTGCGTCGTATTCTTCCACGAACCAACTGGCGCGCCCGTCCCACCAGGGAAGAGAAGACATCGTGAAATCGAACCCTAACAGGCCTGCAGCACGATCCCGCGGCTCCCCCGTGGTGTCAGCGATGAAAGTAACGCGGTTCGACGCGTGGTTTGAGGCGCGTTCCATTACCATCTGGCGAAGCGCGGCGGGCGTTGAAACCGGTTTTAACAGGCGGAAGCCGCGCACGCCTGCAATAAGCCACTTCTCAATCTGGCCACCCCACCACGCAGCGATACTTTCAAGGTCTTCATGTTCGCGCAGATAGGCATAGCCGCGGCCAGGGCCAGGATGCCGCGGATCGACCACGCCACCGGGTTCGCCATGGCGCCGGATGGCAAAGTGCTGCGGATACGCGGCAACCAGGGGATGATGGAGATCCAGTTCGAACAGATTCAGATCGAGAAACAACGAGAGCCCGCGGCTTTCGCATGCTTTCGCCAAAGTGGGGCTGATTGCTTCCTCGGTTGCAGCTTCAACCAATACAGTATCGAACCCAAGGGATTGGACGCGCTCCAGCGTCTGCCATGTTGAACCTGCCTTTTCGGCTTGGCCGATATGGCAAATTCGTGGCGCCGGCATGCGTGAAGTCCTCAGCCCGAAAAGATGGAAAAGCCACGCCAGCGCGCGGCTTCCCACAAAGAAACCACCCGAGGCTTTTAACTCGGTACGCCGCCTATAGGTTCCGACGAGCCCCAAGCTACGGACGGATCAATGCGCCGCGCCACCCTTGGGCAACTGCTGCGCCATCGAAAGATGCTGCTGGATCACCGGCAAGGTTTTCGCCGCAAAATTCTTAATATCCGAATCGGTGCCGCTCTGCTGTTCACTTGTAAAGAGCATCACCGCTTCCTGATGCGCCTGAATTTGCTCTTGCACATAGAGCGCATCGAAATCTTGGGCGCTGGCGTTGCGCAGCTTGTTCAGCATGGCTTTGTGGGCCGGGTCGAAGGGCGGCGGCGCCGGCGTATGTCCCTTCTTTGAAAGGATCGATTTCAGCTCATCGCTGCTCTTCGTGTGGTCGGTAATCATCCGATTGGCAAACGTTTTCACGTCGGCGCTCGTGGCTTTTGTTTCCGCCATGTGACCAGCCGCGATCTCGTACATATCGCTGATCGTCGCTTTTTTGACGAAAACGCCATCGCCGATAGGAACGGTCCCCGACGACATGGTAGAGGCTGTCTGGCCAATCGCTGACGTACTCAACAGACCCGTTAAAAGCGCCGCAACGCACAAAGATGACCGCATGGTAATTTCCTCCGCAATCTATTCGCATGAACGGGTGGCGGGCCACACCCGTTCCCGATTTTGCTCTTAGCGAATGATACTTCCTTCGCCAACGCGCGTTTGACATTCGAGAGATCGCTACGCTGGCCGGAAACAGCAAGGAATTCATGGGCTTGAACTTTCGGCGATGGGGATGGCTCATCGCGGCTGTCGTTGTTTTGTTGCCATCGGCCGGTCTTGCGGCCGGCCATGCGGGGAAAGCGCCGGGCGCCGAGGAGGCGATCCTGGTCGCCGAGATTATCCTGCTGGTGCTCGTTGGACGGCTGCTGGGCGAACTAATGCTTCGCATTGGCCAGCCTTCGATTGTTGGCCAACTCGTGGCCGGTGTCCTCCTCGGCCCTTCCGTTTTCGGAAAGCTGTGGCCGCAGGCGCATGACGTCATTTTCCCCCACGACGTCAGCCAAAAGGCAATGCTTACCGCCGTCGCGCAGTTTGGCGTTCTCCTTCTGCTGCTGCTTACGGGAATGGAAACCGATCTGAAGCTTGTACGCCGAGCCCGGAGCACGGCGACGGCAGTTTCGCTCACCGGCATTGCCATCCCCTTCGCCTGCGGATTTGCTCTCGGTCAATTCCTCCCTGATTCGCTGCTGCCAGCAGGTCATCGGCTCGTCAGTTCGCTTTTCCTTGGAACGGCACTTTCGATTTCTTCGATTAAAATCGTGGCGGCCGTGGTGCGCGAAATGAATTTCATGCGGCGCAATCTGGGCCAAGTGATCGTGGCATCCGCGATTATCGAGGATTCGGTCGGCTGGGTGATCATCGCCATCATCTTCGGCATCGCACAGAGCGGGGGCGTTCAGGGGCTCCCCCTCCTAAAAACCCTTGCCGGCGTGGCTCTCTTTCTAATCCTAAGCTTTACCATTGGGCAGTTTCTTGTCTTTCGAACCATCCGCTGGGTGAATGACAATTTCCGCAGCGAGTTCGCCGTAGTGACCGCGATTCTGGTGATCATGGGTGTGATGGCGCTCATCACTTACGGGTTGGGCGTGCAGACCGTGCTCGGTGCCTTTGTCGCCGGAATTCTGGTCGGCGAATCGCCAATCCTGACGGAGCACATCCAAAACCAGCTTCGAGGATTGGTGGCGGCCCTCTTTATGCCGGTGTTTTTCGGACAAGCCGGCATCAGCGCCGATCTCTCTATACTCGGTCAGCCACAATTGCTTGCGGTGACCGGCCTGATCGTCGCGATCGCAAGCCTCGGCAAATTCTCCGGCGCGTTTGCTGGCGGAAAACTGAGTGGAATGTCTATGCGAGAATCACTTGCGCTTGGCTGCGGGATGAACGCACGCGGCTCCACGGAGGTGATTGTCGCCACCATTGGTCTGTCGATGGGCGCTCTAACCCAAAGCCTTTTCACAATGATCGTCACCATGGCTTTGATTACCACCATGGCGATGCCGCCCATGTTGCGCAGCGCGCTTGCGCGCCTACCGATGGACCGGGATGAGAAGAAGCGGCTGGAGCGAGAGGAGCTGGACGCGCAAGGCTTTGTCGCGAAGCTTGAACGGATGCTGCTGGCTGTCGATGACAGCGCAAATGGCACATTCGCGGCGCAACTGGTTGGCTATCTGGCCGGCGGCAAGGGCATGCCTGCGACGGTGCTGAGAATCGACGATGATCGAGGCCGTCCAGCGCCCCCTGAATCGTCCCTGCATGAGGAACAAATCAAACAAGGTGCCGCCGAGGCTGCTGCCGCAACGGAAAAAACCGAAGAAGAGGCGCCGCGATCTGTCGAGGTCACGATACAGCCGAAAGGGGACCCGTCTGCGCCCGAACAGCTCGCGGATTTGGCGCGCAAGGGATTTGGTTTTCTTTTTATCGGCCTCGCCGATACGCGTGCGCCCGATGGCGCTTTTGGCAAGACGGTCAGCGAGCTTGCCAATGCATTCGAAGGGCCGCTGGCCATTCTGGTCCCTCCGACAGATGGCGCTCCCGAAATGGGTGAGAGCCTCCTCGTACCGGTGACTGGAACAGACGTTTCGCGCCGCGGAGCGGAAGTCGCCATGGCAATAGCACGCGCGAGCAGCACAAAGGTTACCGCCATCTACGTCTCCGCCACGCCGCGACGCGGTTTGAATGATCGCACCCGGCGCAGCGAAGAGGCGGTGCTCAAAGATATCGCCAAGCTGGGCGAGCGCTACGATGTCAGGCCACGGACCCAAATCGAACGGCACGACCTCGCGCAAGCGCCTATTCTCAAGGAGGCGATAAAGCGGCACGATTTGATCGTCATGGGTGTGAACCGCCGGCCGGGCGAAAACCTGTTCTTTGGCAATACCGCCGCCGCGTTAATGGCACGGTGGAAGGGCGCAATTCTCTTTGTTGCGAGCTGAGTACGCCTCCGCCGAAAAATCCCGCCGCGACAAAAATCCGATCGCTATAAGGCTCGGAATAAAAAGGGCAGCCAACAAAAACCAGCCTTCGTTCAGCGACTGGGTAAGCGCGGCGCGGTGTACCATGGGCGCGATCATCTCTTTCAACGTCTCGCCCACCGGCCCCATCGCGTTGCCATGGAAGAGGGCAGTTGGCAAACCGACAGCGCGGGCCGCATCCGCATCTCCTGCCTGGAGTCGTGATATGAGGTGATCGGCGTGGACACTCGTGCGTTGCTGCACGATCGTGTCCACCAAAGCAATGCCGATAGCGCCGCCCAAATTGCGCATAAGGTTGAACTGGGCACTCGCATCGGAGTCTTCGCGTTTCGGCCACCCTTCCATTGCGAGCCGTGTGGAAGGAATGATGCAGAACATGATACCGGCGCCGCGCAAGACCTGCGGAAGAACAAGACCGGCAAAGTCCGTAGCGGTTGTGCAGAAGCCATCCGCTACCAAGCCTGCTCCAAACAGCACATAGCCGAGGGCCATCATGGCCTTGCCGCTCATGCGGGATTCGAGCATGGCTGCTATGGGTGCGGAAATAAGCTGCGCCACGCCGGCCACGATCATGATTTCGCCAATGCCAAGTGCGCTATGCTTGCGCACAAATCCCAAAAAGAGCGGCAGTAGGTATACCGAGCCGTAGAGTCCCATGCCCAAAACGAAGCTGAGAAAACAGGCGACGGAAAATCCTCTATCCCTAAAGCGCCGCAGCTCCAGAAAGGGCCTGCGACGCGTCAGACATTGATGCACAGCAATTGCAAAGGAAATTGGGCAGACGAACAGCAGCGTATCGACAAATGTGCCAGACCAGTAACGCTTCGGCGCTTCCTTCAGCAGCAATTCGAGACTTGCAAGAAAGATGGCGGCAAAAAGGATTGTCAAAAAATCGATGTCGGTGATGGCCCGGAGGTTCGGCTTGCCGACCCGAATCAAAAGAACCACAAGCGTACCGAAGATGATCCCCGGAGCCACGTTGACGAGAAAGATGGCGTGCCAAGTGTATGTCTGCGTGAGAAATCCACCGAAGGCCGGTCCGATGGTCGGCGCGATCATGGCAAATGTGCCGGCAACCACAGTCGCTGCCGTGTGCAGACGACGCGGGAAGAGTTCGAAGATGGTGGTGAAGACAGCGGGAATCAGTGCGCCGCCAAAGAATCCCTGAATCGTGCGAAAGGTGACGAGCTCCGAAAAATTGGTGCTCATCGCGCAGCCGATACTTGCAAGCGTGAAGGCGAAGGTCGCGCCCGCAAACAGCCAGCGCACCGTCAGCGCCCGCGTCATGAACCCTGTGAGCGGAATGCCGATGATTTCAGCAATGAGGTAGCAGGTCTGGATCCAACTGAGCCGGTCCTGCGAAATGTGCAGCGCCGCGCCGATATTCGGGAACGAACTCGCGACCACCTGGATGTCCAGGATCGCCATGAACATGCCAATGCACATGGCGATGAAGCCAAGCCAGGTAAAAAAATTGACGGGTTGTTCGTCTTGTTTGGAGGTCACGGTATGGCGGCAGCAGGACGGCTGCCGTCAGCATAGACAGATTCGCAACCGCCTGCCGCCAGATTGTCGAGCCGCGGGTGAATCACAGCACGCCATAGCGGTGGAATTAGCGCAAGCAGGATCGCGCCCGCGTAACCGGCAGGCAGTTCGGGCGCATGGGGAGCTTTTCTTAGGCCGTTATAGGCGAGTGCGGGCGCCCGGTGGTGGTGGCTGTGCCGGCCCATGTTGAAGATGAGGAGATTGGCCGCTCCCGAACTATTCCAGCTGTGGTGCTCAGCCATCGATTCATTGGCCAGGCGCAGAAGGCCATAGTGAGCGATATAGTTGAAGAGCTCGAGAACCAGCATCGCGACCACACTTTCGCACGCCAGAAAGGCTGCTGCCCGCCAGCCCACGCCCCGCCACAATAGCGCATAGATCAAGAGCATCACTGTGACATCCTGGTTCACGCGATTGTGGAGGAATGGGAGCCTCGCATTGCGGAGCCGGCACGCCTCGAAACGCCAGGCTTGAGTGAACTGCCCCCACAGCGTTCGGGCAAAGAACGCGTAAAAGCTTTCGCCCAACCGTGCGGTCGAGCAATCGTGTTCGGTGGCGGCGTGCCGATGATGGC
>Ga0157372_10008804_pt1 | contig 10717 bp, 11 predicted proteins | sample C55metaG_FD_115307 | JGI IMG/M metagenome (GOLD analysis project Ga0157372, IMG submission 115307) | Corn rhizosphere microbial communities from Kellogg Biological Station, Michigan, USA - C5-5 metaG | ecosystem: Host-associated > Plants > Roots > Rhizosphere > Soil | place: USA: Michigan...
CAACCATCAGCATATAATACAGACGAGTTTTCGGTTCCAAGTTTATCCAGATTTTTAACATATCTGGCAACGGTTTGCTCCTGTGTTTCATTGGATATAACACTTAATGAACGGCCAACTTCTCGTCCGGCGCCTTCTGCCCCATTATCACCAACCATAATGGCAATCAGTGTATTATCGAGTTGCCCTGTTTGTTCAATAAAATCGATAATTCTTCCAATTTCATGGTCTGTTTGAGAAACAAAGCCAGCATAAAGCTCCATGTAACGTTCAAAAAGGATCTTCTCATCAGCTGAAAGAGCATTCCAGCTTTTAACACCCGGATTTACAGGAGGTAACTTAGTATTGGCAGGTACAACACCAAGCGCTTTCTGATTTTTCAGCACAGTTTCCTTGTATTTATCCCAACCAGCACTGAATTTTCCTTTGTATTTATCAATCCACTCTTTACTTACCTGATGGGGCGCATGAACAGCTCCTGGTGCAAAGTACAGGAAGAAAGGTTTATCAGGAGCTGCAGATTTTTGTCCGGCGATAAACTTGATTGCTTCATTTGCCAGAAGCTCAGTTACGTGACGCCCCTGAGGATCTTCCGGCTCACGTTGTGTATCGCGATACAGGATTGGATGCCACTGGTCGGTAGCAGCGACTTCCGGTGAAAAACCAAAATAATGGTCGAAACCCCTTCCTGTAGGCCAGCGGTTAAACGGACCTGCCTGAGTAGCGTCAGAAGGGTGCGTAAGGTGATATTTTCCTACCGCGAATGTGTTATAACCATTCTCACGCAAAATTTCTCCGACAGTTGCTTTTTCAAAAGGGAGATACCCGTCGTAACCCGGAGTGTTATGCGAAGTACTTGCAAAAAAGCCGAAGTGAACCGAGTGCTGGTTTCTTCCGGTAAGGAGAGCAGCACGCGTTGGCGCACAAAAAGCTGTGGTGTGATAATTGGTAAAACGTAAGCTCTGATTAGCCAGACGATCAATGTTAGGGGTTTCAATTAACCCTCCAAAAGCACTTATAGCACCATAACCGATATCGTCAATCTGAATCCAGACGATGTTCGGCGCATCTTTCGGAGAATTAACATACACTTTGGGAGTTGCTTCCTGTGTTTCCTGAAGGGTTTTTCCAACTTTTCCTTCAAATTTTGGGGTTGGACTAAATTGAGCGGATGCTGTGCCGCTTAATAACATTGCGGAATAAAGAATTCCGAATGTGGTACTTATTCGTTTCATGTGAAAAGAGATATGAGATATTAGATGTGAGATTTGAGACACTGGGAGGTGAGACTATAAGATATTGGAAAGCTTAAAAGATTTCCAGAGGGAATGCAAAATATATTACACTCCCTCTGTAAATCTTCAAATAGCCACTTTATTAATCTGCAGCTGCACCACTGTTTCGGGATACCAGCTTGGGTGCATCCTTCGGATAATTAATAATCACTTTTTTCAACTTCCCGGAGAAATTGAAGGGCACTTTATATTTGTCGGATACAGCTTCTGCAAGATCACGACCAATGTCTGTTCCGTCTGTTTTGCTGGGGCCAAAAACTACTGCCTGGGCACGGGTAAAGGTTCTTTCGGCTACTTTTTCGTTATTGATAAAAATAGATTCTGTTCCCGTCGCATCAACTGTAGGCTGCTCTGCAATTTTATATTCCAGTTTAAACTGAACTTTTCCTTTAGGCAAAGGCCTGTTAGACGCAAGGTGATTAATCTGATTACGGCTTTTATGTGCGTACTGTAATTTACCGTCTTGTAAAAACAAGCTTATTCCCGAACCTTCGCCTCCAATAGAAAACAGAACCCCTTCTTCTTTACCGGTTGTAATTTCAGCTTCTGCTACTACATTAAATGTGCGACCATTGTATAAAGGATTGTTTACACCCACTAAATGATCAACACCAGGAAAAAATGTAATAGTTTCGTGGTTACCGTATGCACTTCTGTTTTGTGGTAAATCAACCTGCGAGAAATCTTTCAAGGGATAAACGTTGTACTTCCTGGCTTCCTGATCAAACAATGCCTGGAGTTCCTTTAGTTTTTCAGGAAATTTTGAAGCGAGGTTGATGCGTTCGTTAAAGTCGTCGTTTAGGTTATAAAGCTCCCACACGTCTTTACTAAAATCAGTTCCCGGCTCATGCAAGGTTCCTGCTTTCCATCCATCCTTATATATTGAACGGCTTCCTGCAATTTCATAGTATTGAATGGTATGTTTTGAAGGAGCTTTTGCATTATCAACAGCATAGGCAAGACTTATTCCTTCTATCGGCTCCTGTTTGTAACCATTAATTACTGCAGGAACTTCCGCTTTCGCTAGTTGCAAGGTGGTAGGTAAAACATCAATAACATGGCCATACTGATTCCGGATTCCACCTTTATCTTTAATTCCCTTCGGATAAAATAAGATCATCGGATTACGGGTACCGCCTTCTGTGTTCGCATCAGTTTTCCAGTATTTGAAGGGGGTGTTAGCAGCCATTGCCCATCCTAAAGGATAATCAGTGCTTGATTCATCGGTACCAATAATATCGCGGGCATTTAAAATAGCATCTATTTTGGCTTCTCCCTGCAAATTATTGATCTGCTGGTTTACAGTTCCAGTCTGAGTTCCACCTTTACTTGCTCCGTTATCACCTAATACTACCGCGATAATTGTATTGTCTAACTGATCGATCTGTTCAAGGTAGTTGATCACACGACCAATTTCATAATCAGTATAGGAGTAGAAAGCTGCGTACACTTCCATAAAATGAGCAAAGGCTTTCTGTTCTTTCTCAGAAAGAGAATCCCATGCTTTAATAGCTGGATTAGGATTACGCTCGGGCAGAATAGCATTGGCCGGAATAATTCCAAGTTTTTTCTGACGCTCAATTACCTGTTCGCGGTATTTATCCCATCCAAAATCAAACTTTCCTTTGTATTTATCAATCCATTCTTTTGCTACCTGATGAGGGGAATGGGTTGCTCCGGTTGCCAAATAAAGGAAGAACGGTTTTTCAGGGTTCCCTGATTTTTGGTTTGCGATGTATTTAATGGCTTTGTCTGCCAGTAACTCGTTCAGATGTTTGGTGTTAGGCTCAATATCCAGCTTTGTCTGATCTTCCCATAATTCGGGATGCCATTGGTCCGTGGCTCCCGGATGAAAGCCATAAAAATGATCAAAGCCCCTGCCTGTCGGCCAGCGATTAAACGGACCTGCTTCAGTATTCTCATTCACCGGGGTTAAATGCCACTTCCCTAAAGCAAAAGTATTGTAGCCGTTTTCACGGAAGATTTCTGCTACCGTCGCTTTTTCGAAGGGAATCCGTGTATCATAACCAGGGAAATCAACTACTGCAGGGGTAAGCAAACCGACATGAGCTGAATGATGGTTCCTTCCCGTAAGTAATGCAGCCCTGGTAGGGGAACAAATTGCTGTAGTGTGAAAGTTTGTAAACCGTAAACCTTGATTAGCTAGCCTTTCGAGGTTTGGAGTTTCTACAAGTCCTCCGAAAGCTGTAGTTGCCCCGAACCCGGCATCGTCTATAAGTATCCAGACTACGTTTGGTGCGCCTGGCGCTGCCTTTTTATTGTATTCAATTTTGTAAGGAGACGATTCAGCGAGGGTCTTCCCTATTTTACCTTTAAAAGGCTGTTGCGGACTAGTTTGTGAATACGAGAAATTCGAAGCAGCAAGAATAGCAGCTGCTGCAAAAGATAGTCTTTTTAGCATTATTATCAGTGATTGGCACCGCTAATATATAAAACCTATATAAATTATAGGAAATGTTTTTATAAAGGATGAAAAATTATTTAAAGGAGAAGGAGATTTTAGGGATTAACGCACAAGGAGTTTTGTAAGGCTATTAATATGATAAAGGAGGATACAAATCTCTAGTTCTGCATTCCCTTTCGAGAATGTAAAACTGAGTTGGTAATTTTTTTTGCAAACAATGAAAGGGAAAATAACAGACTGAAAAACTCGCAAAAAGTATTATCTCGCAAAGTGCGGAGACGCAAAGAGTAAGCGCAAAAACTTTGCGCCTTTACGTCTTAGCGAGAGATTTCAAACTCTGTCATAGGTACATTCCTTTCGAAAATGTAAGCTGACTTGGTATTTTTTTGCAAACAATAAAAGAAAAAATGACAGATTGAAAAACTCGCAAAAAGTATTGTCTCACAAAGTCGCGGAGAAGCAAAGAGTAAGCGCAAAAACCTTGCGTCTTAGCGTCTTGGCGAGAGATTTTTTAAACTCTTTCATAGCTAGTTTTAGATGATTTTTCAGGGTGCGGAATAATATTTTTTCCTTAACCAAAAGGCAACATTAACCAGTGCAATTAAAGCAGGGACTTCTACAAGAGGGCCAATTACTCCGGCAAAAGCTTGTCCGGAATTAATACCAAAAACCCCAATAGCGACTGCAATTGCCAGTTCAAAATTATTTCCGGTAGCGGTGAAAGCAATTGCAGTGCTCCTTGAATAGTCTGCACCAAAATACTTACCTACAAAAAAGCTAAGCAGGAACATCAACACGAAGTAAACTACTAAAGGAATAGCTATACGAATCACATCCATAGGAATCTGAATAATTAACTCTCCTTTCAGGCTAAACATCACTACAATCGTAAAAAGCAGAGCAATTAATGTTAAGGGTGCTATTAGAGGAACGTATTTCTGTTGAAACCATTCAAGTCCCATCACACGAATAAGAGCATACCTGCTGATAACTCCCAAAGCGAAAGGAATACCTAAATAAATTCCCACACTTTTTGCTATAGCAGCAATGGTAATATCAATATTTAAGGAAGCTAAACCGAAATAAGGAGGCAAAACAGTTATGAAAATATAAGCATAAACGCTATAGAGTAAAACCTGAAAAATACTATTTAATGCAATTAAACCGGCACCGTATTCCCGGTTTCCTTCTGCCAGTTCGTTCCAAACCACCACCATTGCAATGCATCGGGCCAGGCCAATAAGAATTAAACCAACCATATATTCCGGATAATCTTTCAAAAAGAGAATAGCCAGGAAGAACATTACAACTGGCCCTACTACCCAATTCAGAAATAGAGAAGCACTTAGCACTTTCGTGTCTTTAAATACTTCGCCCATATTTTCATATCTGACTTTAGCTAATGGAGGATACATCATTAATATCAGTCCTATTGCCAGAGGAATATTTGTAGTACCGCTAGAAAATGAATTAATAAATCCTGCAGAAGAAGGAAAGAAATATCCTGCTGATACTCCGATTACCATTGCCAGAAATATCCATAAGGTTAAATAACGGTCGAGCCAGCTCAACCGTTTTCTCTCTGCTACAGGGGCACAATTAGTAGCGCTCATTATTTCAGATGTTTATCTACAAATTCTTTTGCGTACTCTTTAATCATTTCGCGAACTCTTCTGAATTCTTCCATAATTTCTTCCTCCGTTCCGGTTGCCTTAGCAGGATCCGGAAAATTGTAATGGAACTTTTCTGCATTAGTTGGGAAATAAGGGCAGCGCTCCCTTGCATTATCACATACTGTAATTACAAAATCAAAAGGAACAGAAACGTATTCATTTACATTATTAGAGGTATGACCAGAAATATCTATATGATCTTCGGCCATAATTTTAACTGCTCCTGGATTAACGCCATGTGTTTCAACTCCTGCACTGTACACATTTGCTTTATCTTTAGCAAAGTAGCGTAAATAACCTTCTGCAATCTGACTCCGGCAACTATTGCCGGTGCATAATACCAGTATATTCTTCATTTAAAAAAGATATGAGATTTGAGATATTAGATATTAAAGAGAGACTAATTGTATATTTTGCGATAAAAGTCATGCAACCAATTAGACTTCCAAATTTAAGCATGCTTAACAACAGCCCCCTCCAGGAGTGCAGCTTGATGCCGCTAAATTTACAAGTTCAATTTTTACTTTTTTCTCTTCTTTTGGTGAGCAGCCAACGTCTTCAGAATTTGGCGTACCACATGTTTCGTTTCTGCCTAAAGCTTTGCATTGTACAATATCTGTCTTTAGATCAACTATAAGATTCTCTCCTGAAGCTGTGACAGAAAAAGGAAACATCTGACGAGTATCATACTTAGAATTGCCAAACTCCACTTTAACTTCAGCTAAAGGATCAAGTGCTATTGCTTTTTCTACAAGCTCTATAATTGATAAAGCTTTGCTGGTTTTCATTGCTCTTTCCTGCTGTTTTTCTTCAGGTTCCCAAAGTTGTAGAATTACTTCTGTCCATTGATTTACTTTACCACCACAATCAACCGAAGTAATAGGTGCCTGCTTAATTTCTGTAATATGATAGGATGGTTTTACCCATAGCTCCTCGCCATACTGAAATTGTAAATCCAGGTCGGGATGTTCTAAAAGCTTAGCTTTAAACACTCCCCAAATTAAGGTATTCGGATTATTCATAATTAATCTATTTATTGCAATTTAACGATCAATTGATTTAAATTTTTTTAGCAGCAGTTTGATGGGCCTTTATAAGAGGCGAAGAAGTCCCCTAACTGCTTTTCCAGCAATTGCCAATTTTCCGGATGAATACAATAGCACACGCTTACTCCTTCTATAGTTCCCTGAATCAGTCCTGCATTCTTAAGTTCCTTCAAATGCTGCGAAATGGTTGCTTGTGCCAGTCCCAGTTCATTTACTAAATCACCACAAATACAAGCATTTGCTTTTATAATTTCCTGAAGAATAGCAATGCGGGCTGGATGAGCAATGGCTTTTAACATCACAGCCAGTTTATTCTGCTCTTCTGAAAATATTTCGGTCTTAGTTATTCCCACATCGCAATATTACGATAATAGAATTATGTATCAAAAATTAAATTCTAATAGATCTGTATTTTTCCGATTGTTCGTTCCAGGGCAGCGAACATTTAATGTGGTTAAGATTATGCTAACGCACGCGTGTCGCGTGTGCTTCCACTGTTCTTTCAAACTTCACTAAAGTATTCTATTTCTATTATGCTAGCACCTTATGCTAGCGTACGCGTGTCGCGTGTGCACCTTCTAACTTCACTAAAAGTATTCTATTTCTATCATTATGCTAGCGCACGCGTGTCGCCTGTGCTTCCACTATATGTTTCTTTCTAACTTTACTAAAGGAATTCTATTTCTACCAGCCCCTTCCCTCCAGAATAATCAATAGCACTTGAATATTGCCAATAATGAGCTTCACTAACAAAACCTGCTTCTACTGGATTGTTATGAATATAATCTGCCTTTTGTTCAATTACTTCTGCTGACCACAATTCTATGGGATGATTATCATGCTGCCAGAGTTGCTTTCCTTTAACATTACTACTTTTCAAACCAGCTCTCTCAAACATCCAAAGCATCCATTCTCTTCTTGATTCTTGCATGTTTTCAGTAATTGATTTAACTAACTCTTTAGATGTATGCTCCTTTAATCGGCCTAATACTACTGAAGGATTTCCATTTTTAGCTCTAAAAATTAAATGAATATGGCTCGGCATTATACACCAGCAATAAACCTGCAATCCAAGATTTTTAATGCAATAATTAAAACTTGCTGTTATGGTTTCGAAATATTGATTTCTTACGAATACATCAATCCAATATACTGTAGCGAAACTTACAAAGTATAGGCCTTCTTTATTATGGAACTTATATTTCCTGCTCAATTGTTAAAAGTTTAGTTGAGTTAAAAATAGAATTTTTGATTAAGAAATAGAATAGTTGCACACGCCTTCGACAGCAAGGGGCTTTACATAAGGAAATAGAATCCTACTTAACAGTTGCACACGCGGCACGCGTGCGCTAGCATGCGCACACACCTTCCCTAGGAAGGGTCTTTACATAAGGAAATGAATATCTACTTAACCAGTTGCACACGCGGCACGCGTGCGCTAGCAAACGCTAGAAAGCAAAAAAACTACTGCTGTTTTACATCCTGCTTCTTTTGAAGGTAACTCATCAGAAGCAACTTCTTGGCATATACAACATCGTCTTCACACTTTAAATAAAAACTTAGCCAGCCCGATTTTAAAAATACCTGATGATCACATACTCTTCCTTCTGCTATCAGCTTTCTTTTTATTTCTACATTAAAAAGAATATCAAGTAAACCATTACTATGAATATGGCCAATTTCTTTGTCGTTGAAGTTAAATTGCGAACCTCCGTACTTGTGAGTGGCTAGCGTTGTTCCATCCCAAGTTGATACTTCGGCTTCAATTTCATCTAACCATGTTAAAAGCTGAGGTTTAGTGAAAAAATACTGAAGCCTTAGCAATCCGTCGAAAAATAAGGGCAGTACGGGGACCGACTTAAGAAAACCTAAATTCTTAACAACAAACTTAAACATCACTTACTTTCACTAAGCTGCTTAATATGTTCCATTACCCTTAAATGAACGTTTCTTGTAATACTTTCGGCCCATACATCGTAGTACCAAAGTGGAAATACATATAAGCGGTACCAGCTATTTCCGGTTAATGTTGTTGTGCCATCACCATTATCCTGTAATTGAAACTGACCTTTTAAAATATCAATGTGCCCCATTATTTCCGGATCTCTTGGCTGTCTAAAAATATCAAAAGTTAAATCTTTTTCAGCTTTATATACAACAATCTTCTCGTCAAAAACATAGCCATTACTAAATATGCATTTTCTTCCTGCTCCTTCATAATAACCATCAACCGTAGCAGCTACGGGACTAGGCATTCCAACCTTAAAAAGCCAGAACTTATTTTCCTCCTCAATCTTTTTAAAGGCAACAACATGTTTCCAAACTTCTTTTGCAGGCGCATTTATAACAACTACATCTGATACCATATTTTCATAATGATGTTGTGATAGGGAATCCGCAATAAAAACCATAAAAAGCAAAGAAAAAATACTCACATTCAAATTACTATTATTCTTTTCCCACATAGATCTGCCAATGAATGCACCTGTAATAATAAAGGCCAGGATCAATGGAGAAACGATGATTAAACAGATAACACCTTCACCAAGAAAAACGAAGCTTAAAAAGATTGCAAATGCTGCATTTAAACAAGATAAGCCGGTTACTTTCTTACCTTTCAGATTCAGGTCTTTCCAGTACCAGGTACTTATTATCCCCATTATGATAGGGATGATCACGAATTCTGAAAATATAATAACGCCTGATTGTGCATTTACCAGCTTGGTAATTCCTATAAGTGTAAAGGCAAAGAGATTTGAAAAGAAGAATCCCTTACTTAAGTCGAATTTGTATTTGTTATTATCCATTATCTTCTGTTTAGGTTTTATTTAAATTTTTTCTAGTTGTTTAATGTAATTATAACAGAGGCGTAAAGGGATTATTCCCAACACTCCGAATGAGCAGTCGATAAGTCTCCAGAAAAGAGGAATTTCTCGTATTTGTCCTGCAATAAAAGCAAGGGGAATTACCATTATACAGGCAATCATTCCAAATTGAATTACCCAGATATTTTTGACAGGATCTTGTAATGGACCAATAAAAGCAGTGGCGATAACTATATGTGCGAAAGCAAGCCAATCAGTTCCATAAGCGAGGTAAGGATAATGTTCGTTTGTTGATTTAACTGCGTAATAAATTGTACTTAACCATTCCTGGATATAATCAGGAAAAACTGCTATAATTTCCATTGCTACTCTTAGCTGACTTTCTATCGGAAAGGCTGTAATTCCACTTAAAATTAAGGCTACTATAAAAAAAATGATCCAGCGTTTGATCTTCTTTCTTAGTTGTATTTCTTCATTTTTCATGTTGATATTGTTTTAAGGTTGTTAATTCTGCTCTTCGTTTGATTACTTCATTTCTATGCATAATTAACTTTTGCATATACATTTTCAGAAAAAGGCAATCAACTAATTTTCCAATTAATCCAAAAGGTGATTCGAATGAAAACTCATCTACCATTAATGTAAGGCCATCTTTTACTTCAAAAACGTGTTTGTGTAATAGCTTTTTAAACGGACCTTTTACCATTTCATCCGTGAATACATTTGGAAAACTACATTCAGTTATTTTGCTGGTAAGCTCCATTTGTACACCAAAATGTCTTGCTCTCCACGTAACAGTTTCTCCATGTCCGATAAGGCCGCTCGTTACTCCGGCGATTGCTTTTTCTCCTGTAGATTTCATTGTTTCCAAATGCAGATCTATACTTCTGGCAAGATCAAAGCAAATTTCTACTGGTGCGTGAATTCTAGTAATCAGTATAAATGTGGGCATATCTAATGTTTTGTACTTAAAAGATCATTAACGGCGTATTCTGCCTTAGCGAAAAGGAAAGGATATCTGCTCTCTGTTAATCGCTTTGGTAATACCCACCTGCTTTTCAGGATTAGTTCGGTTTCTGTACCAATTAGTCCCGCTCCTATTTCAAGCAACCACGTGGGTGCAGGTAAGCCAAAAGGGATTCCGTAAGCATGACAAATAATTTTCATTAAGTCTGCATTTTTTACTGGTTCTGGTGCAGTGCAGTTAATTACTCCACGTAGCTCTTCATGATTTAAAATCCATTCGGTACACCTTACAACATCTTGTTCGTGTACCCATGATACATACTGCTCACCTGTTCCTTGTTTACCTCCTAAACCAAGCTTTACAAGATTTAATAAACGAGGGAAAGCAGAATCTGTACGACCAAGAACAATACCTATGCGAAGTGCAATTTTTCTTGTATGAGGAGTTGTTGATTTAAAAAAGGCCTCTTCTCACTGACGACAAACA
>Ga0157372_10008806_pt1 | contig 10716 bp, 8 predicted proteins | sample C55metaG_FD_115307 | JGI IMG/M metagenome (GOLD analysis project Ga0157372, IMG submission 115307) | Corn rhizosphere microbial communities from Kellogg Biological Station, Michigan, USA - C5-5 metaG | ecosystem: Host-associated > Plants > Roots > Rhizosphere > Soil | place: USA: Michigan...
TAGGTGGTCGTCGAACCGATGTTCGTGATCTCCGCCAATATCGACTGGTACTCCTGGTTGGCCGCGTTCTCCTGCGTGCCGTTCAGCGTGCCGTTCGAGGCCTCAGTGGCCAGCGTGATTGCGCGGTTCAGAAGATTCGTCACCTGCGACAGGGCGCCGTCCGCCACCTGCAGCAAGCCCACGCCTTCCGTGGCATTGGTGGCCGATTGCGTGAGCGCCGTCTGGTTGGCCTGCAAACCGTTTACCAGTGAAAGGCCTGCGGCGTCGTCTGCGCCCGAGTTGATCCTCGAACCCGAAGAAAGCTGCTGCAGAACCGTCTGCAGGCTCGCATTCGTGTTGTTCAGATAGTGCTCAGCATACATCGCGGACAGATTATTCAAGACTCCGAGGGCCATTTGAGCTCACTCCTTTTCCTGATGCGCGGATGGCAGAAACTCTCTGCTGCTCGACCCGGGCGACTGTGCCGCTAGGCCTTGCTGCATCCACCCCCTTCATCGGAGTCCCCCCGCATAACTTTAGTCATGGGCGATGATTTTTTTTAGAACACCCTGTCGAACCCCGAAACAGACCTGTCGCAATCCCGTCCACAAGGTGTCTCATCCCGCTCCACACGCTGCCCGAAATCGAAACACCGCGTGTTGCGATACTGGACAGCCGTCCCCCACCCGCCAGCCCGCTACCGGCTCGGTTCCGCCATACCCTGAATCCGGCTTCGCAGGTCCCCAGACGATTGACATTCCGATGACACTCCAGCCCACGCCTCGTCTTATACTCAGCTCTTTCGCACGCAGTTTCGATAGCTGTCCTGCCGACCCGCACCGCGCGGCATACGACTCAGCCGGCCGCAGAATGGGACACCTTAAGAAGTGCCACATTCGGCCGCCATCAAACCCGCTTTGGAGCTATCTTCGCGCAATGAACGGACACGGGCTATTTGATCGTTTGAATTAGAGGAGCGACCATGAAGACTGTCCTGCCCTTCCTCTTCCTCGTGGGCTCGGCCTGCGTCGCCGGGTGCGGCGGCTCCAGTGGACATTCAGGCGGCGGTGGCGGCGGAACTTCAACCACCGTAACTGTGTCGTTCGCGTCGGGCACGCCCACCGTCGTCGCCGCGAAGATCGGCACCGGCGCTTTCTCATCTCAATCGCTCACTGCGGGAAAACTCACCCTTTCCATTCCCAGCGGAACAACGAATTTCGCCGTCGCATACGTATGCTCTGCCCCGTCCGTGCTCGCGGTCGAGCACATCTACGAGGCGACTCTCTCCGACGGAACGTCGTTTACTCTGCCGTGTGTCCTGCCTGAAGACCGCAGTCCAACGGGTGCTCTGACGGGCAATGTCGACATCGCGGCAATTCCCGATGCACATCAACTCGGCCTCGCCGTGAGCAACGGCAGCCTGGCAACCACGTTCATTACCACTCCCGATACCGCCTTCAGCCTCACCGCACCCGCCGGAAACGATCGCGTCGAAGTGCTGGCCTATAGCGCGCCCACCCCCGGCCTTGGAAGCACTACCACCCTCTTTGCCGCGCGAAATTTCGATAACCAGGCCGTTCCCGGTTCGCTCAATGGCGGAGCTCAGGTGGTTCTCGGAGCAGCCGATCGCACAACTCAGCAGCCCATTACCTACACCAATGTTGCCGCCGGATATTCCGCTTCCACCTTTGTCGGACTGCTCATGGGAAACGCGGCGGGAGGGTTCGCCATCGCCCAGTCGACTTCCCAATATCCCGCACTTCCCGCCGGAGCCGTCGAAAGCGGCGACAGTTACGCGTTCATCGCTTTTTTTTTAAATGATGCGGCGACCACCGAGACCATGTTCGTTGCAAAGTCGGCCACCAGCGCCGGACCGGTGTCATTCGCTTTCCCCGTACCCTGGCCCTATGCCGGGCCGTCCCCGGCAGCCCTGCCCACGTTCCATTTCGACTACACGGGATTTGCCCAGTCCACCAGCGTGAATCAACTGGCGTCGATCACGTGGGGCCTCGTGCCCTCCACGCAGATATCGATAGAAGCCAGTGCCAGCTACCAAAATGGATCGACCACGCTCGAGATACCCGACCTTTCCGCGATCCAGGGCTTCTTTGCGGCCCCGGCATCGGGAACGCACGTGATCTGGGTGGCCCTCATAGGCGAGGGCGGCCTCGTGAATCAGCAGCCAGCCACAACTGATTCCACGGCAAGCGTGACAAACAGCGGCACCTTCATCGTGCCGTAATCCCCGTAGCGCAACGCTGGGTACGGAGCAGCCCTTCCCGACAGCCATCAACAGCACGTTTCAGCGGCAGTATTTCCCCCGCGAAGACCCATCGACGCTTCCCTCCTGCTCATCTTCGCGCTGGTCTCGCTGCTGCTCGCCGCCGTGGGACTGTTCGGTGTCATCTCCTACATCGCCGCGCAACGCACCACGGAGATCGGCGTGCGCATTGCGCTCGGGGCGCAATGCAACCAGGTCTTGACCCTAATCCTGCGCGATGGGCTGCGGCCCGCGTTCATCGGCCTGGTCCTCGGACACATCGCCAGCGCCGCGGTCACGCAATGGATCCAGTCCATGCTTTACCAGACGCAGCCGCTCGATCCTGAAGTCTTCGGAGTAGTCGCACTCATGCTGGTAGTAGTGTCCGCCGCAGCCTGCATGATCCCCGCATGGCGCGCCGCCCAGCTAGACCCAGTCTCCGCACTCAGAATGGAATGACCTCGGTGCCTACCCATCGCCTTGAGCGGCAGAGAATAAGCGCGGGCTTCGATTCACGCGCGCAACTGTGGACAGCGCTCAAAGGGCGGCGCGCCAGTCAAGATCCTCAGGCTACAATCTCGTTCACCGATGCAATTCCGTACCGAAGCTAGCCAAGCTGCATAAATGATATGGGCTGTTGGCACCAGTTGACATCTGATAGGGGCACCGACCCTACTCTGCGAAGCTGATCCAGAAGACCGGCGGGACGTTGCGCTCACATCCGGCGAAGCTCTATGCCTTCATGAATTCCATTTCTCTCCGTACCAGTCCAGATCCAAGTAGCAAAGTGCCTTCCGAAATGCGGAGAGTTCTGCGCTGTTCAACGCGTCGAACTTCGGGATCATGTAGAGTCTCAAGACGCTGAGGAGGTAATTCAAATCGTATTCAGAGCGATCAAGCTGAGTGATCGCTTCCGAGAATCTCATAGTGTTGCCGAGCAAATCAGACGTGTTGACTTCTTTCTGACGAATAGAGTCGGAGAGTTGCTTGCGCTCTTTCGCAGCAGGGGAATTCGCATTTATCGTGCCCATTCTAAATTTGGAGAGCGATTCGATGTTCGCAATCCGATCCAAAAGCTTTTGTTTCACGGGCCCGCGAGACTTAACTTTGCTGATTTCCGCGGACAGATCTTCTCGGCTCAAATCCGTCTGGGTTGCGAACCAGTATATCGGTAGGTTGGCTGTGCTCCCGTGGCAGACCTGTCGGAGGTATTCGTCGGGCGCAAGGACCTCCGTTTTGCTGACGAAAGCAGACACAATGTCGAGTTCTCCGATGGAGGTCGGAATAGTAGTTGCAGGCTGGATCATCTCGCCATTGACGGTTTGCAGGGTCCCGATGAGCTTGAGGGCCGGTGCACCTCCGTCTTCGACGAAGTGCCCAGATCTAACAATCTGGAGTTCACGAACCAATTCAGCAGGAATCAGGAAAGAATTCGAACCTGCGGTGACTTCTCCAGAGATGGTGTTGAGCACACCTACGTTCCGGATCCCGACCTTTGCCATTTTCTGTAGGTACTGGACCCAGAGCTCTCGTTCTTTAGCAATCTCAGAATCGAGTAGTGCGCGAAGTTCTGGAAACCGAATACGTTCACTGCGCCCTCGGTAACGGTAGTAGATGGCTCCTCCCTGCAGATTGCCACCCTCTCTTAGGCACACGACTGGCTTGGTGGCCGCTTCGGATATGTACAGGATTCCAACCTCAAATTGGCCGACCTTCTGAACGTGCGGTTCCCAATGGATCTCGGGGCTGAACCGCTCAGCGAATGCTTGAGTCACTTTAGCAACGTCAAGCTGATGAAACTTCGTTCCTTTCAGACCAACTATTTCACGAGGTTGGTCCTTGACGCCGAATACAAGGTATCCCCCTTGGCTGTTTGCGAAAGCTGCCGCAGTCTTGGCGTAGTCATCCGCCGATCCCATGTTGAAGCTCTCTTTGAATTCGAGTCGACCATTTTCGCGGGAGATTAGCCGATGTTGGTTTTCTTCATCGAATTTGAAGATCTGCGACAGTGCGTCCACATGGAACGGATTGAAAGGCATAGGCGGGCGACCCTACTTGCAAATGTTGGATTTGATGAATTGTAACGGTTCCTCGGACGAGAACCAACCGCCGTCAATTCGGACAGTTTCTTGCGGTTGCACTATCGCCCAATCACCTACGTGTCTCCCTTCCGGTTCGATGTGCGCCTCGGCTGTTGGCATCAATCCAGTCAAGGTGTGCCATATCGCCGGGCAGGCTTCGCAGATTAGTTCATTAAGTGCTCTGTATCATGTTCGGTCCACCGCTATTCAGACCAATCCCCAATACCTCTCTCTCCGTTGTGGCGCCAAGGGTAGAACTCGACACGGGGGAGAGAATCTAACCTACAGGGACCCCAATGAATAGTGGCCTGATTAGGTACTCAATAGCTACATAAACTGATTCGGCCCGTTTATCCACAGAGGGCAGGTGCTATTCTCCGGCTACATTCACACGGGGGAACAGGGGCCATGCCGGAAGAAAATAAGTCCTCGCGCCCGCAACGGCAGAGGAAGGAACCGAAGCCCACTAAGACAGCGTTGAGAATCGCACGTGCTCAGGAAGTAGTTCCACACGTGGGACTCACGTTCGGTTACAAGCATTACCTTTTCATTGCTAAGCTGAAACGCGGTGAAATCTGGGCCTTGAATTTTCTCAAGTCCGATTCAAAGACAATGGTCACGCCGGTTTTCGAGGCGACTCTGCCTGATCCCGCGAAGCCTCCGAAGAAACCAAAAACACTCCTACAGCACGCAACGGATTCTTTCGAGAGAGTAGCGACCGAATGGACGGGACTTCCCTTCTATCTTGATCCGCTCTATCTAGGGCCGAAGGATGGTCCTCCCACTCCGCAAAATGCTCAAACGGTCTTTTCCATAGCCCAGTCAATGAACCTGACGATGATTCCAGTCACATCGCCTTACTTTCCACAGCCCGTACAGGATGTGATTAGAAGTGTCATCACAACAGACAATCGCGGCGTGATGTTCCGACTGACCGCAGACTTCTTCTCGCCTCCGCAAAATGTTTCCGCATACCTTACGGGGCTGATGGCCGCATTGAAGGTAACGCCCGATAAGGTGGATATTCTGGTCGATCTCGGATATAAGGCGAGCGTCACCGATGTTCAAGTGATGGGAGCTTATTGCCTTGCGAATCTCCCGAACGTGGGGAGTTGGCGGACCATTACGCTGGGGTCGGGATGCTTCCCGGACCAGATCACGAAAGAGCCGATGGACAAATGGATTCCATTCAACCGGTCAGACTGGCTCGGCTGGTACGCAATTGCGGCGCAGAGAGCGAGTGCAGGGGAGAGAATACCAACGTTCGCAGATTACGGCGTTCGATGCGGGGGAAGGCCCGGTCCCCCTCCGCCCAGAGGGCCATCTCCGAATTTGCGTTACTCTGCGGCTGAAAAGATTTGGGTGAGAAGAGGGAAAGGAGATCCCGGGATGATGAGGGATCTTTGTGCGGACCTTATTAAGCGGCCCTTTTTTGCGGGTGCTCCGTTTAGCGAAGGTGACAAGGAGATTGCACTGAAAGCAGCCAATCCAGCCTCGACGAATGCGCTAGCGGAACAATGGATTCAGTGGTGCACAAATCATCATCTGGAACTGTGCGCTTGGCAAATCCAGAACCTCCCCTAGCCTTGATCGCCTGACGGACCTCATCCGTCAGAATATCGACGCGGATGTATTCGGCCACAGCACGCGATACCTCTCCAGCCGTGTTCTTTGAGGTAACAACTCTGTGGCCGTACTTTCGCAGACACGCTAGAGCCTCTATCTTCCAAAGCATTCCAGCCAACGCAAGCGCATCCTGAGAGGGATTCGGTTTCGCCGCTCTGATGGGGCGCAATACAACTTGCCCGTTCTTGTACGCGGCCTTTTGCAGTCCCCACCAGTCTGGTACCTTTGTGCGAGCGCGTTCAATCAGACGGTGCCCGCAAACGAGTGTGACGTACTCGAAGACTCCACGGTACGCCTCCATTTGGCCGGGTAGCCGTTCCAAGCTGTCGCTGTCGCTCTTGATCTCGAAGGCATGGAGCGAGCCGTTGATAACGGCAACGTCTGCGCGGGCGGTATTGCAGCCGAACTCCTCAACGATCAAGTCATGTTGCGGGTCGTTGTACTTCTGGCCTAGATCGGCGAGCAGCACGCGACGGATGTCTGAATCGCGCGTGACAAGTTGCTTCCCCGATTTGCCCGCCCGCTTCGCCACGGTTGGATTGTAGCGCGGGGCGTGCTTCGGGTCCAAAGTTACCGAGGCGTTGTCATTCATTCGGTTACCTTTATGGGAGAGTGCGTCTCACGTCGCGTTTGCGCCGCGACCGGCTCCGGTCGTTAGACACCGGAACTTTAGCACCCGATGCAATTGGTCTGAGGACCGGTTTTGGGGTTGCCGTTCTCCCTTATGCTCTGGATGAGCACGTCATCGCCAAATCACTCATTGAGGCCCAGAGATGGCAAACGCAGGCCAACTCACTCACCGAAGTCGCGGTCCGCAGCCCGCCCCAAAACACCTGTGACCGCTGTCACGGCCAAAATCCGCCCAACCGCCCATCATCAACTCACCGGCCATGCTGTGCCCTGCTCAATTCCGCCCCGCAAATCGCAATTCCACACCCTCCAAACCTATCCAGGATGTTTACCATAAAATTAGTAGGAGAAAAATTTTTTGCGCACGCACTTCTTGCCGCCAAATATCGTACAACATATTTATATTCATATTGTTATCAAGAATTAGCTTTGCTTCTCAAACTTTCGCCTGAACCCGAAAATTTTACGAAGAAATAGCGAAGAAAGACCCCCAGCGGAACCTGGTTTTCATCGCCAAAGTTACTCTTCAGTAAACACTCCCCAGTCCGGGTATTGGCGGCCGGCTATTTTGCCCGCCCGATCACGCTCAGCATCCGCCCCGCTCGGCCGCCCGACCCGCGGTGGGAGAAGAACAGCTCCCTGTGGCAGCTTGTGCAGCCGCCGATGACGCGGATCGAGCCCGGCCGCAGACCCGCATCGAGTAGCTGACGCCGGTTGGCCTCCGCTACATCGAGATGCAGGCTGGGGCCAATGGGCGAGTGTCCCGGCGCGCGCTGCGTCAGGAACAGCATGGGGTACTTGGTCCGCACCGGGTCAGAGTCGTAGACCTCGTGGAACAGCTCGCGCCCATAGGCGAACTGCGATTCGAACTCCGACAGCAGCTCCTCGCCCACCTGGTAGCAGCACGGCCCGATTCCCGGCCCGATGGCGGCCACCAGGTCCTCAGGCCGCGAGCCGAATTCGAGCCGCATGCGCCCGATGCCGTTTTCGACAATGCGCTTCACCGTGCCGCGCCACCCGGCATGAAACGCCGCCACCGCGCGTGTCTTGCGGTCGGCTACCAGCACGGGCGTGCAATCGGCTGTCTGCACCCCGAGCAGGATTCCCGGACGGTCGGTCATGAGCCCGTCGCCCTTGCAGGGGCGTCCGGGGGCGGCGTTCCCGGCCACGGCGAGCACGCTGACGAGCACGCTCGAGTGAATCTGGCGCACCATGATGAGCGGCGTATCGGCGTCGCCGGAAACCGCCTCGGCCAGCAGCCGCCGGTTGCCGAGCACGTTCTCCCGCTCGTCCTCGGCGGTAAGGCCCAGGTTCAGTTCGCCGGGGGCGCCTTCAGGGGCGTAACACGAGCTGAGGCCGCCGCGCCGGGTGCTGAATCCATGCCAAAGCCAGGGGAGCCGGTCCCATTGGGGCACGGGGATCCACTGGACCCCGTTGGCCGCGGTTCTGGTTGCGGGCAACTGGGGGCGCAATTCCTCTGGAGTTTTGTCTTGAAAGCGCGCGCGGCGGGCAACCCCGGCCGACTGGCTGCGGCGGCTGCGCTCTAACCCGGCAGAGGCGAACAGCGCGTCGACTTCCTCGAGATTGGAGGGAATCTGGCCGGGCTCATGGCCGGATATCGGGGCCGGCACTGGATCGGCCGGCGGCTGTTTCACTGCCTTGGACGTGCGGCGCAGGCGGGAGGAAGAAGACGGCATCTTCTTGATTTTAACGATGGATTGCGATGAAAAGGGGGGCTGGGGGTAATTCGGGGGGCTCAGAGCAACTGGGCCTGCCTTCCGGCAGGCCCGCTCGAGAGGCTTTCAAAAGGAGGGGATCCTGGAGGGGGATTGGAGAAGGGGTCCCATTTCTGAGACCTTCAATAAGGATGGAACACCTTTTTGTGGTGGGCCATAAATCGGGGAAGCCTCTGCTTGTTAACTGATTGGACGCCATGCCCCGAACATTGGTTGCTTAATTAATTCTCAGATTTTTTCCACATCGCGGAAGCCGCCTTCCCACCCCCGCGCCGGGGAATCAAGTTGCATGAAAACAACAATCAGAGCACACTTTTAGCATGAAACGCTGGCAGGTTATAGCACTTTGCGCGGCCGTGGTCACCGTCGCCGCTTATTTCTATTTTTACCGCGGCGGATTCGGGTTTGGCGGCTCGCACTCCGGCGCACCGGGCCAGAGCGAGTCGGCGGGCGCGCAGCCAGCGAAAATCCAGTGGCAGGTCATCAGCCGGCCCGAGGATGGGTTCCGGCTCGAAATGCCCGCCGATCCCAAGGACCTGCAGGTTCCCGCGTACAACGAAATGGGCGGAACCGAGCCGGTGAAAATGCTGTTCTCAAGCCCCGATGGCGACACCACCTTTGCCGTCACCTGGCAGGACAATCCGCCGGTGGCGCGGGTCAACAACCGGGTGCCCGATCGCACGCTTGACCAGGCGCGCGACGGGATGCTCGCCCGCACACAGACCACCCTGGTCAGCGAATCGAAATTGACGACTCTGCCGTATCCCGGGCGCGATATTACGGCTAAAAACAGCGAGGGCGGCTTTCTTGATGCGCGCATGCTGTACGTGAATGATCGGCTGTATACGCTTATGGCGCTGTTCCCCACGCAAAGTGCGCGGCATGAACAGGATGTGATCCGCTTCTTCAATTCGTTCGCCCCGCAGCGGGTAAGCCCGACACTACCCGAGGCCACACCCAAGGGAACGTAGCTGGGCCACCGGTCGTTATGGTTCAGCGCGGCAGGGCCGGGCGTGCTGCGCGCTCCACAAACCATGTAATCAGGCTCGCCGGCAGAAAGCGCACCGCAAACGCCGTAATGCGCCCGCTGGTCCTGGGCACAACAGTCCGCCGGCCACGCGCCAGACCGTCGATTCCAAGCCGCGCCACCGCTTCGGCGGACTGCACCCCGCGCTTCCTGAAGACTTCAGCTCCCGCTACCTCGAAGAATTCGCTCTCCGTGGGGCCGGGACAAAGCGCTGTCACCTTCACTCCGTAGCGCGCCACCTCCTGCGCCACTCCCAGCGCAAAAAAACGATCGAAGGCCTTCGTCGCGGCGTAGGTGGAGATGTAGGGTACGGGCTGAAAACTGGCTGTCGATGCCGTCACGAGCATCCAGCCGCGGCCGCGCTCCACCATACGGGGAAGAAACAGCCGCGAGACATGGACCATCGCCTCGCAGTTGACCCGGACTTGCCCCAGTTCCTGTTCCATGGGGTTCAGGTGAAACGCGCCGAACTTCCCCAGTCCGGCGTTATTAATAAGGATGTCAACCGCGATGCCGGCCGCTTCGGTGGCGTCGTAGATCGTCTGTGGGCCTGCAGGATCCATCAGGTCGGCGACCACCACTCGAACTTCCGTACCGCGGCCGGCAAGCTCGGCGGCGATCGCATCCAGCCGCTCCTTGCGGCGCGCGGTAAGAATCAGTTTTGCCCCGCGAGATGCGAGCTCGCGAGCAAGCGCGACGCCAATTCCCGCGCTGGCGCCCGTCACCAGCGCCCAGCGGTTGCGAAACGTGTCAGTGGTGGCCATTTCGATTCAGATTAACCCCGCGAACCGATGCAGAGTGCGTGTACACTGGGCCGGTCGTCCTCTTTGTGTCCCCAGTTGTTCGACTTTTGATCCGCTGTACAATCCCATAAGGGCCGTCACGAACTCCGCGCATCCATGGCGGTTTTGGCGCGTCGAATGGTTAGGTATCTATGAATTCTTCCCGAGAAAAGAACGAGCCGCGCAAATTGCCCATGATGCCCATTCGGGACATGGTGATCTTCCCTTACATGATGACGCCGTTCGTGGTGGGCCGCGAATCGAGTGTTCGCGCGCTTGAAGAGGCGTTGACCGGCGATCGCAAAATCTTCCTCGCCACGCAACACGACGCGTCCATCGACGAACCGAAAGCGAAGGAGATTTACCAGGTCGGCTCCATCTGCAATATCGTGCAGAGCGTTAAGATGCCGGATGGAAATATCAAGGTCCTGGTCGAAGGCATCGAGCGCGCCAAGTCGATTGAAGTCACTGACCGCGATGGCTTCTTCGTCGCCACCGTGCGCGTGGGCAAGTCGAATTTTGAGATGACGCCGGCCGTCGAGCAGTTGATGGAGCGCGTGCGAAGCCTGTTCGAGCAGTATGTGAAGCTGCAGCA
>Ga0157372_10008807_pt1 | contig 10716 bp, 10 predicted proteins | sample C55metaG_FD_115307 | JGI IMG/M metagenome (GOLD analysis project Ga0157372, IMG submission 115307) | Corn rhizosphere microbial communities from Kellogg Biological Station, Michigan, USA - C5-5 metaG | ecosystem: Host-associated > Plants > Roots > Rhizosphere > Soil | place: USA: Michigan...
GAAAACAAAGCGTTTTATTTTCCGTGACAAGGGCGGCAGTCGTGTACTGGGGGATCATGAATCCGCTGTTGAGCCCCACGTTCCGCATGAGCAGCATCGGTAATCCCCATTTCCCTTCGAGCAATAAATAGCACCGCCGGTCGGAGATATTCCCGATCTCGGCCGCCGCGACACACGCATAGTCCAGCGGGACCGCCATGGGTTGTCCGTGGAAATTTCCGCCGCTGATCGTATCCCTTTCGCCCAGTATGATCGGGTTATCCGTGACGGCATTCAACTCGATTTCCGTCAATTGCCGGAGATGAAGCCAGGCATTCCGTGATGCGCCGTGCACCTGCGGCATGCAGCGCAACGAATAGGGGTCCTGCACCCTTCCGCAATCCACATGGCTTTGCATGATCTCGCTATGATGGAGCAGATGACGCAGCCGCTGCGCCACGAGCATATTACCGGCATAGGGCCGCAACCGGTGCAACCGTTCGTCGAATGGCGCCTTGGTACCCGTGAGCGCCTCCAGGCTCATCGCGCCGATGATATCGGCAGCCTCCAGGCAATAATGTAACCGCTGAACGCCTTTCAGCGCATAGGCAAGAATGAACTGGGTGCCGTTGATCAGGGCCAGTCCTTCCTTGGGTCCCAGCTGCAGCGGCGATAATCCGTTTTGGTCCAGTATCGTCTTTGCAGGGCTCTTCTTCCCTTTATAATAAACTTCACCCAGGCCGATCAGGGGAAGAAAGAGATGAGCCAGGGGAGCAAGATCGCCCGATGCGCCAACAGAACCTTTTTCGGGGACAATGGGTATGACATCTTCCTGCAAATGCCACAATATGCGTTCCAGCGTCGTGCACGGCACGCCGGAATAGCCCTGAGCGAGGGACTGTACCTTCGTGACCAGCATCAGCCGGGCGATCTCGGAAGGGACCGGATCACCGACGCCGACGCTGTGGCTCTGAAGGATCTTATGCTGCAGCACTTGCGTATCGCTTTCGGATATCCGGGTATTGGCCAGGATACCGAATCCGGTGTTCACACCATATACGGTGGATTGGTGACTGACGATATCGGATACTAAATGCGCGCTGGCGTTTATTTTTTCTACCGCTTCCGGTGACAGGACGCCCTTTATCGAACCTTCTCCCAGACCTATTGCCGTACCGATACCGAGTTTATCCGATCCGAACCTGAAACTGGTTTGTTGATCCATGACAAGCTTTTCCGCCCAAAAATAGGCTTTTTGATTACTTCAACAGGTGATTGAGAAAATCCTCGCGGCGGCGATTGGCCACTTCAATGACCATTCCGTCATTCATGATGACCATCCCTCCCCTTCCCTTCTGGTATTCGCGTATCTTTTGAAGATTGATCAAATGAGAATGATGTATCCGGTAAAAGAAAGTATCCGGCAACAACATTTCATATTCTTTTATATTCCTCGTAGAGAGCACCGATTCGCCATTATCGAGGCAGATAGCGGTGTAATGTCCGTTGGCTTCAAATCGGACGATATCGCTGACCGAAACGAAGGTCAATCCGGTCATGGTGGGGACGGCCATCTTCTGACGGGTAATATGAATATTGCCGACATTCTCCAACAATGTCTTTATCTGGCCCAGATCGATCTTTTCCTGCGACTGCCGGACGACTTTTCCGACCGCGCTGAGCAATTCGTCGGCATCTACCGGTTTCAGCAGGTAATCGACGGCGCTGAACCTGAACGCACGGACGGCATAATTGTCGAATGCCGTTACAAAGATCACCTGGAATGTGAGGGGCTGCAATCTGTTCAGAAGATCGAAGGCATTCCCCTGGATCATCTCGATATCCAGGAAGACCAGGTCCGGATTGGCCGATCGGATCAGGTCGAATGCCGTCTCCACCCCTTCGGCCTGGCCGACAATAGAAATATCGGGACAATAGGTTTCCAGCAGCCGCCGTAAGACCTTTACGCTGTCCTCTTCGTCATCCACCAGGACTGTTCTGATCATAAGATTTCGTTTTCCACGATTTGGTGAAAAATAGGGAATCGCAATGTCACCCGTGTGCCCGAAGGCCGGCCTTCGGTGTCTTCCAGATCGACGACGTCGATATGAATGCTTTCGCTGTATTTGGCGTTCATCGCCCGGACCCGGTCGGCCGTAAGCGACATCCCTTTCGATTGATATTCGATATGTTCGCCCGTCTTGAACCCGGCGGCCTTTTTCCGCCCGATCCCATTGTCTTCGACGATAACGCGCAACCTGTTATCGGAGATCCCGAATGAAATATGAATGATGCCCCCGCCGTTGGTCTTATGCCGAAGCCCATGCCGCATGCTGTTCTCCACGAAAGGCTGAATGATCATCGGCGGGATGACAAGCCTTTCCCTGTCGATGGCAGGGACCACATCGATAATATATTCCAATTTTTCCTTAAACCGCAATTTTTCCAGCGAAAGATAGGTGGACAAATAGTCCACTTCGCTTGCCAGTGGTATAAATGTCTTCGACGAATTATGCAGCGTTGCGCGGATCAGCCTGGCGAAGCCCGTTAAGTATTTGTTGGCGACCAACGCTTCGTGGTCGAAAATATATTGCTGTATCGAATTGAGACAAAGCGATATCATAATGTGCATAGCTGTATTCCTGCGCGTAGGAGGAATAAAAAAAGCTTAAAAAGAAGACACAGGATAGCAGCGGCGCGCCTTTCATATTACCTTATAAAAATAAGGCTTATTGCGGAGGATGATCGGGGTTTTGGCGATAATTACCCCGACGTTGGCGCAATATTGCCCGAATTGCTTCCATGAATACCGGGCTCTGCCTCTTAAGGACGAAAAGATCATCCCCAGTAGAAATATGGGGACATCGGCCATATAGAACAACAGTTGAACGATGAACCACCCTTTTCCAAACTGCTTCCGGATACGTACGAAGTTGGACAGCATCACCTGCAGTCCTTTCCGGTCGAATAGATTGACATAGCCCTTCGCATCGGACCCGAACAGCTGGCCTGCCGTCACCCCTTGCAAATGCACGACTTCCAGGTCCCCGTACAGGCAGATCCGCCCCGCTTTTCCCAATCTCCCACACCATTCCGATTCCTCCGCATACAGAAAAAAGTCCTCGTCCATCATACCTTCCCGGTCGATCGATTCCTTCTTTACCATCAGGAAGGCCCCGTTGATCCAGTCCACCTCCACGGTACCGGCCTTCCCAGGCACATGCGGCTTGTCCACCCCAGCCCACTCACCAAGCCGCCGGATGATCCCACCCCCATATGGCATCGGCAGAAGATAGTTAAGTCCTCCCGTCATTACATAGTTTCCGGATATCTGCGGCGTACCGTCCTCGTTCAGCAGCTGAACGCCGCAGGCGACATATTCTGACCCCCGAAGGCGCCGGTAACACTCGGCGATAACGGATCCCCGGGGAAGCGTGTCGGTGTTGAGCAATAGCATCGTGTCGCCTATAGCCCGCCGGAAGCCGGCATTGTTGGCGCGGGCAAAACCCGCGTTGTAATCCATCTGTACCCAGATCACCCGGGGGAATGCGGCGCCGACAACCGCGCGGCTGTCATCGCCCGAACAATTATCGACGACGATGATCTCGAATTCGGCAGCGACGGCATCCTTGTGCATCTCCGCGAGACAGTCCAGCAGCAGCCGGGGCGTCTTATAGTTGACTATGATTATGCTGAGCGCCATGGGAATCTTTTTTCGTCTTCGCAAACAGCAGCCCAGGGAAGGCTATCCATCCGGCAAAACTCAGCGTCACCGCATATTTCAGCTTCACCAGCGGGACATACACGACGGTGATCAGGACCTGCATTTTGGACACCCCTGCTAATTTCTTCAGGTACAGCCGGTATTTGTTTGCATTGTTCTTCCTTACGGCATTGAAGACCGCGAATTTCCGGTAGAGCATCGCCAGCTGCCCCGAAGGCAGCTTTTTTTCGAGGGCATCCATCTGCCGCTCGATCATGATCTTGGCCAGATCGTTGACGACATCGGACTGATTGGAGGTCAGCGAGGAGGGGTGTTCGCGGTAATAATACAGGTCGTACCTCGGCAGGTAATAGAAATTGAACCGCAGAAAAGCCCGCATGAAGAAGTCATAGTCTTCGATCAGGAAAGCCCCCGGATTATAACCCTTGTTGGCGGCGAAGACCTCCGCCTTATACAGGAAGCAGGCTCCGCAACCCAGCCATTCTGTAAATCCGTCGTAAATATTGTTGAATTTCCTTTTCCCGAACAGCTTGTCCTGCTCGTCCACGAGGTAATAATCCGTATAGACCAGGTCCGTTCCCGGATGGGCATTCAAAGCGGCCAGCATGACCTGCAGCGCTTCCGGAGAATAATAATTGTCATCCGAGGTCCAGGTATGCCAGGCTCCCCTCGCCTGCTCGAAACCGGTATTGAGCGAAAGCGGCAGCTTTTTATTGAAGGCATTGTGGATGACCCTTATCCGGGGATCTTTACGGGCATATTCCTCCGCTATCGCACCCGTATCATCGGTGGAACAATCATCGACGATGATCAGCTCGAAATCGGCAAACGTTTGCGCCAGACAGCTGTCGATGGATTTCCGGAGATACCGGGCTCCGTTGTAAGTAGGCAGTATGATCGAGATCAGCGGATCGCTCATAAATTTTCCTTTGTCAGCAGCTCAACAATTTTTTGTGCGCTGGTACCGTCGCCATAAGGATTGACCGCCTTTGCCATCCGGTCGTAGGCAGCCGGATCATCCAATAGCCGACTGGCATGATGAACGATCTTTTCCTTCGAAGTGCCCACCAGGATTGCAGTGCCGGCATCGACACCTTCCGTTCTTTCCGTGACGTCCCGGGTCACGAGCACGGGCTTGCCGAGGGCCGGGGCCTCTTCCTGAATGCCTCCCGAATCGGTGATCACAAAATAACAACGATCGAGCAATGTTACCAGCTGCGGATATTCGACGGGGGCGATCAGATGAATGGAAGCGATGCCGCCGAGACTTTTTTTTACGACTTTCTGCACGTTGGGGTTCAGATGGACGGGATAAACGATCTCGATATCCGGGTAGGTATCGGCCAACGCGGCGAGCGCGTCGCAGATCTCTTCGAAAGGACGGCCAAAACTTTCCCTGCGGTGACCTGTCACCAGGATCATGCGTTTTCCCTGGCCCGGCAACGGAAGATCGCCCTCCGCCATACCGTTCTTTTTGGTTTTTTTCGCCGCATATAGCAACGCATCGATCACCGTGTTGCCTACCTCATGGATCCCCTTCGTGATATTCTCCCGGCGAAGATTGGCGGTAGCCTTCGGTGTCGGCGTGAAATGCAGGTCGGCCAGCGACCCGATCAGTTTGCGGTTGATCTCTTCGGGGAAGGGAGAATATTTGTTATCGCTGCGCAACCCGGCCTCGACATGGGCTACTTTTATCTTCTTGTAAAAGGCGGCCAGCGCACCGGTAAAGGCCGTGGTCGTGTCGCCTTGCACCAGGACGAGATCGGGAGCGGATTCGTCGAGCACCCGTTCCAGCCCTTTTAATGCATCGGACGTAATATCATACAGGGTCTGACCAGGTCGCATGAGATCGATGTTAAAGTCGGCCTCAATCCCGAAGAAATCCATTACCTGCTGAAGCATCTCCCGGTGCTGACCGGTCAGACAGACCTTTACCGCCAGCGCATCGGGGTAGTTCCGGCACCGTAGGATGATCGGCGCCATCTTGATGGCCTCGGGACGCGTACCGAATACGAACAACAGTTTCCGCATGAGCTTAGGTGGTTTTTTGCTCCAGTATAGTATTCAGGAATGTCTTGCCTGGTTCCGGATCATAGATCGTCCTGGCTTTCTCATACGCATTGCGACCCATCTCCTCCCACCGTTCGCGTTCCCGCCAGGCCCGCTCGATGGTGTCCGATAAAGCATTGACCGTCGCCGCACAGGCTATGAATCCGGAAGACCCATCCTCGATCCATTCCCGGACGCCGCCGACGTCAGTGGCAACCGCAGGCCGGCCGCAAAGCATGGCCTCCACGATCGCGATCGGCATTCCTTCCATATGGGAAGGCATTACCAGCAAATGACATTGCGCCCAAATGGCGCGGATATCGTTCGTCTTTCCATGAAAAACGACCTTTTCCTGCAACCCGAAATAGACCACTAATCTTTCGAGATACTCCCAGTCCGCGCCTTCACCAAATAAATGGAGGGTCCACTCCCGGCTCATCCATTGCGGCTGTCGCAGAACGGACAACAGCATATCCTGCCCTTTATGATTCGTGAGGAGATTACCGACGGTAGCAATCCGGATCGCCCCGGAGGGCCATTCGATCATCCCCGAGTCGGGCATGTTCACTGGATTGCGAACAACCGAACCATTGACAACATCATGGCAAAGATGCCGCTCAGCTATCCGCCAATTCCCATAGGTGATAAAGAACACGTTTCGGGCCTGTCTGTAGGCGTCCAGCACTTTCCGGCGTTTTGCCTCCGGCATGGAGCTGTCGGTATCTGCATTATAATGGCCAAGGATATAGAATACCGGGCGAAATTCTTGCAGTGCCCGGAGCAGAAGCGCTTCATCGGCGATGGAATAACAAGTGCCATTGTAGAGGACAATATCGGGCCGATGACGGAACACCTGCCGGAAAGGGTTATTCAGTTTTTTTTTGATGTAATTCATCCCCATCCTCCATTGTCTTTTAGCGGGGGACAAATTTGGAGAATAATAGCCGGGTCGTTGATAGAGGATCGCGCCCTCTTTCTTCAATTGCAGCAGCTTTGGATGAATGGTCGGGAAATCGAAGGAAAGGTGAATGATAGTATGCCCCTGGGCGACGGCCTCCCTGGCCATGGCATACCACAACTCTTCGCTTCCGCCCCAGGGCTCCCTGATCATGGATATGACGGCAATTTTCATGGGGCGGGGCTTTTTTTCCTGGCAAGAACGACATTATTCAGATAGAGGTCCCGTCTGTTGGGCAGCACTTTACTCCAGAATAGCGCTGCGATATTCATTAGGGTATACGTGAAAACCCGGAAAGCCGACCTCACGACCGGTATTTTCCGGAACCATGGATTGATATGCTGATGAATATACATGATCCACAGCTGAAATGCCGTTTCGACGCTATTGCCGGTCTTTTCCAGTTGCAACACCTCGAAGCCATGTTTTTCGAGCAGGTGGCGCAGCCCGAAAGAAGAATAGCGGGCAAAATCGTTTGGCACCTCATGCTCGCAGATAGCGAACGGGCAGGTGGCCAGCATTTTCCCTCCCGGCTTTAGCACCCTGTTCAATTCCACCAGCACCTCATCCAGGTTAAAGACGTGTTCGAAAACCTCGCTGCTGAAAATAGAATCGAAGGTCCCGTCATCGAAGGGGACCCGCTCGCCATCATAAAAAATGTCGATCTGCTCATTCAGATGCGGATGACCGGGGTTCTCGAAATCAAGGCCGGTGTATTGCGAAACATTGAACAGGGAACGGTACGGCTTGGACCCGCAGCCGAAATCCAGCAGCCAGCCATCCAATGAAGGTGCATGTGCCGAAATGGCCTTCAACAACCGGTTACGGGTCAGATACGCCGGGTATGAAACACCCGGATCGAACTGATATGCGAGTTGCCGCTTTTTCATCCGATCTGTTTGATGGCGATCCGGCCCGTTTCATCGATCCTGTTCAGTAATATCGGCTGCGAATGCTGCGCGAAATATTCGTCCACGGCCTTTCTGGCTCCCTGCCAGTGACCATAGTCGTCCAATATCAGGACGCCTCCTTTTTTTAGTAGCGGATACAGATGCTGCAGCTCGTGGCAGGTGGATTCATACCAGTCGGTATCGAGGCGCAAAAGGGCGATCTCTCCTGGCAGGGTCCGGGGAATCGTATCTTCCACTTTGCCCTGCACATAATGGATCCTGTTTTCAGGATACCGTGTCCGACGCATGCCTTCTTTTACGGTCTCCAGAGTCGAATAGGCCCAAACGAGATTGTGCTCTTTATCGGAGTTACTTTTCAGCAGATGGTCGGCCGTTTCACCGGACCGGGTCGTATCTTTTTCACCGGGCGGCGGCATCCCTTCGAACGTATCATAGAGATACAATTCACGGGATGTAGCACCTTCCACGAGCAAGGTTTCGGCTGCCGCCATCATACTGCCCCCCTTCCACACACCGCATTCGACGATTGCGCCGGATATCTCACTCTTTTGAATATACCGGACCGCCTCGATCAGGGAATAGATCCGTTCAGGGCTGGTCATCGTACGCTCCCTGACTTTTTCATATATATCCAGGTGTAACCGGTCAAAATCGGGCGGAATTCTCTGTTTTCCCGTTTTCACTATATCATAGCCCATGCGCCGGATCACGTTGCCAGCCCATTTCTTCATTGATATAACACTTTAACGCGCAATATAATATATTCGTTCTATTGTCTTTTAAGGTATTCCAGGAATTTTTCCAGCCCTTTGCGCTGCTGCTCATCCAACCGGTAGTGGAGGTGACGGGTGAAATAATCTCTTAAGCTGAAAATGGGATATGGGTTTCCTGCTATCACTTCATCGATGCTTTTCACCCCTGCCCGGTTAGCATCATCGAATCGCCGGATGAAACCGGTATCGAGCGGTTTATTGCTGATCCAGGCGGCAAAAACGAATGGCAATCCCGTAAATTCCTTCCAGGCCTCACCAAGGTCATTGATGAATGGAGAAACAAGCCGCTGCTGCAAAGCCCTGTCACCGATGACGACGCCGGCAGTTGTTCCGCGTATCTGATGCCGGAAATCCGGACCGGCATCCACCAGATCAGGCCGCATTTTCCAATATTCTTTCAACAGGATCCGGGCGAGCTGCACGGACGTCCGGCTCTGGTAATCCAGCAGCACCGTCGTTATCTCCTCCAAAGGTCGTTCGCTGAAGATACATACCGAGGCGACAGGCCCGTCGCTGCCGATGCAAAAATTGCCATTGATGTAGTACTCCTTCATGCAGGGAATAACGGCCACGGGTACCAGCCCCATATCGATCTGGTCGTTCAAGAGCATTTCGGCGATCCGCGATGGATAATCGATGATCAACTCTATCTCCCCCATGACCGGTGATCGCTCGATCCCGTAGAGTAACGGCTTGGTGTTCAAATAGCTGACAGCGCCCACTCGTATTTTTCTGTCCAATTCCTTTGCGTTAATTTTGGCTGCGAAATTAAGGATTATACATGGAATTGAACCCACTTACTGCCATTTCACCGATCGACGGCCGCTATCGCCACCAGCTACAGCACCTGGATGACTATTTCTCGGAGTATGCGCTGATCCGCTACCGCGTGTTGGTGGAAGTGGAGTATTTTCTTTTCCTTGCCAAAAAGAAGTTCTTCCCGTTGTCCGCCGCCGGTCGCCGGCAACTACAAAATATAACCGAACAATTCGGTCTTGCCGACGCCGAATGGATAAAAGCTGCCGAAAAGACAACGAACCACGACGTAAAAGCGGTCGAATATTTCTTGAAGTCCAGGCTGGAGGAGCCGGCATCAGGCAACTCCGGCGTCGCCGAATGGATCCATTTCGGCCTTACTTCGCAGGATATCAACAATACTGCCATCCCGCTGCTTTGGAAACATGCCATGGAATTCGAATACCTGCCCGGTCTGCTGAATCTCAAACGGCAGCTGCAGCTGCTGGCACAGGAATGGCAGGACGTTCCCATGCTGGCCAGGACCCACGGTCAGGCCGCTAGCCCTACCCGGCTCGGAAAGGAGATCATGGTATTTATCGAGCGGCTCGAAGACCAGGTGGAGTTGCTGATACAGGTCCCTTTTTCCGCTAAGTTCGGCGGGGCGACAGGCAATTTCAACGCGCATCATGTCGCATTTCCCGATAAGGACTGGGCGAGGCTGGCAGATGAGTTCGTGGAAGGCACCCTTGGGCTTCAACGACAGCAGTATACTACCCAGATCGAGCATTATGACAACCTGGCCGCGCAGTTCGATGCGATCAGCCGTATCAACACCATCCTGATCGATCTTTGCCGCGACATCTGGACCTATGTTTCGCTAGACTATTTCAAACAAAGAACGAGGAAGGGAGAGATCGGCTCCTCGGCGATGCCGCATAAGGTGAATCCCATCGATTTCGAGAATGCCGAAGGCAACCTGGGGGTCGCCAATGCCCTGCTGGGACATTTTTCGGCCAAGCTGCCGGTTTCCCGCCTTCAGCGCGACCTGACAGACTCGACCGTCCTTCGCAACCTCGGAGTACCTTTTGCTCACACGATCCTCGCCATAAAATCCATCCAAAAGGGCCTCGAAAAGCTGGTCCTCAATCCGGATAAGCTGAAACAGGATCTCGAGAACAACTGGGCCGTCGTCGCCGAGGCCATCCAAACCGTCCTGCGAAGGGAGAATTTCCCTAAGCCCTACGAGGCACTGAAAGCGCTCACCAGGGGTAAGACCGGCATCGATAAAAACTCCATACATGCGTTCATCGACGGTCTGGCCATACCGGCGACGCTGAAAAAAGAATTAAAAAAGATCACGCCGCACAATTACACCGGCGTGCGGTATTGAGCAAGAACGCGGTTAGACTGCTTCTTTACTTATGTATCTCTGAAGTAAAATGGAACTCGATCTCCGGGTTGTTGGTCCTCTCCGTATTCAGGAACCACTCGCTCTGCGCCAGGTAAACGAGATATCCGTCCTTGTCCTGTGCGATGTTGGCGTGTTTAAAGCGGGTGAAGTCTTCCAGTTTCCCGGCGTCTTTA
>Ga0157372_10008808_pt1 | contig 10716 bp, 8 predicted proteins | sample C55metaG_FD_115307 | JGI IMG/M metagenome (GOLD analysis project Ga0157372, IMG submission 115307) | Corn rhizosphere microbial communities from Kellogg Biological Station, Michigan, USA - C5-5 metaG | ecosystem: Host-associated > Plants > Roots > Rhizosphere > Soil | place: USA: Michigan...
CACGGTGAACGGCGTGCTGCAGCGCGTCCCCCCGCGGGAAATGGTTCTGGAGGCCCAGTTTCATGCCCACGTCGGCAATGACGTGGATCACGACAGGCTGGTGCGATTCCTCACGCGTCACGGCTACGTGCGCAGCGGCACGGTGCGCGAGCCAGGCGACTTCGCGCTGCGCGGCGGCATTATCGATCTCTGGCCGCCTGGCACAGATGAACCCTATCGCCTCGATTTCTTCGGCTCGACGCTCGATGCCGTGCGGAGGTTCGATGCTGAAACGCAGCTTTCCACCGATCAGATTTCCGCAATCGAGTTGCTGCCGGCGAGCGAAGTGCCGCTGGACAGGGAGACCATCAGCCGGTTCCGCAGTGGATACCTGGCGCAATTCGGGCCGGCGTCCGACGATCCGCTCTACGAAGCTGTCAGCGAAGGGCGGCATCACCCCGGCATGCACCACTGGCTGCCGCTGTTCTATGATCGTCTCGAAACCCTGTTCGACTATGTCGGGCGACCGCTGGTGATGCTGTCGCACCAGGTGGAAGAGGCCAAAGCCGCGCGGCTGGAATCCATCGCCGATTACTACGAAACGCGGCGGCAGTTCCTGCATGAGAAGCGCGAAGGCAGGGAGAACGTCGCCGCTTCGCCCTACAAACCGCTGCCGCCGGCTCTTCTCTATCTCGCGGCCGACGAGTGGACGGGTGCGATGGCATCGCGGGATGTGCGCGATCTCTCGCCGTTCCGGGCGCCCGAATCCAAAACTTCGACCGATGCCGGCGGTCGGCAGGGGCGCGACTTTGCGCCGGAGCGTACACAGGGACGCGTCAATATCTTCGAAGCCGCCGCCGCGCACGTGAAAGAGCTGCAGACGCAGAAGAAGCGCGTGCTGCTGGCGGCATGGAGCGAAGGTTCGGCGGAGCGCCTTGGCGGAGTCCTCTCGGACCATGGCCTGCCTGCCGTGCGCGCAATCGAAAACTTCGACGAAGCGCAGACACTGCATGGCAATGCCATCGGCGTCGGCATCGTGGGGCTGGAGCGCGGTTTCGAAGCGCCCGACTTCGCCATCGTTTCCGAACAGGACATTCTGGGCGAGCGCATGGCGCCGCCGCGCCGCCGCTCGCGCCGGGCGCAGTCCTTTCTTGCTGAGGTCTCCAGCCTGGCGCCAGGCGATCTCGTCACTCACATCGACCATGGCGTCGGCCGCTACCAGGGCCTGCAGACGCTTGATGTCGCCGGCGCGCCGCACGATTGCCTCGAACTCATCTACGACGGCGGCAAGTTGTTCCTGCCGGTGGAAAACATCGAGCTGCTGACCCGCTACGGCTCCGATGAAGGCCATGTGCAACTGGATCGGCTCGGCGGCGCCGGCTGGCAGCAGCGCAAGGCGAAGATGAAGCAACGGGTGCGCGAGATCGCGGCCGAGCTGATCCGCATCGCCGCTGCGCGCAAGCTGAAAGACCTCGCGCCGCTCGAAACGCCAGAAGGTCTCTACGACGAGTTCTGCGCCCGCTTTCCCTATCAGGAAACCGAAGACCAGGAAAAAGCCATCGCCGAGACCATCGAGGACCTCGCCAAAGGTACGCCGATGGATCGCCTCGTCTGCGGCGATGTTGGTTTCGGCAAGACGGAAGTGGCGTTGCGCGCCGCCTTCGTCGCCGCCATGTCAGGCCTGCAGGTGGCCGTGGTGGTGCCAACGACCCTGCTCGCCCGCCAGCACTTCAAGACCTTCGTGGATCGCTTCAGCGGGTTCCCGGTGAAGATCCGTCAGCTCTCGCGCTTTGTCGACGCGAAGGAGGCGAAGGAAACGAAAGCCGGGATGGCGAGCGGTGATATCGATATCGTCATTGGCACGCATGCGTTGCTTGCCAGGGGCATCGGCTTTGCCAATCTTGGTCTTGTTGTTGTGGATGAGGAGCAGCATTTCGGCGTGGCGCACAAGGAGCGGCTGAAGGCGTTCAAGGCGGACGTCCATGTGCTGACGCTCACCGCCACGCCGATCCCGCGCACCTTGCAGCTGGCACTGACCGGCGTGCGAGATCTTTCGCTGATCGCCACGCCGCCCATCGATCGCCTCGCCGTGCGCACCTTCGTGACGCCGTTCGATCCCCTGGTGATCCGGGAGGCCCTGCTGCGGGAGCATTATCGCGGTGGCCAGAGCTTCTATGTCTGCCCGCGCATCAAGGATCTGCGGGAGACCGAAGAATTCCTCCGCGAGACCGTGCCAGAAGTGAAGTTTGCCATCGGCCACGGTCAGATGCCCGCCGCCCAGCTTGAGGACGTGATGACCGCCTTCTACGACGGCAAGATCGACGTGCTGGTCTCCACCAACATTGTGGAGAGCGGTCTCGACATACCCAGCGCCAACACGCTGATCGTGCACCGCGCCGACCGATTCGGACTCTCACAGCTGTACCAGTTGCGCGGGCGTATCGGCCGGTCCAAGAGCCGCGCCTATGCCTATCTCACCACGCCCGCCGACCAGAAACTCACCGAAACGGCCGAGCGCCGCCTGCAGGTGTTGCAGTCGCTTGACCAGCTGGGCGCGGGCTTCAGCGTTGCGAGCCATGACATGGACATTCGCGGCGCCGGCAATTTGCTGGGCGAAGAGCAATCGGGCCATGTGCGCGAGGTGGGTATCGAGCTGTACCAGGAAATGCTGGAGGAGGCGGTGGCAAGCTTGCGTGCGGGCAATGCCGCTACGGAAGCGGCCGAGCAGTGGTCACCGCAGATCAACATCGGCACCTCCGTGCTCATTCCGGAAGAGTATGTCGGCGATCTCAATGTGCGCATGGCGTTGTATCGCCGGCTCGCCACGCTGGAGGATCGCGCCGATATCGACCGCTTCGCCGCCGAACTGATCGACCGCTTCGGGCCGCTGCCAGAAGAGGTGCAGCATCTGCTCGAGATCGTGGCCATCAAGCATCTCTGCCGCGTGGCGATGGTGGAGAAGATCGAAGCGGGACCGAAAGGCGCGGTGCTCACCTTCAAGAATCAGACGTTCCCCAATCCCGTTGCGCTGGTGCGCCTGATCAACGCGCACCCCGCCATCATGAAGGTGCGGCCGGACCAGAAGGTGGTGGTGTCGCGGGACTGGCCGTCGCCGGAATCGCGTCTCAAAGGCGCCCGTGCCGTCCTCTCGCAACTCGCCGATCTCGCCGAAGCGGCATAGCCGGAGCGAAACTGCCTCAGAAGCGTGACGCGGTGAGCTTCACATCCGAAAGGCGCCAGACGGAGGCGAATTCCGCGCGCGCTTCCGCCGCTTCTTTTGTCTTGCCCTGCGCGGACAACGCCTGCGCCAGCCCGTACAATGCCCAACCATCGAGGCGATGAACCCCGAGGCTGTCGCGATAGACGGCTTCAGCTTCCGCAGGTCTGTGCGCCGCCAGCAAAGCGGCGCCGTAGATGTGACTCACCGGCTGATACCAATAGTCTGGCTCGGTGTAGGGCAGGGTCTTGTAGAGATCGTTCGCCGTTTCAAAATGATGCAGCGCGACCGCGGTCTGCCGCTTCAGGCGGGCGATTTCTCCGTCCACGAGATGCAATGCAACCTGGGCCATCTGGGTGCCGGGAACCGGGAACGCATCGATCGCGGCAAATTCCTTGTTGGCCAGCATGGCCGCGAGCGCAGCGCGCTCCTTCGCGGCGTTCTTGAACTGATGCTTGTTGGCGAAAGCAAACGCGCGGGCATAGTGGGAGAGCGCTGTGTCCAACTTCAGATCCAGTGGCGGAAGCTTCTCGGCCAACGCCTTGTCCCATTTGCCGAAGCGGATATCGGTGACTACCGGCACCAGCAAATAGAGTTGCACGGGAGGCAATGCCGCGGCCATCGGCGCGCCGGCCGCGGCGGCGCGCTGCAGCCTCTGTCCAGCATCTTCCGCAGCCCGGTAGCGGCCAAGCATTTCCGACGACGTCCAGAGGAAGTGGATGTTGTGGCTGTAATAGGCCAGAGGATAGAAGCCCTGCGCTTGGCAAGCCGCGATGTAGTCCTCATCCTTCTGCGCCGCGAGCGTATTCACCTTCACGGCATCTTCGTAGCGGCCCACGCGGAAATAGATGTGCGAGGGCATGTGCACGATGTGTCCGGAGGAGGGCATGAGCGGCTCGAGCTTGTCTGCGGCGGCTTCCGCGCGCTCCGGCGACGTGGAGGCTTCCATCGCGTGGATGTAGAGATGCAGCGCGCCGGGGTGCAGCGGCTCCCGCTGCAAGACCTTATCCAGCGTCGCGTCGATCTCGGCGCCGTGACCTTTCGGCGTCTTGTGATCGTCCTGCCAGTAATCCCAGGGCTGCGTGTCCATCATCGCCTCGGCGTAGAACACGCCCGCGTCGAGATCGTTGGGATATTGGCCCCACACTTTTCCCATCGCCTGTGCGAACGCTTCGTCGAGCGCGTGGCGGTCGGCTTTGGGATCGGGGGAATAGCGCGCGGCAATGGCTTCGATCCACGCCACCTCTTCCGGCGAGGCATGCGGTTCGAGCGCGCGCGCCATCTGCACAGCCGCCAGCGCCGGAGCGCCCGCGTCCGGCTGCATGGGCAGGTTGATGTTGGGGCCGAGCGCGAAGGCCACGCCCCACCAGCACATCGCGCAGTTGGGATCGAGCCGCGCCGCCTCGCGGAACGAGCGGATCGCTTCCGCGTGGTTGAAGCCGAAGAGCAGGCGCACGCCCTGATCGAAGTAGGCCTGCGTCTGCGGATTGGAGGTGGTGATCGGGTGATGATGATCGCCATAGCCGATGAGGACCGGCGCGCCTTGCTTGCCGGCTTCCGGATACACGGCCGGCATCGGAGGCAACGTCATTTTCATCGCCATGCCGGAATCGGCCGCATTGGCCATCGGCATGGTCATGCCGCTGTGTTCGTCTGCTCCGTAGGCGCATGAAAGAATGGCGGATGCGGCCAGCAAGCCCGCAGCGAGTTTGAGCGTTTTCATGGATAGCCTCCCCGAACCAGCTCAGCATGCGGCGATTTGGGCGGCCGCTCAAGCCACATGGACGGGGTGGGCCGTTAGCCGCTAACAGGCAGGAATGGCCGTTATCGCAGCTCCGCAGCCTGCGGGCACCTTCCGATCCCGCCGCGCCGTGGGCTGGTGGCTGATCGTTATCGCGCTGATGATTGCCGCCATGGTGGCGATCGGCGGGCTGACGCGGCTCACCGGTTCGGGTCTATCGATCACCGAGTGGGATCCCGTGATGGGCGCGATTCCGCCCCTTTCCATGGCCGATTGGCTCGACGCCTTCCACAAATATCAGCGCATTCCGCAATACATGCGCGAGCACCAGGGCATGACGCTCGCGCAATTCCAGTTCATCTACTGGTGGGAGTGGACGCACCGGCTGCTGGGCCGGCTGATCGGATTCGTCTTTCTGCTGCCGTTCCTGTTCTTCGTCGGGACGGGGGCGATCACGCGCAGCGACATCCCGCGCATGGTGGTGCTGTTCGCGCTCGGCGGCCTGCAAGGTTTTGTCGGCTGGTGGATGGTGGAAAGTGGGTTGGAGACGCGGGTCTCCGTTTCGCAATACCGCCTTGCCATTCACCTGGGCGTGGCACTGGTCCTGTTTGCCGCCATTTCGTGGACGGCGCTTGAGTATTTAAGAATCCCCTCTGCGCCGGAACCGGGGGGGAGGGGCAGGGGTGAGGGGGCTAAGAGGTCTGCACCGGCGCGGAACAATGCTGCGCAGATTTCATCACCCCCTGACCCCAACGCTCTCCCGCACATGCGTGGGGCGAGAGTCGCACTTGCGTTCCCCGTCCTCGTCTACCTGCAAATGCTGTTGGGGGCATTGGTGGCGGGATTGCATGCCGGGCTGATCTACAACACCTGGCCTTCGATGGACGGACGCTTCCTGCCGGAGCATCCGTTCTTCAGCGTGCCATGGTGGATCAACTTCTTCGAGAACCCAGGCCTCGCACAATTCGATCACCGCATCGGCGCCTACATCGTTGCGCTTGCCGCGATGTTCGTCTGGTGGTCGGCCTTGCTTGAGAAAGTTACTGGCCTTGCACGCACCAGCGCCTGGGCCATTCTCATCATCACCTTTGTGCAGATCGCACTCGGGATCGCCACCTTGCTCAATCAGGCGCCGATCCTGCTCTCCGCGCTGCACCAACTCACCGCGCTGGCACTCCTCTCCGCCGCAGTATGGCACGCATTTGAGGTGCGAAACGTTGAGTTCACGTCCGTAAGCGCTTGATCCCACTGATCTCATCTTGCCAGGAGCGCCGATCCGCAACTTGCGCAGCCAAAATGTCTCTTTCAGCTTGTAGGACAGCCAGTTTGGCCTTCAAGTCTCGATTTTCAGTACGCAGTCGATCCGACCCTTTCCGGCTGTGTTCCAGATCCTGTTCGGCGCGTTCAAGTTCTGCCCGGCAAGTCTGAAGCGTGAAAGTTCGCTTATCGAGTTTTCTCACCAACCGAAATCCGGGATCGCGCAGTCGGGCTTCAGCGGCTTCATAAACTTTGTCCAACATGCTTTCTAAGTCCGATATCAACCGTTGAGCCCTCGCCGCTAAGTCTTCCGTTCGAAAACTCGCGTGAGTGGGAGTCGAGTACCGCGAATCTAATGGCCACTGTCGAAGGCTGTTGATGGTGCCTGTGATGGCCGCCCAATGCTCCTTTAGCTCTTGGCTATCTTCAAGAAGCGATGCCCATCCCATTTTCCCCTCCTAGGATTACGCCGCCAAGGCCTGATCGAGGTCGGCGATGATGTCGTCCACGGTTTCGATGCCGATGGAAAGGCGCACCACATCGTCGCCCGCGCCGGCCAGCGCCCGTTGCTCCGGCTCCAGCTGGCGGTGCGTGGTGGAGGCGGGGTGGATAATGAGGCTGCGCACATCGCCCACATTGGCGAGATGGCTGAAAAGCTTCACGTTGTTCACCAGCTTCACGCCGGCGTCATAGCCGCCCCGCAACCCGAAGGTGAACACGGCACCCGCGCCTTTCGGCGAGTAGGTGCGGGCCAGCCCGTAGCACGGATCGTCTTCCAGCCCCGCATAGTTCACCCACGCCACTTTCGGATGCCGCTTGAGCCAGCGCGCAACCGCGAGCGCATTGTCGCAATGGCGCTGCACGCGCAATGGCAGGGTCTCAATTCCCTGCAACACCAGAAACGCGTTCATCGGCGCAAGCGATGGCCCAAGGTCGCGCAATCCCAGCACGCGACAGGCAATGGCGTAAGAGAGATCGCCAAAGGTTTCCCACAGCCGCATGCCGCCGTAAGACGGGCAGGGTTCGGACAGCGTGGGAAACTTGCCCCCGCCCCAGTTGAATTTGCCGCTGTCGACAATCAGGCCGCAGATGGAATTGCCGTGGCCGCCGAGGAATTTCGTGCCGGAATGCACGACGATATCCGCACCCCATTCGAATGGGCGGATAAGATACGGCGTGGCGAAGGTATTATCGACGATCAGCGGCATGTCCGCGGAATGGGCGATGGCGGCAATCGCCTCGATATCGGTGACCATGCCGCCGGGATTGGCGATGCTTTCGATGAAGACCGCCCGAGTTTTGTCGGACAGCGCGGCGCGGAAGCTTTCTGGGTCGCGGCCGTCCGCCCATTTCACGTGCCAGTCGAACTTGGCGAAGCCCTGCGAGAGCTGATTGACCGAGCCGCCGTACAGCTGACGCGCGGCGACGATTTCCATTCCCGGCTGCATCAGCGTGTGGAACGCGATCAGTTGCGCCGCATGGCCGGAAGCCACCGCCAATCCCGAACGCCCGCCTTCCAGTGCCGCGATGCGCTCCTCCAGCACCGCGTTGGTGGGATTCATGATCCGGGAATAGATGTTGCCGAAGACCTGCAGGTTGAACAGCGCCGCGGCATGATCCGCGTCCTCGAACACGAACGACGTGGTCTGATAGATGGGTGTGGCGCGGGCGCCGGTCGCCGGATCGGGCTGCGCGCCCGCATGCACCGCGAGCGTGTCGAAACCGTAGTCAGCCATGCGCGTCTCCGGAGGAAGCTGTGCCGATTCTAGCCGGTCGCCGCAGCCTCAACCAGAGCGGCGGATCAATGCGCGTTCTGTTGCTGCTGCTGCTGGGCCTTTTGCGCGGCGGCCTTCTGCTCCTGCTCTTTCTTGTGCGCCAGATGATGGCCGACGATGCAGCCTCCGATCGCGCCCAGGATGGCGTGATGGTGCGCGTAATGGCCCGCCACGGCGCCGACCGCAGCGCCCTTCAGGCACCCTTTGGCTTCCGCCGCGGTCTTGCCCACGAACATCAGCACACTGGCCGTGGCAAGGATGGGAAGCAGCTGTTTCATGATCTCCTCCGGGCGTCTCGCAGGTGAACTCGCCAGAGACATAGGTGTTCCGCTTTCCGGTTGAAGGGTGCTCACGCGCGTTTCAGCGAACCGCCCTTGCCGAAGAGCAGCGGTTTACGGTTGTCGATCACCTTGCGATTCACGCCCATCCAGCCGATCTCGCCAGAGAGACGGCCGTATTCAATCTTCGGGCAGCGATCCATGATGACGGTGAGGCCGGCTGCGCGCGCCATCTCGGCCGCTTCCTCGTTGATCACGCCCAGCTGCATCCAGATGGTCGTGATGCCGAGCCGATCTTTTTCTGCCAGCGCCTCTTTCACGATGCCGGGGGCGGCTTCGGCGGCGCGGAAAATGTCGACCATGTCCACCGGCGCCGGCACCTCGCGAAGGGAGGCGTATACGCGCTGCCCAAGCACTTCCTTGCCGGCGAGATCGGGATTGACCGGGTGAATGATGTAGCCCTTCGCGAGCAGGTACATCATGGCGAAGTAGCTGGGCCGCATCTCGTTGCCGCTCGCCCCCACCATGGCGATGACCTTGGTGGAGCGAAGAACGGACTTGATGAGTTCATCTAAATATTGAGGCATAGCGCGCTCACGCAATCGGAGGGGGAGGTGAGTAGATGGACATTTTTGTCTTCTCGTCAAAGAATCTGACCAATATTTGGGCAGGCATCGGGGCGAAACTCTGGGCGGTGGCCGAACGCGAGCAGTCCGCCAGCGCTATGGGACGCGAGAGAAAATCCCAAAACATGCTCGTTGGCTCCTTCGGTGCGCTTTATTGTGTCGAAACCCATGCGCTAACAACGCCCTTCATTGTCTACTCCAAGCCGGACAAGGAGCGCGTCATCGATAATGTGTGGCCAGAAAAGTGGGTGCTTCCATTCAGGATATTTCCCCTCGGCACGCCAGAGCTGCAGCTTAAGAGCGACGATGCGAAGAAGTTACTACCAGTCTTTAAGCGAACGGGAGAGACGAATTTTGGAAATGTCTTCTTTGTGCAAGCAATCACCGCATTCTCGGCTACAAAAATAGATGTGACAGATTGGGAAATCCTAATGGAGCGCCTGGCCACAAAAGGAGCCTAGTCCGTGAGCTACTACCGCCATTTGGGTTCGCGCTTTTCGAGGAAGGCGCAGATGCCTTCAGCGGATTCCGCGTGCAGCATGTTTTCCGTCATCACCCGCGAGGCGTAGTCGTAGGCGTCCGAGAGCGGCATTTCGAGCTGGCGGTAGAACGCGTCCTTGCCGATCTTCACCGTCGCGGGCGGCTTGGAGACAATCTTTTCCGCCAGCCGCATGGTCTCGGTTTCGAGCGAGCTGGCGGGCACAATGCGGTTCACCAGGCCAATCTCCCGCGCGCGCTCTGCGGAAATCATTTCGCCGGTCAGCAGCATCTCCATCGCGTGTTTGCGCGATACGTTGCGGGACAGAGCCACCATCGGCGTGGAACAGAACAGGCCGATGTTCACTCCGGGCGTGGCGAAGCGCGCGTTTTCGGACGCCATGGCGAGATCGCAGCTCGCCACCAGTTGGCACCCGGCCGCCGTCGCGACGCCCTGCACCTGCGCAATCACCGGCTTGGGATGGTGCACAATCGTCAGCATCAGCTTCGAGCATTGCGCGAAAATCGCCGCGAAAGCCGCATGCCCACCGTCCGGCTCCGAACGCAGCGCGGTCATTTCCTTGAGATCGTGCCCCGAGCAAAAGGCCGGCCCTTCCGCCGCGAGCACAATGACGCGGGACTCGTCTTCTGCCGCCACGTCGAACGCCTTCTGCAACGCCGCTATCATGGCGGTGCTGAGCGCGTTGCGCGCCGCCGGGCGAGTCATCGTCAGGCGCAGCACAGCGCCCACCCTCTCTGCCCGGACCAGATCGCCGGAAACGGAAACGTTCATTGCGCTGGTATAGAATCCGTCGTGCCGCCCGTCATCGTACGAGCGGCGATTCTCGCAATTGACACTCGGAACAGGCGATTGGCCTTGGCGTTATCAGCGCATCATCCGCCTTAAGGAGATACTCCATGCCAACCGCAAGCGGTCATACGAAAGCAATCCTCGCCTCGAAGGTGCAGGGCACGCCCGTCTACAACTCGGCCGGCGATAAGATCGGCACTGTCGAGGACGTGGTCCTGGACAAAAAATCCGATCATATCATGTTTGCCGCGCTCGGTTTCGGCGGCGCGCTGGGCATCGGTGAGAAATATGCGCCCGTCCCCTGGTCGATGCTCGACTATCAGCCCGACAAGGGGGGCTACGTGGTCCCGATGTCAGAGGACATGATCAAGAAGGCGCCGGTCTACGATCTCGACGACCTCACCAAGGACGACGGGCAGATCCGGCAGGCCTCCTACACATATTACAACGTTCCCCGCGACTGGTAACGGCGCGGGCCAAAAGGACGCGGCGAGCGAGGGATCGTGGCCGCGCCTTTACTCGCGTCCAGGTGCGGTATCATAATACCTCACCGCC
>Ga0157372_10008810_pt1 | contig 10716 bp, 9 predicted proteins | sample C55metaG_FD_115307 | JGI IMG/M metagenome (GOLD analysis project Ga0157372, IMG submission 115307) | Corn rhizosphere microbial communities from Kellogg Biological Station, Michigan, USA - C5-5 metaG | ecosystem: Host-associated > Plants > Roots > Rhizosphere > Soil | place: USA: Michigan...
CATTAGTTAGTTAGTCGCTGTCTGAAAGTCGATCAGGTAGGGCTTAAGCCGGGCACCGTCCGTATCCCGGAATCCCTCGCCGATGACCAGTTGATATCGGGTTGAGGGCAGCAGATCAGCTTCCAGTGTCAGCGACCGCCCATCCTCTGAAAAGCCGACAACTCTCTTTATCTTTAATAAATGATCCCGACCCAGGGGGCCCAATTCAAAACTACGGTAGCTTTTGTTCATCGGGGCAGAAAACTCGATCGTGATCTGCCGGGTAGCCGGGTTGAACGACTGGACACGCACCACCGTCGGCCGGGCGGCTTCATACTGTTGTTTAAGTGTTTGAACCGGCGTGTCCAGATAACCGGAGGCATCCACAAAAGCAGCGAGGTCATTTTCATTAGCATAGTCCAATTCGATCATGTGTTTGATGGCGCGCTTTTTATCAGGCTCTTTAGTATAATAGGCCTCGCAAATGGCATAACCGATATAATAACCGAGATCGCGCATGCCAAATTCATTAGCCGCGTCACTGTATAACCAAAACCCGCTGCCGCGATTAAAAAGCTGCTTTTCGAATCTTTGCCTTACTTGCGCCATATGAGCCCGGCCATAGGCCATGGCTGGTACTACAGAGGGCTGATCCGTAGCTTTTACGGCAACGAATTCTGCAACACCCTCTAAAACACATTGTGCCAATAAGTTATTAGTCTGTGTTGTTTTTTGTTGAGTATGTACATATTCGTGGATATTGGTAAAAACGATTTTATCAGACAGCTCCTCCGGCGAACCCGACTGCACATTCCAATAGCCGGCTGGAAATTCTGAGGTGACGGTGTTTTGATCGGCCAGAGCCATTTCGCTGCCGATCAGGATCATTTGGCCTTGCGTGGTGCCTCCGCTGCGGAACGCGCCGATGGTAAAATAGATCTGCGCGGGCCGGAGATCGGGATACAGCTTCTTGAGCTGCTTGACGTTCAAAGCAATCGATTTGCCGAAACGGTTAGCCTGAAGAGTATTAGCCCGGATCGAGTTCCAGAACAGCGGGTACCGGTTAATAGCGTCAATATATGACTTTGCCGTATACGACCTGGCTTGCATCATAGCCTTCAAGCCGGGCGTACCCGGATCTATAAACAGCTTATTTAGCAAAGCATATTGCTGCGCGCTGTCCTTTGTTGCCCTGATCTGGTCATAAGCATTCCAGAAATGATCAACGTCTGTTGTGACCAATTGCTGGGCAGCAGCGGGTTGAGCCAATAAAAAAACTAAGACGGCCAGGTATAATGCTTTCTTCATATACAAAACAGACGCAAAAAAAGAACAGGCGTTGCACCTGAACACTATACAAGTATCGTTATTTAATTATTTTTTGAAAACGCCGCAGGTTTTTTCTCAAGCTAACTTCTAATGTTATAAAGTTCCTCTTCCACCTAAATGATTTATACAATGAAAAGTAAATTCACCCTATTTATGGTTGCTGTTGTAGCAATTGCCAGCATAACCGTAGCCTGCAAAAAAGCATCCTCAACAGATAATGGCACATCTACAACGACAACGGCCACTACCATCGGTACCGGCGTGCCCGACGTTTATAAAAAGATATATGGCGCAACCAGCATTTACATCGAGGGCAATTATGTGGTGATCAAAGCCACCAGCCTGCCCGATCATAAATCTCCATACTACCAAAATACACAATGGGCATCAACCAAATACGAAGCGTATAACGGCACCAATACATCGTGGAACCAAAACCCAAATACCATTGCCGAAAGCGATTGCACCTATAAAATCCCCCTCAACCCAACTGTGGCAAGCTCACATGCCAGTACCCCGCTCGGGCCAATGGGTGTAGCTATAAACGGCGTGCCTATTTTTAACCAATACGCGGCCGGCGGCGCGGCTTTAACCGGCGAGATCAATAGCTTCGATCAGTACGATGGTCATCCGCAGCAACAGGGCCAATACCACTATCACGCCGAACCTTACTATTTAACAACCAATAAGGGTAAGGATGCCCTGGTAGGCTTCCTGCTGGATGGCTTCCCGGTTTACGGCCCGACCGAAAACGGCAAAACTATCAGCAACAGCGATCTGGATACTTATCATGGCCACTTTGCCGTAACTGCCGATTACCCTAACGGTATTTATCATTACCACACCACTGCTGCTGCACCTTACATTAACGGAAGCGGATTTTATGGCACGGCCGGTACAGTATCTTACTAAATTTCTGTTTGGAGCTATACTGCTGTTGTGCGCCTGCGCCCGGCAACGCAGCACTTTAAGGGTGAGTATAAGTGACGCCGGTTTTAGCCAGCATGGCGAGCTTTTGCTTTACCATGGGCAACCCTTTAATGGTATAACTTATAGCATGTACCCCAATCGCGATACCGCCCGTCGTGCGGAATACATTGATGGCAAACAAGACGGTTGGTTGAAATGGTGGTACCCCAACAAGCAGATTGACCAGATCCGTTTTTTTGCCGATGGGAAAAAGCAGGGCACACACCGTGGCTGGTGGCCAAACGGTCAGTTAAAATTTGAGTATCAATTTACCGATGATGAGTTGAACGGCGAACTGAAGGAATGGGATGCAAACGGAAAGATGTACCGCTTCTTTCATTACAAAATGGGTCACGAAGAAGGCAGCGAAAAGATGTGGTGGGAAGATGGCAGGATACGCGCCAACTATGTGATCATCAATGGTGAAAAATTTGGCCTTTACGGACAGAAACTATGCTTAAACGGATTAAGAAAGCAATCATTATGAAAGATACTATAAGCAAGGGCATGTGTGATTCCCTTCTTATAAGGGGTGCAGGGGTGTGTGTTTTAAGTAACACATCCCGCTCACCCCATATTACTTACAAGCCCTGGCTGATAAGGGGCATAATCACCAAAATATCTCTATTTTTAATTAACATGGTAATCCTATCAGCCTGTAACCATCCTGATAAAAAACAAGTACAGGAGCTACCTTATTTCAACACGCCCGATTTTACCCCTACCTGGCCGGCTAAAAACACCGAGGAGTATGAGAAGATGCACACCATCCCCGCTTTTAATTTTACCGACCAGTTTGGCAAAGCGATAAGCAACAAAACCGTAAGGGGTAAAATTTATGTGGCCGATTTCTTCTTCACCCGTTGTGGCAGCATCTGCCCGAAAATGACGGATAATATGAGCGCAGTAGCCAATACTTTTATACATAACGATACGGTAATGATCCTCTCGCATTCTGTAACACCCGAGTTGGATAATGTGGATGTATTGAAAGCCTACGCACAACATAAAAAAATCACTAACCCAAACTGGCATTTGCTTACCGGCGATAGAGACCAGATTTATGCCATAGCACGCCGCGGCTATTTTGCCGATGATGCCATAGGATACAACAAGGATGTATCACAGTTTTTGCATACCGAAAATTTTATTTTAGTAGATAAACACGGCCGCATACGCGGTGTGTACAATGGTACGATTATGTTTGAGGTGGAGAACCTCATCAGGCATATTAAAATTTTAGAGCGGGAAAGCTGATTTGTTAGCCGGAATGGCTATATTCAACTAATGAAACTGCGTGGCACATACTTTAACGATTTTATCGCGCTCATTTTCCCGCAATTGTGCCAGGCTTGCGGTAAAAGTTTGGTGGCGGGCGAAGATCTGCTCTGTACCGGTTGCCACTACGATCTGCCATATACCAATTTCCATCAACAGCCCGATAACGCCGTCGCGCGCCAGTTTTGGGGAAGGATAGATCTGCAGGCCGCTTATGTTTTGCTATATTTTACCAAAGGCGGCAAAGTGCAGCACTTGATGCACCGCTTTAAATATCTGAACACGCCACGCATTGGTAATAAATTAGGCGAGATAGCTGGCAAACAGTTATCAGCAAGCGCTATTTATAGTACTATAGATGTAATTGTACCTGTGCCCTTACATCCGCGTAAACTTAAAAAACGCGGGTATAATCAAAGTCAGCAGTTTGCAGAAGGTTTGTCGGAGAAATTAAATAGACCTGTCGACGTCAGAAATCTTATCCGGGTAAAACATACCGACACCCAAACCAAAAAATCACGCTTTTCGCGATATGAGAATATGAAGGATGTATTTGCTGTGCGCGATGCTGAAAAGTTCGCCGGCAAACATGTTTTGTTGGTTGATGATATCATCACCACCGGCTCAACACTCGAGGCCTGCGGGCTGGAATTATTGAAGATACCAGGTGTAACAGTAAGCGTGGCGGCTATTGCGTATGCGGAATGATTTGGTAAGGTGTGAATAGTGGGTGATGCAAAACATTGGCGACCGACAACTAATCACTGACAACTGACAACCCTATTCCTTTGAAAACTTGCTGATCTTGTCGTACAGCTCTTTCGGGTTGAAAGGTTTCAGGATATAATCGTTCATACCGGCTTCACCTATCATGCCCATCTGATTATTGAGCATAGATGCGGTAAGCGCGATGATAGGCAGTTGCTGGCTATAGGTATCGTTTTTGGCACGTAATACCTTGGTAGCTTCAAGCCCTCCCATTTGGGGCATGTGGATATCCATCAGCACCAGGTCGTAATTGCCTTTGGCTTCAATTTTTTCGAGAGCCTGTACGCCGTTCTCAGCAAAATCGGCAATAACGTCCCATTTCTTTAATACCTTGTCTATCAATAAACGGTTGATCTGGTTATCATCAACCACCAGTATATTCAATTTCAAGCCAATTTCCACTGCTGTTGTCTTTATTTTTAATGTGTCGGCGCTTTTATTAAATGTAATCGTAAACCAAAATTTCGAACCCTGGCCATAGGTGCTTTCTACATTGATCCTCGAATCGTGCAGCTCAACCAGGCGTTTGGTAATAGCCAGGCCCAGGCCAGTGCCGCCATATAAACGGGTTATATTGGCATCGGCCTGTTTAAACGACTCAAATATCGTATTAATTTTGTCTGCAGCAATACCTATGCCCGTATCCGATACTTCAAACCGTATCCGTACCTCGTTATCAGTTTGCTCAATCACCTTCAGATCAATGGTGACACCGCCCTTATCGGTGAATTTGACCGAGTTGCCCACCAGGTTAAGCAATATCTGGCAAATGCGTGTTTTATCGCCGATGACGTTTTCAGGCAGGCTTTCATCAACCTGGACCCTCAGATAAATATCCTTACCTTTAGCTTTAAACTGCATCGAGTTCACCACGCTATCGGCCAGTTCACGCAAGTCAACCGGTATTTTCTCCAGTTCGATATTGCCGGTTTCAATCTTGGTAAAATCCAGCACATCGTTAATCAGCGTCATCAGATTATCGGCCGAAAACTTCAGTATTTTCAGGTTTTCGCGCTGCGATTTGTTGGGGTTATCCTCCATTAACAGGTGCGATATCCCGATCACCGCGTTAAGCGGGGTACGTATTTCGTGGCTCATTACCGAAATGAACATATCTTTGGCGCGGTTCAGCTGGATAGCTTCTTCCTTCGCCGATATCAGTTCGTGTTCGGCTTTCTTTTTTGCGGTGATATCGATAATAACCTCGACATATTTGTCAATATTGCCAAACTGATCTAAAATAATCGAGTTGATGACCGATATCCAGATCGGCTGCCCGTCCTTACGATAAATCAACAGATCAACTTCGAATGACTGTTTATTTTTGGATAATTCGCGCGCCTTATGGATGATAGAAACATCGGTAAGTTCACCTTTGAGCATATCGCCCAGAGCGTTACCTTTTACGTCTTCCAGGTGATACCCGGTAACTTTCTCGAAAGCATCATTTACCCAAACAACCTTGTTATCGGCATCACTGATCACTACGCCATTGCTTACCTTGCTGGCTACCAGCGAAAGCTGCTCCAACTCGGCCACCACTTTTTTCTGGTAAGTAATATCGCGGCCGCTGGCATACCAGCTATCGCCTTTGGCAATAACCGACCAGCTTATCCATTTTATCTCGCCCGTGCGGGTAACAATACGGGTTTCCAGCTCATACGATTTTTTCTTTTTGCGTAAACCGTCCTCAACAATGCCTAACAAGTGCTCACGGTCACCTTTCGGAAAGAAATACCATATCGGGTGGCCAATGGTTTCCTTTGGCGTATAACCCAGAATATGGGTCACCGAATCATTGATCAATCGGATACGGGTGTTCCTGTCCATCACGCAATGTATCTCGGGCGAATTATTGAACAGGTTGAAAAATTCGTTGTGCAGCTTCAGGCTTTCTTCAAGCTCTTTTTTCTGTTTGCGTAGTGTAAGGTGCGATATTACCTCGTTGGCTAGGGTGGTTAGCGCATCACGTTGTTCAGAACTGAGTTTACGTGGTACGCGGTCGATAACGCAGAGCGAGCCGAGGTGATAGCCATCACTATCGATCAGTGGTGCGCCGGCATAGAAACGGATATTAGGGTCGCCGGTAACCAACGCATTGTCAACGAATAATTCATCCTGCAATGCATCGGGCACCTCCATAATGTCGTCGCCCAAAATAGTGTAACGACAAAAGGCATCGGTACGCGGTGTTTCAGAAACCTGCAGGCCAACTTTCGATTTAAACCATTGCCTGTCGACATCGATGAGTGATATCAGGGCGATGGGCACCTCGCAGATGTAGGAGGCCAAACGGGTAATAGCATCGTAATCCTTTTCGGGTAAGGTATCCAGTATATTATACGAGTTGAGCGCATTAATGCGCTCAACTTCGTTAACCGGAACAGGATTACTCGGCAATCTCATTTATAATAAAATCATATTACTTGTACAGGGGAAACTTCTCCACTAACTCATTGACCTTATTACGTATTTTTTTCAGATTATGTTCACTTTCGGGATCTTTTATCACAGAATCTATCAATTCTACAATTTTTTCCATCTGTTTTTCTTTTAACCCGCGGGTAGTGATAGCCGCAGTACCTACCCTGATACCCGAGGTTACAAATGGCGACTTATCATCATAAGGCACCATGTTTTTGTTTACCGTGATATCGGCTTTAACCAAAGCGTTCTCGGCATCTTTACCGCTGATGTTTTTATTGCGCAGGTCGAGCAGGATGAGGTGGTTATCGGTACCGCCCGAAACGATGTTGTAATCTAGCTTCACAAAAGCTTCGGCCATGGCAGCAGCGTTCTTTTTAACCTGCACCACGTATTTCATATAATCCTCACTTAAAGCTTCGCCAAAGGCTACTGCTTTTGCGGCGATGATATGCTCTAACGGACCACCTTGTGTACCCGGGAATACGGCCGAATCCAGCAAAGCCGACATTTTACGAACTTCGCCTTTTGGCGTTTTTAAGCCCCAGGGGTTATCAAAGTCTTTACCCAGCATAATCATACCTCCGCGCGGGCCACGCAGGGTTTTGTGGGTAGTGGTAGTTACAATGTGGCAATGTGGCAGCGGGTCGGTTAATAAACCGCGGGCAATTAAACCGGCCGGGTGTGAAATATCAGCCAGTACCAGCGCGCCTATCTCATCAGCCACTTTACGGATGAAAGCGTAATCCCAATCGCGCGAATATGCCGAAGCACCGCAGATGATCATCTTCGGTTTTTCTTTCAAAGCTACTTTGCGCAGCTGCTCGTAATCGATATAACCGGTTTCTTTTTTTACACCGTAAAAAAGAGGCACGTATAATTTACCCGAGAAATTTACCGGCGAACCATGTGTTAAGTGCCCGCCGTGCGAAAGATCGAAACCTAAAATTTTATCGCCCGGTTGTAAACAGGCCAGCATAACAGCGGCATTGGCTTGTGCGCCTGAGTGCGGCTGTACGTTAACCCATTCGGCGTTAAACAGTTGCTTGGCACGCTCGATAGCGATGGTCTCAATCTCATCAACTATCTGGCAGCCGCCATAATAGCGCTTGCCTGGTAGACCTTCGGCATATTTGTTGGTTGCTACCGATCCGGCTGCTTCCATTACCTGTTTGCTTACAAAGTTTTCTGAAGCGATGAGCTCTAGTCCTTCCTCCTGGCGTTGCTGTTCTTCTTCCAGTAAATTAAAAATCAGTTTGTCTCTTTTCATTGTTATTATTAAATGCCGCTAAGTTAGCAAAAAAGCAGGAAGCCTGAAGCACGAAGCCGGAAGCTAAATGCGTAAAACATAAAGTGTTCTGTTATTAAGGCAGTATATTTAAAAGTTTTGGCTTATGACTCAGCTCTGGCAGAATAAAGTATAAGTACGGGATAAAAGTTCAGAATAATCAAAAATTACGCTAACACTATTTTAATAACGAAGGAGCTTCCGGCTTTAAGCCTCAAGCCTCCCGTGCCGCAATCCAAAAATTATTGAAACCGATGCCTATTTGTATCGATATCAGCTCCTGTTGCAACATTTCCAGCAGGGCCAGAAAGTTGTATACAAAATGCACTTTGTTGGTGCTGTTACGTTTGATCTCACTAAAATCGAGGCGCTTGTTGATCTCGATCAGCCTCGCGATGGCTTCCTTTTGCTTTTCGATGGTATAGGGGTACTGCACTACGGTATGCTTAACTACTTTGCTTGCTGAGCGGTAACGGGTAAGCACCCGGTTATAAACCAGCATCAGCTTGTACAGATCAAAACTTTCCAATTCTTCGCCAGGCGTGGCCAGTCCGGCAACGGTCTCCATATCCATGTGGATGTTGCCGCGCTTTTCGCGTTTAAAGCGCTCATCTTCCATCGGTTTCAGTTCTTCGCAGATGAGTTTGTATTTTTTGTACTGTATGAGCTTGCGTATCAGGTCGGCCTTCAGGTCAACCTCGTTGCCATTTTCGTCAACCTCATATCGCGGCAGCAGCATTTTAGCCTTGATGCGCATCAGCGTAGCGGCCACATAAATAAACTCGCTGGCCAGCTCCATGTTCAATTGCTGCATGTGGTGCAGATAATCTAAAAAATCGTCGGTTATTTTGGCGATGGAGATTTCGTGTATATCCAGTTCATCCCGCTCGATAAAGAACAGGAGGAGATCGAACGGACCTTCAAACTGCGGGAGTTTTATTTCGAAATGTTCTTCAACCATTTTTTTAGTTATGCCGAATTTATTTCGGCATCCCACTTGCGTAGCAAAGCGGTTATCCTGAGAGATCCTGAAACAAGTTTAGGATGACGCACGGAGTGTATAACAGCTTCAAAAATAATGATGTTATTTCGAATGTCGAATGTTCAATTTCGAATTTGTCTGTTGATTTGATTCCGGCGATTGTTGCTGGTTCTATCGGGAAGTTTGCGTCAGCGATTGCGGCGGATAACGGCCTGTGACTAATATCTCCCGATAGCCATCGGGACAGATGTGCGATATGCATAAAGCGCGGGCCGAAGGCAATGCCAATAAATAACGTACAACCAACGCCTCAAAAATATTTATTTTAATACTTGATATTACCAATATGTTGTTTAGCTTTATAACTCCCCAGTATAATTATCATCTGCTTCAACTTTAATTAGCTACAACATCAGCAATACTCTTGATACATAATATAAACATTATGTATATGTATTTTACTGCGTATTAATTAAATATTCATTATCAAAAAAAGGCGTAAACCGAAAAGCCTTAACAGAGTAGGTAACCAACTAACAAACCTTATCATTATGGCAAGTCCAATTAAAAACGTCGCCGCAGGCGATGAGCAACACCTGTTATTTTTATTTGTCCCCCTTAAAAGCGGAAAATCGGCAGCGGCGGCAAAAGAAGTAGAACATCTGAAAAGCACCATTAAAGCGCATGCCAATACGGTAGATCCGCGTGCAGCTACAGGCGTTCACTTTTTTATGATCTATCACCAGGCCGATGGGCAGGCAACTCCGGGCATCCCGGTGCCGGGCTTCCAATCTATGCCCGGCAAGGATGTGCTGGTGGTAATGTCGCTTTACGATCACGACTTTGCGCCCTACATCAGCGCGTTTTTTGCCATACAGCAAGTTGTAGATGGCTTAAACGGTCTTTTACACATGATGGACGAAAGCGGTATACCAGGCCTTGACCCCAAGGACCCAAGCACTGCGGCCAATATCATCAAAAACGGTGGCGTGGTTAAAAATGCAAGCGCGTTTTATTGCTTGCTGATGCGTTATAACTTTGCCGACCCAACCTACCCGGCAGGTTCATCAGCACCCGGCAAATATGTATTGGGCGCAACCTTCCCGGGCTTAACTGTGGGTAAAATATTAAGTAATTACCCCGATGCAGGCGATCTTTGGCCTTTCCCGCCGGTGACAATCGATTTTCAGAAGTCGACAGCCCCAAAATGCGGAAAGTAGATAGCAGTTATTTTTTAGTTTAATTTTTTACTTATTTATACTGTATCTATGAGTACGACCGAGCCCATCCAGATGGATGATATACAAGGGCTGATATTGCGTGGGTATAATTATGATTTTGTTAAATATATCATTTTAACCATCCCCAACCCCGATGCTGTTGCGGGAGCCCGACAGTTTTGTGCAGATATTTTGCCGGGAAGCCATGCAGATGGCTTAAAAATTACCGATGCAACTCCCTGGCTGAATGGTAAGCCTCGTTATTGCCTCAATATCGGCTTCACCATTTATGGCCTGAATTTGCTTATCGGGGAGGCCAATTGCGCTTCGCTTAACAACAGCAGTAACCAGGTGTTTGGCTCGTTTAGCGCCGGCCCGGTTACCGACTCGGAGTACGTTGGCGATACCGGCACAAGCGATCCGCAATATTGGTGGACACGCTCGGGCGGGTGGCTATCCGGGGCAGCCCCCGCGCCTGA
>Ga0157372_10008811_pt1 | contig 10716 bp, 8 predicted proteins | sample C55metaG_FD_115307 | JGI IMG/M metagenome (GOLD analysis project Ga0157372, IMG submission 115307) | Corn rhizosphere microbial communities from Kellogg Biological Station, Michigan, USA - C5-5 metaG | ecosystem: Host-associated > Plants > Roots > Rhizosphere > Soil | place: USA: Michigan...
CTTTATGAAGAGCTGTTCTTCCGGGTTCTGCTCGTGACGGGAATCGCGGCCGGCGCGCGCGTCGTCCTTGGCCTTGGCCGCCGCGGCTCGGGAATCATTGCGGCGATCATCGGCGCCTTCATCTTCTCGGCATTTCACTACATCGGACCGTACGGCGATCAGCTTCAACTACAGTCGTTCGTGTTCCGGATGCTGAGCGGCCTTGCCTTCAGCGCCTTGTATCTGGTGCGCGGCTTCGGCATCACAGCGTGGACGCACGCGATGTACGATGCCTTCTTGCTGCTCACGTAGCGTTGGTGTCGTGATCGGCAGTTTCTTCAATTGGTGTCTGACCCCAATTCTTTTGGTGTTGTTTGATCCTGTCCGAATCCGATAGCGCTACCGTAGCAGTTCGGCGAAGACGTCGGCAGCGCGGGGATCGCCCGTCTGACCAAGCCAGAAGATCGCCGAGCGTCTGGCCGATGCGTGCTTCGCGCTGCGCGCAAGCTCGATCAATTCGGGCACGCTCTCACCTCGTGGCCGTTGAGACAGCACGAACACGGCCTGCGTCCGCATCTCGTCATCCTCTGAATCGTCGCGGGAATCGGCGATGCCGAGATGATCGGTTACGCCGTTTGCGAGCCATGTCAATGCATTGCGACGAACCTCGCGCGGGCGATTGTCGTCGCGTGCGATGCGCAACAGCAGTGGCCACGGATCAGGGATGTCGGCAAGGATGAGCGGCAGCATCGCGTCCGACGCGACACGTCCGGTACCACGCGATGCAAGGTCGCCGAGCCAGGTTGCAGCCTCGCTCGCGGTCAGGGTCATCGAGCGTGTTTCGGCCGAGGCTGTCGGGACAGGCCCGACGTATACCCGCAGACGCGTCACCTCACGTCCGACGACGGTGGCGACGGCTCGCGCGGGTCCATGAACGCACGGCCGATCGAACCAGCGACCGTGGCCTGAGAATTCGCTGTTGCCCGAGTAGTAGTTCGATCGCCCAAGAACGTTGGAGATTGTGCTCTGTCCATCGCCGCAAGCGGTCGGACGGCTCGGGTAAATCACTTGCACTAGACCATCCGATGATGTCACTCGCTCACTGACAGACTGTGCGCTGAGCGACAACGCGGGAGCTAACAGCAGGGAAAGGCCGAGAGGAAATCGCATGGCACGCCTCACCGCGTCAGAATGTCCCGCAAGAAGTTGATGGCCTTCGCCTCTTTCGTTTGCCCAAGCCAGAACATCGCTCGTCTGCGGATCTCCGAGTCGGGGTCGTTTCGTGCGACTTCGATCAATCCGTCGATCGCCGCGTCCTCGTGCCGTTGTGACAGCACGAACGTGTAGTGCTCGCGCAGTGCGAACGGTTTGAGGCTTTCGCGCAGGCGAACGAGATCGGCCGTCGGGAAATCGCTTTCGCCGAGCCAGAAGAGCGCCTGCTTGCGTGTCTCCAGCGACGCGTCGTCGTCGCGAATCAACTTGGTGAGGTCAGGCGACAGATCCGTTGCGTCCGCGAATACGGCGGCGCTCACCGCGTCGTCCGCGCTATTGCCGGCGAGCGCATGGGCAAGACCGAGGAGGTAGTGTGCGGCCTCCGATGCCTGCACGGTGCCGAGATCGACGTCCGATGCATCGCTGCTCCAACGACCGCCGACCCACTTTCGCACGCTGACCGTCTGCTTGTCGGCACGCCCAATGGCCACTCGCACGGGACCGGTGATACACACGAATTCTCGGTCGCCCGACGCGTAGGTGATTCGAGAACTCTGAATCCACACACTCCCTCGGCCATCGCCACACACGCCCGGCCGCGCGGCGAACGACATGAGGACCCGCCCATCCCGCACCGCGTCCACACGGCTCACCAACGACTGAGCGGCGATCTGATTCGCGACGAGCGCGGCGGCCGCCGCCCACGCCAGGGTTCTCATTTGTTGATCAGGTCCCGAATGAACTGCCGGATGCGCGGATCATTCTTTTGGCCGAGCCAGAACAACGCCTGCTTGCGCATCTCGACATCGCTGTCGCCCTTGGCGATCGCCATGAGCTTGTCGGCGGCGGCCGGCTCACGCCGCTGCGACAGAACGAAGATCACCTGGCGTTGGACGTCTTCGTCGCCACGCGTCTGATCATACAGGGCCGAGAGCTGATCGAAATCGATGGTGCGACGCTGGGCCGCCCAGAAAATGGCGTTCTTGCGGGTCTCGACGTCGAATGATTTATCGCGGCCGAGGTCGAGCAGCCAGCTGCTGGCCTCCGGCGACGAACTGCTCGCGACGGCTTGAATGATCTTAGAGCGGATCTCGGGGCTGCGCGTCTTGCGGAACAGCGTCTTGAAGTAATCGAGATCGGCAACGCGTGCCTCGCCAAGCCAGAACACTGCTTGGCCGCGCAGCTCGTCCGACATCTTCTCGTTCTCCGCGGCTCGCCTCAGCGCCTGTCGGGCGCGGTCGTCACGCTGCTGTGCGAGCGAGAAGATCGCCTTCTTCTGAATTTCCTCATCCCGGCTCGACGACAGAATCGAATCCAGCGCCGGGATCACTTCGGCCGCACGCGACTGGGACATCCAGAAGATGGCATCGCCACGAACGTCAGGACTCGGATCATTGCGCGCGACATCGAGGAGGGTCGGCACGATGTCAGCGCCTCGCTTCTGCGCGATCATCCACACGGCTTTTTTTCGAAGCTCCTCGCGACAGGTGTCGCGCTGCTTCAGCACATCCTTGAGGATCGGGACCGCGTCCTCCGAATTCATGCCAAGCAATCCTTGCAGGGCGGCCGACCGCACCTCGTCGTCCGCCGCGTTGCAGGAGCGTGCTTGTCGGAGTCCGCCGGCCGCCTTCGCGATGTCACCCGCGGCTTGTGCGTCGCCGAGTCGTGCTTGTGCGGCGCGGATCTGCGCGTGCAGGTCGGTGGCGTCGCTCGCCATCGATGCGTCCTTGCCGTAGCTCGAGTTGAAGCGGTCCAGGGACGCGAGCGCTTCGTCGAGATCGCTCTTGCTGCGATTGCTGTTGCCGAGCTGGTAGAGTGCCCAAGCGCGCCAATAGAGCGCGTCGCCGGCCCGCGACGACTTCGGGTACTTGTCGGCGACCTGCTTGAACAGCGAGCTGGCTCGCCGATAATCGCGATCGTTCAGCGCGGCGCGTCCGGCAAGGTAAAGCGAGTCCGCGGTGTCTTCTATCGACCGCGCACCGCGATCGGACGCGTAGGAGGTGCGCGGACGCTGCGCGTTGGCGATGCCGGTGAGCAGTGTGAGAGCGGAGATGACGCACAGGACCTTCTTCATGGTTGCATCCTCAAGTGCCCGCGGCGGACGTCCGCGCGGAAACGGTACCGCGCAGCTTCGTGATGACGCCGCGCGAAGTGATCGATTGCTCAATGAGATCGAGCTCCTCGGAGTTGTTCGTCCCGTGAGTGGCGTACTGAACGATCTGCGCGATGACCAAGTCGAGATCCTCGAGCAGACGTTTCATGGTCGGGTCCTGCGTTGCCGCGGACGCCTCGAGCATTCGGGTCGTGCTGAGAAGCTCTCGCGCCCAGCTCGCGAGCTGGACGTCCACATCGCCGCGCCGCGCGGCGGTTCGAAAGGCCGTGATCATTGCTTCGCTTCCAGCCAAGTGCTGCAGCACCACGAGACGGTAGGCGAGGTTTGGCTCGGCCGATTGCTCCAGTGATGGGCTGAGCTGTCGCGAAGCCAGCTCATGAGCGCGGCGATCGGTGCCCTTCGTCTCCTCTCGGAGCTTCCCGATGATCGAATCGCGGCTGGTGCCGGCGGCTGCCGATCGCTCCGCCTCGTCGGCGACGGCCAAATCAGTTTTCGGTGTTGCGCGACCCGTATTGGCCGCAACAGGCAGCGGACCGCCAGGCGTTGCGCGCTCGACGCGTCGCCCAATTCCGATCCCAACCGAGAGGATCAACGCCGCCGCGATTCCGACGCCCGACCAGATCCACAAGGGTCGCGCAACGCGCCCCGTGCGCACCGGTTTGGTGGTTTGTCCGGACCGTGCTCGACGGCTGGCTTCGATTCGCGCCCACATCTCGTCGCGCGGAACTGAGCCCGGCTGATTGTAGTCCCGAGCGCCTCGAGCGAGCAGCTCGTCGATACGATCGTTGTGTTCAGCACTCATGCGATGTGATCTCCAGCGAACGCAGCCAACGCGACGCGCAGCTTTGCCCGCGCGTCGAACAGCCGCGCCTTCGAGGTTCCGACGGGAATGCCGAGCGATCCGGCGATTTCCTCGTGTGTATATCCTTCGACGTCGTGCATCACGAACACCGGACGCAGCTTGTCCGAGAGCGCATCGATCGCGGCGTGCAGGCGGGCTTTGAGGTCGCCCGTGAAACGGTACGTCTCTGCGGCAAGCGATGTCATGTCGTCGATCATCTCCGTGCGTCCCTGGGTTCGTTTCACTTTTCGCATTCCGTTCAGCGCGACCGAGACAGCGATGGTGTGAAGCCACGTCGCGAGCGACGAGTCGCCGCGAAATTGCTCGAGCCGCTCGAATGCGCGGATGAAGGTTTCTTGTGTGAAGTCGGCCGCCAGGTCGCCGTCGCCCGCCATCCGATACATCAGCCGGTAGACCCGCTCGACATGCGCGTCATACAGCGCGCGCTCGGCGAGTGCGTCCCCCTCCAGACACCGGGCCACCAGTTTCCGTTCGAGAAGCCGGGGGTGGGGCTGGGACTCGTAGCGAGGGTTGGGCTGAGCGTTTTCGGCTTCAGTCACGACGTTGGAACGGGCCAAGAATCTCACTTCGGTTTCGGAACCACCCCATAGACACGACTGCGAAGGGAAGGGTTGGGTTCGGATATCTCTTCCGGCCGATCGGGCCTCTTGGAGGCTTCTACAGCGCCGCCGCGAACTCGCGGATAATGTCGGCCACCGGTTGGACCGAATGAATTCCGGCGACGCTCTTGCCGGCCTGCCAATACTCTTTGGCGCCGGCCGAGCTCAGCGATGATTTCTTGAGACGCCGGAGAGATGTGACCGCGTAGATGCTTCGCATCCAGTATTTCATCTTCCGGTGCCTAAGCATGAAGCGGGCGATCGGGCCAGCGCGGGTTCCGAGTTGGCGGATGTATTCGTTGTTGATGACGGAGACCGGCAGGCCTGTCAAACGTTCGGTCAGGACAATGTCGCGAGGTTCGGCGTCGACGATCGCCTGCTTGTAATCCGGATGCGCCAGACATTCGGCGCTTGCGATGAACCGGGTTCCCATCTGGACCCCGGCGTAGCCCAAGTCCATCATGCGCCGAAAAGTCGCTGGATCGCCGACGCCGCCGGCGCATATGACGGGCAGGCCGAACCCTTCAACGTCGTCCAGCAGGGCTTCTGGCGACATTCTGCCGGCATGTCCTCCGGCGACGTTGTTGACGGCGATGAGGCCATGGACTCCGCCGTCGATCGCCTTCTGCGCCCACTTTCGTTCGGTCACGTCATGGTAGACGACGCCACCGACTTGGGCTGCCTTGTCGACGACCCACCGCGGATTTCCGAGCGACGTGACGAAGAAACGGACGCCCTCCTCGAGCGAGATGTCGACCCACTTTTCGAGTCGGGTTCGGTAGGCCTTCGACGATTGCTCGATCAGTGCGTTCACGCCAAAAGGGCGGGGCGTCAGTTTTCGAATGAGTCGGAGGCCTTCGCGATAATCGTGACCGAAGACGTATGTCATGGACACCGGCTGCACTACGCCAATGGCCCCGGCGTCTGATGCAGCGGCGACCAGCTCGGGGTTGGAGCAGGGATACATGGCGCCGCAGATGATCGGCAACTCGATCCCGACCTGTCTGGTGAAGGCGGTTTCGCGCGTCATCGCCGGTCGAGAATGCGCGGAAATGGCGGAGTTCTGCCGAAAAGCGGCCCGTGGATAATCATCTGATGATGTAGATTATAAGGTTCGATCTATTGCCTAACGAGAACATCACTTAGTAGGCATATCACAATTCGCACAGCGGTGTGTACGCGGCCAATACCGAGGGATTATTCGTCGAGCGACGTTGCGTTAGCGAGTGAATTGAACGGGAGTGTGGCGCGCCACGTCGAAGCTTACGTGCTCCAGTTGAGCGACGATATGGGGTGGAACCAATGGTCGATTCCTAACACACGCGAGGTCGGTCACTCGAGCAACGCCAGCGAGCCGTCGCGGGCACAGGCCTCTCGGCATAGGCCTCTCATGGATCACAGAAATCGACAGCGCGACGGGACGACCAATTGGTGGCCCGCGTGCCGCACAACCAGAACGGGTGGATCGGCCTGCCCAAATGACGTAGTCGTCGCGGCGATGGCGTGCGCTTAGACGGACCCGCTCTCTGCTTCAGCGAGCAACGCCCGACGAACGCCCAGCATCGTCTCCGGATCGTCGCTGATGATCCCGTTGATCCCCGCAACCCAAAGCGACCGGGCCGCGTTCGGCTCATTGACCGTCCAAACGTGAGTCGGAATGCCTCGACGCCGAGCCAACCGCGCGATCCGGCGGACCGGAATCGGAAGGCCATTGTACCAACGCGGAATGCAGATGGCCGAATAGCGGAGTGCGACCGGAACCGACCCGATGAAGGCGCGCGGGAGGACCTGCAAGACATCGTCGTAGCAGGCGCCGGTGAGGATCGGACTTCCCTGGAAAGGCGACAAGGCGGCGCACACGATCGAGTCCATCAATACCCGCTGCGAGCTGCGCGCCAATTCAATGGCGCGCCGCGCCCCATCAGCCGCCGTGGCGACCTTCACCTCGATCAGTAGCGGTATCGACGGGTATCGCGCCAGCAGCTCCTCGAACGTGAGGATCTGGAGACCGCGTCCTCGCCACGGAAATGTGCGACCCCCATCGCGCGTGAACTTCGCGCCCGGGTCAAGCTGCTTGAGCTCGGCCAAGGTCAGGTCAGCGACGGCGCCGGTGCCGCTGGTTGTGCGGTCCACGGTTGGGTCATGATTGACCACGACGACGCCATCGCGCGAGACGCGAAGGTCGAACTCGATGGCATCGACACCAAGAGAGACAGCGTGGTCGAACGATGGAGCTGTGTTCTCAGGGAAATGGGCAGCCGCGCCGCGGTGACCGATGACGATGCGCGCGGCGGGGTCGCTGAGCACGTTCATGCCCAACGACCCCGCTGCTCCAGGCTGATCGGTGTCAAGTCAGTACTGGTACTGGACCCGGGTCAAAATCATGCGACCGATCGCCGGCACGCCGACAAACGTGGCAACCTTGTTGTCGAGCAGGTTGGTGGCATTCAGCGACCAGCGTGGCGAGCCTTTCACTGGAACCACCCATGAGAACCCGGCGTCGAGGAGCGCGTTCACCGGGACGGGCGGATATCGGACGCTTCCCGCCGGAATGCCATAGGAGTTGAACACGCCCGAATTGACTGGGAAGGCATCCGTGTAGCGACCCCGAACTTCGGCCGACCAGGCATGCGGCTGGTTCTCGTATCGAATCGTCGTGGTCGCGCGGTTCTTCGCGGTGTTAGCCGTGAGTGGATTGGTCACTGTCGCGCCCGGCGCGTCCGGGAAGACGTTCTTGCTCAGATTCGAGTACGTCGCGGCAACAGACCAGCCGCGATCGAGCAAGATGTCGGCGGCCAAATCGACGCCGTTCACATTGATCGAGCCGGTTGCTTTTTGATACGAGAACACCAGGTACGGCTGGTCGTACAGCGAGTTCGTGAAGGCCGTGGCGCCGACGGGCAATGCAGCTACCAGGGGCGTCAGCGCGCCGGCAGCGGCCTGTCCGGTCGCCGCCGCGACGGCCGGCGATTGTCCCGCGGCAATCAGCGCCTGCGCGATACTGTTGCCGAGGAAAAGTCCGAGCTGCTGCGGATTTCGAAAAAGCACGCCGGGGTTGATGATCTGCGCCGTCGGATCAGCTGGCCGCTTTTGGAACCACGCGTCCACGGAAAAGCTGAGTCGATTGCCGAGGAAGCCTTTGTAGCCAGCTTCCCAGGTGTTGGAGAAGTCGGCGCTGAGCGGGGCGTAGTCGGTTGCGCCGGCGACAGGCGTCTTCGTATTGAGGTCGAACAATGCGGTGGACAACTGGGCATCGGTCGGGCGCAGGCCGCGAAGAATTGGTCCGATCTGATTCAGCAATCCGAGGAGTTGCTGGCGCGCCGCTTCGCTTCCGATGGAGCTCAAGGGCAGTCCCTGCACGATCGAGGGAAGCGCAGCCATGAGACCCGGGAACGCCGCGGCGGCTGATGCCGGCACCAACTGTCCCGGGATATACGGTGTGCGCATGCACAGGTTGCCGCCCGCGCCGCCCGGACACAACCGCGCAAAGCTCCACCCTTCTTTCGGCGGATTGCCGATGATCTGCACCGGCAATCCTGGAGCCGGCGTTTGCCCCGAGAACTGATCGAGGAAAAACGAGAACGACGTCGGCGAGCTGTAGGCGCGGTTGAACGTGACTCTGAATGTGTTGTTCGAGTCGGGCTTGAAGATCAGCGCCGCGCGCGGCGAGAGCTGCGACCCTTTGATGCGCGAGTTCGCGTCGACGCGCGCTGCCGCGAGGAAGTCGAGCTTCGGCAGCAGCGACGTCGTCGTCTGCACGTAGCCGCCGTACTCGTTGATGTCGTCGCGTGATTCGTTGCGTCCATCGATCGTGCTGTCGGTCTGCGGACGCGTTGCGAGATACTCACCGCCGATCACGGCACGAGTGCGGCCGAACTGCATGCCTTGCTGAACCTGCCCGGCGAGAATGCTCGAGCGGTCGACGACCGGAATTCCCGTGCGTAGATAATACGTCCCATTCGGATCGGTGCCGCTGCTATTGCCCGAATTCGATTTGTCGTAGAACACCTGCGCGAAGAGCTGCTTGTAGTGCAGCCGCTCCTGAAGATTCGTGTAGCTCCAGTCCTTAACCTGCGCCGCGCCAAACGTCGTCGTGATCTCGCGCGCGCTGCCGATGAGCGAGTAGCCAGCCGTCGAAATGAGCTGCGTGTTCTCTGTCGGGTGATAGTCGAGCCGAGCTTCGCCCGCGTACTTGCGCAGGTCGAAGTCGTGCGTGACGGGTTGACCGCGGCGCTCCAGCGGAATCCGAGTGTCGTTGCTCGGATAGACCGTGGGCTCGTTCGGGTCGATGTACTTGAAGTCAGTGGCAGTCAGGTATTCACCCGAGACTTTGTACGCGAGCTTGTCGTCGGCGAAGATTCCAGCGTTGCGGAGGCTGGCTCGCAGCATCGAACGCTCGCCGCCGTCGAGGGTGGCCGTCGTTCCGGCCGATTGGAATGGCGATTTGGTGATGATGTGCAGCACGCCGTTGCCCGAGTTCGGGCCGTAGATGGCCGCGGCGGGACCCTGAAGCACCTCGATGCGATCGATGTCTTCGTTCGTGCCCGTTGCCAACAGCGGAACATTGACGCGCAGTGAGGGAACGCCAGCATACCGGTAGTCTTGCAGCATCAGCATCTGCGTCGAGAACGCGTTGTTGAACCCACGGGAAACAATGTTGGCTTGCGCGATTCCGCCGGTCGAGATCGAGAGTCCCGGCACAGACTTCAGATGGTCCACCACTGTTGCCGACGGCCGCTCGGCGATCTGTGACGCGGTGACGACTGAGATCGGGTTGGGCGAGTCTTGAATTCGCTCGGGCTGCGCGCCGCCGGTCGCCGTCGTGACGACCTGCTCCAGTTGGCGCGCGATTGGCGAGAGCGTGAGATCGAGCGTCGTCGTTTGGCCGGCGCGCACGACGACGCTATCCGTTCGCGGCGCAAGACCGATGCGTGCCGTCACCGACACGATGTATGTGCCGGCCGCGAGATTCGTTAGGCGGTACGCGCCGTCAGCGAGCGACTTCGTCGAAGCCGCGCCGCCTCCGCCCGCCCGTATCGCATTGATTGTTGCTGCCGGCAACGGCTCGCCGGACACTCGCTCGGTGACGCGACCGCTGATCGTGCCGGATTGCGCCAAGGTCGGAAGGGCGGAGAAGGAGAGGATGAGCGCCGCACATCGTGCGTTGCGGACCAACCGAGGTGCCAATTCGACAAGACCACGCGGACCCAATGTGGTTGACATGCACAGCCTCCAAGGAGGGAACAAACAGGCTGGCCTGCGCCGGCCGGAGGGGCGAACACGATCTTACGGTGGAACGCCGGAATTACAAGTACGTATTCTGTCGTAGTCATTGCGCTTTCGAATGGCAGCACATTGGCCCGAGAGCGTTGATTTCGCACAACCGGAGTATTCATGGTCCCATCGATCGGCCGCGAAATAACCGTGATAGGCCCGGACACGGCCCATTCGGCGCGCGTTCTCACCCCAGAAGGGTTCGGATTCGTTCGACGGACGCGTGGTAGGACCTTGCCGCCGGGCTGCTCGACATCCTCTAATGGGCGACTTTCAAGAGTTCTTAACAGTCGCGGGCTATCGGTTGCTCGACGGGCAGGTTCGCGCGAAAAACGCTAGGGCTGCAGCACGAGACTCACGTACGCGCGTACGCGCTTTCGAAACGGAGCGTCGAGCGATTCACCGACGCCGAGCAGAGCGCGCGCGCCCGGCGTGCCGGCCACGGGAATCGGCGGGACCGACGCCGACCAATCTGCGCCGATGACGCGATTCCACGTGGCGAAACGCTTCCCCGCCGGCGCGGTGCTGCCACTGTAGAGGTAGAGCGCGAGGGGCTTGGTGTCGAGCGACACCCGATATGCAAACGCTGATGAGTTGATGCTGGTCCCGCTTGGCAGCACCGGCATCGGAAGACGTTGAGTCAGCAGCGAGCGGTCGATCAGCGGCGAGGCGATGCC
>Ga0157372_10008813_pt1 | contig 10714 bp, 10 predicted proteins | sample C55metaG_FD_115307 | JGI IMG/M metagenome (GOLD analysis project Ga0157372, IMG submission 115307) | Corn rhizosphere microbial communities from Kellogg Biological Station, Michigan, USA - C5-5 metaG | ecosystem: Host-associated > Plants > Roots > Rhizosphere > Soil | place: USA: Michigan...
AATGTGCTTTTCAGCATGGTAGGAAGAGCGCACCAGCGGGCCGCTCTCTACAAAGCGGAAGCCTTTCGACAAACCCACTTCCTTATATTTTGCAAATGTTTCGGGACGGATGAATTCGGCTACGGGAAGATGCTTTGGCGTAGGCTGCAGGTATTGGCCCATGGTAAGCACATCGCAGCCGGCCGCGCGGAGGTCGTCCATCGTTTCATAGATCTCCTGCTCTGTTTCGCCCAGCCCGAGCATGATCCCCGATTTGGTTTTCACGCCGGCGTCGTGCAGGCGGCGGATCACTTCCAGGCTCCTGTCGTACTTCGCCTGGATCCTCACCTGCTTTGTAAGCCTGCGTACGGTCTCAAGGTTATGCGAAACGATATCGGGCTTCACATCGATGATGCGCTGGAGATTTTCCCATTTGCCCTGGAAATCGGGAATGAGTGTTTCGAATTTTGTTTGGGGGCTTGCTTTCCGGATGGCATTGATGGTTTCCACCCAGATGATGGAACCGCCGTCTTTCAGGTCGTCGCGGTCAACCGAAGTGATCACGCAATGCTTGATGTTCATCAGCCTTACCGATTCGGCAACCCTCTCCGGCTCTTTGAGGTCGGCAGGGAGCGGACGCCCCGTAGCCACCGCGCAAAAACCGCAGGAGCGCGTGCAGATGTTCCCGAGGATCATGAAGGTGGCAGTTCCTGCGCCCCAGCATTCTCCCATATTCGGGCAATTACCGCTTTCGCAGATCGTATGAAGCTTGTGTGTGGAAACTATTTTTCGGACTTCGGCATATTCTTTACCGGTAGGAAGCTTAACTCTCAGCCAATCCGGCTTGCGCCTGAATGCAGGCGCTTCCGTAATTTCAATTGTATTTTCAGACATCTCTTTCTTCTGTGAACTAAAACCATTTCTTACCCCAGATGATCTTCAGGAACAAGGAGGCAAACACCTGCTGGTTCTTGTTATACGCCATCATCGGAAGAACTTTCGGATAAATATCGAACACCAGTCCGGTCTCAACCGCCTTGATGCTGTTATACCTGTCGGCATACTCAAAGCTCAGTGCAAGCTTCGCATATCCTCCCGGGATAATTTTGGTTTTGTCGATGCCTTTGAAGAAAGACGCTTTGCCATAGATCACATCGATGGAATGCACTTCGGGATCGTAGCGCTCGGTGGAAACCACCGACATCTGCTGATCGCGGATGATCTCGAGGTACACAGGCTTTGCAAATGCAAGCGCTGCGCCTAAAAAATAAGAGTAGCGGATCTCCACGCTTTTTTTATCGCTTTTCTGGTAAAGCACATTCTGGTAGCCAACGCCGGGGCGGAGGATGAGAAATGAATTAAGCTTGCCGTAATTAAATCCTTTGGAGTTTTCGAAATAAGAATTAACGCTCTTTACTTCTTTGGGATGCTTGAAGTTCTGCGCTTCCACCTCCAGCATGCGCTTGCGCTTGCCGGTAACGTGCTGCCCGCGCCTGTATGCAAGTCCGAAGCCGCCTGCGCTGTGCGCGTATATGCCAAATGAAGATTCGTTCCGGTAAAGCACATTGAGATCCTCCCCTGCCTGAAGGCGGCTGAGGTCGTCTTTCAGCTCCTGCGAGAATGCAGCAGCCGAAAAAAGCACAAGTGTTAAAATGGAAAGTATCTTCCTGAACATTCGATTATCTTTGTTCTCACAAATATACAGATTTAAACGCAAAAAGAAGTATTTTTATTTATGAAAACCTCCAAAATAATCTACAGGGGAGAACTCCGCACAGAGGCTACCCATCTTCGCTCCGGGCAAACCATCATTACCGACGCCCCACCCGATAACAAGGGAAAAGGCGAGGCTTTTTCGCCTACCGACCTGCTTGCCACTTCCCTGGGCAGCTGCATGCTTACGATCATGGGAATTGCAGCGGGAAACCACGGGCTGAGCATCGACGGTGCGGAAGCGGAGATCACAAAGGTTATGGCGGCAGAGCCGAGAAGGGTGAGCGAGATCATCGTGGAGCTGAAGATGCCGGCGAACAATTACAGCGACAAGGAGAAAAAACTGCTGGAACATACTGCGCACACCTGCCCTGTGGCAAAAAGCCTGGGCGCCGACCTGAAGCAAACGGTCGTTTTTAACTGGCAATCGTAAAGTTCGGGAAACCGGATTATTTAAGTGAATCGCGGATCTCCTCGAGTGAGATCCCGGAATGCGAAGCCGTGTACGTGCATTTGCCGTCGCGGATGAGCAGCGCCTGTGGCGACTGGTGCTCTATACCGTATTGTTCCGCGATCTTATTGGAGATCTCCCTCGAGCCGAGCACATCTATAAAATAGGCAGGAATATCAAGGATGGCAGGATCCCACTTCCGCTCGAGCCGGCCTTTTGCGGCAATGCTGATGGAGCAGCGGCCGCTGTGCTTGAACAGCAGCACACCATGATGCGGCGCCTCAAACGAGCGCGCATGAGCTTCTTTCAGCTGGTCCTCACCTGAAATAGTCAGCCAATCCATAAAAAAATTAAAGGGGTTTTTCCGTTTTGTCAGCTTTTACTTTTTCAACCTTGGAGTAAGCCTGGCAATGCGGAGATGACGATTTACAAGCAACAAAGAGAGAGGAGATAAAAAGGGCGGAAACAGTGAGCAGAAGAGCTTTTTTCATTAAAGAGAGGGATAACAAGGGGTTATTAAATGGATTTTTCTGATCTGTCAGAAAAAGGTTTTCCTGTTTCAATTTTATTGATCTTTCCGTATGCAGCACAACGCTCGTGGCTCCTGCAGGACGTGAAAGAAACACTTACAAAAACAACAGATATAAAAATTATCAAACCTTTTTTCATGAGAGTCGAATAAAATTGTTTTTTAAAATTCACTGAATGTGAAATGCAAAATTAAGATAATTTCACATTTATGCAAGTGATAAATAAAATATTTTTTACACAAATCGGGAAATCCTGCGGCCGAAAAAGTACATTTGAATCCTCATTTAATTGCCTGTCAAATGTCTGCACCGGTTGTAAATCTTAATCCTTCCATTCATGAAAGCTGGAAGCATTTATTGATAAATGAATTCGGCGCCCCCTATTTCCGGGAACTGAAAAAGTTCCTTACCGAGGAGAAAAGCAAATACACTGTTTACCCTCCCGGCAAGTCGATCTTCGCCGCTTTTAACCTCACTCCTTTCGACCGGGTAAAGGTAGTGATCATCGGGCAGGATCCGTATCACGGTCCGGGACAGGCCAACGGACTGAGCTTTTCGGTGAGCCCGGGGATCAATCCGCCGCCCTCCCTGAAGAACATCTTCAAGGAACTCAACACCGACCTCGGCATTCCCCTGTCCCATACCGGCAACCTGGAACCCTGGGCAAAGCAGGGCGTACTGCTCCTTAACGCCACGCTCACCGTAAGGGCCAACACGCCGGGATCTCATCAGAAAAAAGGCTGGGAGCAATTTACCGACGCGGTGATCAAAGCGATCTCCGACAATAAAAAAGGAATTGTGTTCCTGCTCTGGGGCAGCTTTGCCCAATCGAAAGCGGAGCTTATTGATGCGAACAAGCATTTTGTCCTGAAAGCGGCGCACCCTTCACCGCTTGCACGCGGGGCATTTTTCGGCTGCAGGCATTTTTCAAAGACGAACAAGATCCTTGAAACGGAAGGACAGCAGCCCATCGACTGGAGAATAGAATAAGCCTATTCCGTAATCAGCAGCTTCTCCGTCTGCCTCCGGCCGCCTGCACTCAGCTCCAAAAGGTAAATCCCCGGCGACAGCGCCGAAAGATCCAGCTGCTCATCCGCTTGTGCATTTCCACGAATGACTATTTTCCTTTCGTACACGGTACGCCCGGGAAGATCGACGATTTTCAGAACCGCTTCCTGCTGCACCGCTGCCTGTATGCTAACGGTTACGCTTCCATGCGCGGGATTCGGGAACACCTTCAGCTCACTCAAAAGCGGCTGATCGTTCAACCCGGTGGCCGTCATTCCCGGACAAGCCTGATTATATGTGATCCTCGGTGATGCCGACAACGAATCGTTGAAATAAACACCGGATGCAATGTCGTTCTTCAGGTAATAGTCGAGCCACAGACCCAAAAAGTCGGAAACCACATCCTTCTGTTCCGCGCCGGTGATCGCCGGTGCGGGGGAGCAGGTAGACTGCCCGAATGAGCAGTTGAAATTGTATTCCGCAAATTCACAATGCGCTCCGCCCTTTACGCTGATGAATGTTTTGCAGGCCGAGGCGAGCGAATCGTACATCGGCACCTGGTGCTGCCCTGCCGGCGCCACGCAATCATTCTCACCGGAAAACACAAGCGTGGGAACTGTAATGCTGGCTGCCGCAGTAATGGCCGATGGCGTTGTATTGGCGGCGGCAAAGCTGATCATAGTGGTAATACCCGTATTGTTCTCCGCCGCAAGGAAAGCGCTGCCCCCACCCATGGAATGACCCATTACCGCAGACGTTGCGGCTACGTGATTGTAAAAAACAGACGCGGGATCAGCCCCTTCCGACTGGAGCTTCGTGATGAGGAATGCAAGGTCTTTCCCGAACTCTCCGTGGTTCGGCGAAAAATTGCCTTCCGTCCTGGGGAAAGCGAGGATATACCCTTTTGGAACAAGATCGGTCCAGAAGTTCTGGTACGCATCCCAGGTCATCACGAAGCCGTGCCCGAAAACGATCACCGGGAAATTCCCCGCGCTCAGCGGCACTGCCGTACCTGCGGTTGCAGCCGGGTAATAGATCTCCGTTTGTATGCTTCTGCCGCCGCGTGCGGGATCGGTATAGGTTACCTGCATGTGGCCTACCTGGTATGCCTGTGCGCGGAGCAGCCCCGCCCCTGCGGTAAACAGCAGCACTATCAGGCTCAGTTTGATTGTTCTCATGGATGTGTTTTTTAGTTGTACGGTACAAATCTATACCCTGCATTCACAGGATAAAACGCTTCTGTTGCGGAGCGAATCAGACGATTTATTTTGATGCGGCGAAAATCAGCTCATCCTGCATCGGGCTATGGCAGCGAATTTCCAGCAATTTTTTTTATCCCGATCGAAGCTGGAAATCAGATATTTATTTTTTGCGATACAAAAAATTAAAAATGTAAATAGACATAAAAATTTATGTAAATTCGGTCCCGCACATCCAATTATGCTAAGTATTCAAAAGGTTATATTGCTGCTTGACGATTATCATTTCAATGAATTTAAAAATCATTTGAAAGATAACAATGCCGAGCTGCCTTTAACACTGATCACGCAGATCCGCAAGGACGGCTGGGAACAAAAGGAATCGGACATGCTGTGCAAAGCGGTGTACGGCTCGAAGGACGAGAAGAACAAGAAGAAATTCTTCCAGCTTGTGCATTATACATTCAGGCTTACATCGTACCTGAGCCGCAATCATCCATCGTATCTTCAGCACAATATCTCCATCATTGAACAGCACATCAACCGCGGGGAGCTTGCAAAAGCGAATGAAATTGCGGAGGTGCTGCTCGACATCGCGGAGAAGATCGAAGATTTTTACACTGCGATCGCCATCCTGAAATACTACGCGCAGCAGGCATTCATCACCGAAAATAAAACGGCCGCGATCAAGCATCACCAGCGGATCAGCGAGCTGCTGAAGTACGAGCACATCGTGAACCAGATCTACCTGTACATGCGGCAGAACCTTAATTTTAAAGGAAAGAGCAGCCTGTCGGACAAAGAGATGGAGGAACACCTCAGCTTCTACGATAAGTACCGCAACAATGAATCGCTCAGCGTTCAGCTGCTGAGCCGCTTTGCTTATTGCCAGACATTGAATTACCTGAACGATAATAAATTTTACAGCGAGGAAACCGTGCAGGAGCTGGATGCGCTTACCGACGATCTTGAAAAGAACGGCTTCGTTATTTTCTCGTTCTCCGATGATATACAGCTCAACGTGGACTACCTGAAGCTGAAGCACCTCATTTACAAGCTGGATAAAGACGAGCTGCAAAAAGAAGCGGCTGCGATGATCAAGAAGAGAGAGCCGCTGCGTTTCTGGAAGAATTACGTGAACACGCCCGAGATCATTTACCTGAGCATACAGGCGAGCCATTATTTAACGCACTACTGCTACGGCTACCGGAAAGATTATAATGAGAACCTGCCGAAGGAGATAAAGACGCAGATCGGCTACTACAAAAAGAAATGCGAGGAGATCCTTGCCAAGCCGATCTGGAATGAGGGATTGTACGTGCGCTTCATCAACCTGAACAATATTTACTGCGGCTTTCTGCTGCTGGGCACAAAAGAGGAGATCAAAAAAGCCATCGAAAAGCTGGAATCGCTGCTGGTGAACTTTCAGCAGATCGCTTTTCAACGCTTGTATGATGCGCTGTTCGCGACGCTCATGATCGGCTATTTTTACCTGAATGACCACGAAGGCATCCAGGAATGCTACAAGCGCTATGAGAAGCTTACGGCAGGCACCAGCAAGAACACCGAGAACGATGTAACGATCAAAGCCATTTATTACACTTCCCAATGGATGAACACGCAGCGCAGGCAGTACGTTGAAAAGCTGCAGGCCATGTACAAAAAAACAAAAGAGAACGACAAGCTGAAGCATGTGCAAACACTGATCGGCGATATGATCAGCTACTTTGAGATCCCTTCCTGAACATTAAAATCCGGTATTATTTGCGGGATTGCCACGGGCGAAAGCCCTCGCAAGGACGTGCTAAAACAATACGATTAGCAACAAAAAACCCCTCTGCAATTGCAAAGGGGCTTTTTGTTATATGTATTTGAAGCTTATTATCTTCTTCCTAAACCTACAGGGCTGCCGACACGTGTCATAGCGCAACGGAAACCGATCCATGCGGTAGACTGACGCTGATCGAGGTAACGTCTTGTGCCCGGTACCATCCAATATGCGCGGTCTTTCCAGGAACCTCCTTTGTAAACGCGTGCTTTGTCGTTCACCATGGAAGTTAAAGAAGGATCTTTATCATCCGGTTTGATCGGAGCGTTGTACATTCCACTGCTTTCAGGTTTTCCGGTAGCAGCAGGATCGTACTGGTCTGTCCAGGAGATCCCGTTCAATCCATCGATCTGTGACTGCTGGTCACCATCCTGGTAGTTGATGTTATCAGCATATTTGTAATTTCTTCTTTCGTCGAGGTTATCATCCGGCACAGCGATGCTAACATCTCTCCAGCGAACCATACCCGGGATGCTGATGATGTTGCTGTCTGCATCGTATTTGATCGTATCGTTTATCATGATACCATCCACATCGCGCTCCTGTGTTTTGAACACATTACCGCGGAACGGACGGAAATCGGCCTTATCCTCAGGAGACAAAGGACGGTAAACATCCATTACCCACTCGGAAACGTTACCTGCCATGTTGTACAGACCATAATCGTTAGGCCAGTAAGAGAACACCGGGGTTGTGATATCACCGGCATCGTTCAATGCACCTGCAGTACCCATCATATCACCATTGGAGCGCTGGTAGTTCGCCAGCATCTGACCAAGGTATTTGGAATCAGGGTTACGTGTACCGTGGCCGTTCCAAGGGTATAATCTCCTGTCGGTGATACGCTCGCCGATCGTGTTCCCGATCAGGCCGTAAGCTGCAAATTCCCACTCAGCTTCTGTCGGGAGGCGGTAGCGCGGCAGGAAGATACCATCTTCCATGCGTACAAGGCGGTCGCCGCCGTTAGGATCCATTGAAGGAATAGGCGTTACAACAGTTCCCTGCCATTTACCTGCGAGGTACTGATCGGTATTAAAATAATCGTTTTCAGTAGGTGAAGGATTGTGCTCGAGGATACCTTCACGGATGAGGATGAACTCATTGACGCGGTCGGTACGCCACTGGCAGAAATCGGAAGCCTGCAGCCAGTTAACTCCTACAACAGGGTAATCCCTGTACGAAGGGTGACGCAGGTAATACTCTACGTAAGGCTCGTTGAATGCAAGACGCTCGCGCCATACAAGCGTATCGGGAAGCGCTTTTTTAACAACATCGGCGAAGTTAGCGCCGAATACGCGGGAGGTCCAGTGAAGGTACTCCAGGTAATCGAGGTTACGCACTTCGGTCTGGTCCATGTAAAATGAAGAAACGGTTACGCGCCTTGGAATTGAGTTCCAGTCGTAGGTAACATCCTGCTCTGCACGACCCATTGTGAATGTACCGCCTTCCACCAATACTAATCCCGGACCGGTTTCCTGCTCTTCGTAAGGCCCAACTTCAAATCCGCCGTTCTTAGGATTGTTATATTCCCAAGCAGTTACCGGAGAACGCTCTTTCTGGCAGGATGCAAATGCCGCGATAGTCGCTCCAAGTAAAATTAGTTTGCCCGTTGTTGTTTTCATTTTCATTGATTTGGTTTATAAAATCTTTAGCCTATAATAACTATGTATGGGTTAAAAAATTGTTCTGATGATTATTTTTAGAATGAAGGGCAGCTAACTGTCCTGAACTTTTTCTTCTTAGGCTTACACTCGAACTGCAGTGAAAAGGAGATCTCGTGAGAGCCTGCTGTTGCGTTGGTAAGCTTTGAAACGGTTACATCGTAGCTGTAGCCGATCTTGAAAAAATGCTGTGTAAAGCCGATCAGCGCGATGAATGAATCCTGGTTACGGTACCAGAGTCCGCCAACGATGGAGCCTTTATTCACATAAACACCAAGGTTGAGCTGCTGGAAATCCTGCTGCTTCTGGTACAATACGTTTGGCGAGATCATGGTCTCATTTCCTTTATCGCCTACAGGAAGCACTGCTCCTGCGTGTACGGTGAACTTCATTGGCAGCTTGCTCGGCCCGATCAGCCCTTCATCGGGCTGGGTAAGGTGATGCGCTGCGAAGCCGAAGAAATAACGTTTGCTGTAACCGAGCAGGCCCGCGGAAAGATCCACGTTTGCTTTTTTTGATTGTCCCGGCACTTCGTTGGTGTTATACACGAAGCCCCTGCGCTCGTCGATCATATCGCCGAATGTAAGCTTGCTCCAGTCGATGCTTTTTTGAAAATAAGTAGCCTGGAAGCCGAACTTCATGGAGAATTCGCGGTTGATGTTCAGCTGGTAAGAGTACATTGCAGACACGTTGGTGGTAGTAAGCGTGCCTTGTCCTGCTTTGTCGTTGGTAACAAGTAATCCAAGCCCGCCTTTGATCGCATCGAAATGCTGATCGTAGGAAGCTGAATAGGTAACATAGGTCCCGGAAATGGCCGGCCACTGGTTACGGTAATTCAGGCAGATCCGCGGACAGCGCGCTGTGCCGGCGAAAGCAGGGTTTAAATAAAGAGGATTAGCGTAAAACTGTGTAAATTCAGGGTCCTGCGCGTACGCATCAGTGCCAAAGCCTAATGAAAACAACACAGTTAAAATTAAAACAATTCGTTTTAACATAATTACTTTATTTTAATGGGACACAATTATACAATATTTTTCGGTAAAAAGTTTCATTTACAGCAAAAAATCGCATTCCATGGACAATATGGAATGAAATGCTGCGTTAAAAACCGTCTTTAAAAAAATGCTACTAAACACAAATTTAATTAAAAATTGATACGCTCCAATATTATTGCTCTTTTTTTAATTAAATTTGAAATCTTTAGACCCTACTAAATATGAACAGCGGAAAACTTATCCTGTTACTTTCCATCCTTCACTTTTCGGCTTTTTCACAGTTGAAATCCACCTCTCAGAAAACGGCTCCCGGCAACCAGGTAAAATGGAGCCAGCCCATACGCATCAGCATGCTGGAAGGAGAGAATGCAAAAACGCTGGCATTTGAAGGTGCGGACTATACGCATGCCGACCACTTCCTGCCAAGGTATTCGCAGCGGATCAGCCTTAACGCCGGCGAAAGCGGCTTCAGCGCCTCCATTATCAACGCGGTATACGAGCCTCTCACGGAAGCCGAGATCGCAGCCATTCCCCGGAACAGCATCATCCCTTCTGAAATTACAGTAACCACTAACGTTTTATCGCAACGCAAACAGCTTTACGGCATCGTTTCCTTTATCCCCTTAAGAAAGAACAGCAGCGGCAACTATGAAAAGCTGGTGGCGTTCGACCTTCAAACGAGCCCTGTTTACGGCACCCGCTCTCCCGGCCGGACCCATACCTATGCAGCCAATTCGGTGCTTCAAAGCGGCACCTGGTACAAGGTTGCAACCACCTCGAACGGAGTTTACAAGCTTAGCTATGCATTCCTGCAGGGGCTGGGCATTGACATGGCCGGCGTAAACCCGCAGAACCTCCGTGTTTACGGGAACGGCGGCGGCATGCTGTCGGAGCTGAACTCGGTGCCGAGGGCGGATGACCTCGTGGAAAACGCCATTTTTGTGCAGGACGACGGCAATGGCAGCTTCGATCCCGGTGAATACGCGCTCTTTTACGGCACCGGTGCGGACACATGGAGCTACAATGCGGCTGCCTGCCCTAAGTTCGGGCACCAGAAGAACCTGTATGCCGATTCAGCCTATTACTTTATCACCTTCGACCTGGGCCCGGGGAAACGCATCCAGAGCCAGGCATCCTCAAGCGCAAGCCCTACACACATTGTAAACACCTTCGACGATTACGGATTCACGGAAAATGACAATGTGAACTTTATTAAATCCGGCCGCGACTGGTACGGCGACTACTTCGACAACATGCTGCCTACAGCTATTCCTATTCCTTTCCTTCCATTGATATGACGGCACCCGCCTCCGCGAAAGCCAACATTGCTTCACGCTACCAGGACCTCGG
>Ga0157372_10008815_pt1 | contig 10714 bp, 9 predicted proteins | sample C55metaG_FD_115307 | JGI IMG/M metagenome (GOLD analysis project Ga0157372, IMG submission 115307) | Corn rhizosphere microbial communities from Kellogg Biological Station, Michigan, USA - C5-5 metaG | ecosystem: Host-associated > Plants > Roots > Rhizosphere > Soil | place: USA: Michigan...
CCGGTCGTCTGGTGCATGCACATGTAGAAAGCAGCGAAGCCGACGCCGGCCAGAGCAGCCATTGCAACGCCCTTCGGATGCCCAGTGGCGTCGTTGTTCCCCTGCGGTTCGGGGCGCGTAATCAGCCAGATCGCAAGGACCGCCAGGGTGAAGCCAGCGATCGACCAGCGGCTGGGAGCCCCTTCCAGCGCGATGTCGGCTAACGTTGGGATGGCCGCTCCGATGAGTGCCGCAGTCGGCGCCGCCAGTCCCATCTGCCCCGATGCCAGTGCGCGGTAGAAAAGCGCGAGCGCAACTCCGCCCAGCAGTCCTGCCAACACAGACCACATGATGCTGGCGCGTGATGGCAGAGGCGCGTGCTCGCCCAGGGAGATCAGCAGCATCAGCGAGAACGCACAGAAGTGCGAGAACGCGGTGAAGACGAACGCGTTCGCACGCCGGACCCCGTAACCTCCGGAAAAATCAGAAGCACCCCAAAGGAAGACGGCGGCGATGCTGTAGGCTACCGGCGTTGATGGCAGAGAGAAGGGCAAGCGCCGAGGTTATCACGCCCGTCCTTGGTGTCCCTTTTCGCGTGAGTCCTGAGTCGCGAGTGCTCAGGACTCAGGCCTGAAGGCCCAGGATTAACGGTGTAATGAAATTTCTAGCTCTCGGCAGGAGCGAAGAAGACCAGGAGAGCAATTTCCTCCTCGATGTCGTAAAACCGGTGCTCCACTTCGGCGGCCACAAACAGCACCGTTCCCGCAGAAATTTCCCAGTCTTCGTCTCCCGCGCGAAAGCGGGCACGGCCGCGTACTACGTAATACATCTCATCTTCATGATGAGGCCGCTGCGCATCCGTTCCGCCAGCCGGCAGTACATAGAGTCCCGCGCTCATCGCGGGTACGCGCAGAAATTCCTGGTACGGCTTGTTCCTCGCGGCACATTGCGCGTCGATTTCGCTCAGAGTAAAAAAATCAGCTTTGGACTCAGTCAACCGTATCCCCTTCGGCCCGGATGTAGGAACAGCCTGCCTCGGCTGTCCAGTCGAGCGCAATTCGACTATTGCCTGCTACTCAGCTCCAGAAGTCGTCCGATTCCGTTTCCTCGCCCTTGTCGTTGCTGGCGATGACTCGCACCGAATTTTCCCCGGGATATTGTCCCTTCTGCGTCAACTGCACCTGCCAGCTGCCGATTGGCGGGATGAAACTGTTGTCGTATACGACTTGGCCATTGATGATGATCTGCACGCGAGCGATCTTTTCCCCGGCGTCAGCCTTCGCCGCGCCGGATATGTCCCATCCCATAGCTGGATTTTTCGCATGCTGCGCAGTTACCGTCACGCCAGGATTCCCCCGAAGACCATCTCCGTAAATTGCGGCACCAGGTTGTTGGTCTGCAGATTGCCTTCGGGTTTATACCACTGATAGATCCAGTTGATCATCCCCAGCAGCGCGAATGCGGCCGCGCGCGGGCTGACTGACCCTTTAGCGCGCCGCACTTTCTGCACGTCCGCCATCAGGCTCTCCACATAGTGGACGTATTCCTTTTTTCGCTGGTTGATGCGCTTGCGCAAGCCCGGGGGCAAGGGATGGTTCTCGTGCAGCATCACCGTAATTTCGCGATCGCGCGGGCTGAGCACCACCTCGATGTGCAACCGGATCAGCGCCCGCAACCGCTCCTCGGGATCGGCGATGTTCCCTACCGGAGCCAGCACACGCTCCTGGGTGAGATCCATGGCGTGATTCATGATCTCGAACAGGATTTCATCCTTGCTCTGAAAGTGGTGATACAACCCTCCTTTGCTGAGCTTGAGGGCGGCGGCCACGTCGTTCATCGAAGTGGCGTCGTACCCGCGCTGCTGGAACAGGCGGGCGGCCGTGCGCAGGATTTCCTGCCGGGAATCGAGTACGGCTTCACGGGTCATCGCGTGCCATGGTAAATAGTTGCGGCAGCAATGCCAACTATGAGGAGATTCCGTGTAGGGGCGGACGCCTCGTCCGCCCCGGTCGCGAAGCGACCGTGTCGGGCATCGGAGAATCTGAAGGCAGCCGCCCCCACCGCTCGCCTTGCTCGCGAGGACGGACGAGGCGTCCGTCCCTACACAGGCTCTGTCGATCGCGGGCTTGAACTCATTACGTCCCTTTCTGCAGGAGGGAAAAGTCAAGACCTCGATCAGCTACGGTGTGCACCAGAATGGCGGCAGACTGTTCCAGCCTCTAGATGCCAAGCCCTTTAAAGGTGCTCTCCTATGTGCAAATTAGTAACCGGATGTGCTTTGATATCAGCAACATAGATCCCGAGGTTAAATCGGTTTAACTCGCCGGTGGCGGGGGGCTGTTGGAGCTTGGCCTGGAGTTCAAGCGAAGACCTGCGCTTCGCTTGGTAGGGCTCCATCCTTCCGCGCGCCGTATTTCTCGGCGTGAGCAGACTGTCGAGCTGGGCTCGATTGGACAGCCGAGGGCGGCCATCCGCACATATAGGCCACAAAGAACTACGGCCTGAGAGGCTGTCCCTACACGTTCACGTATAAATTTCAGGAATGAAGGTCTGCTCGTGGAACGGCGGCCTGACGTACTTTGTCTTGTCGAGCGCAGGCAGCTTCAGCTTTTCCGGCGTCAGGTCCTCGTAGGGGATCGTCGACAGCAAATGACGGATTACATTCAGCCGCGCGCATTTCTTATTCTCGGCGTTCACCACGTACCAGGGCGCCTGCTTGATGTCGGTGACCGCAAACATCTCATCTTTGGCGCGCGAGTATTCCGCCCAGCGCCGCCGCGACTCCAGGTCGATCGGGCTCAGCTTCCAGCGCTTCGTGGGATCTCGCATGCGATCCTGGAACCGCCGTTCCTGCTCCTCATCACTTACTGAGAACCAGTACTTGATGAGGATGATGCCGGATCGAACCAGCATGCGCTCGAACTCCGGGCAGCTATGCATGAATTCCTGGTACTCAGCCTCGGTGCAAAATCCCATCACGCGCTCCACTCCGGCGCGGTTGTACCAGCTGCGATCGAACAGCACCATCTCGCCCGCGGCCGGAAGATGGGCGGCGTAGCGCTGGAAATACCACTGCGTCTTCTCGCGCTCGGTGGGCGTGCCTAACGCCACGACCCGGCAGATGCGCGGGTTCAACTCTTGTGTGATGCGCTTGATCGCCCCACCTTTTCCGGCAGCATCGCGGCCTTCGAACAAGACCACGACTTTGAGCCCGCGGTGGCGAATCCATTCATGAAACTTTACCAGCTCGACATGCAAGCGCCGCAGTTCCTGCTCGTATTGACAGTCTTTGCCGACGCGTAATGATTTTGTTCTTGGCGTCTTGAGTGCGTCTCGCGTCGCTTCGTGTTCATCATTTCCAACCATAGCTGTCTCCTGCAGCTTTCATCGGCACAATGGCTCGAGGCATTTAGGACGACCGGTCCCTCGAACTGCATTCTGCAGAGCTGTCGAACTGCGCTCGACCGGGACAGCCCCAGAGGCTATCCCTACGTGGTTCTCTAACCGAATGCTTGCACTAGCTTACGGGCATAACCCGGCTGCTCCGCGGACAGAACCAATGAGCTTGCTGGTTCTTTTGACTTGACAGCTAAGCGCGGCCCGCATAGCATTTCTGCATACCGACCGACCGGTCGGTTTTCCTGGGGATTGCTTTTCCGCCTGTATTTCGGGACACTGGTTCCCATCCCCAAAAACAAGGGTTCCCTTTCTCCCTTGTGCTACGAGAGGAGCACAACAGTGGTCACTATTTTTTACGAACGCGACGCTAAGCCCGAGGCACTGAAGGGCAAGACGATCGCCATCCTCGGCTATGGCAGCCAGGGACACGCCCAAGCCCAGAATCTCCGCGACAGCGGACACAAAGTGATCGTTGGTCTCGATCCCAACCGAAAGAGCGCGCAGCAGGCGAAAGCCGACGGCATGGTCGTCGTCGCGCCGGATGAGGCTGCCAAGCGCGCAGATTGGATTCACGTTCTTACTCCTGATGAGACCCAGGCCGAACTCTACGACCAGCACATCAAGCCCTATCTGCATCCGGGAAAAGTTCTCGGCTTTTCGCATGGCTTCAGCATTCATTTCAAAGCCATCGTTCCTCCGAATGACGTCGACGTGCTGATGATCGCTCCCAAGAGCCCGGGACATCTCGTTCGCCGGGTGTACACGGAAGGCCGCGGAGTTCCGGCGCTGCTGGCCATCCAGCAGGACGCCAGCGGCCGCGCTCACGAACTCGGACTGGCTTATGCCCACGGCATCGGCTCGACGCGCGCGGGTGTTCTCGAAACCAGCTTTAAGGAAGAAACCGAAAGCGATCTGTTCGGCGAGCAGGCAGTTCTGTGCGGCGGCCTGACCTCGCTGATCAAGAAGGGATTCGAAACTCTGGTGGAAGCGGGATACGCCCCCGAGATCGCGTACTTCGAGTGCCTGCACGAAGTGAAGCTGATTGTCGACCTGATCTACGAAGGTGGATTAGACCGCATGCGCTACTCCATCTCGAACACGGCGGAATACGGCGATCTGACTCGCGGCGAAAAAGTCGTTGGCGACGAGACGCGGCAAGCGATGAAGAAGATTCTGGCCGACATTCAATCCGGCAATTTCGCGAAAGAGTGGATTGCCGAGAACAAAGCGGGCTGCCCGAACTTCAACAAGCTGCGTGAAAAAGAGAAGCAGCACCCAATTGAAATCGTCGGCGCGCAACTGCGCGGCATGATGAGTTGGCTGCCGCAGGCGGGCAAGAAGACGGCGGAAGCTCCCGCGGAATCCACAAAACAGGTGGTGAATGCGTAAAGTGTCTCGCGACCGAAACTGGGGTGCCCCGCGTCTCGCCGCTTGTGCGAGACGTGGGAATTCCGAGTTCTTGACGCTCATGGTGCTGAATGGTTAAAGGAGCCGACATAGTCCTGCAGTGCTTGCGGGCGGAAGGCGTAGACCTGGTCTTTGGCTACCCCGGCGGCGCGATCATGCCGTTGTACGACGCCCTCGAAGGCAGCGGCGTGCGCCACATCCTCACGCGCCACGAGCAGGGCGCCGTGTTCGCCGCCGAAGGCTATGCGCGTGTTACCGGGAAAGTCGGCGTGGCTATGGCCACCAGCGGTCCCGGCGCGACCAATCTCGTCACCGGCATTGCTGATGCCAAGATGGATTCCGTTCCCCTGGTCTGCATCACCGGGCAAGTCCGGAGCGCGCTCATCGGAACCGATGCGTTTCAGGAGACAGATGTTTTCGGCGTCACTCTCTCGCTGACCAAGTGGAGCCGCCTGGTTCGCACCATCGACGAAATTCCCGAAGCCATTGCCGAAGGCTTTCATTGGGCACGCAGCGGACGTCCCGGCCCGGTGGTCATTGACATTCCCACCGACCTGTTGAAAGCCAAGAAGGAATTTTCCGGTCCGGTGAAGTTTACTCCGCACGCGCGTCCTGCTGAGGCCAAAGCTGATGGCGGATTCACCGACACCGTAGTTGCGCTCCTGAAGCAATCTTCAAAGCCTGTGGCGCTGGTGGGAGCGGGCGCGAAGCTTTCCGGCGCAATCACCGATCTCCGGCGCTTACTCGACAAGCTCAACATACCCACGTTCGCCACTGTGCACGGCCTGGGCGCAGTGGAACCGCAGGCTCCGTACTACCTGGGGATGGTGGGGATGCACGGAACGCGCGCGGCCAACATGGCGCTGCACGAAACGGATCTGCTGCTGGTGCTGGGAGCGCGTCTCGACGATCGCGTGACTGGCGAGCCGACGCGCTTCGCCCCGCATGCCAAGATCGTCCATTTCGAAATCGATCCTGCGCAGCTCGACCGGGTGCGTCCTTGCGATCTTCCGGTCATTGGAAATCTTGCTGACACGATTCCCGCGTTCGAAGCCGAATTGCGCGGTCAAACGCTGCCGGATTTCAGTGCGTGGCGTTCCGTCGCCTGCGGTGCGGATCGCGCGGAACTCGATCCGCGTGGATTGGCTCAGCCGACGATCCGCTTCCTCGACGAACTGTTCAGCCGCTTGCCGGAAGACAGCGTCGTCATCACTGACGTGGGACAACACCAGATGTGGGCCGCCCAGCGTTATCGGTCCTCTTCGCCGCGCGGGTTCATCACGTCGGGCGGACTCGGCTCCATGGGATTCGCTCTCCCGGCAGCGGTGGGTGTGCAGTTGGCGAAGCCTGATAGTTGCGTGCTCTGCGTATCGGGTGATGGTGGATTTCAGATGAACATCCAGGAACTGGCGAGCGTTCATCGTCTCGGTCTACCCGTGAAGTTGGTGATCATCGACAACAAGTATCTGGGCATGGTTCGGCAATGGCAGCAGCTGTTTTACGAGCGCAACTACGCCGAGACCGACCTGAGCGATAACCCGGATTTCGTCGAGATCGCGAAGGCTTACAAGATTCACGCTTTTCGCCTGAAAGAAGATGTCATGCGGGAGTTCCCGGTCTCGCAAGAGACAGGCGATCAGATCGACCGCTTCCTGCGCTCTCCGGAGCCGGAGTTGCTGGTGTTCGATTGCGCTCCGGAAGCCAACGTATTCCCGATGGTCCCGGCAGGCGCAGCGCTTGCGGAGATGCTGCTGGAAGAAAAATAGGTACGAGGAGCACACATGCAATTTCACATTCGCTATCGCAACACGCAGGGCACATTGATGCGCATCCTGAACGCGGTTTCGCGGCGCGGGCTCGATTTGCCCGCGGTTCATGCAGAGGCGGCCGAGCACGATCATCAAGTGATGCTTACGCTCGAGGTCAATCAGAAGCAGGTTGGGCAGCTCTATCGCGAATGGTATGGGATTCCCGATGTTATCCGTGTCGGCTCCGGCGCCGCTCATACGACGGCGTGGAGTTCGCATCATCCGCCCGCCGGTGTCACCCTCGAAGAATCCCGTCCTGCCGCTCGCGCTTAACTTCTATGACTGGGCAAGCATGACGATTTCTGGGCGAACGTCATGCAACTGGGGGGAACCTGCAGAGTGGGTTCCCCATTTTTTTTTGAGTTTCGAGTTTCAGGTTTCTAGTTTCAACTTCAGGGCTCAGGGTTCAGCGCTCAGGGTTTTTGAAACTTGAAGCTCGAAACCTGAAACTTCTTTTTCAAACGTGAAACTTTGAAACTTATTTTTCCTCCTGTACTCTTTCAGCCATGGATCTCAAGCACATCAGCCGTGGAATCACCGAAGGGCGCGACCGCGCGGGCGCGCGCTCTATGTTCAAAGCCGTGGGCTATACCGACGCCGACCTTAGCAAGCCTCTCATCGGCGTGGCCAACACTTGGATCGAAACTATGCCATGTAACTTTCATCTGCGCCGCTTGTCGGCCAAGGTGAAGGAAGGCATTCGCGCAGCGGGCGGCACTCCTATGGAGTTCAACACGATCGCCATTTCCGACGGCGAGACCATGGGCACCGAAGGCATGCGGGCATCGCTGGTCAGCCGCGAGTTGATTACCGACTCCATCGAACTGGTCTGCCGCGGGCAGATGTTCGACGCCGTCGTCTGTGTTGTGGGCTGCGACAAGACTATCCCGGCCGGCGCGATGGCGCTGGCGCGCATGAATCTTCCCGGAATCGTTCTCTATGGCGGAACAATTGCGCCCGGTACTTATCGCGGGAAAGATGTCACGATTCAGGATGTGTACGAGGCCATTGGCGCCAACGTTGCCGGAAAGATGAGCGATACGGAGTTGAAGGAACTGGAAGATGCTGCGTGTCCCGGCGCGGGCGCCTGCGGCGGCCAGTACACCGCCAACACGATGTCGACCGTCATGGAGATGATCGGCCTGTCGCCCATGGGCTTCAACAGCATTCCGGCGATGGATCCGCAGAAAGACCAGGTTTCCTTCGAGTGCGGCAAGGTGGTCATGAATGTTTTGCAGAAAGGGCTGAAGCCGCGCGACATTCTGACCCGCGAGGCGTTTGAGAATGCGATTGCGTCGGTGGCCGCAAGCGGCGGGTCGACCAATGCCGTCTTGCATCTGCTGGCGATTGCGCGCGAAGCCGGAGTGCAACTCGACATCGATGATTTCCAGACGGTGAGCGAGAGAACTCCGCTACTGGCCGATCTCAAACCGTCGGGCAGATTCGTTGCTGCCGACATGCACCGCGCCGGCGGAATTCGCCTGCTGGCCAGAAGACTGCTGCGGGGCAAGCATCTCCATGCGCAGGCGATGACGGTGACCGGGCAGACGATCAACTCCGAAGCTGAGAATGCGGTCGAAAGCGCCGGCCAGGAAGTAATCGTCCCACTAGATAAACCTCTGAAGCCTACGGGTGGCCTAGTCATTCTGAAAGGGAATCTTGCTCCCGAGGGTTGCGTGGCCAAGATCAGCGGACACGAGCGCCTGGAGCATCGCGGGCCAGCGCGCGTTTTTGATTCGGAAGAAGACGCCATGGCCGCAGTCGTCGGCAAGAAAATCAAAGCCGGGGACGTGGTCGTGATTCGTAATGAAGGCCCGAAAGGCGGCCCGGGCATGCGCGAAATGTTGGGCGTTACCGCCGCGATCGTGGGGGAGGGTTTAGGCGGCTCGGTCGCGCTGCTGACCGATGGCCGCTTCAGCGGCGCTACCCGCGGGCTCATGGCGGGCCATGTTTCTCCGGAAGCCGCGCTGGGCGGGCCCATCACCGGCGTTCGCGACGGCGACATGATTCATTTCGACGTGAAGAAGCAACTGCTCGAAGTGGAAGTGGACGCATCGGTGCTACACCAGAGAATGTCGGAATGGAAAGCGCCGCAGGCGCGGTACACCACGGGCGTGTTCGCAAAATATGCAGCGCTGGTATGGTCCGCATCGCAGGGCGCGATCACCAAACCGCGTTAGGCCTTCCCCACAAGCGAGCCCTACTGCAGCGCCTGAGCGTTGCAGGTTCCATTTGTATTCTGGGCCGGGGGTGCGGGGGGAGTCGCCCAAGGCACACCCTGAAAGTCGAAGAATTCCGTCATATCCATCTGCGCCGCGTCCCGCTTCGTGAGCGACGGAACCTGAAAGCGCGCTTCAATCAGCTTCAGTATCGCCGTCGAATCGGCCACGGTGTGCGACACGTAATTTTTCTTGGTGAAGGGTGAGATCACGATGAGGGGCACCCGGTAACCGGTGTAGTTGAAGTTGCAGTTCACTCCCGATCCGGAAGTGCAGATATCGCCTTTGAGCAGGTCGATGGGAGCCATTCCGTCGGGATTCACAGTGGGCTGAGGAGGAACGTGATCATAAAATCCCCCCGACTCGTCGTAGGTAAGGATGAAAGCCGAATCCTTCCATGACGGGCTTGCCATCAGCGCGTTGATCAGGCTGGCCGCGTAAGCGGCGCCCGCTTGGATGCTAACTTGGGGAGCGGGGTGCTCATCCTTCCCGGACAGGTACCCAGTCTCGATAAAGGCTACCGACGGTAAGGTACCCGCCTGCACATCGGACACATATTGGGAGATGGGGACAACATTGCTGGGGAGCTGGTTCGGCGGCGCAAAGTTTCTGAACTGTGTAAGGAAGGTGCACGGGCCGCTCGAAGGAGAAGTGTCGGTCCCATCCGGAGTCTTCGTACACGTATCGTCCGTGTAATAGATCTTCCAGCTGACGCCGGCGTTGGTCAGGGACTCGAAGATGGTTAGCGCCTGCAGCGCAGCGTTGTCCGTGGCAGTAGTGCCCGGCGGGTAGGCGTATCCCTGGGAAGTGGCGGCAAACAGGTAAAGGCGATTGACTTGCGTGCGGTCCATGACGGGAGCGAACCAGCGATCCGAGGTGGCAAACTTGGAGGCCATGAAATAGTAATAATTCAGGTCGCTGCCATCGTAGTAGCCCATGGCGCGAATGCCGGCGGTATCGGTGTATGCCGGGACGGCACCTGCTTTATTTTCGTTGGCCGCGAAATTCGCGGCATTCCACACGAAACCGTCCATCTGGGGTGTGCTGGACAGGGGATGCTGCAGGTTCCAGTTCAAATGGCTTTCATTCCACGACGGGCTCAGATTTTCCACACATTCGCTCGCCAGGTGATATGCCGCAACATTAGTCCCGCTCGTCCAACCCGGGTTGGAAGCCTTAGCGGGAATCCCGTCGAATTTCTGCGGCGGATAGCCATTTGCCGCCCAATATCCGGGGAGTTGCCCGAAATAGTGATCGAATGAGCGGTTCTCCTGCACCATCACAATGACGTGATTGATGTTGCTGACTCCAGGATCGAGAGGAACTGGAGGAGCGCCGGGACCCAGTTGCAAGCCTTGGCAGGCGAAAATCAGCACAGACAAGACAATCATCGTTGCCACAGCGCACGCTCGTTTGATCCCAAAGATCATCCGGGGCCCTCCACTTCATTTCAGGAACTGACACAGCCACTCTTGGATGAAAGGAAGCCTCTGAACGTTGGCTTGGCTTGCGCCTACAGCCTCTCTAATTCGTTGCCAAATACCTCATGTGGAAAGAGTTGAGGCAGGACAGCCCGCGAACCTGGGATTCAGTTAGGAAATTCGAGGACTCCTGCTCGCCCGGACATCTCGGGAGTTAAATTCGCCGCCCCGACGTTGCAAGGAACGTCTCCACGAAAGGGCTTGTACTAACGGCACCTTTCCTGCCGAGCGGCTTTCGCAATACTCTCGCGAGTCGTCCCAGAAAGTCCCAGCCGGTTCCAGGGAATCTACAGGCTTTGCCGCCTCCCCTCGAAACCGGTTCTCGCAAGACGCAAGCGTAAGGCCCCTGTAACTCCGCTCCTGAGGGCAGATGTGTCGCAAAAATCTGTGTGCTCTTTTTCTGCTCCTGTCTGTGACAGGA
>Ga0157372_10008816_pt1 | contig 10713 bp, 10 predicted proteins | sample C55metaG_FD_115307 | JGI IMG/M metagenome (GOLD analysis project Ga0157372, IMG submission 115307) | Corn rhizosphere microbial communities from Kellogg Biological Station, Michigan, USA - C5-5 metaG | ecosystem: Host-associated > Plants > Roots > Rhizosphere > Soil | place: USA: Michigan...
CGTGAAGCGATTGTCACATCGGTCGGCTGCGCAGTCGCGTTCACTGTCTGTTCACTGCAAATCACTGGTCTGGCTGGTGACGTCGATCCTACAAAACTCGTCGGAGGCTCGATATCACAGACCGTTCAGTGGGTGGGACTGTTCGACGTAGCTTTCTTCGTGGTGGGATTACTTTCAGCGCGTTTGAGCGAACGACAGTCGCGTTCCGACGTGCGCCTGATCGCAGCAACACAGTCGCTGGCTAACCTGCGCGCGCTGCACGAACGTATCGTCGCGTCAATCCGCTCCGGCCTGGTCACGACCGATCTCGAAGGGCGCATCTTCTCTTTCAACGCCGCGGCAGAAGAGATCACGGGCTATCGCGAACAGGCGATTCGCGGCCAGGACTCGTCGATCATTTTCGGCGAGATGAAGGACCACATCGCTCAAACTCTGCGCGCTATGGAGAAAGGCGGGCGAACCCCTCGATTTGAAACAAACTGCCTGACGTCGGAGGGCATGCGTCTGCGACTGGGTTACAGCATCTCTCCGTTGTCGTCTGAAGCAGGTGAAACCACCGGCATCGTCATCACTTTCCAGGATCTCACGCAGGTTCGGAGTCTCGAAGAAACATCTCGACGCCAGGATCGACTGGCAGCGATTGGCCGCATGGCGGCTTCAATCGCTCACGAAATCCGAAATCCGCTCGCCGCGATGCGTGGCTCAATTCAGATGCTTCGTTCGGAGATGGACAAGGATTCGTCGCAAATGGAGTTGATGGAGATCATACTGCGTGAGTCCGATCGACTTAATCGAATCATCACGGATTTTCTGAGTTACGCGAGGCCGCGCTCGCTTAGTCCGTCACGAGTGGACGTCGGCGACCTGTTGCATCAAACGTTTGCCTTGATGCGACACAGTCCGGAGATTAGTGCTAACCAAACTATCGTCGAGGAACTGCCGCAAGAGCCGCTGTTCGCGGAAGCAGACGAAGGTCAACTGAAGCAGGTGTTTTGGAACCTTGCGCGAAATGCGTTACAGGCCATGCCTGAGGGCGGAACATTGCGCGCGACGCTGGAACCAAACTCAAACAACCGTCTCCGGATCGCGTTTGCGGACACCGGGCGCGGCATGTCGCCCGATCAGGTTGAGCATCTCTTCGAACCTTTCTCTTCGACAACGGGCGGCACCGGGCTAGGGCTTTCAATTGTTTATCAAATCATTCGCGATCATGGTGGTACAATCAATGTCCGTAGCCGCGTGGGACAAGGCACGACCATCACGGTCGAGTTGCCGGTAGCGGCGAAAAATGGCGACCTCGCTCCTGAACAGTCGAACTAAAAGAGACTTTTGAGCTTTGTGCTTAGTGTTTTGTTCTTTGTCCAAGCACCAAGTACAAAGTACTAAGTACAAGAATGAAGCGTATATATGGCCAATCTTCTGGTTGTTGACGACGAACTCGGAATGCGCCAGTTCCTGACGCATTTATTGCAACGCGAAGGGCATGTCGTGCGCGTAGCTGAGAACGGCCGTGAGGCGCTCGATCAACTGCGCGAACAAGCGCCTGATCTGATCATCTCAGACATTCGCATGCCCGACATGGACGGGGTCGATCTGTTGCGAGCCGCAAGAGAGTCACTTCCGGAAGTGGAAGTAATAATGATGACGGCTTTCGCAAACGTCGACACCGCGCGTGAGGCATTTCTGCTCGGCGCGTACGACTTTGTTCAGAAGCCGTTCGACAACGATCTGCTCAAGGAAACAGTCACTCGCGCGCTCGAAAAGATCTCGCTCGTCAAAGAGAAGGAAGCGCTGCTCGAAGAGAACAAGGCCCTCATTCAAGGACAACGAACACGCGGCAAACTCGGCAACATCATCGGTCGAAGCAAGCGAATGCTCGCGCTTTACCAGATGATTGAAACCGTCGCACAGGTCCAATCGACGGTTCTCGTCACAGGCGAATCCGGCACCGGAAAGGAACTCGTCGCTCGCGCGATACACGATCTCAGTCCGCGCGCCGAGAAGCCGTTCGTGTCAGTAAACTGCGGCGCGTTCACAGAGACGCTGCTGGAGTCGGAGCTGTTTGGCTACGTCAAAGGCTCGTTCACGGGCGCCAATGCAAATCGAAAAGGACTGTTTGAGGCAGCAAATAGCGGCACGATCTTTCTGGACGAGATCGGCGAAATGTCGCCGGCAATGCAAGTGAAACTGCTGCGTGTTTTACAGGAGCGGAAGGTTCGGCCAGTCGGTGCGACAGAGGAGATCACAGTCGACACGAGAGTTATCGCGGCGACCAATCGCGACCTGGCAAGCATGGTCTCGGCAAACACCTTTCGCGAGGACCTTTATTACCGGATTTCCGTGATCCCGATCGAGCTCCCGCCCTTGCGCGAGCGCGCGGAAGATATTTCAGAGCTGGCCAATCACTTCGTGCAGAAGTTCTGTGCGCCGACCGGACGAACATTAACCGTCAGCGAGAACGCAATGCTACTGCTGGAGCGTTATTCGTGGCCCGGGAACGTTCGTGAGTTGGAACACACGATCGAACGCGCCGTGGCGCTCGAGGCCACTAACTCCATCGAGCCTGAACGTCTGCCTGAAAAGATCACCAACTACAATCCTTACCGGGTCGCGGAAGCGATGGAGTTTCCGGAGGAAGGCATCAATCTCACAGCCCACCTGGACCAGCTCGAAAAAACCTACGTCCTCGAGGCCCTGCGTCGCACAGCAGGCAATCAAACAAACGCCGCCGAACTTCTGGGCCTCTCAGTGCGTTCCCTGCGCCACTTACTCGATAAACACGGCGCACGTGCTCTGACTGCACAGATGCGCGACGAGCGCCGTGGTCCAGATTCAACACCTCGCCGCAGGTCCACGGACCAGGGCCCACGCAGGCGTGCCGAGGACACGGGCGAGTTCGCCGCCGGCGTCGGAGAGGGCAACTAAGCCGCAGATGAACGCGGATGAGGCAGATCAGATCTGCGTCATCCGCGTTCATCTGCGGCTACCTGCCAGAAACCGTCATTAACCCCCTGCCATAATTTGTCAGGCCGTTTACCGTCCCTTCCCGGATCGCTCCCCGATCGCAAAATTTCGATCGAAAACTATTCAAATTTCTCCATTTCCAACGAAATCGCTCTTGGCATACCGGTTGTTTAGTAGACCACCGACAACATCGCGCTTTGCGCGGCTCACAAGGGAACGGAAAGCCGGTGGCGCGAGAATTTAAGGAACCCCTAATCTTTTAAGGAGCACCAAATTAGCATGACTACCAAACGCCAAGCAGGCTTCTCGTTAATCGAACTTCTCATCGTCGTTGCGATTATCGGCATCATCGCCGCGATCGCTATCCCCAACCTCCTTGCTTCACGCCGTGCCGCGAACGAAGGTTCGGCTCAATCCTCAATGCGCACACTTCACAGTTCTGAAGCTGTTTATCAGGCCACCAAGGGTGATGGCGGCTTCGGCGACCTCGCAGCCCTCATGGGCGCTGACCTCATCGACACACAGTTGGGCGGCGGTTCCAAGAGTGGTTACACCTTCGCTTGTACTCCGAACAATGGTGTTAGCCCGAAGAACTTCTTCTGCACGGCCAACCCGTCCAACGTACAGGCGATAACCCGAACCGGTCATCGCAGCTTCACCATCTCTGACAGCGGTATTCTTCGTAGTAAGGTGGACGATGCTCCTCCGGCTACTTACGCTATCGCGACCGCAGCTCCGTGGGACCCGATGGGTAACTAATCTCTGCGAAACGCAGACTTAACCGACGGGGCCGGAGTCGCAAGCTCCGACCCCGTTTTTAATCCCAACCCCCGAGCTTACTTCTTCTCGAGCAATGGTTGGAGGTAAGGAAAATGAGATTTAACGACTCACAGAAAGGCTTCTCCCTGATCGAACTGCTAATCGTCGTGGCAGTGATCGGCATCATAGCAGCCATCGCAGTTCCAAACCTGCTCGCCTCGCGCAGAGCAGCCAATGAGGGTTCAGCACTTTCCGCAATGCGGACGATTCATAGCGCCCAGATTACGTATCTGAATACGGCGGGCTCCGGTGAATATGGAACCTTAGCCAATCTTGGAAGCGAAGGCCTGGTTGATCCAGCGCTCGGTAATGGTCTCAGGAGTGGATATACCTTTGACTGTCCAGCCGGCAACAAAACGAAGGGACCGCCACCCACTTATTTTGCCACCGCTGTCCCCACCTCCACCGCAGCAGTGGCAAGAACCGGTCACCGTACCTTCGTGATTACGGATGATGGCAGGATACGTTCAAAAGTAACAGACGCGGGACCAGCTAATTATGCGACCGCAACTAACGCGGGAACGTGGCCCATACTTAATTAGCAACCTTGCCGCACCTCGCCTCCATCTTGCGATCCACCCCCGACTCCGCAAGAAAAAAGTCTTCCGAAACCGTGGCCATTGAGGTAGATTATTTCTACCTCACTGGCTGAACGAAAAAAACGGCTTCATACGTTGGACACAGCAGCAGCAATCACTCATCAGGAAAAACTAAAGAGTTCTCAAGCCGGAACTCTATGGCGGACTGCCGCCATCGCTCGAAACGCTTTCCGTGAAGCCGTACGGGATCGCGTGCTTTACAATCTCGTTCTGTTTGTACTGCTGCTCACGCTGGTTGCGATCTTCATCGGCGAGCTCTCGGGTGGTCAGGAACGCAAAATCATTGTCGACCTCGGACTCAGCACGATGCTGTTGTTCGGGGTTTTTATTTCGATATTCGTCGGCGTTGGTCTTGTTTACAAAGAGATCGAACGACGCACCATCTATGCAATCTTTTCAAAGCCCGTCAGCCGTGGAGAGTTTCTGATAGGAAAGTATTTAGGACTGTGTTTGACTCTCCTCGTCAATGTAGTCATGATGGGAGCCGGTGTTTCCCTGGCGCTGCTTTACGTTGGAGGCCGTGGTGAAACACTCGCGTTGACGATCTGGCCGGCAATCGTTCTGATCTACATTGAGTTGATGATCATCACGAGCGTCGCTCTTCTCTTCTCCTCATTTTCATCCCCTGCTCTGTCAGCGTTGTTAACTTTCCTGGTTTTTACGATCGGTCATTTCAGCAGCGACCTAAAAACTCTCGCGGGTTCGATGGAGAGTACTGTGGCGCGGTGGTTGTTCGGCGGGCTCTACTACCTGCTACCCAATCTGAGTAACTACAGTTACATCACACCAGCGGCTCACGGACAGGCGCCCACCTTCGCCAACGTTTTGCTGGCGCTGGCGTATGCAGCCGTGTATATCAGCATCATCATGGCGGCCGCCACGCTTGTTCTAAGCAAGCGCAACTTCAAATAGCTGTTATGTCCGGCTCTCACAGAAAGCACCAGTTGATGTTGATCGCGATGATCGTTGTCGGACTCGCGCTCGTCGTCGTGCTTTCGAAGTCGATCGATGCGCGTCGACCGCCAGTCGATCCGGCGGTTGAAGAGGAACGACTTTACGTCAACGGCAACACGGCCAAAAGACTATCGCTTGGTTTCAATGGTCTGATTGCGGATTGGTACTGGATGAGATCGCTGCAATACGTCGGTCGAAAGGTTTTGACTCTGCGTCAGGGTGCGATATTGGACGATCTGGGGAACGCGAACCTGAAACTCCTGCCGGCTCTGTTGGACACGGCGACAGCCCTGGACCCACAGTTCATTGAACCTTACGAGTATGGAGCGATCGTTTTACCTGGGTCGGATGTAGATGCCGCGATTCGTCTCACAAAAAAAGGTATCGCCGCCAATCCTTCTTCGTGGAGACTTTATCATCACCTTGGCTACATCTACTGGCAACGAGGCGACTTTGCTACTGCTGCTGAAACCTATGGGGCTGGTGGTCAAATTCCTGGTGCACCGTCGTGGATGACGGCCATGAAGGCGAAAATGTTAGCGGACGGCGGCGGTCGAGCAACAGCACGCGAGCTCTACAGCAGAATATACGAGGGCTCGACGGACGAGAAGGTCAAGGAGATGGTTCTGCGCCGTTTACAGCAGCTCGATGCCTTCGATCAGATCGACGTGCTGGAAGAGGTACTCGAGGGTGTTAAGACACGTATCGGCCGTTGCCCGTTAAACTGGAAAGAAGTTGAACCGATCTTTCGAGCCGCGCGCGTACGTGTGGATCGTTCAGGCGCCCCGCTCGATCCTTCCGGCACACCTTACGTGTTTGGACAGACGAACTGCGATGTTCAAATCAGTTACGAGTCGGTAATCCCGGTGAAGTAGGTTCTCGACTATGCCCGTTGTCGAAATTCACAATCTGACAAAAGACTACGAGGTTGGTTTCTTTCGTAAGCGGAAGGTGCGCGCGCTCGATGGCCTCTCACTGTCAGTGAATGCAAATGAGATCTTCGGATTTCTGGGAGCGAATGGAGCCGGAAAGACCACGACACTGAAACTCCTCATGCGCCTCATTTTTCCGAGCAGCGGAACCGCACGCATTCTGGGCCACGACATCGACGACGTCCGCATGCACCAGCGAATCGGGTACGTTCCTGAGAATCCATACTTCTACGATTACCTCACCGCGCGAGAGCTGCTTGAATACTGCGGGCAGATCTTTGGACAGGACGCTTCCGAACGAAAGAAACGTGCTGCGACGTTACTGTCCCGCGTTCGACTTGACGAAAAGAAGTGGGACACGCAACTGCGGAAGTTTTCAAAAGGTATGTTGCAGCGGGTTGCGTTGGCTCAATCGCTGATTAACGATCCGGAGGTGGTGTTCCTCGACGAGCCGATGAGTGGATTAGATCCGGTGGGTCGTCGCGAAGTTCGTGACTTGATTGCAGCGTTGCGCGATGAAGGTAAGACGGTCTTCATGTGTTCTCACATTCTCTCGGACATCGAGGTGCTTTGCGATCGGGTCGCGATTCTCAAGCGCGGACAGCTTGCGCAGGTGGGATATCTGGACGAACTGCGTCGCACGAATGAAGGTCCAAACCGGATGGAAGTCATGGCGACGGGCACCGATGCCGAAACGCTGAAGGAGCACCTGCCCGAAACCGAGATCGCCCCCACACCGCGTGGGCTCCGGATCGAAGTATCTTCCGAGGATGAGATTGATCGTGTTTTAGCGGGATTGAGGAAAGTCGGTGGGAAGGTTGTTTCAGTTCAGCCGGTGAAGCAATCGCTGGAAGAACTGTTCTTGTAGTCCGTACGCCCCAGTGTTCTCGATCGGCTTGGACGAGGTCAGTACCGTAACGCGGTAGCGTCGGGTCGATCTCATGGAGTCGTTATGCGCGAGGCCAACCCGACGCTACCGCGTTACGGTACTGACCTTATCCAACACCGATCTCTGGCTCAGCCTATTCCTTGAGCTTAAACCCCGCGACTTCCATCTTGATATTCGCGCGTGCGTCTGTGTCTTTCATTCCGTCCAGCGTCACGTTCACTGGCATCGTCTTGTTAGGCGCTAGTTCCGGTTGGCGTGTCGGAATCACCATGACAGTTCTTTGCTTGACTGGCTTTCCTTCGTAATCAACGACAGCCGCGCGAATCTCGAGTCCAGTTATCGTCTTCCCAGTGACGTTGCGAACGGTCGTCGTAAGCGTCATCACGATGTCGCCAAGCGCGCGTTTCGCTTCGGTCGCTTCCGGATCGTCGAGAACGATTTTCGACTTGTACTCCTCGAACTGCGGCGAGCCTTCACGAATCGCGCCTTGTAGCGTCGGCTCGCCCGTGGTCCCACCACCGCTCGCACGCATCAGTACGTAAAAGAAGACCGCGATAAGAACAGCCGCCGCAATGGCTACAACGATGACGAGCGTTCTATTAGTTTCGGTTCCTTCAGCCCGGTCTGGAACAGCCATAGTGTGACAAATTGTAGAGACGTGAGGTGGCTTTTGCAATCCACTCTGCGTTCTCTGCGTACCTCTGCGTCTTCTGCGTCAATGATGGTCGTTTAACGCAAAGGACGCGGAGGTACGCAGAGAACGCAGAGAATCACTTCGGTAGAAGTTGCGCGATCATGTGTTCCAGTTCGTTGAAGTCGATCGGCTTCGTGATGTAGCAGTTGCACCCCGCCTGGATCGCTTCAGATTGGAAGTCGGATGTGTCGTGTGCAGACACTGCGATTATGGGCGTGCGCTGGCAATGCGGAAGCTTGCGGATAAGGCGTGTCGCAGCGAGACCATCAATCACGGGCAGGCTGAGGTCCATCAGGATCAGTTGCGGACACTCTGCCTTCGCTAGTCTTACGGCCTCCTCTCCGTTCATCGCTTCCACCACACGGTACCCGGTCATTTCGAGCAGGCGCCGCATCATGAAGCGGTTGTCTTCCGTGTCTTCAACCAATAGGACCGTCAGTGGCTTATCGTGATCTTCCACCTCTTAACACCTTCCAAAACCCGAAAAAATCGGCTCCAAGTTGTTGATTTCACTGTATCACTAGAATACGCGCGCCTTTTTTGATACCATGCCGCACTGAAACGCAACACAAAAGGACTTTAGGCCAGAGTTTAATTCATACACTCGAGCTGGCAGTGAGGTTCCCCTCCCCTACGGCCCCTTTTAAGAACTGAGAGAGATTCGCATACGATGAAGACTGCTATGTCGAGGCCAGAAGAGACGGAGCGACTCCAGGACCTCGGGCGAGCTTCAATGCAAATTGTCCATGACCTCAAGAATCAACTAAATGGTCTCAAACTCTATGCCACGTTTCTGCGACGCAGGATCGAGAAGAGCGAACGACCGGAAGACGAGCAGGAAACTGTCGGCAAGTTGATAAACGGGCTCGATCGCGCGGCTGAAGATCTGTCGCTGATTGTGCGATACGGGCAGCCGGTGGAGTTGAAAAAACAGCCGGGATTTGAAGTTGACAAGGTATTGAGTTCGGTCTGTTCGAGTGTGGACGAGACGAATGCGAAGATAGTTTGGAAACCGGATTCAGATGCCGTTCAGGGAAGTTTCGATCATTTCAAGCTAACGGATGCTTTCAAGTGGCTTTGCATGGGAGCACTAAAACACCGGCAAACCGACGACGATGGCAACGGCGAGATTACGGTGACGACGAAGCTCAACGATGGTGAAGCCGTAATCGAGTGGGACGGCTTGCGTCAATTGGACCGTGATCCGTTTCGTTCATTCGCCGGCAGCGACGAAGTGAGACTCGCCCTGGCGGCAAAGATCATCGAGGCCCACGGCGGGTCGGCAAAATTTACGGATAAGAAGTTTGTAGTAGAGCTTCCGCTCAATTGAAAGAGGGAGTAAGACATTATGCCCCAAGGAGCAGCGATTTCGAGGGAGGAGAAAAAGGTGGAGAACAAAGAAGTGCGGATTCTGGTGGTAGACGACGAACCAACGATGGCTGATTCTCTGCGGCAAAACTTCGTTGAAGAAGGATACTCGGTCGATACCGCCGCTACGGGAGCGGCCGCCATCGAGCTGTTCGATCAAGGCGGACATCATCTTTCGATCTGCGATTTGCAACTGCCGGACATGGACGGTCTTGAAGTATTGCGTCACATGAAAGACGCGCGGCCGACCACGGAAGTCATCGTTGTCACTGGTTACGGGTCAGTGCAAAAAGCTGTCGAGGCAACGAAGGCCGGTGCCTTCTATTTCGTCGAGAAACCGTTTGACTTCGAAGAGCTGCAACCGCTGGTTGAAAAGGCACTCGAACGTCGCGAGCTTGTCGCAGAGACTGCGAACATGCGGCGCCAGCTCTCTACGCGTGCGGAGTATTTCAACATCATCGGCGCGTCGAAGCCGATGCAGCAGATCTATGAGACCATCGAGTCGGTTGCGAAGTCGGACGCGAACGTTCTCATCGTCGGCGAATCGGGAACAGGCAAGGAACTGATTGCGAACGCCATCCACTACCAGTCTCTGCGTTCGAAAAAACCATTTATCAAAGTCAACTGCGCGGCGCTGCCGAAAGAGCTGATCGAATCGGAACTGTTTGGTCATACGAAAGGCGCGTTCACCGGTGCACATGCAGACAAAGAAGGTTTGGTCCAACATGCTGCCGGCGGTTCGTTGATGCTTGATGAAATTGCGGAGATGCCGATCGAGTTGCAGCCGAAGCTGCTGCGTGTTTTGCAGGAACGAAGTTATCGCAAGATCGGATCGGAAAAGACTTACGCGGTCGATTTCCGACTCGTGTGCTCAACGAACCGCCCACCGGCGGACGCGATACGCGATGGATTGTTGCGTGACGATCTGTTTTATCGTATCTCGACGATTACGATTCACGTTCCGCCACTGCGCGAGCGTAGTGAAGACATTCAACTCTTGACTGAACACTTCCTGCACATGTACGCGCAGAAGTATGAGCGGCCGATCACGGGGGTTTCGCAGGCTGCGTACCAGCGGTTGTTTGGTCACAGTTGGCCGGGCAACGTGCGTGAATTGCAAAACGTGATCGAGCGTGCAGTGTTACTGGCGAAGGACAAACAGATCGAGCCGATCGACCTGCCTTTTGATAATGGAACGCTTCCGGAGGGTACGGCGTCTAATGTGACGTGGGACGTGCCACCAAACATGACACTCGAAGATATCGAGCGACTTGTGATAGAAAGAACGTTGCAACGTACAGGGGGGAATAAACAGGCAGCCGCGAATCTTTTAGGCATTTACAGACCGCGTCTGTACAGCAAGATCAGGAAATACAATATTGACGTTCCGTCGTTAGTTTCAGCTTAAGTTTGTGAACTCTGGGTTTTTTAGCCACGGATTTCACGGATGGACCACGGATCCGTGGTCCATCCGTGAAATCCGTGGCTAAAAAA
>Ga0157372_10008818_pt1 | contig 10712 bp, 8 predicted proteins | sample C55metaG_FD_115307 | JGI IMG/M metagenome (GOLD analysis project Ga0157372, IMG submission 115307) | Corn rhizosphere microbial communities from Kellogg Biological Station, Michigan, USA - C5-5 metaG | ecosystem: Host-associated > Plants > Roots > Rhizosphere > Soil | place: USA: Michigan...
CCCGTGAAAAGCCCGGCTTGATCGACACCAGGATCGGGCACTTTGCTTTGTTGTAGTTCGCTCCTTTCTTCGGAAAGGGCTAAGAAAACTGCGCTTTGGAGAGATACGACAATGGCTTGGTATGCCTATTGCATCGCAGAACGAAATGCTTTTCCGGAACTTTGCCGGCACCGTAGACCAATGCCCCTGACCGACGTCACGGGTCTGTTTGGCAATCAGGTATTCCTCTTCCCAGCAAGCGAATTGGCAGTCGTCGTTTCCGAACACAACGCCGAAGACGCGGCGCGCATGGACCAGAATGCTGCGAAGGAGCATGCTCGCGTTATCGCGGACTGTTTCAAGCTGTCCACGGTTCTTCCTTTCCGATTTGGTACCTCCTTTCCGGATGACGACGCGCTGCGTCGCTCGGTCCGGTCCAACCAACGCCACTTCACGGCCAACGTCGAGCGGTTGCGTGGCAAGGCCGAAATGCACCTTAAAGTAGTGGTCGACGACATCTGCGCGGCGGCCAATGGCAGCCGGGATATGTCGGTTGGCCAACATTACCTCAGCAACCTGCGCGAGAGCGCAGTGCGGCAGCGCGAGCGGCAGTCCAAAGCTCGGGCGCTTTCGGTGCAGATGCACCGGATGTTCCTCCCGCTGGCGGAAGAGATCACCTGCAAGCGCATGGAATCGGGCAAGATGCTGCTGGACATCGCACATCTGATCGACAACAAGACCGTCGAGCGCTATCAGAACAAATACTCGTCGGCCACCCACGAACTGAAGGACTGCAGGATGCAGCTCTCCGGACCGTGGCCGCCCTATCACTTCGTGCACCGCAACAATGGACCGCAGCACAACGCATAACCATTCCAATGGGACGGCGCTCTTGATCCGATCAGAATCAATGATCGGCGGGAGCGCCGTTCTGCTGCGCAATCTCAGGTTCAGCTCGTTGCAGGGCCTCTTGTCTGAACCACTGCCGAACGTGGGCCATGCATAAATAAATCATCACGAATATCGCGGTTGCGATTCCCACCGTACGACCAATGACTGCCGGTATAGAAGGTTGTGGGCGCGCAATCTGCAAGAAGGTTACGAACACCACCCGGCATCCTTGAGCAACGAGAAATACCCAACGCGCCCAATCGTAACCCCGCGACAGAAAGATCAGGACCAGAATCATGCTAGCTGCGGCGATGTTCTCAAGGACTCGGTGTGGCAAACCACGGACCAAATTGACTGAGAGCTGCCCAACGTAGACGACGCTATAGAGCGTCGCGATGAGCTCGATTCCTGAAGGGCGCTTCACGGGCGACAGTCTACAGCAGTGCAGCAACTGTGGCCATATACCATAGACAGGATGGCTTTATTCAGGAAGAAGCTGAAGCAGGAGCACAAGGTGATGCTCCAGCACGAGCGTGCAGGCGGCGCGCTCCAGCCCGAGTACCACCGCGCCACTCCTGAATGTCCAGAGCCGCATCGATGGAGCATGATCGACTCCATGACGGCTGAAGTCGAGGTGCTAGAGTTCATCGCCACTCTGGTGACTACGATCAAACCGAAGCTGGTTGTGGAGACAGGCTCGTTTCTGGGCGTCTCAACCGAGTGGATCGCGCGCGGCCTCGAACGGAACGGCGGTGGCCGCGTCATCAGCTGTGAATATGACCCGGTAGTCTTCGCGAAGGCCAGAGAGAAGGTCGAGTCCTCACCGCTGAAGAAATGGATCGAGCTGCGCAACGAGTCCAGCCTGGAGATGAAGGTGGACGGGACCATCGACCTGCTGTTTTCCGATTCCGACATGCCGATCCGTGAGCAGGAGGTGAAGCGGTTCCTCCCGCAGATGAACCCGAACGGCGTCATCCTGATGCACGACGCCAGTTCTCACCTCAAGGTAGTCCGCGACGCTGCACTGAAGATGGAGCGCGAGGAACTGATCTCCGTCGTGCTGCTGCCGACGCCCCGCGGGCTGGTGGTAGCGCAGCCGCGTGCAGGACGAAGCTAAGAAAGCGAGACGATGCAGGAATGAAGGTTTTAGTGATTGGGGGTGGCGGGCGCGAGCACGCCATCGTGTGGGCGCTGCGGAGGTCGGCGAAGGTGAAAGAGGTCGTTTGCGCGCCGGGGAACGCCGGCATCGCACAGCTTGCCCGATGCGTACAGATCAACGGCGGCGATGCGGCGGACGTGGTGCGACTTGCCGAGCAAGAACGGCCGGACCTGACGGTGATTGGCCCGGAGCTTCCGCTGTCCGTCGGCGTTGTCGACGAGCTGACGCGACGAGGCTTTCGCACCTTCGGCCCCACCCAGGCAGCGGCCCGGCTTGAGACCAGCAAGGCCTTTGCCAAGGCATTCATGCACCGGCACCAGATTCCCACCGCCGCCTATGAGCGATGCACATCGATCGACGGGGTTCGCCAGGCATTGCCGAAGTTCAAGCAGGCAGTGGTGGTGAAGGCGGACGGCCTGGCTGCAGGAAAGGGCGTGGTGATCTGCGCGAACCACGCCGAAGCAGAGCGCGCGGCCGCGGAAATATTCTCAGGTGCGCTGTTGGGTACCGCGGAGACCGAGCTGGTGCTTGAGGAGTTCCTCGACGGCGAAGAACTGTCGTTCTTCGCCGTATGCGACGGCAAGACCGCCGTGGCTTTGGCTGCGGCGCAGGACCACAAGCGGGTTGGCGAGGGCGACACCGGCCCGAACACCGGCGGCATGGGCGCTTACACGGCTGACCGTCTACTCAGCGCAGAACGGCGCGACTGGTTGTTGACCCATGTGGCTCAACGGGTTGTTGACGGAATGGCTGCCGAGGGAACGCCATTCTGCGGCATCCTGTTCTGCGGAATGATGCTGGTTCCACAGGCTGATGGTTCAACATTGCCCATGGTGCTGGAATTCAACACCCGCTTTGGCGATCCGGAGACCCAGGCCATTCTGGTAAGGCTTGAGACGGACATCGTCGACATCTTTGAAGCTGCAATCGACGGCGAAGCTGACAAGTTGCAGATTCGGATGCGGGCGGGAGGAAGCGCGTGTGTCATCGCAGCAAGCGGCGGGTATCCGGGCAAGTATGTCTCTGGACTGCCGATCACGGGCCTCGACTCGATTCGGGACCGCGATGCTGTCGTGTTCCACTCCGGCACCGCGACAAAAGACGGTTCGGTCGTTACCGCTGGCGGCAGGGTGCTCGCCGTGACCTCGGCCGCGGAAAACGCTTCGGGCGGAGATTCGCCGCTGCAGCTTGCATTGGCAAAGAGCTACAGCACACTCGCGAAAATCTCGTTTGAGGGCATGCAGTACCGCCGCGATATCGGGTGGAGAGCGCTTCGCGACGGGCTTTAGCTCCCGAAATGAAGGAGGCAGAATGGCACTACCTCAACTGAGCGCCGAAGAACTTTTGGCATGGTATGAGAAGACCTCAACAGGATGGCGTGCGCTGCTGAACGAGCACCCGAAGCTGCTGGATCAGCCCTCTGATATTGCCGGCACACAAACCGTCGGCGGCGTGCTGCAGCACATCGTGGCGGTCGAGTTGCGCTACGCAGAGCATCTGGCGGAGCTTCCAGCTACGGACTACGCCAACATTCCTTTCGATTCCGTCGAGACGCTTTACGCGACTCATGACCGCGCCATGCAGCTCTTCCGGCACGCGCTAGCTCGCGACAGCGACTGGGATGAGCGGATCGAGTTCATCACCCGCTCCATGGGTCCGGCGCGAGCCTCTCGGAAGGCGGTTCTGTTCCATGCGATGCTTCACGGCGTCCGACATTACGCGCAGTTGGCCACCCTGGTTCGGCGCGAGGGCATAAAGGCCGAATTGGGCCATGGATTACCTGGTAATGGACTTGGAGCTCCTCTAATCCGGAGCTCCTCGCGTCCATTCAGGCCAAAAGATTAGATTTTTACAACTTTTCTGCCATTCAGGGCGGTAGTCTGCCTGAGCGACGATGGGGAGTGATGGTGCGCAACCTGGCAGCAGTCCGCGCACTTGCCAATCTTGCCGAGCCTCTCTTGTCGGCTGGGGTGATGACTATGCGATCAGCGTTTGCCGCGGTTCTGTCGGTTCCTCTTCTGTTGACTGGTTGTGCGGTCGATTCCTTGTCCGGACCCAGCCCCGAGCAGGGCATGGCCATCCAGGGCTCGGTGCACGGTGGCCAGCAGCCAATCGTTGGCGCGCACATCTATCTCCTGGCGGCCAACACCACCGGCTACGGTGGTCCCGGAATCGCAGCCTCCAGCAGCAATGCTTCCGTCTCGCTGCTGACCACAGGGGGCGGTTATGTGACCTCCGGTGCTGGCGGCGCCTTTTCCATCAGCGGCGATTACACTTGCACGCCCGATACTCAGGTTTATCTGTATGCGGTGGGTGGGAACTCTGGCGTGGGATCGAACTCGGCCTCAGGACTCATGACCGCTCTCGGCAACTGTCCTGCAAGCGGCAACTTCGCATCCGCGACGCCCACTGTCATGATCAACGAAGTAACTACAGTAGCGGCCGCCTATTCCTTTGCAGCCTTTGCGAGCGATCCCACGCACGTTTCCAGCTCCGGCACGACCCTGGCAAAGACGGGCATTAAGAATGCGTTTGCCAATGCTGCCAATCTGGTCGATCTTTCCACCGGTGTGACGCGCACTACCACGCCCGGTGGAAATGGCACGGTTCCGCGGACTCTGTTGAACACACTCGGCAACATCTTGGCCGCGTGCGTCAACTCCGACGGCTCAGTGAATGGACCGACAAACCCGTCTGCCTGCTACACCCTGTTCAACAACGCGCTCTCCGCAGGCAGTACCGGAAGCGTACCCACCGATACGGCGACCGCAGCCATCAATATCGCGCATAACCCGGGCTCCAATATTGCACATCTGATGGGACTTCCCACCGCACAGGCGCCATTCTCGCCGTCCTTGGCGTCGAATCCGAACGACTTCACTGTTGGCATCGAGTTCAACGGTGGTGGTCTCAACGACCCAGTCGGGATTGCGGTCGATGGAGTGGGAGACGCGTGGATTGTCAATCACGGCGGTGCGGGGACCGTGACGGAACTCTCCCCCGGCGGTGTAGCCTTGTCGCCTGCCGGCGGCTATGTTGCGACGACACAGAGCCAATTCCAGGCTATTGCGATCGATCCCGGCGGCAACGTCTGGCTTCCGGCGTATTACGACAGCGCGATCATCAAGATGTCAAGCTCAGGGACGCTGCTCTCAGGCACCACAGGGTATAAGGATGCAACCATCAAGACTCCGTACAGCATCGCTGTCGACGGCTCTGGCAACGCATGGGCGACGAACTGCGGCAACAGCTCTTGCAGCGGACCGTACAGCGTCGTCGTCGTCTCGAACAGCGGCTCTGTGCTCTCCGGCACCAACGGTTACACCGGTTCCAATCAGATTCCGTTGTCCATCGCACTGGATGGATCGGGAAACGCCTGGGTTGCCAATCGTGATAACAACACGATGACCAAATTTTCGAGTACCGGCACCGTGCTGTCCGGCGCGGGATTTTCGGGCGGCGGTCTCAATAAGCCGTACGCGGTGGCGCTCGATCACTCTGGCAACGCCTGGGTCGCGAGCTACGGCTCGTTGAATACGAGCAGCGTTACCGAGTTCTCCAGTTCAGGCACGGCCCTGTCGCCATCCACGGGGTACACAGCGACTGCCATCGATTCGCCCGATGCTATTGCCGTGGACGGAGCGGGCCAGATCTGGGTTGCAAACACCGGTGTGAAGAACAATGTCAATGCCAACGTGATGGAGCTGTCGAACACTGGCAGCGCTATTGCGCCGGATACTGGATATCAGGGTGGAAACATTAACTACCCACTCGGCATCGCGGTAGACGGCTCGGGCAATGTATGGGCAGTCAATAGTCTCGACTCGACCGTCACGCAGCTGATCGGAGTGGCCGCGCCGGTTATCACGCCGCTGTCCGTCGGAGTGCGTGACAACACATTGGGCACGAAGCCTTAAGGCGCTGCTGCCGCATCCTGGGTTAAGGAGTAGCGGGTGGTCCGATGAGGGGCGTCCGCACGGGCGCCCCCAGCCCGACGAACTCTGTGACCGTATTGCTGGCGAAGTTTGACACCCAGATGTTTCCGCTGGCGTCTACGACAATCGCGTAGGACTGCTCGAGCGCTGTATGCCCGCCGAGGCCGCCGGCCGGCGAGAGCGCCGTGCCGGGAGCAACCGGGCCGGAGGACGCACCGGCGAACTCGCTTATAGCCGACGCGCGATAGTTCGCGACCCACAGGTTTCCGGCACCATCGATTGCGATCGACTGCGGGTGGTTTAACCCTCCTCCGGTATAGCCGTTCGAGGCCACCACGCCGGCCGCCGAAACTTTACTGATGCTGTCGCCATAGAAGTTCGACACCCACACATTGCCGAGGCGGTCAATGGCAAGGTTTGAGGGCGCGTTGCAGCACGCAAAGCTCGTGAACTGTGAGCCGTCAGGCGATACGCGCGTGACAGTTCCGTTGCTCTGGTTCGCAACCCAGACGTTGTGGCTGCTGTCGACTGCGGCTGCCACCGGAAACGCGATCTGCGGGGATGAAAATCCGCTGGCCCCGGAGAGCGCCTGCCCTGTGCTGCTGAGATGGGTCAGGTGCGAGTTCCCGTAATCGACGATCCATGCCGAAGCATCGCTGTCGATCGCAACCGCAATAGGGTAATTGAGCCCTCCGGCCGTAAAGCCGCCGGCACCCGCGATGGATTGCCCGCTTTCGTTCAAGACCGACACGCTGTTGCCCGCCACGCCGGTGCTCGGCTCATTCGGGATCCAGGCATTGTTATTGGCATCCACTGCAAGTCCGTACGAGGCGCTCAGGCCGAACCCGGAGATTCCAGAGGGGAACAGCGGCTTGCCCAGCGGCGAGAACACGGTGGCAGTATTGCCGTAGCTTGCAACCCACACGTTTCCGTTGCTGTCGATCCCCAAGCCGGACGGTTCGTTCATCCCGCCGCCCGAATAGTCTATGTACAGCGTGAAGTCGGAGGGCGCGGCGCTCCGGGTCGGCGTGAACATCGGAGCGCTGGCCGCGAGCGCGAACAGCGTCGACACATTTGCCACAGGGTTCCGGACGACGTTCAGCGCGGCATCCAGCGTGCTCGCCGGGGCCGATCCGCCGCTTGGCGTTGCGGAAGCAAACAAAGTACCGCAGGGACCGGGAGTCAGCGATACCGCGCACGCGTCCAGCATGTTGGCCAACGTGTTGATGGTTGCTGCAGGCGAAGAGCCGTTGCTTGCGAATGTGGCGCCAGGACTCGTTCCCGCACTCACGTTCGCCAGCGCGGCGGCCGTATCGAATGCGTTCTGCAAGCCCGTGGCGTTAGTCGCGCTGGAGCCCACATTCCCTCCAGCTGCAAGAAACTGTGAGAGTGCGTACACGCCGGCAGCGGTCGTGACTTCGTTGACCGTCGCATTTGCCGCAACTTTGCCGCAGGGGCCGAGAGCGGCCAGGAACGAAATAGCCGAGTTCGCCGCCGGCGATCCCGGTCCAGGCTTGCCTCCGCGCGCCACAACGTACAGTTCCGATGCCGAACTCGGACATGAATACCCCGGCGCGATTGAGAAGGCGCCGGACGAATCGGTCATCAGCGCCGGGGTGAGCAGCGCGGTTGCCGCCGATCCGTTGCCGGCGGTTCCGGCCGCGTAAAGCTGCACGCTTGCACCAATAAGTGGCTGGCTGCCAGCCATCGTCTTGCCGGAAATCGCCGGTCCGGAGTAACCGTTCCCTGGCGGCGTTGGGGTTGATGTCGTCGAGGAGCTCGAGCTTCCGCAACCAATCAACGCGGCCATCATCAGGGCCGCCGCGCAGGCTTCAATCAGAAACTTTCGACAGAGCGGACTCATGGAGTTCTGGAGTTACTACAGCATCCGTGCGCCGCGGTGTAAAGGCAACGGAGGTGTGTGAGTTGGTTCAGGGGCGGGTCAGTTCCGCCAGATCGGCGGCACTAACGAAGCTCGAGATTGAGGCCGCAAGTTGTATGCGCGCGGCTTCGGTTCCGGCGTTCGAAGACGGCAGCTCCGCACGCACGATCACCGGCAAGGAGCGGGCCGGACCGTACAGCAGCGATTTGCGATTCACTGGGGTATAAACCAGCCCGAAGCGCGTACGTTCGGTCGCAAATTCATTGCATGCTCCGCCAGAGCACTGCGTCGACGCGTCGAGCACATCAGTAATCCCATCGGCATACAAGGCGGTATTGAAGCTGACCGGAACCGCCGACGTACGCACCTGCAGCGGTCCCTGCCAGACCGGATGCTCGCCGCGAATCATATGGCAAAGCAGCGGATCGTGCCAGGACAGCGCGGGAGAGATTCCAATCGCAACGGGGCGTCCGCTGGGCGCGGCGTACTCCGCCCATTGATAGATCTCCACTCCGGTGTTCGTCGTCTCCTGCCACGTACGGACCAGGTGATAGCTGCCGATGGTCTGCGGGAAACGCTGTTCCGCCGTCCGCACGAGCACGGTCTCGGAATTGGTAGTGGACGCGAAGGCCGCCCCCGCGACCGAGGCGATGAGGGCGAGAGCGATCGCGCGTGCATAGCGGAATTCTCCAGAGGCCGGTTCCTGCTCGGCTCCGCTGCTCTCAGTATCGGGCTCTGCCAGGCGAGCTGTATCGCGCATATGATGCACGGCGGTGAACAGCAGAAAGGAGGCGCAGAGAAACAGCGCGCCTCCGAGAATGTAGTCGCCCATCTCCGCCTTATTCTGCAGCCACGGGAAATGCAGTGCGATGATGTAGTACAGCACCAGCGTGCATAGTCGCAGCAGGTTGAAGGCATAGCCGAGCAGCAGGGCCCCGGCGACCAGCGCTGCATTGTTATACCAGCGGAAGCGGTACACGTAGCCGGCGATCAGCGCGATCAGCGCCATTGTTATGGAGCCGCGAATGCCATTGCAACCCGGCGCGATGAACATACCGAACTCCGGAGTGAACATCAACCGCAGATGGTCCGGCGTCAGCGGCTGGCCCAGGTGCATGGCGAAGCTGCGCGCAATGTGCGCGGAAAGTGTTTGCAACGGCAAGTCGACGAACACGCTGAACGCGTGGGGCACGGGGTTCGCAAGCCAGAGCAGGCAGACAGGAAATAGCGCCGCGCGAAAGAGCCGCGTTCCGCCCAGCAAGAGCACGGCTCCGGCGCCATACAGAACTAGCGGCAGAGATGTTGGCGGAAGCACTGTCGTCCACCGAGTCGAGAACACCAGCAACAGAACCGAGTGCAGTTGAATCCAGCCAAGCGCCGCGTTCGCCACAATGAGCAGGAGGCCCCACCAGCTCCCGTGTGCCGCCCAGCCGATCCTGTGCCAGGCGCGGAGGACCAGCACAAACGCAACCGGCGGCACAAACATGCCTACGGACTTGAGCGCATCTCCCGTCCACGCCTGCCATAACACGGTAAGGCACGGCAGCACCGTGAGCAGGCCGAAAATTGCAACCGTGAAGTTGATGTAAACCGCGGCCGGCACTCGCAGCGGCGCGGCAACAGATTTGGAGAGGCTTGCGTCGATGTGCGGTTGCGAAATGGCGGACATGAATGGACCGCGAAGGTGTTAGCGCGTCGATTTACGGCGAGCTTTGGCACGATAGCGCAGTGTCGACAAAAACGCCCCGGCCGCGCCCACGACACCCAGAATCACTGTTGGATTCTCTGGCGAGTCCACGCAACCATCCTGGCCCAACAGCGGTTTCGCAAAGGCTAGGAGCAGGACGAAACACAAGCAGATTGCGCGGTATTTGTTCACGGTCAGTGTCTCCGGATACGCGGCGCCGCTCAGAAATTAGCGTATTCTCATCTCAAAATATACATATCGTTCGGTACATGAGAGATACCCAATCAGGTTCAACCAGCCCACCTGAAAGTGGTACGTGTTCGGACGCTGGACTGGCCGCAGTTTAGAAAGCTGTTTGGATGGATGAACTTGGCGGCCTTACTATTGCGCTGACGCGTTTACTCGAACGCGTCTCGCGCTGAAGCATTTCGGCTCTAAAGCGAAATCCTGGCTCTGAGGTGCAACGGATGGGTGGGGTCTGGCCGCAGCGGTATGTCCTGGTGGGGAACAGTCTGGGCTGGTCGGCGCTGCTAGCGATCATTCCGACGTTGCTGCTGCTTTACCTCCTCGCGGTACGGCGCAAACCATCCTGGATTGCGGCCCTAGCCGGACTGGGCGCGGCGCTGGTACTCGCGATTTCCGGCTATCGCATGTCTCCGGTGCTGGCCATCAGCAGCGCCGCCGATGGGGCGTGTTTTGGGCTATTCCCGATCTCCTGGATCGTCTTCTGGGCGTTGGTGCTGTACGAGATCTCGGTGGTCACGGGCAGGTTTGAAGTCATCAAGGAATCGATCGGCTCGGTCACCTCGGACAAGCGGATCCAGGCACTGCTGATTGCCTTCGCCTTCGGTGCGTTCATTGAAGGCTGCGGGGTTCGGAACGCCGGTCGCTGTCGCTGCGGCCATGATGGTCGGACTAGGCTTCACATCGCTGTATGCATCCACCATCTGCATGCTGGCCGATACAGCGCCGGTAGCATTCGGGTCCATCGGAATCCCCGTCATTACGCTCGCCGGAATTACCGGCCTGCCGCTCGCTCGTCTTAGCGCGGTGGTGGGGCGCCTGAGCTTCCCGTTCTCGCTGTGCCTGCCCGCCTACATCATTCTCGTCACCAGTGGCGCCACGGCGATGCTCGAAATTTGGCCGGCGGTGGTGACCTGTGGTGTGGTGTTCGCGAGC
>Ga0157372_10008822_pt1 | contig 10709 bp, 8 predicted proteins | sample C55metaG_FD_115307 | JGI IMG/M metagenome (GOLD analysis project Ga0157372, IMG submission 115307) | Corn rhizosphere microbial communities from Kellogg Biological Station, Michigan, USA - C5-5 metaG | ecosystem: Host-associated > Plants > Roots > Rhizosphere > Soil | place: USA: Michigan...
ATGCCGTCGTGAAGTTTTGGTCTGTGTCGGCAAGCCCACCTTCAAGGTCCGAGACTCTGATGCTAATTCTTTGTTGAAGGAGGCCTTAGCTGCGAACGCGCCGTCGTATTCTCGAACGCAGGCTAAGACAGCTACTGGCCAGTTCTCCCGTCAGCAGATGACAAAATAAAGACGGGCGAAAGCGCCCGTCTCTACGTAATCGCGAACTTTTATCAGCTACTTTCCTTCGTAACTCACCCGCCAAATCGAGCCCGTTCCGTCATCGCTAACCAGCAGCGATCCATCTTTCGCGACGGCAATACCAACCGGGCGCCCCCAGACATTTCCGTCGGCAGTAACGAACCCGGTCAGGAACTCCTCGTATTCGCCTGACGCCTTTCCCTCACCATGCAAGGGAACCCTCACCACCATGTAACCGGTGCGCGGATTGCGGTTCCACGAGCCATGCAGCGCGAGGAACATGTCTCCCTTGTACTCAGCAGGAAACTGATCACCATCGTAAAAAGCGAAACACAATGGCGCACTGTGCGGCTGGATGAGCACGTCGGGGGTGATCATCTTGGCCTTCAGATCGGGATGGCTGTCCGGCAAGCGGGGATCGTGATTGCCACCCATGTAATACCAGGGCCAGCCGTAAAAGCCGCCGTCTTGAACGTGCGTAGTGTAGTCCGGGACAAGATTGTCGCCGAGCGCGTCGCGTTCGTTGGTCGCCGTCCAAAGCTCGCCTGTCTTCGGATTGACTACCAGTCCAACCGGGTTGCGAATGCCGGAAGCGAAGACGCGCAGGCCTGATCCGTCTGGATTGTACTCAAGAACATTCGCGCGATGAAATTCCGTTTTGTGCGTGTCAGGATCATCGATATTCGATCCTGATCCCACAGAGACGAACATCTTCTTGCCATCGGGGGAGAATGCCACGTCGCGAGTTGAATGCCCGTGAGCGTGAGCTGCACCGGGAAAAATCTCAGCAACGATGGTCTGCGCCTGTCCGGCCGCCTTTAGGTCGCCGTTGTGATAGGCAAAGCGCTTCACTGAATCTGTGTCGCCGATATAAACCCATTGCGGATCTTTTCCCGGGGGATAGAACGCAATCCCAAACGGCTGATGCAGACCTGAAGCAAAAGTGGATTGCTGCTCCGGCTTTCCGTCTTTGACGCCGCGAAAAACCGTGATCTCGCCTTTCGAGGTCTCGGCCACGAAAATATCGCCATTGGGTGCGGTCAGCATCTTGCGGGGCTCGTCCAGGCCCGTAGCATAGATATCGACTTTGAATCCAGGAAGAGTTTTGGGAAGCGCACCCTCTGGACGCGCCGTAGGCACGGGTTCATTGTTCGCGGATTTTGTCGCAAATGGCTTCGGCAAATCGCTGGTCGTGATCTTATGAACTTTTCCAGGACTCTCAGCGCTATAGTCGTAGAAAGGAGAAGAGTTCGCCTGCGCGAACAGGGTCACATTGAGAAGCAGGACGTTGAGAACTAAGCAGAATACTGTGAAGAACAACATGCCAAGTCGTTTCATATGCACCTTGCCAATCATTTTTAGTCTAGACCAGTAAAGGATGATGCCATTAATTTCCAGGTTGCAGAAGATACTTGAATACTACTGAAAATTAAGCGGCGGGACTGGGCAATCCGCCGGGCGCCAAAGGCATGGATCGCAAGCGAACTCCCGCTGCATCGAAAATTGCATTCCCGACCGCGGGCGCAATGCCGGTCAGCGGCGTTTCACCCGCGCCCATCGAACGTTGATCTTTGCGATCGACCAGCACAACTTCAATGTGCGGCAAATCGCTGAAACGCGGGACCCGATATTCCGCAAGGTGTGGGTTCACGATTCTCCCGTTCTCGAAACGAATGGCCTCAAATAGAGCGCCGCCCAGCCCCTGCATGATCGCGCCCGCAATTTGATTCTTGAGTCCCTGAGGATTCACCACCGCACCACAGTCGAAAGCCTGAACGACGCGCATGACTTTGACTGCTCCACTCTTAACCGAAACTTCGGCGCAGGTGGCGATATAGCCGCCTTTCTCGAATCCTCCACCGATTCCGAAACCAGTCCCGTTCGAACCCTTCTGTTTCCCCCACCCGAACTTTTCTGCGGCGGCCTGAAATACCGCACGCAGACGATCATTCTTCAAATTCTTTAGGCGAAATTCCAAAGCATCAATTCGCAGTTCGCGCGCCAGTTCATCCATGTGAGACTCGCGCGCGAAGTGGTTAGCGGCTGCGGCCAGCGATCGATAAGACCCCTGCCGCAGCGGCGCGTCAGAGGGATGGAATGTAATGCGCTGGTTGGCGACTTCATAAGGCGTGCGCATCGCGGCTGGACCAGAGTTGTAGTTGTCGTACTCCCAGAAGACGAGAGTGCCGTCAGCCTTCGCTCCGCTGCTCACATCAATCACGCCCGAAGGACGGAAGTAGGCCCAGGTAAATTCCTCTTCGCGTGACCAGATCAGCTTCACCGGCTTGCCGGCAGCCTTTGCCAACCGCGCCGCCTCCACTGCGGCCTCGCCCGTGTGCTTGCCTCCATACGCCGAGCCGGTGTCAGGAACAATCACCCGCACACTTTCAGTCGGCACGCGAAAAGCTTGAGCAAGCTCTTCGGCAACGGCAAATGGACGCTGAGTTCCCGTCCACACCGTCAGTTTGCCGTCTTTCCACTCGGCGACCGCAGCCCTCGGTTCCAGCGGAGTGTGAGCGATGTACGCGACGGTGTAAGTTTGCTTTAGAGTCTTCACTGCCCGAGTGCGAGATTGCGCGACCGATCCCAGGACATATTGCTCGGTGTCGTCGTCTTTGTCCGATGCAGGTTTTCTCAATTGATCGAAAAGTTCGCGGTCTGAAATTTGCGGAGGCGCATCCCATTGCGCGCGAATGGCCTGCGCTGCACGATCGGCAGTGATTACGTCGGCAGCAGACACGCCGATGAAGTCGCCGTCACGCACCACACTTACACCCGGAATTTTCTCTGCCTGCGAGGTGTCGCATGAAATCAATTTCGCGTGAAAGGCGGTCGGGCGCACAATTTTGCCGTGTAGCATTCCTGGACGCTTGATGTCCGACGTGTATTCATGCGCGCCGGTCACGAAGTCGCGGCCATTCGTCTTCGTCACGGACGTTCCCGCGATCTTCCAATCCGTCGCGGAGGTTAGTTGCGGATCATCCGCGATGACCTTTGACAACTTTTGGCCATGAACCAGTTCCGCATACGTGATCGAGCGATCAGCCTTTGAATCACGGATTCTTCCATCTCCAGCCTGAAGATTCGCTGCGTCGGCTGACCAATGTTCGGCGGCCATTCGAATCAGGACCGCCCGGGCATTGGCAGAAACTTTTCTTAACTGCATGCCCATCTGCGGAGTGGTGCGGCTGCCGAAAGTTCCCATGTCATACGGCGTAAGGTCGGTGTCGCCCATGATCAACCGAACCGACGGGAGCGGCACCCGAAGCTCTTCCGCGACCTGTTGCGCAAGTGAGGTGCGAACGTTTTGTCCAACCTCTACTTTTCCGGTGAACGCGGTGACTTCGCCGTTTTCGCCAATGTGCAACCATGAGTCGAGAGTCTTAGGCAATTCATGATCGTGATGAACGGTTGCGCCTGATTCCTGCGAGATTGCATGGCGGGCGGCGATGCAGACCAACAAACCTCCGCCCAGAACTTTAAAAAATCCGCGACGATCAAAATTAAAAGTGTGGGTTAAATGGGAAATCGTGTCGTGCTGTCGAAGTTCCGAATCCTGCAGCGCGACCTCGTAAAGGTCATCCGCGACATAATCCATCCGATTCGCAGGATCACGCATTTTTCGGACTCCCGAGACTGGCCGCACGGCGCACCGCATCGACGATTCTCCCGTACGTGCCGCAGCGGCAAATATTGCCTTCCATGTGGTTGATGATCTGTTCTTGGCTGGGATTTGGAGTGCGCTCAAGCAGCGCAGCCGCCGACACGATCATGCCCGGAGTGCAGTATGCGCACTGGAATGCTTCAACGTCCAGAAATGCTTGCTGCACAGGGTGCAAGCGATCTCCGCGACTCAATCCTTCGATGGTGATGATTTTTTTTCCAGCCGCGGAAGAAACCGGCAGTCGACATGAGCGCTCGGGAGACCCGTCAACTAGCACGGTACAAGCGCCACACTGCCCTTCGCCACATCCATATTTGGTGCCGGTCAGGCCCAGGTCGTCGCGCAAAACGTAGAGCAGCGGCTTCTCCGGCTCTACATCTGCGTGCTGCTCGGTTCCGTTGACGAGAAGAGTGAATGCCATTTCGTCTGCGCATTACGGCGCAACACGAAATTATAGACGCACTTCAACTCTGGTTTCGCCGCGAACGTTCGGAAGAATGGACGTTTGTTTATGCCGCACTCTCGTCTTCCTCAGGATCAGGTATCGATGACGGAGGATCGCTCGCCGGGAAACTATCTTCGATAGTTTTATCCAGGCTTTCTTCTTCTCCCGGAGTTGGGCTGGATGGCTGCGGTTTCGGTTCTTCTGCACCTTTAGGATCGCCGTGCTGACGGTCGGCCATAATTTGTTTTATCCCTTCGAGTTTAATTCCATCTCTAGGATGGAACGGCAGCGACATTCGTTCACCTCAGCACGTCGTCCTTTGAGAAAAAGTTAATTAACTCTTAATATCCGGGGTATTCGGCGCCGGAGGATTGACGTTTTGCACGCCAGGCTCCGGTCGCTCTTTCATGCTGTCTTTCAACGCGCGAAAGCCTTCGCCAATACCCTTACCCAATTCCGGCAACTTCTTAGGGCCAAAAATGATCAAGGCAATCAGGAAGATAACCAGCAAGTGCATGGGTTGAAACAGGCCTTCCATATGAGCCTCCAACGAACTGCGTTTCTTTAAGAGACGTTACTGAACCCACAGAGCTCCGTCAAATTTCAGCCTCAGTAATTTCAGGAATCAGCTTACGCTTGTACCTTTTCCCACTGCGCCCATTACCTCCGTTACCTAGCTCCAGAGTACCTGCAGACTCTATCTTCCTCATAGCGAATAAGTTCCGGAGCACACCAGCCGGGCTTTGGAGTTCCAGTGCGCAGCAGAATTATCGTTGTTCTTGGCCTGGTCTTTGCCGCAGCGCCTCTCGCTCTGGCGGACGGGGCAGCTCCAGTAAACTGCGCACACTTGCTGGGCTGGCTAGCCGGCGGCGCCTCCACTTATACATTGACGAAGGCAGTGAAGGACCGTGGGTCGGTTATTAGCATGACACCACGGCTGGAGTCAGACTTGAAGGCGGCTGGCGCCAGTCAAGAGCTGTTGTCTGTGTTGCGACACGCACAAGCTGGCTCCACTCACGACGCGTGCCCTGCATCTCTCATAGGAGCTGCGGCAGCTTCTCATCAGAAGCAGTTCGATGTAGCTGAAGCTTCTCTTGCCGGCGCGCTGGAAAGCGATCCGCACAATAGCGCTTTGCATTTTGCGCTGGGATATATCGCCCAGCAGCGTGGTCACTGGGACGAAGCCTTCGACGAATACAGCACCTCCAAGGAATCCGATCCTGAATTTTCCGAGGTGCACGATCGGCTGGCGTTAGTGTTCTACGAAGATGATGACGGTGATGACGCCATTGGTGAGGCCCGCACCGCGCTCAGCATGGATTTCGACGACCCCGAGGCCTATCGCATGCTGGCTCTCGGTCATTATTCCAATGAACAGTACGCCGCGGCCGCGAATGCCTTCAAAGAGGCGCTCTCCCGCGATCCGAAAAACGCAGACATTTATTACGAAATGGGATCGGTTGCACGCGACGGAGGATCGCTGGACGCGGCGATCAAACTCTATCGCGAGTCGCTGCAATTGAATCCAAATCTCTGGCAAGCGCACAGCAGTTTGGGAGCGCTGCTTGGGAAAGACAAGCACTTCGACGAAGGTATCGCCGAGCTCAATAAAGCGAAAGCGCTCGCGCCCTCTGAACCGTCAATCCGTGAAAACCTCGCCAGCATTTATTTCGCCAAGGGCGAGTACGACACCGCGATTGCCGAGTATCACGAACTTTTTCGCATGAATCCTTCATGGAAGCATGGGCACGAGTCGTTAGCCCGCGCCTACATGGCGAAGAATGAATACACGCCCGCGATTGCGGAGCTGAAATTAGCAGTCGAGCAAAATCCAAATAGCGGCCCCGAACATCGCGCGCTCGGTCAGTTGCTCTTGGCCGCCGATCATCAGGCGGAGGCCATTCGCGAGCTTCGCGCATCGGTTGAGCTCGAACCAGATTCTGCCGCCTCACATTATTTCCTGGGTACCGGGTTACTGGAAGTGAATCAGCTTCCCGCCGCGCTCACCGAATTCCGCGAGGCGGTCCGCCTGGAACCCTCGGCGGAGCACCACTACGCGCTAGCCGCGTGTCTTATGAATATGGGACAGGACCGGGAAGCGCTGGCTGAGATACAAACCGCCAGCCGCCTGGATCCCGCAAAGCAGCTTTATCATGCGCGTGAAGAAGAGCTCATGCGTCTGATGCGATCGGGAAATCCGCAGTAGCTTTTAAATTTCGCTCAAGCAGAACAGGGCCCTTTTATGAGCAGCTTGGATTCGGCAAAGGATTCGGGACGCGGGCAGGCAACGGCGGCAGCGCCGGCTCGACAACTTGATCAGTTCAAGACCGGCGGTTTCGGGCCCAAGCCAACCGGATATGGCTTGCCCTGCGCCAATTGCAAGACATATTTCGCAGCCGATCTTCCGGCATGTCCGGTGTGCAAAGGCAAGCAGCGCGTCTCTGCGACCGAGCCACTGACTGCGGTCACCCCCGCCGAACAATTGCCTGATCCTAAACAACTGGAAGAAGAGCGCGAGCGCTTTTTGCGCGACTTCAATTCCCAGGTCGTCGCCAATGCATTGCCTCCAGATTCGCCGACCCCGGCCATGCACTGCGACCGCCACGAGAAACACCCTAACTCGCCCGCTGCAGCCAGCATTTGCCAGAGCTGTTATGACGAACTTCAGGAGCGCGTCGATGTCCTCGAAGCCGCCATGCACATGGATATTCGCGAAGCGGCACAGATTGTCTATGACGCGGTCTGGGCCGACACCTCCGACCCCAGCAAAACTTATCAGAACGCCGCGCAGGCCCTGCTGATTGAACTGCGCCGCCGCTCGGCGATCACACAAGTGTTCGGCCAGTTGCAACCGCCGATTAATTAACGCTGATAGCCACGAATCATATCTGGAACTCGTGGATCAGCCAGAATTCTAGGACAGAGCGCGCGAAGCGCGGGGCATTTAAATAGCCCAGCACGTAAGTGCTGGGAAGTCTATCGACGAATTTCCGAGTCCCGAAGGGACGGCACCCATACTGTTAGCGTTTTGCGGGAAACATCTCGGTCCCCAAAACTCCTGAGCCTTCTTTGACAGTAACAAGCTGATTGCTCGCGATGTCCTTCACCGTATCCACCTGCCCGCTCGGCCAGCGCACCTCGATCACATCGACTTTCTGCGCTTTGCCGAGTCCGAAGTGAATTCGCAAATCGCTCTGCGAAAAATACCCTCCGCCGCTGCGGACTTCATCAATTTGACGGTGCGGCTTGCTCTCGCCAGGAAAAGTCGCGGTGCAACTCACACGCGCGCCTATGCCGCTACGGTTCGACTTCGTCCCAATCAGCTTCAATTTGATCCAATTGTTTCCGGAAGTCGAGTCGCAACGAAGCAGCTGCGGCAGGCCGTTGACTGTGTTCACCACAACGTCGATGTCGCCGTCGTTGTCGAAGTCGCCGAATGCGCATCCCCGCGCCGCAACCGCCGCGGTAATTCCCTGCCCCGCGAGTTCGGTGACCTCTTCGAAGCGGCCGTTTCTCAAATTTCGATAAAGCAATTTGTGCTGCGCGTATCCGGCTTCGGTTTTCAATTGCTCGACTTCGGGATACACATGGCCATTGCAAATCAAAATGTCGGCCCAGCCATCGTTGTCAAAGTCGAAAAACCCGCAGCCCCATCCTAAATATTGTGTGTGAGCGCCGAGTCCGGCAGCGAAAGTTGTGTCCTCGAAATTTCCAGCACCTACGTTGTGATAGAGCGATGGCGTATCGCCGGCGAAATTTGTTTTCACGATGTCGAGGTTGCCGTCCAGATCGTAGTCGGCGGCCGAAACTCCCATTCCCGCCTGCGGCTTGCCGTCTGGACTGAGCGCGCAACCCGCTTCGATTGCGATGTCTTCGAACTTGCCATCTTTTTTATTGTGATACAGCGCGCTCGGCGCTGAATCATTGGCCACGTAGATGTCCGGCCAGCCATCATTATCGAAATCACCAGTTAGAACGCCCAGACCATAGGTCCCGTTCGCACTCAATATCCCGCTTAATTCTGATACATCAGTGAAAGTGCCGTCGCCGTTGTTGCGGAACAGAATATTCTTGCCGCCCTTCAAACCCGGCGGTCCGCAAGCGACCATCACGCCCTTGTAGAGGCATGGCCCGGATTCCGGCACCGGGGCAGTCGCAAGATCCAGGTCAATGTAGTTGGCGACGAACAGATCCAGCTTGCCGTCGCGGTCGTAATCGACGAACGCGCAGCCGGTGTTCCAGCGCTTGCCGTTCCCGCCCACACCCGCCTTGTCGGTGACATCGGTGAACGTGCCGTCGCCATTATTGTGGTAGAGAACATTTTTGCCGAAGTAGCTGACGAATAAATCGTCGTGGCCATCGTTGTCGTAGTCGCCGATGCAAACCCCTTGTCCCCAGCCGTGATGGACGAGCCCGGCCTTTACCGTGACATCAGTAAAAGTTCCATCGCGATTATTTTTGAACAGATGCGAGGTCGGTTCTTCTCCGGATGGAAATCCCTCGAGTCGCCAACCATTCACCAGAAAAATGTCCAGCCAGCCGTCGTTGTCGTAGTCATAGAACGCAACGCCGCAGCCCGTCGTCTCGAGCAGATACTTGTTCTTGTGCTCACCGCCGTAGATGGTCTTGGCATTCAGCCCAGCTGCGCGGCCAACGTCGACAAACGTTGCTCCCAACGAATCATGGGCTTTGGAAGGAGTTTGCGCTTCGGCCCACAAATGCGGCACCGGTCCCGCCAGACCGAGAACGTCGCTTAAAGAGAGAACCAGCGCGGAGCGGCTTAAGGACTGAAGAAACGTCCGGCGTGAAGAAGACAAAAGAGAGATACCCTTCCCGGGTTTGGCGCTTGCTACAATCCGCCGCTACTTTTATAGTGAACGGCTTCCCGCTTTTGCAAGTTTGCGGCGCGGCTCAACTATGCATAGGCTTCGTATCCGTCGGCGCCGAAATATCGAATCGCTCTGTTTAATCCTATTCCTGGCTTGCTGCATTCCCTGTGGCGCGCAAAATCGCGATCTTGAACTATCCCGCACCGACCGCCCATGGGAATTTTTCTCTGCTACCGGGACCCGCGCCGGACTGTTCGGCAACGAAAGCGGCAATCTGGAAGCCTGGGTTTACCCGCTGAAGATTTTCCGTAACTTCCATCTGCACTTTTTGACCGAAGGCCGCAGCCTGCCTGCCGAGTCGCTTGTGCGTACAGTCAGGGTGCGGCCGGAGTCGAGCACCATCATCTACACCGGCGACACTTTTTCGGTGACGGAAACTTTGTTTGTACCGGTCCACGAATCGGGAGCGGTGATCAGCTTCGAAGTTGAGACCGCACATCCCCTGGAGATCGAAGCCGTGTTCCAGCGTGATTTTCAACTGGAGTGGCCGGCAGCGTTGGGTGGCACGTACATTACGTGGGATGAAAATCTCCGGGCATTCTACCTGGGCGAAGAGCAGAAAAAATATTCGGCGCTGGTGGGATCTCCAACTGCCGACTTGACCAGCCTGGAATATCAGACGAATTATTCGCAATCAGAAGAGAGCTCGATCCGCTTAGGAGTAACGACCAAGGGAAAAGAGACAAAAATCATCGCGATAGCCGCTTCAGTGAACGGTCGATCCGAAGCCGAGAACACATACAAGCATCTGCTGCGCGATCACGCAACGCTCGAAAAAGAGTCCGCGAAATACTACGCCGACTACCTCGCGCGAACCGTCAACGTTGAACTGCCTGACGCGCAACTGCAGCGGGCTTACGATTGGGCGCGGGTGAGCGTCATTCAGGGACTGGTGACGAATCCATATCTCGGCACCGGTTTGGTGGCAGGCTATCGCACCTCGGGAACCAGCCAGCGCCCCGGCTTCGCATGGTTTTTCGGCCGTGATTCTTTCTGGACGGCGCAGGCTCTGGACGCGGAAGGCGATTTCGCCACCACGCGAACTGCCTTAGAGTTCATTTCTAAATTTCAGCGCGCCGACGGGAAGATTCCGCACGAGGTTTCCCAGGGTGCAAATTTCGTAAACTGGTTCACCGATTACCCATATGCATACGCCTCTGCTGATGCAACGCCGCTCTACATCATCGCCGCCAACGATTACGTGGCCGAGAGTGGCGATGTGGCGTTCGTCCGCGAAAAATGGGACAGCTTGTGGAAAGCCTATCAATTCCTTCGATCAACTTACGACACGCAAGGCCTGCCGCAAAATTTCGGCTTCGGCCACGGCTGGGTCGAGGGCGGCCCGCTGCTTCCGGTAAAAACTGAGCTCTACCAAAGTGGCCTTGGCGCGCAGGCATTGTCGGCGCTTTCGAATCTTGCCCACCTTGTTGGCAAAGATGATGTGAGCAAGCAATTGGCGGATGATTTCGCACGCCACAGGGAGCTCGTCAACCAGACATTCTGGTCGCAGGAGTCCGGCACTTACGCCTTC
>Ga0157372_10008824_pt1 | contig 10708 bp, 5 predicted proteins | sample C55metaG_FD_115307 | JGI IMG/M metagenome (GOLD analysis project Ga0157372, IMG submission 115307) | Corn rhizosphere microbial communities from Kellogg Biological Station, Michigan, USA - C5-5 metaG | ecosystem: Host-associated > Plants > Roots > Rhizosphere > Soil | place: USA: Michigan...
TAACCACAGAACGGTTGACGCTGCCGTACGCCTCGGTAGTTGCCAGTCGGCCGATCTCTGAGAGCCCACGAGCGTCCGCGCGGAGTAACACTAGACCGCTGAACGCGCCTCGCCCTCGGTAATCACCTTGCAAGTTGGTCGGAGCAATGATCAGATCGCGCGGCTGCCAGTACAAGAACGCCTTTGGGTCGAACTCGGCTGCCGCGGTGCCGCCACCGTAGGTCTGTGTGTCGATGCGACGCGGTGACGCGGGGTCGCTGATGTCGAACAAGGAGAACTGCACGCCGATTTGGGCGCGACGTGTCGGTGTCGGTGGGTTGCTTGAGTCCAGCCCGCTTTGTCCGACGCCCAGTAGCAGGTTCTTCCCGATCGGGTGCAGGTAGCCCGAGTAGCCCGGAATCTTCAATTCACCAACGACCTTCAGCGCCGCAGGATTGCGAAGATCAAGAACGTACAGCGGATCGGTCTGGCGGAACGTCACGATGTAGCCGCGGTCCTCGATGAAGCGCACTGCTCGGATCGATTCGTTGTCCTGCTGGCCGAGCCCACCGACCTGCCCCAGTTGCCGAAGCGCGCCGCCCTGTTCCTGCAGAGTCGTCACCACACCCTCGGTTACCTGCCGAGCGTTGACCCAACCACGGCGTTCGGAAACCGTGCTCGCGACTCGCAACACGCCGTCGTACTCCGACATCGCATATTGATTCAGCAAGGTTCCCGGCACCACACCTGATCCTTCGTAAGTCGTTGCACCCGACGACGCGGTAAGGAACTTGTGCAGGCTCGTCGTCGCGGCTGAACCGTCACGGCTCCACTCCGTAGTCGAGACGTAGGTCGACTTGTCAGTCGCGTATATCTGCTGTCCGCCGGCAATCACACCCACGCTCTTGCGGGACTGCAAATCCGAGCCGATATCGAACGATGACACCGCAACGGTGTCCAGCCCGGAGAACTTCTCGGGATGAGCCAGATTCGCGCAGTCAACCAGACGTCCCTTGCTGACGTCGGCACCCACGCCATCGCGCAGCGTGTACGCCGGAATCCAGTCATCGACAGTCGTCTTCGCGACCGCGGCTCGTAGCTCGTCTTTCGATTTCTGCGAGATATTGCCATCCGGCTCATAAACCGGCGACGGAGCATCGACATCGGGCGCCGAAACCGTCACCACGCGCACCTGCGTCCCCACAAGTCGTGCGTCCAGTACATCGCCGTCGATCGTCAAGGTTGCAATCCGTTGGGGATCGCCGAGGTCGGAGATGTCATACATCGTCAGGACCGCCTGCTGACCTGCCCAGCGCGATCCAGGCGCAAAGCCTTGATCCCCTTGGCCGCTAAAGACGAGCAGCCGGTCGCCGGCGAGAAATACATTGCGAACCATCGTGTCCGGCAAAGTCTTGCGGAGAGTCATCTTGCCGCCGTCGAGCCCGACCAGGTGAACCCGGGCTTGCGCTACCGCGACAATCCGTTTTCCATCCGTCTTGACGATGTCCGGTTCATCAACTCCGGCCTCTTGCACGTTCGTGCTCGAGTGAGCCTGGGGCGTACCGGCCGATTTCTCCGCGCTGCCCGAGGAGTCAGCCGCGCGGCCAGCGTTAGGTACCGTACGCTCGGTCGCCGATCCGCCGGCGTCGGTTCTGCTCGGCACCGCGCCACCACCCACGCGTTGGATCAGATACTCAGGCGCCTGATCCTTGAAGTACGCCAGAACGCTGTCGCATGTGTCGAAGGGCTGCAACGCCCCTGCCATCGCGTACGCCGCACCTTCCGCACTTGAGGTTCCTCCGTCCCCGCCTCCACGAGGTAACGCGATCGCGACGCCAGCGATGAGGACTGCCGCCGCCGCAACCGCGCTCGGAATGGCCACTCGGCTGGGCGATCGTTGGGCCCGACGGATGCCCTTCTCCGCGTCGGACGTGTGCTCATTTATCTGTCGTCGAACGGCGTCGGCCGCCTTCCGGGCTCGCGATTCGAAGTCGCTCATTCTGCGTCCTCTAGCTGCAATTGACGAGCGACGGCTTTGCGCGCCCGGCTCAAGTGGGTTTTGACAGTGCCTTCGCTGCAGTCGAGAACCTCGGCGATCTCCCGCACGCTGTAGTCCTCGAGGTAATAGAGGGCGACCACTTGTGCTTGCCGGGGTGGCAGACCACGGACGGCTTGCCAAAATGCTTCATCGCCTTCGTCCAGTTCGATGTAGGCCTGGGTACGCCCGGCAAGACGCATCACCGCCTTCGCCTCGCGTACCCGACGCCGCAACACCGACGCTGCTCGATGACAGGTGACTCGCCGCACCCAGGCGCCCGGCGAGTCGTAGGCAACGATGGAGGACCAACGCCGAAAGGCAGCCGTGAACGCATCCTGCGCGGTGTCCTCGGCCACCGATTGGTTGCCGGTCAGGACAAATGCCAGGCCGAGCACATGTCGGTGCTCCCGCCGGTAGAAGTCAGCGAACGACAACGACTCGCTACCCACATCGACCGTGGGTTCGACGGCGGCTGCCGCTGCGGCTTGGCTTTCCATCAATGAGTCACTCGCCACAGCGGCCTCTTCGGTTGACATGACTTAGTGATTTTCTCCAGAAATTTCCTGCGGCGCGTGCCCAATCGGACAACGATCATCTCCGCGGTGCCGCACCGCCCTAGCGAAGTCGCCGCTGGCTGTGGAAACTGTCATCAACAGCAGCGCGACTGGGAGCAATATGGCGGCGACCACACGCACCAAAGAATCCGAGCAGATCGAACCACCCGGCACGCTCAATGAGCACTTCGGAGCGTCGTGGCGACGGGCACGTCTGACGGCAGAACAGCGCATCGCCCGGGGCCGAGATGCTCGCACCAAGGCCCCGAGGTCAGCCCATGCCCATTGGGAGCCGGCCGTTAGCCGGCCGGATCCGGTCACGCTTCTCGAGGAGCAGTCGAAGGACCGAGTCGCAGAGCTGATTCCGATTCGCTATGGGCGAATGCTCCTCTCCCCATTCACCTTCTTTCGCGGAGCCGCCACGATCATGGCCGCGGATCTGGCGCCAACACCGGTGTCGGGAGTCACCGTGCAGCTGTGCGGCGATGCGCACCTGTCGAACTTCGGACTCTTCGGTACCCCCGAGCGCCGCATGCTCTTCGACATCAATGACTTCGACGAGACCCTGCCGGGCCCATGGGAGTGGGACATCAAGCGGCTCGCGGCCAGCCTCGAGATCCTGGGGCGTGACCGGGACTTCTCCCCTGCCGACCGGCGTGCGGTCGTGATGGCTGGAGTGCGCGAGTATCGGGACCGGATGAGCCACGCCGCCGCGTTGGGAACCCTCGGTGCCTGGTATGACCAGCTCGATGCGGGCATGGTGCTGACCCTGGCCCAACAGGAGGCGCAGCAGAAAAGCCTGACCAAGCAGGAGCTGAAGACCGCAAAGCGACGGGTGGCGCAAGCGCAGACACGTGACAGCATCCGGGTGTTCGCCAAGCGGGCGCATGAGGTCGATGGCGAGCTTCGGATCGTGGCCGATCCACCGCTGGTGGTACCTATCGAGGATCTCGTGGTGCCGGGAACGGAGTGGGAAGATCCGACCCCGTTGATCAAGAAACTGCTCAGCTCCTACCGGCGCACCATTGGTCGGCAGGGACACCCGCTGGAGGAGTTTCGCTATGTCCATGCCGCCCGCAAAGTCGTGGGAGTGGGCAGCGTCGGTACCCGGTGTTATCTGCTGCTCCTGATGGGGCGCGACGCCAAAGACCCGCTGTTTCTGCAAGTCAAAGAAGCGAACGCCTCAGTGCTGGAACGGTTCCTCGGCAGCAGCAGCTACCAGCACCACGGCGAACGCGTCGTGGTTGGGCAGCGCCTGATGCAAGGCGCGACCGACATCTTCCTAGGCTGGCAACGCATCAGGGGACTCGATGGAGCCACGCGCGACTACTACGTGCGGCAGTTTCATGACTGGAAGGGCGGGGTGAATGTCGAGAACCTCGAGGTGCACGGCGCCACCTTCTACGCTCGCCTCTGCGCAGCCGCCCTCGCCCGAGCCCATGCCCGATGGGGCGACCGGATCGCCATCTCCTCCTACCTCGGCAAGGGCGACGTATTCGACAAAGCGCTCGCGGATTTCTCGGCCCGCTATGCCGACCAGAACGAGCGCGACTATGAGACCTTCTCTGCCGCGGCCAATTCCGGGCGACTGAGTGTCCAAACCGGCGTGTAGTCGACCACGCCATGCTGATCTGAGGAGAGACTGCATCTCATGGCTGACTCAAGCAGTCCCAGAAGTGGCGCAGTCCCTGAGCCTAGCCAGCATCGCTTAGGCGCGTCCGCAGGAAGACCACCAACGATCGACCCGGTCGCAGTGCTCCGTTCGAGGGCCTACATCTCAGCGCTTGTGTTCGCAGCGATCCTAGGTATTCCCATCTCAGCCGTCGCCTATGGCTTCCTCGCATTGGTCGCAGCGATACAGCATTTCCTGTTCACCAGTCTGCCGAACCAGATCCTTGGAAGCCCCGCACCCGCGTGGTGGCCGGTGCCCTGCCTGCTGCTGTGCGGATTGTTGACAGCGTGGACCATCAGGTACCTGCCGGGCAACGCAGGACACTCTCCCTCATTTGGCGTCAAGACCGGCGGTGGTCCGCCAACCGGGCGCGAACTCCCTGGCGTCGTACTCGCCGCGCTGACCACACTCAGCCTCGGCGCGGTGCTCGGACCCGAAGCACCTCTCATCGCGATCGGTGGCGGGCTTGCGGCGCTGACCGTCCGCCTTGCGAAGAAGGACGCGCCACCGATGGCTGTGACGATCATGGCGTCGGCCGGCAGTTTCGCCGCGATCAGCACACTGCTCGGCTCCCCCATCCTCGGCGCATTCCTGATCATGGAGGCCGCGGGGGTCGGCGGTCTGACGCTGAGCCTGGTGGCACTGCCGGGGCTGCTCGCCTCAGGCATCGGTGCCCTGGTCTTTGTTGGTCTGGACAACTGGACCGGCCTCGGCACGTTCTCCCTTGCTATCCCGACGGTACCGCCCGCAGTGCCGCCGACAGTGGCATCCCTGGCCTGGGCGATCGTCATGGGGGTGGTGGGCGCGCTCCTCGGCTGGTTGATCCGAGCTCTCGCACTGCGGCTACGCCCGATCGTGCACCTCAATCGGGTGCTGGTGACCGCGCTCCTCGGCCTGCTGATCGGCCTCACCGCAATGGTGTACCAGCTCATCTCGGGACGCAGCTTCACCCAGGTGCTGTTCTCCGGACAGGACGCGCTACCCGACCTGGTCGAACACGCGACCGACTATTCGCTCGGCGTGCTGGTCCTGCTCGTACTCTGCAAGGCGTTGGCTTACGGGCTCTCGCTGAGCGCCTTTCGCGGCGGCCCGGTCTTCCCATCCATGTTCATCGGCGCAGCGATCGGCATAGCCGCGAGCGCTCTGCCCGGCATGAACCTGGCGGCCGGAATCGCCATGGGCATCGGAGCCATGTGCGCAGCCATGCTCCGGTTGCCATTGACCTCAACGCTGCTCGCTGTGCTGCTGCTGGGCGCCGACGGCGTGGTGGTGACACCACAGGTCGTCGTCGCCGTCGCCGTCGCCTTTGTCATCATCAATGTGCTACCGGATCCAAGTACGCAGATCGCAGAGCAACCAGCTACGGGCCGAGACCAGGCACCCGGCGCCGAAGAACCGGGTTCCAGCTCGTCGACTACTGCGTAGCCGCCCTCGAGACTCAGGACCCGACAACAGATCTCGGCCCCTCTTGGTCACGAGCGGCTGACCGGCGATATTGGCCGCGATGAGCTCTGCCGAACGGCTTGGCCAGCGAGAGCTAGATAATTTGTTCGAACCTTTACTACGGTGGCCGGGTGGACATGTGCCCAGACCCGCTCGATGCCCACGCGGTGGCCTGATGCGCCCTGAGTCAGTTCAGCGTGATGAACTACACGGGGCACAGGTGACACCGGATCCGAGACTCGACTGGGAGGTCTTGTGAGTTCGCCAGATACCTGCACATGTGATCATCTATGTCCAGGCGAATCCTGCGCGTGAGGCGGTCCGCTTGGTGGACGACCCAACTGCCTCACTGAGCGCATCCCCGTGGGGCTGCTCGGGTTCGTGTGGGCAAGCTCAGATTCGCCCATCCGGGTGGGCGCTAACCGCCCAGGCCAACCCGCCTTCCCGAAGCGAGCCGGGGTAGGGAGTCCGGTGAACAGTAGAAATCTGCAGCCACGGTTGCGGTCCCTGCCGGCGGCGGCCGCAGGCAGGCTCACTCACGGTCCCTTCAGCGCAGTTGACGGGGCAGCCGAGCCGCCCCGTCGGCGTCCGTATACGGGTCGGCTTATGACACGGTTGGAAGGGGTCGGCGCCCAGACGGTCTGCGGAGACCTCCCCTATTTCCGCATTCTTTGAAACAACCGCATATACGAGCGATCCGCATAGAGTCCTGGTTCTTGTTGATTTACGGTGATTCCACTTCCCTGAGCCACGATGCTAGGACGCTGAGCTGGGCGCTGCAGCGGCCTTTCCTCGGTGTGCACAACTCAGGCTGGGCTGAGCAGTGCTACGGTCTGGTGAACCGACCAGATGGCGGTCTGATGAGCGATGTCGTTGGCCCGGACGGGGTAACCGCCGAATGGCTCACGAAAGTCTTCGCCGCCGAGGGCGTCCTGCGGAGCGGCTCGGTGGTCAGCTGTGCTGTTGAGCCGTTGGCGGCGATGAGCTTCACCGGGGTGTTCCGACGGCTGGAGCTCGGCTATGACGTCGACGTGGTCGGCCTTCCTCGGACCCTGATCGCTAAATTTTCGACACCCGATCCCGACGTGCGGGCCGCCATCCATTCGATGGGCTTTTACGGGCGCGAAGCCGCGTTTTATCGCTAGCTTGCTGCCACCACGCCGGTGCCTGTGCCTGTCTGCTACTACGCTGCGGTCGACGAGAACGACGGTCGATGCGTGATCTTGCTCCAGGACCTCACTGCGGCCCGCCGGGGACGGTCCACCGACGCCTGCTCGCCGGCGGAGGTTGAGCGTGCCATCGAGGCGATCGTCCCGTTGCATACACGCTGGTGGCAAAACCCCGACGTGGAGTCCCGGCCGTGGCTGGATCCCGAGGGGATCATGCCGCTGGAGGCCACCCCACCTGACTTTGAGGCCCAATGGCCGGTGTTCTTGGAGAAGCTGAGCATTCCGATCACCGATCAGGTGCGACAGTTCGGTGAATGGGCGGCCGCCGAGCTGCGAAACGTCATGCAGCGGTTGTTCTACGAGCCACCTCTGACCGTGATCCACCACGACTTCCAAGCCGACAACCTGCTGTTCGGAGGAGCCTCGGACTCGGTGTCGCTCGTCGTGATCGACTGGCAGATGCTGGTGCGAGGCCGCGGTCCAGTTGATCTTGCCTATCTGCTCAGCGGCAGCATGGATCCCGAAGATCGCAGACGACACGAGCTCGATCTCGTCACCCGGTACGCGGCGCAACTAGAGGCAGCAGGGGTTCGGGATTACGACGCTGACCAATGCCTAGCGGACTACCGCGCCGCGTTGCTGCTGCCGCCGGTCCGACTTGCCCTCGCGGTCTCCTACATTCCCCACATGACAGCCCACCGGGGGGCGTTCTGGGACCTGCTATTCCAACGACAGATTCGCGCCCTGATCGACAACGGTGCGTTCGGCTCATGATCCGGAACAGATCGGGAGCGGTTGTCCTATTGAGGCGCGCCGGTCCGCCGGTGGACGTGTTCGAGTCACCGCTGTCCACTGAGCGGCTTGCTAGCAGGTTCCACCCTTCGACGCCCTTAGCCGGTCGGCAAACGAGCTGCCCGGCCGGCGAAAACCATCAACGATCCGGCCGATCACAGCCTGAGTAGCTTCTTCTCGCGGCAACTCTGCTGATCTTGGTGCTGTTGCTAGCACGGTCCGCCGTCCGCCGACTCCTTAGACCGCCCGTCCTGGGTTGCCAGTTCGGTCGTCATTGTGCGTTTCATGATCATTACCTCCGGCTTGTTTCATAGCCCGAGACGTGTGCGGGGGTAGATCGCGGTGCCACCACCACACTCGACACGCCGGGGCTGTGGTGACCTTGCGGTCGCGGGACCGCGTCCTTATGATCGTCGCCGGCACGCTGACGCGGCCTTGCGCCCTGGAAGACCGGGGGGTACTCGTCAGGAGACTGGTCGTGCCGGACATTCGGGGGCCTGATGATCGTTCGTCGTACGACTGCATTGTCGGTACTGATGGTGGCGGCCCTGGCCGGCACCCTGCTGAACGGTTTGCCGGCGCAGGCGACGCCATCCATGACAAAGGTCCCGGTGGCCGCCGGTCGTGGCGGAGCGGCGTCAACAGTGGACATCGACGCCACCCGCGTCGCCATCGGTGTGTTACGGCATGGTGGCAACGCCGTCGACGCCGCGGTTGCGGCGGCGGCCACGCTCGGGGTGACCGAGCCGTTCTCCTCCGGTATTGGCGGTGGCGGCTTCTTCGTGTTCTACGACGCCCGTACCAAGACGGTGCACACCATCGACGGCCGCGAAACCGCGCCAGCGAGCATGCGGGAGAACGCATTCATCGACCCCGCCACCGGGCTGCCGTTGCAGTTCCAGGAGGCGCGCGTCAGCGGCATCTCGGTGGGCGTACCGGGGACTCCGCAGACCTGGCAGACCGCGCTGCGGAAGTGGGGCACGATCTCCCTGCGCGACGCGCTGCGCCCCGCGATCAAGGTCGCGGACCGGGGCTTCGTGGTCGACCAGACGTTCCAGCAACAGATCAACGAGAACCTCGCAGCGTTCTCGCAGTTCAGCTCCTCCAGCGCGCTGTACCTGCCGGACGGGGCGCCGCCCGCGGTCGGCTCGACCTTCCGCAACCCCGATCTCGCCCGGACCTACCGGCTGCTCAGTCGGCGGGGCGTAGGCGCGTTCTACCGGGGCGAGCTTGCCGCCGACATCGTACGTACGGTGCAGCACCCGCCGGTCGTCGCGGCACCGCCGGTATCTTGGCCGTTCGCGATTCGTCCCGGCAAGCTGGAAGCCTCCGACATGGCCAGCTACGACGTCCGTACGCCCCGGCCGACCCACATGCGCTACCGCGGCTTCGACGTGTACGGGATGCCAACCCCCTCCAGCGGCGGATCGACAGTTGGCGAAGGGCTCAACATCGTCGAGAACTGGGATCTCGACGAGCTGTCGCAGACCCAGGCGCTGCACCGGTACCTCGAAGCGAGCGCGCTCGCTTTCGCCGACCGCAACCGCTACGTCGGCGACAACACTCCGCGCGCGCTACTCGACGAACTGCTCAGCCAGAGATTCGCCCGCGAGCGGGCCTGCAAGATCGACCCCGCCCACGCGCTGGCCAAGCCGGTCGCCCCGGGCGAGCCCGACGGCATGTACGGCGCCCAGTGCCCCGACGCGGCGCCTGCGTCGGTGCGAACCAATGAGCGGGGGACCACCAACCTCACGGTCGCGGACCGGTGGGGCAATGTCGTGGAGTACACGCTGACGATCGAGCAGATCGGTGGCAACGCCATGGTCGTACCGGGGCGTGGGTTCCTGCTCAACAACGAGATGACCGACTTCAATTTCACGCCGACGCAGGGCAGCGCGCACGATCCGAACCTGCCGGCGCCTGGCAAGCGGCCGCGTAGCTCGATGGCACCGACGATCCTGCTCAGCCATGGCAAGCCGTTCCTGGCGACCGGGTCGCCGGGCGGCTCGATGATCATCACGACCGTGTTCCAGATCCTGCTCAACCGGGTCGATCTCGGCATGACGCTGGCCGAGGCTATCGCGGCTCCTAGGGCCAGCCAGCGCAACACGACGACAGTGCAGGCCGAGCCGACGTTCCTGGAGTCGCCGGAGGCTAAAGAGTTGATGGCGCTTGGCCATACGTTCACGACCACCCCGGAGATCGGGGCGGCGACCGGCGTGGAATTCCTGCCCGATGGACGAGTGCTCGCGGCGGCGGAACCGGTCCGCCGGGGCGGCGGTTCAGCGGCGGTCGTCAAGCCGTCGCAATAGGCGGCGGAATAGGTTCGGCCAACTTAGCCTCTGTCGGTGTTCGCGAGGTAGGCGGCCAGGTGGGTGGTCCGCCAGGCCAGGAGCCGACGCGCGACCCAGAGACCGATGGCGGCAGCGACGACGGCTGTTGCGCACACGACAGCGGCTGAAATACCGAACTGGGCGGGCGTGAGCCGCTGGCCAGGCAACTTGATGGACCGAGCGAGCTGCACACCTGGGCTCAGGATGGCGATGCCGATCAGCGGCACGTAGAAGAAGGGCGCGAAGGCAAGCGCTACCCACCGCAGGTGGCTACGCCAGGCTCGGCGGTGCTGCCAGCGCCAACGCAGGGAGCGCGGGTGGAAGGGGAACACAATGCCGAGCCATGCGGCCACCGGGAGAACTCCGACCGGCAGAAGGGCGACGAGCGCGCAGGCCCACAAGATCTCGCTCCAGGGATAGTGGCCCACGCCGACATACATGACCCCGGCGGCGCAGGCGACCCCGATCAGGGAGCCGATCACGATGCACCGAGCGGCCAGCCATCGCCAATACGCAGCTTGGTCTCTCAGAACTGACAGCGCCAAAGCTGGGCTCGAGCCCATGACGTTGGTCGCCGGGGTATCGGCCAGCATCCACGAGGCCAAGATCACCGGGAACGCGAGCGGTCCATTCAGGCTGAACAAGAACGCATGCGCACGCGGCGGCAGCAGGAACCACGCCGCAACCATCAGCGCACCATTCGTCACGAGCGCTGTCGGTATTTCCCA
>Ga0157372_10008826_pt1 | contig 10707 bp, 9 predicted proteins | sample C55metaG_FD_115307 | JGI IMG/M metagenome (GOLD analysis project Ga0157372, IMG submission 115307) | Corn rhizosphere microbial communities from Kellogg Biological Station, Michigan, USA - C5-5 metaG | ecosystem: Host-associated > Plants > Roots > Rhizosphere > Soil | place: USA: Michigan...
ACCCCGGGTGACGGATGATTTCGTTAAGTCGAATGTTCCCTGCCCCGGGCATATCGCTATCGAATCGGGCAAATTAAAATCAAACTCTGCATTAATGGCGTTAACGGTAGTATGCAACGTATCGCGGCAGCCCAAACCCGCAAATGGCACAATAATCAGGTTGTATTTGGTTTGATTGACTGGCGGCGGCGCTATGGTTAAACTGTACTCGGTACCCAATAACTTCGAGTAATCTTCGTTATACCAGTAATATTGATTGAAACCAGCCGGCGAATACAGTTTCATCGATTTTTCGTTGGTACAAACTGCGTTGCCGGTAATGGCCGAGCTGCAGCCCTCGTTAACATCCAGGTAGGCATAACCAAAGTGGCCACCGGGGGTACAGCATCGCGCGGTAAACTCGAGCCGCATGGTACGGCCGCCGTAACCGCGCAGGTTTATACTGGCTGGGGTCCAATCCTTATAATAAACTATGCCTTTTGAGTTACTAAAGATAGATTGCTTAAAACCTGGCAAGCTCGAGCCCGCGTTATACGAAAAGGACGCGCAGGGAATATACTGACCGGTAGCTACGTCATATATCTGCGCCGAAAACAGGGGCTTTTGCTCGGTGGTATGCACCGTACCTCCCGGAGCGGGATCCTGCAATACGCACGCATAGTTATAAAAAATGGTATAGTCGGACGCGTTTGCCGGCACCACAAAGGTGTATGAAATACGTTCGGCTATAGACGGCACATCCGAGTTGCCTAACTGAATTGAATAGTTACTGCCGTTAGGGCATATACGCGAAAACCCACCATATTGATCTACTCCCGGATTACCATTTTTGTAGTACATGGTGTGCCTGCCCGGCACGGGCCCTGTGTTATTGAGGTGTAAAACGCCGTTCTGATCCACAGTACCGGCGGTGCAGTCCCAATTGGTAAAGTTGCCATCTTCAAACCCAATATTGGGCGGGCAGTTTTGTGCAGCGGCCCTGAGGGTAAAAAAGGCAATGAATAAGAGTAGATATTTATTCATTCAGCAAAAAATTTAAACCGACATCCTGATGGGCTCAACAGCAGTGTACGTATAACGTATAATATTACGCAAATTGTATCACAATAACGAAATAAAAAAAGCCCCGGTATTAAAATACCAGGGCTTTCAGTTATCAGTGAGTTTAAGCTTTTTACTGCTGATCGATAATCGTTCTGATCACGCGTCCTTCCGGTGTTAAAACTACTTTTTCGGTAGCGTTGTCGGCATCGGTTAGGCTAACCTTGTACGATACTTTACCTTTTTCTTCCAACTGGCTCGCATCGGCAATCCTCAGTTCAGGAAAGTTCTTTTTCAAGCCGTCGAATACATCAGCAGGTAGGCCCGATACCGGCATGCCGGTTTGCTGCGATATCATTTTACCGTTTTGATCGTAAACCAATTGATGGGCAAACTGATCAACATTAAAAGAAGCTTTGTAATGTTTTCCGTCTTTCTCCCAATCAACCTTGGTCATGTTCGGATATTTAGCCGAAAAATCCTGAGTAATGTCGGCAGGCAAGTCGCCGGTGCCTATATATTGCGCTTTAGCGTAAAATCCAAAACTTAAAGTAAAAACGGAAATTAGAATTAATACCTTTTTCATAGTGACAATGATTTAATTGTTTTATTAAATTAATTTCAATAGCAAAGATAGTACATTATATAATTTTCAACAAATTAATTTTATTTTTGAAAATATGTTAATTATTGATTGATATTTTTACAATCATTCAATTAACGCCGCCTATGCCAGTATTTTTTTAATGATCTTTCAATACTTAAGCAATCAATTTTATCAATAGTTTAATAAAACATGATAATATTTGCGAATAACACTGTATTATTTGAGTTACATTAACAAAGTTTTATCAAACAAATACTTCCTGAAACAAAAAAAAGCCCTCCCGAAATATCGGGAAGGCTTCACTAATCTTTTCTGGCACTGATTATAGGTACGATTGCAATAAGTTGCTACGCGATGTGTGGCGCAGGCGTTGCAGGGCTTTGTCTTTGATCTGGCGAACACGTTCGCGGGTAAGGTTATATTTCTCGCCTATCTCTTCTAACGATAGCGGATAGTTATTGCCTAAACCGAAGAACAGCACGATAACTTCGCGTTCGCGTTCGGCCAAAGTAACCAGCGAGCGCATGATCTCTTGCGAAAGCGATTCCTCCATCAGCATATCGTCGGTGGTAGGCTCGTCGTTTTGCAAAACATCAAGCAAGGTATTCTCTTCGCCTTGTACAAACGGGGCATCCATTGATACGTGCCGGCCTGAATTGCTTAGCGAATCAGATATCTTTTCTTCGGTGGTTTCCAGTATCTCGGCCAATTCGGCTTGCGAAGGCTCACGCTCGTACTCCTGTTCCAATTTTGAGTAAGCCTGGCGTATTTTGTTTAACGAACCGATCTGGTTCAACGGTAAACGTACAATACGCGATTGCTCGGCAACGGCCGACAGGATCGATTGACGGATCCACCATACGGCGTATGATATAAATTTAAAGCCCTTGGTTTCATCAAAACGTTTAGCCGCTTTGATCAGGCCCAGATTACCTTCGTTAATTAAATCGCCCAGGGTTAGGCCCTGGTTTTGGTACTGTTTGGCTACCGAAACAACAAAACGCAAATTGGTTTTGGTTAAGCGTTCTAATGCAGCCTGGTCCCCCTCCCGTATTTTCTGTGCCAGTATAACCTCTTCATCAGCGGTTATCAGATCTACTTTGCCAATCTCGGTCAGGTATTTGTCTAACGACTGAGATTCGCGGTTAGTAATGGATTGGGAAATTTTGAGTTGTCTCATTTTTTAAATCTCGTAAATAATGATACTCCACTAAGGGGAGTGTGGTAATTTGTAGTCATCACTTTCGTGACGGTATAGTATCTGTTAACGAAATTAACTATTTGCAAATTGTTATCTGACTATCCCTTCATCTTTATTATGACACAATACTGATAAGTAATTTGTCGCAAACTGATAGGCACAACCCCTGGCAAATTATTGATTCTGGAGCTATAACGCATTTTGAACCAACATTGTTTCGAGGTGCAAAGGTAAGGTTAATAAATTATTTTTACAATACTCATTATAAGTTGTTTGCAGGCAATGCTTAAATGTTAATATCAGGTTACACTCTATTGGTTCATTATCACAGTTCCCCATGTACGATCATTTGTTTGGAGAAATAGCAGATAATCAAAATATTCACATATTGTTTTCACACACCAATGTTTGTACTTTTAGCAGTTAACCCGATCTCAAAATTTAATTCTGAAAAACAAATAAACCGATAAATGAAAACAGCACACTTTTTACCTTTAATAGCAATGGCAACAGTTTTGGCTTCGTGCGGTGGCCACACAGGTGGCAGCACCGATAGCACATCGACCGATAACCCATTACTTACCGCCAGCACCTTGCCTTTGCAGGCGCCGCCTTTTGATAAAATTAAAGACGCGCATTTTAAACCCGCTATGGAAGAAGGCATGAAACAGCGCCTGACCGAAGTACAAAAAATTGCCGATAACCCTGAAGCGCCAACTTTCGAGAATACTTTGGTAGCGCTTGAAAAAAGCGGGCAATTGCTAACCCGCGTTAACTACGTATTCAACGTGCTGGCCGGCGCCAATACTAACCCAACCTTGCAAAAAGTGCAGGAGGAAGAAGCGCCAAAGCTTTCGGCTAACCAGGATGCGATATTTTTAAACAGCAAACTATTTAAACGTGTTGAAGCAATATACAAACAGCGCGAAACCCTGAAATTGGATGCCGAATCAAAACGCCTTGTGGAGTTTTACTACCAGAAATTTGTATTGGCAGGGGCTAATTTAAATGATGCAGATAAAGATGCCCTGAAAAAGCTGAACGCAGAAGATGCTACGCTCGAAGCTAAATTCACCAATAAACTATTGGCCGCAGCTAAAGCCGGGGCATTGATAGTAAGCGATAAGGCCGAGTTGGCAGGCCTTACACCAGGCTCATTGGATGCCGCCGCGCAGGCCGCCAAAACCGCTAAAATGGATGGTAAATGGCTCATCCCGCTGCAAAACACTACGCAACAGCCAAGCCTGCAATCGTTAACCAACCGGGCAACCCGTCAAAAATTGTTTGAGGCATCGTACACCCGCGCCGAAAAGAACGATACCAACGATACCCGTGCTACCATTGCCCGCTTAGCCCAGATTCGTGCACAGCAAGCCAAATTACTAGGTTTTGCTAATTATGCCGACTGGAAACTGCAGGATCAGATGGCTAAGACGCCAGAAGCTGTTGAGAAGTTTGTGAGCCAGTTAGTTGGCCCGGCAACTGCTAAAGCCAGCCGTGAAGCTGCCGATATTCAGGCCTTGATCGATCAGCAAAAGGGCGGCTTTAAACTGGCACCATGGGATTGGAACTTTTACGCGGAACAGGTTCGCAAAGCCAGGTACGACCTGGATGAAAACCAGATCAAACCTTACTTCGAGCTAAACAAAGTATTGCAGGATGGCGTGTTTTATGCAGCTAACCAACTTTATGGCCTAACATTTAAAGAACGCAAAGACCTACCCGTTTACCAGGAAGATGTACGTGTGTTTGATGTAATAGATCAGGACGGCAGCCAGTTGGGTTTGTTTTATTGCGATTACTTTAAACGGGATAACAAATCGGGCGGCGCATGGATGAGCAACATGGTTGATCAGTCTAAACTGCTTGGCCAAAAACCGGTAATTTACAACGTTTGCAATTTTACCAAACCAGCCAAAGGCCAGCCTGCATTGATCAGCTTTGAGGATGTAACCACCATGTTCCACGAGTTTGGGCACGCGCTGCACGGTTTATTTGCCAATCAGCAATACGCCAGTATTTCGGGCAGTAATACCGCGCGCGATTTTGTGGAGTTTCCATCGCAGTTTAACGAGCATTGGGCCAGCGACCCTAAAGTATTTGCGCACTATGCCCTGCATTACCAAACCGGCGCCGCCATGCCACAGGCTTTGGTTGATAAAATTAAAAAAGCCGGTACCTTTAACCAGGGCTATAAGTTAACCGAAGCCATTGCCGCTGCACAGTTAGATATGCAATGGCATACGCTGCCTGCCAGTACACCGTTGCAGGATGTAGATAAATTTGAGGCACAATCGCTTAAAGCAACCCATTTTAATGCCGACCAGGTGCCACCTCGTTATCGCTCCAGCTACTTTTTGCATATATGGAGCAATGGATACGCTGCAGGTTATTATGCCTACGCCTGGACCGAGATGCTGGATGATGACGCTTTTGCCTGGTTTACCGAGAACGGTGGCCTGAGCCGCAAAAACGGCCAGCGTTTCCGCGATATGGTATTATCGCGCGGCAATACCGAAGACTACAATAAAATGTTTGCCGATTTCCGCGGCCACGCGCCTTTTATCCACCCTATGCTGGTTAACCGTGGGTTGGTTGAGAAGTAGATCAGGGCATTTTACAAATAGCCATTCCGGTTGGAGTGGCTATTTGTTTTAGATTAAACGTTGCTTGCTTTAACCGAGTATACTTTTATATTGTATCATAACACTATCTGCGCTTTGCAACATATGCATCTTGTCTCCTGAGCAACGTATGCCCTACACCTGTAGCCATAAAAACATGCATCAAACCTTATTAAATTTAAGAATGTACGTAAGCAAACAGACCAGATGTGAAGTATCCCCCTGTCCCGTTTTTCGACCTTAATAATCCACCCGGAGCAGGTACAAGTGTAGCTTCATGTAAGGTATTATGTGTTCCGCTTTGAATTACTTTTGATATCACAATAATTGCTGGGGGTGTCCATGCTTTGCGGACTTTATTTCGCCTGGTGTTCATAATAAAAGTTTAATTCAAACTCAAATGTTATTAAAACTAGTTTTCGCCTGTTTATTCGGTATATATCTAATATTTAATTCGTAGAGAAATATAATTCGTATCGATATAAGAAAAGCTATCTCTCAGGTAGCTTTTCTTATTCTTTACATGTTAACCGCCTTGATCTTTGAATGATCGAGGTTTTGTATGCCATATTTGGTGGTCAATTCGCTCATCAGTTGAATAAACTCGGGGCTTGGCGGACCCGATGGCGGAGGTGGCAGTTCGTGTTTCTCGGCCGGAAGACTTACTTCTATAAACATCTCTTCCAAGCCGGCCGGAGCTACCTGCAACAGATATTTCGCGGTATCAGTTTGTATCTTAAACCCATGCGGGATATTTCTTGGCAGGTAAATATGATCGCCGGCTTTTAAAAGCTTCTCTTTTCCGCCAACGGTAAATAACATTTCGCCTTCCAAAACGTAAAAGCTTTCGTCCTCTAGGGTGTGGGTGTGGCCCGGCGGCTCGAGGCCTTTGCGCATAATGGTTTCTATCAAGGCGTACTTGCCATTGGTGTCTTTACCTGTGGCGATAAAGGTTAGAAAGCCGCCCATATACCAGCGCGCTCTTTCCAGGTTGCTATCCTCATTTAAATAAATAATCTGCCGTTCCATGATCAAAGTTAATCAGTTAAAACTAAAAAATTCAGATCATAAAAACCATCTTTTCTTTTAATCCTTTAATAGTTTATTAATACCTATATTATGAATACCTATCAACAAAAATGGATCGAAGTTTTACAAGCTGCTACCCTGAAAGATTGGGAGATAACGCCGCAGGGCGATGATATCCTGATTACGATGCCTAACGTTACCGACCTGAAACTGGTACGCGACAATTTGCCGGAAGTTCTGGGAGCGCTATCGCTGGATATCCACGAACCCAAACAAAGGCTTAGGTTCTATATACACAACCATCATGAAAATTTTGAGTACACGCTTAACCCTACGGAACAGGATCTGAATGAGGGGTAAGTGCTAATCGGAAATCGTTATCTGGCTGTTTGGAGCCACGGCCTTATAATATCCAAAAACTTTACCTGAACCATCCTTAATTATCACTATCTGTGATGCCCAAACGGCTAAAATCTTATGTAAATATGGTGATACTGTATTACCGGCCGCCGGGATATTGTTTAAATACACCAACAACTTTTTACCGGTATTGTTCACCACCGTGAGTTCGCATTTTTGCGTGTTGTTATATGCGTACGGATTGCTGTCTTCGGGCACTTTTATGGCCTGCTGCATATTAATCATTGCAGGTTGCAATAGCCCGGTGTATACCGAATCTACCAGGCTATAACCTTCTTCGTCATATCCACGCAACGCTTCAGGAGCGCTTGCATTTTCGGAGTTTTTTGTATTGTTCAGTTCACCTCCATTTGCACCAAAATAATATGCAGACATTTCGGCCCAGTATTCTTGTGGATTGGTTGCTGTATATTGACCTTTCCAAAGCCCCCTGCTGATTGATTTGTGATATTGAATTCTTATTTTATCCCGAATGCTTTGATCGAGGCCAAAATCCATAACTACATGCGCAAATTCGTGCGCGCATACATCGTAATTTTCATAGCCTCTATCTGTCATAAATCCCAAAAGATTCTCTTCGGGGCAGCAAGCATAGATATTTCCAAATCCACGCCCCCTTTCATCGATACTCTTGTACATCAACCCACGGTTATCCTTATAGGGTTTGCCTTTTAATTCGCGGTATTCAGGCAAGTCGGATGTTTCCTGGTTGCTGGCGATAATGTGCATTTCGGCACCGCGCTGTATCAGATTATGCTTTACAGCAGGCATGTATTTTAGCATAACCTGTATCTTCATGCCGGCTAGTACAAGCGCATCATTATCTACTTTTTCTGAGGATCGCACAGCTATACTATCACTGTAAAGTACTTTGGCATAAAAGTTAAAAAAAGGGGGCTCTACTTTTTGAATCTTTAGTTTAATGCTCTTGAAATAGGACCTGTTTTGCGCATACAGTTTAAGCTGTATCCCAGAAGAAAGCAATATCAATAAGGTGTAAAACGCTCGCTTAAAATACATAGTAAGGTTTAGGCTAACAAATATATTGCTTTATAGCAATTAGCCTAATTCACCAAAAATGCGTCCATAGCAACAGTTGGCTTTCCCGAATTATCAACAGCGCCTAAGGTATAGCTTTGCCAATTGTAGCACTCGGGTTCCCAGTAAAAAACACCGAGGCCGTTGTTGCCGCTTACCAAGTTTACCTTGCTGATGATATCGCTGAGAAAAGATTTACAAATAGTTGGCGAATTAACATCCATCCCCACTTCAACAATCATCACCGGTTTACCATAACGGCTCACCATATCGTTCATATTGGTAAGGCACTGATTATCCAGATCGCTCCAGTTAGTGGTCGACGGGTATAGCGACATGCCGATAATATCATAACTGGCGTTATTGGCCTTCAACCCATCAAACATCCAACGGAATAAGCTGTTGTCGTAACCGTTCGAAATATGGACGATTACCTTTATCGAATTATTAACCGCCTTCACGGCCTGGTAGCCACTATTGATCAGCGCGGCAAAATTGGCCATGCTTTTTGATGCCCGGCCATCTTCCCAAAGCATACCGTCGTTGGTTTCGTTGCCTATCTGTACCCACTCGGGTGTAATGCCTGCAGTAGCTAAACTGCTCAACACATCGTAAGTGTGATTATAAACCGAAGTTTTGAGCGCATTAATATCCTGCGATGCCCAGGCCGCAGGCTTGGTTTGTTTACCCGGGTCGGCCCAGCTATCGCTGTAGTGGAAATCGATCATAACGCGCATGCCCAGGTTTTTAGCCCGGGTAGCTTTAGCAATCACATCGGCCTTATTGCACCAGCCGTCGGATGGGTTTACCCATACCCGCAAGCGAATGGAGTTGACGCCTTTATCTTTTAATATCTGCAACAGATCCTGCTGGGTGCCGCCGCTGCTGTAAAATTTGTAACCGCTCGCTTCCATCTGCGTAAGCCAGCTTACATCGGCACCCTTGGCAAAACCGTTGTGCAGTGGCGTTGTACTGTTATTGGTCGGTTGCTGTTGCGAACCATCGCCGCCACCACTTTTGCCGCAGCTAACTGCCGATAGTAAAACAAACAATAAGAATAAAAAGCTAATACGTTTCATAAAGCTATTGATGTAAGATATACAAAGCGGTGCCGGCAATGTTTAACGGCCCGTTCAAATTGCTCCTGATACCTTTCTCGTTGATGATATGCTCATTACCAACCAGCGTCCAACGGCCCGGCGGCAAGGTTACCTTTCGGGATGTGGCATTGCCGTTGATTACCACCAAAATATTTTTCCATTTGTCGCTATTTGCATTGCCTTTAATCTGATAAACAATAAGGCAGGGATCGCTGGTATCAGTAAAGGTCAGATGGTCGCTGATCATCTGCGTGTTCGGCATCCTGAATGCCGGATGGTTGCGCCGCAACCAAACCAATTGCTTGTAATAGTTAAATACAGCCTGGTATTTTGTTTTGCGGCTCCAATTGATCTCATTGATCTCGTCGGGTGATTTATACGAATTGGCTACACCCTGTTTAGTGCGCAAAAACTCCGCTCCCGAATGCAAAAACGCTACGCCTTGCGAGGTAAGCACAACCGCATTGCTCAATTTATCCATCCGGATCAACTGGTCTTCGGTAGCGTTGGGGTTGGATATTTTTAAGCGGTCGAACAGGGTATTATCATCATGGCACGATACATAATTGATACATTGATACGGCTGCGCCGCCCATGGCGCTTTAGAATAGTTAACCAGATTATAGTTAATCTGCGGATGTTTGGTACCGGCAACAATGCCAAACTTTACCGACTCGGCATTGCCCTTAGCGCCACTCACCAGGCCTTTACTTTTCACATCACTCCAGCCGCCTTTTAAACCATCGCGCATGTCGTCGTCAAATACGCCAATTTGTTTTAGTTCGTAGGCATTCTTCTTAACGGCGCGTTGTTCTTCGGGCAGCGGGCTGTTGCCCGCCGTCCAGCCTTCGCCATAGATCAGTATAGTTGGGTCGATTTTATGCAGCGCATCGCTGATGGCATTCATCGTTTCGATATCGTGGATGCCCATCAAATCGAACCTGAAACCATCCAAATGATATTCCGTTGCCCAATACACTATCGACTGTACCATAAAATTCCGCATCATCGTTTTTTCTGATGCAGTCTCGTTACCGCAACCTGTTCCGTTGCTGTAGCTACCGTCGGCATTCATCCGGTAAAAATAGCCCGGTGCAAACTGGTTAAAGTTGGAGTGCTCGGCATCGCTGGTATGGTTATAAACCACATCCAGTATCACCCGCAATCCGTTGGCATGCAGCGCCTTTACCATCTGCTTAAACTCGCGGATGCGCACATTGCCATCGTAAGGGTTGGTGGAGTAACTGCCCTCGGGTACGTTATAGTTCAAAGGATCGTAGCCCCAGTTGTATTGCTTTTCGTTGAGTTTGGTTTCGTCGACAGTATTATAATCGAAAGAAGGCAACAGGTGTACATGCGTTACACCAAGCTCCTTTAGATGATCCAATCCGGTAGCTTGCCCGGCTGCGTTCTTGGTTCCGGTTTCAGCCAATCCTAAAAACTTACCTTTATGCACAATGCCCGAGTTGTTGCTGATAGAGATATCGCGCACATGCGTTTCATAGATTACTGCGTCGGTAAAATTTTTTAAAACGGGCCTTTTGTCATTTTGCCAGCCAGCGGGGTCGGTGTTTTTTAATTTCACCACCATACCACGGTGCCCGTTTACGCCAACCGCTTTGGCATAAATATCCGGCGCCTCTAATA
>Ga0157372_10008828_pt1 | contig 10705 bp, 9 predicted proteins | sample C55metaG_FD_115307 | JGI IMG/M metagenome (GOLD analysis project Ga0157372, IMG submission 115307) | Corn rhizosphere microbial communities from Kellogg Biological Station, Michigan, USA - C5-5 metaG | ecosystem: Host-associated > Plants > Roots > Rhizosphere > Soil | place: USA: Michigan...
GTTCGCAACGCGCCGTTCCCCGTCGTCGCGGCGCCGTTCGGCCTGACCCTCGGCGGCGGCTGCGAGTACGCGATGCACTGCGATCTCGTGCAGGCGCACGCCGAGCTGTACATGGGGCTCGTCGAGGCAGGCGTCGGCCTCATTCCCGCCGGTGGCGGTACGACGGAGCTGCTGTTCCGCTTCAGCAGGGATCTCGAGCCGTACGACGAAGCCGATCCGTTCGAGGCAGCCAAGCGCGCGTTCAAGATCATCGCCATGGCCACGACGAGCACGAGTGCCCTGGAGGCGAGGAACCTTGGCTTCCTTCGTCCGCAGGACCGGATCACGATGAACCGTGACCGCCTCATCGCCGATGCAAAGGCGCGCGTGCTCGACCTCGCGCCCGGCTACGTGCCCCCCGTGCCGCGCACCATCATGGCGCTCGGCAAGGAAGGGCTGGGCAACCTGCACTACGCCGCCTGGGCGATGCACGAGGGTGGACAGATCACCGATCACGAAGTGCGCATCGCGCGCGAGCTGGCGTACGTGCTGTGCGGCGGCGACGGTCCGCCGCGCGAAGTCACGACGCAGGACGTCCTGGACCTCGAGCGCGAGGCCTTCCTCAAGCTGCTCGGCACGAAGGAGACCCAGGAGCGCATCGTCCACATGCTCAAGACCGGCAAGCCGCTGAGGAACTAGGGGACATCATGGCTGACAACAGCAACGACGTCGTGCTCGTATCCGCGGTTCGCTCGGCGGTCGGGAAGGGAAAGCGAGGCGGGGCGTTGTCCTCGACCCACGCCGTGGAAGTTTCGGCGCAGGTGATGAAGCAGGCCATCGACCGCGCTGGCGTGGACGTGAACGAGATCGGCGACGTGACGTGGGGCTGCGCGATGCCGGAGGGCACCCAGGGGCTCGGGCTCGGGCGTCTCGCCGCGCTCCGCGCGGGCCTGCCGGTGGAGGTGCCGGCGCAGACGATCAATCGCTTCTGCTCCTCGGGGCTGCAGACCATCGCCACTGGCGCGATGGAGATCGCGACGGGGATGACGGATGTCGTCGTTGCCGGCGGGGTGGAGATGATGAGCCAGGTGCCGATGTCGGGCTACCACACGCGACTCGACGTGGACTCGCTCGACCCCTACATCGGCATGGGCTTCACCGCGGAGCGCGTGGCCGAACGGTGGAAGGTGAGTCGCGCCGACCAGGACGCATGGGCGCTGCGCAGCCAGCAGCGCGCGGCGAAGGCGCTCCAGGACGGCGTGTTCGACAAGCAGATCGTGCCCGTGAAGGTCGAGCGGGTGAGCTGGAAGGGTGCGGAGAAGAACGCCGAGTGGGTGGAGTTCACCCGCGACGAGCTGATTCGCCCGGAGACCACCGCGGAAGGACTCGCGAAGCTCCGGCCGGCGTTCAAGGTGAACGGCACCGTGACGGCGGGGAACGCGAGCCCCTACTCGGATGGGTCAGCGGCGGTGGTGCTGATGCGCCGCGCCACGGCCGACGCGCAGGGACTCAAGCCGCTCGCGCGGTTCGTTACCTTCGCCGTCGCGGGCGTGGAGCCCGACGTGATGGGCATCGGTCCGATCAAGGCGGTACCGAAGGCGCTCGCCCGCGTCGGCATGTCGATGAAGGACATCGACCTCATCGAGCTCAATGAGGCGTTCGCGTCGCAGGTGCTCGCCGTGGTGCGCGAGCTCGGGATGCCGGAGGACAAGGTGAACGTGAACGGCGGCGCGATCGCGCTCGGTCATCCGCTGGGCGCCACCGGCGCGAAGCTCACGACGCAGCTCGTCCACGAGCTCGCCCGCCGCGGTGGCGGCACGGGACTCGTGACGATGTGCATCGGCGGCGGCATGGGTGCGGCGGGGATTTTCGAGGTGTACTGACTACGGAGGGAGGACCGGAGGACCGGAGGACCGTTCGGTCCGTCGGTCCATCGGTCCTCCCGCCGTTCCGCCCTTCCGCTCTCAAGGCGTCTGCCGGTACCGATCCACCATCTCGCGATTCCGCTTCGCCGGTCCGGTGGATCCCGCCTTCATCAGCGCTTCGAGCTCGGCGATCTCGCGCGGCGCGCCGGCGGACAGTCGCTCGACGCCACGGTCGGTCACCGCGTAGTCGTCCTCGATGCGGACGCCGATGTTCTTGTAGAAGGTCACGAACTGGCGCAGCCGACCGGCGATCTCGCGGTTGCGCGGCGTGTCGGGCATCTCCTCCAGCACGTGCTCGCGGACGTAGACCCCTGGCTCGATCGTGAACGCGCTGCCGGGCGCAAGGCGCGCCGTGTAGTAGTACTGCTCCGGGTCGTGCACCTCGAGCCCGATCCCGTGTCCCAACCCGTGCATGTAGTAGAGACGGTACTGCGGGCACTGCCGTGGCGACGGACCGGTGCTGCAATCGTACGTGGCGTCGGGCGAGTCGATCAGCTTGAGCCGCGCCAGTCCGGACGCCAGCGCCGCATTTGCCGAGTCGTTCATCAGGCGTGACGGCGCGCCGGGAACGGCCTGCCGCTCCGCGGCCGCCTGCACATCGCGCACGAGCTGGTAGATGTCGCGCTGCGACGTGGAGAAGTGGCCGCTCGCCGGCACCGTGCGCGTGATGTCCGCGGCGTAGCCCTTGTACGACGCGCCGATGTCCATCACGACCATGTCGTTGATGTCGATGAACCGGTCGTTCCGGTTGTAATGCAGCGTGGTGGAGTTGGGCCCCGAGCCGACGATGGTCGCGAACGCCGGCCGATCAGCGCCATTGCGGCGAAAGGTGAACTCGATCAGCGCCTGGAGCTCGAACTCGTTGATGCCGTCCGTGAGCGCCGAGATCGCTTCCTTCTGCGCGAGCGCCGTGATCTCGACTGCCTGCTTGATCAGCGACAGCTCGGCGGGACTCTTCGTGCCGCGCAGCTGCTCCACGACGTCGTTCACCGGCGTGATGCGCAGCGTCTGGTGCTTCTGCTTGAGCTGGTCGAGGAGCTGGTCGTTGGCCGTACGGACCGCGGTCTGGCCCTGCGCTTCCGCCTCGTGTGCCGCCACGTCTCCGACGACGAGAAACTGCTGTCCCGTGCCCGCCAGCGAGTCGAGCACCGCAGGCAGCTCGTTCGCCGAGCGGCCGCGGATCCCGGTGAGCGTCTCCACGCCACTCGTTCCCATGCGCGAGCCGGTCCACGCCTCACGCGCCGGCAGCCGTGGCTGCACGAACATCGTCGCGTTCACCTGGCCGCTCTTCTTCACCATCACCAGCGCGGCGTCAGGTTCGCGCAGGCCGGTGAGATAGTAGAACGATGGCGCCTGGAAGAACGACAGGTAGTCCTGCGCCGGCTCGGGCGCGCCAAAGGCGACGATGACCCCGTCGCCGACCTTCCGGAGCAAGGCCTCGCGGCGCGAGGCGAATTCCTTCTGCGACTGCGCGGCGAGAGTGCCGGGAATGAACGAAAGAACGAGCACAAACCGTCGAAACACGCGAAACCCCCATTCGAGTGACTGCAACTGCGAGTACTTCGTACGAAGTACCGAAGTACCCGGACCGACATCCGACCCACACGAATGCGCCGACACGCCTTGGCGGCGCACCGACCTTCTCCGCCAGTGGCCAGCCGCGCCTTCCTGGGATCGGCTCACGGGTCCGGGTACGAAGTACCTCGTACGAAGTACTCGCCCTTGTCGTACCTACCCCACCACCGTCGTCAGCAGAAACAGGATCAGCCCCACGAGCCCACCAACCAGCGTTCCGTTGATCCGGATGAACTGCAGGTCCCGGCCGATCTGCACCTCGATCTTCTGCGACGCCGCCGTCGCGTCCCACCCTTCCACCGTCCGTGCGATCAGCGCCGAGACTTCCGGCCGGTACTGCTCCACCACGTTGATGACGAGCCGCTCCACCGCCTGATCTACATCCCGCAACAGCGCCTCGTTCCCCAGCGCACGCTCGGCGATCGCGCCCAAGGCGCGCTCCAGCGGTTCCGGTGTCGGCGCATCGGGGCCGGCGTACTTCGCGATCGCGATGCGTGCCGTCCCGAGCAGCGAGTCCGACAACTCCGCCACGGCGGGATGCTCGAGCAGGCGCTCTTTCATCGCCTCGGCACGCGCGATCGTCTCCGGTGAGGAATGCAGCTTCTCCACCCAGTCCCGCAGCGCCTTGTCGAACTGCGCGCGCAGTGGATGCGCGTCGTTCGCGGCCACTTCGGCCAGCGTATGCTCTATGCCTGTGACGATCTTCTGGTAGAGTTTGTCATCCACGGCGCCCGGAACCCACCACGGGCTCTCCTCGGCGATGCGGAGACGGATGATCTCCTTGTTGTCCTCGACGATCCGGTTGACCAGGCCCACCAGTCGATCAAGCATCTCCTGGTGTCGGTCGTCCGTCGTCGCCATCGCCAGCAGGTCACCGAGCAACGGGGCCACGTGCGCCTTGCGCAGCTGCGTCACCAGCGCGCCGTGCACGCTCGCCTGCAGCTCCTCGCTCGGGATGGCCTCCGCCGCGCGTGCCACGCCAGTGGCGATCGCTCGCGCGACGCGCGCCTGATGCTCCGGTTCCGCGAGCCAGCGGGCCGCGCGCTCGCCGAGGTTCATGCCGGCGAGCTGCCGCGCGATCACCTCGCGCGAGAGGAAGTTGTTGCCGACGAAGTTCCCCAGGCTGCGCCCGATCCGATCCTTCCGCCGCGCGACGATCGCCGTGTGCGGGATGGGCAGGCCGAGCGGATGGCGGAAGAGCGCCGTGACAGCGAACCAGTCGGCGATGCCGCCGACCATCGCGGCCTCGGCGGTGGCGCGGACGAGATGCACCCAGAACGGCGCGATGTCCGGACGCAGGTGCACCAGCGTGGCGCTGGCGATGAACAGCACGGCGAATGCGCCGAGCAGCGCCGTGGCGCGCCGGCGCATGATCGCGTACTGTCGGGCCTTCTCGGTATCATCGCTGACGACGAGCATGGGACGAAATTACCGCCCGTCGCCGTCACGCGCTCTGCAGCGCTGCACCGGGCTCAATACGGCACGATGTCCACGACCGGCGTCGCGTGCAGGTACGAGCCGATGATCTTCGAGACCATCGTGGCCGTCGTCGCGCCCTGGAAGCGCACGTACTCGACCATCATCGCCACGACGATCTTCGGGTCATCCGCCGGCGCGAAGCCGACGAACCACGAAAAATTCAGCTCCTTGCCGTTCTTGTCGTACTTGCCGCTCTGCGCAGTGCCTGTCTTGCCCGCCAGTACGACGCCCTGGAGCCTCGACCGGACGGCCGTTCCGGACTCTACGACGTTGGCGAGCGCCGCGCGAAGCTGGGTGAACTGCTCCTGGTCCAGCGTGAACAGCCGGTCGCGCACCGGCTTCAGCTTTGCCACCTCGGGGCGTGCCGCCGTGCCGTCGGTGGCCAGGGCCGTGTAGAAGCGCGCCATGTTGATCACCGTCTGCGCATTCTCGCCCTGTCCGATGGCGAGGTTCAGCACCACCGACGACGTCCAGCCGGATTTTCCGTACTTCCGGTTGAAGTACTCAGCCGTCTCCGGCCACAGCGGGCGACGCTCCTCCGGCAGGTCGATGCCCGAGCGTTCCTTGAAGCCGAGGTCGATGCCGCCGGCGAGCAGCCGCGTGAGCCCGAGCTTGATGCCCAGCTGGTAGAAATAGGTGTTGCACGACTTCGCGATCGCGCCGGCGAGCGAGAGGCTGCCGTGCACGGCGTCGCAGTGGAAGTAGCGTGAGCCGTACTGCAGGCCGCCCGTGCAGGAGATCGGCATGTGATCGTTCATCGTCACCATGTGGTTCTCGAGGGCGGTGACGGCGGTGGCGATCTTGAAGGTGGATCCCGGCGGATATTCGCCCTGGAGCACCTTGTTGTAGAGAGGATTGCGTGGATCGGCGCGCAGTGAATCCCAGTACTGCTGCGGGATGCCGCCGATGAAGCGGTTCGCATCCCAGCTCGGCGCGCTGTAGAGCGCGAGCACGGCGCCCGTCTTCGGCTCCAGCGCGACCACGCCGCCGGTGAGCGAATCGCCGAACACGCTGGCCGCCACGCGCTGGAGATCCATGTCGATGTTCGTGTACAGCGGCGGTCCCGAGACGGGCGGCAGGTCGGCACGCGCACCTTCCTGGCGCACGATGCGCCCACGCGCGTCCACCTCCACGAATTGGCTGCCTTCCTTGCCGCGCAGCTCGGTCTCGTACTCCTTCTCCAGGCCGCGCTTGCCGATCTGCTGGCCCGCCTTGTAGTCCTCGTCGCTCACCTTCGCGAGCTCGGCTTCGCTGATCTCGCCGATGTAGCCGACGAACGGCGCCACGAGCTCACCGTCGGGATAGAAGCGGCGCGGCGAGCTCTCGATGATCAGTCCGGGGAACTGCATCCGATGCTCTTCCAGGACGCTCACCACGTCGAACGCCGCGTCGGGAATGATCACCGCCGGCCGGCCCGGCGCGCGGCGGAAGCGGCGGATCGTCTGCTCGATCTGGTTCGGCGTGAGGGTGATCGTGCCGGTGAGCCGCTGGAGCAGGGTGCGGAGCGAATCCTCGCGCTGCACCAGGACCGACACCGAATATCCGATGGCGTTGTCGGCGATGATCTTGTTGTTGCGATCGTAGATCACGCCGCGCGGCGCAGGGAGCGGCAATTCGCGCAGGCGATTCGTCTCTGCCTGCAGCGTGTACTTGGCGTGCTGGAGCACCTGGCTGCGAAAGAATCCGCCAGTGAGGAACAGCATCAGCGCCACGATCATGAAAGTCGCCGCGCGGCCGCGCCGACGCATGTCGTTTGGATGGAAACTCATCTCGTACTACCTCGAGGTCGTGCTTGTGAAACACCGCGGCGCGCCGGAAGTGCGCGAGCGTTCGCTCAGGCCTGCCCGTCGCCGTTCTCCAGTGAGCGCCACAGGTACCAGCTCGCCACCGACGCGTATGGTCGCCAGGGTTCGCCGATCCGCAGCACCTCCTTCGGCGTCGGACGCTGCCGCAGGCCGTACGCCCGCTGGATGGCATTCTGCACGCCGAGGTCCAGTTCGGGGAGCACGTCCGGCCGGCCAAGCCGGAACATGAGGAACATCTGCACGGTCCATCGTCCGATTCCCTTCACCTGCACGAGGTGCTCGATGATCGCGTCGTCCGGCAGACGACCGAGGTGCGCCAGCGGTAGCGTCCGCTCCACGACTCGCGCCGAGAGATCGCGCAAGTAGCCGATCTTCTGGCGCGAGAGACCGGCGCCGCGCAGCTTCGCGTCGTCCGTCGCCAGCACGAGCTCCGGCCGCGGGCGATTGCGCGGGTACAGAGCGCGAAACCGGTCGTGGATGGTGCCCGCCGCCTTGCCCGACAGCTGCTGGAAGACGATCGAGCGCACGAGCGCGTCGTAGTGCGTCCCGGTGCGACGCGCCTCCAGCCGGCATGGGCCGACGCGATCGATGATCGAGCCGAGCACGGGATCGGCTCGCCGGAGATGGAGTAGCGCAGGACGGTGAATCCGGGACATGAATCAACATTGTCCCGCGACGCACCGGCCCGCTACTCGTCATCGGTTCCGCATCTCCGGCGACTCGGCCATGCTCATGATCTTGCCCAGCAGGCCGCCGAGGTGCGGCGAGTGGGCTTCGGCCTGCTGCTTCGCCTGCTGCCCGTCGTTCTGCAGTGACTTCTGGATCTCCGCCGGATCATGGGCGTGGCCGTGGTCCATCGCCCGCTTCGCCAGCGCTCCCATGACGATGGGCGCCAGGATCATCAGCAGCTTCCGCGTCTGGTCCGAGCCGAGCCCGCTTGCCTGCTGCACACCCTGCTGCACCTCCGGCTGCGTGTGGCCGAGGATGCGACCGAGGATGCTGCCGCCATCCGCCGGCGCGCCCGCACCGAGCAGCGAGCCCAGGCCGCCGAGCACGCCGCTGTGCGATCCGATGAGCTGCTGGATGCCGCTCGCTCCCTGCGGCTGCTGCGCGGTGCTGGCCATGCCGCCCACGAGCGCCGGCAGCGCGGCGTTGACCGCCTGCTGCGTCGTTGCCGGGTCGGTGCCAAGCTGCTGGCTGATCTGCGAGACCTGCTGCGGTCCGAGATGGTCCTTCACGAGATCGAGGAGCGACGACATAAGCACGTCCGGGAATGAGTGACTCGCCCGCGCTCAGTGGCTGGCGAGGTACCGTGCGACTTTCTTCAGGTCGGCGACGAACGCCTTCTCCGCCTCGGCGCGCAGGTCGCCAGGCGCGCGGAGGACGGAGCTGGGGTGCACCGTGGCGAACCCCGCATCAGCAAGAGGAGTGCGCAGCACTCGGCCCCGCTGCACGGTGACCCGAACCGCAGCCCCGAACAGGGACTTCGCCGCGGTCGCACCAAGCGCGACGATGACGCGCGGCTTCACGGCGGCGATCTCGGCGTCGAGCCAGGGATGGCAGGCGCGAATCTCCGTCGTATTGGGACTCTTGTGGATGCGCCGCTTGCCGCGCTCCGCCGGCACCCACTTGAAGTGCTTCACCGCATTGGTCACGTAGGCATCGGCGCGGTCGAGACCGGCGCGCTCGAGGGCACTGTCCAGCAACTTGCCGGACGGTCCGACGAACGGATGGCCCGCGAGGTCCTCCTGATCGCCCGGCTGTTCGCCGACGAACATGATGCTCGGCGTGCGGGATCCCTCGCCGAACACGGTCTGGGTCCCGACCATCCAGAGGTGACAGCCGCGACATCCCTCCGCGGCACGACGCAGCGCCGGAATGGTGCGGCGCGTCGGCAGAAAGTCGGCAGCACTCGTCATGGCCTGCCCTTCCGCATCCCCCGTTCCCGCGCTGAGGCCGTTGCCCCCTCCCGCCAGCCGCGCAGGTCGCTACCATACCCAGCAACCCACCATTCCCGGCCCCCTGTCCCGGAGCTCCCATGTCGCGCATCCGTTCCGACGTCGCTGTCGCGACCGCGCTGCTCGCGCTGATGCCGCTCGCCGGCTGCACGCCGTCATCCACGTCGGTTCCGCTGCCGACCTCGCCCGCCGGCGCCACCACGCTCCTTGTCCGGCTCGGTGACGACACGCTCGCCGTCGAGCAGTACACGCGCACCGGTACGCGCATGCAGGGCGTCCTCGTGCAGCGCGTGCCGTTCACCACGGTCGCGCACTACAACGTGGAGCTCGGCGCGGGCAGCGCACCGGAGCGTGCCGAGTACACGTTGCGTCGTGGGAATGGCACGCCGGTGGTGGGCTCCACGCAGTCGGTATCCGTCTCGTTCGGCGCCGACTCGATCACCTTCACGGCCCACCGCGCGAATGGCGACACGACCCGTTCCGCCGCCATGCACGGCGCCTTCCTGCCGTACCTCAACGGATCCTTCGGCCTGCTCGAGCTGGCCATCGCGCGCCTGCGCGCAGCGGGTCGTGACAGCATGCAGTTCGACATCGTCCCGCTGAACTTCAACGTGCGCGGCAGCACGCCGCTGCCGGTGAGGATCGTCGGCGCCGACGCCGCGCGGATCGACTGGTTCGGCGATCCGCTCTTCGCGCGCTTCGACTCGCGGACCCACCTCGTCGGGCTCGATGGCAGCCAGACCACCGACAAGGTGCGCGTCGACCGTGTGAACGCGGTGAACATCGATTCGCTCGGCCGCGCGTGGGCCATGCGTGATTCCCTCGCCGGGCCCGTGGGGCAGGTGTCGACGCGTGACACGGCGCGCGCGACGATCGGCAACGCGCACGTCTGGGTGGACTACGGCCGGCCCGCGCTGCGCGGCCGCAACGTGTGGGCGAACGGCGTTCTCGGCGACACGCTCTGGCGCACCGGAGCCAACGCCGCCACCCAGCTCGGCACCGACGCGGACATCGTCATCGGCGGCACGACGATTCCCGCCGGCACCTACTCGCTGTTCACCGCCACCACCGGCGGCTACCGGCTCGTGGTGAACCGGCAGCACGGCCAGTGGGGCACCGAATACGATCGCGCGCAGGATTTCGCACGCATCCCGCTCAGCGAGTCCGTCACGTCATCGCCGGTGGAGCGCTTCACGATCGGCCTGGCGCCGGAAGGAGGTGCCACGATGCTCGTCCTGAGCTGGGGCGACAAGCGCCTCAGCGTACCCATCACGGCGAAGTAAGGCGTGTCGCGACTCTTCAACTATTTCTTCAAGGGGCTCGTCTTTCTCGCCCCGTTCGCGATCACGATCTACATCTGCGTGCGCGTGTTCGTGGCCATCGACGGGTGGCTCGGCATCCCGATCCCCGGGGTGGGCTTCGTCGTCACGGTGGTGCTCATCACCCTGTTCGGCTACCTCGCGCAGGGCCTGCTCACGGCGAGCCTGTTCGCGGCGCTCGAGCGGGTGATGCAGCGGCTGCCGTTCGTCCGCCTGCTGTACACGTCCACGCGCGACCTGCTCAACGCCTTCGTCGGCGAGCAGCGGCGGTTCGACAAGCCGGTGATGGTGGCGCCTATCGCCGGCTCAGACGTGCGGGCGTTGGGCTTCGTGACCCAGGAATCCTTGGCGACGCTCGGCCTCTCGGCGCACGTCACGGTGTACCTGCCGCACTCCTACAACTTCTCGGGCATGCTGCTCATCTTCCCGGCGAGCGCCGTGACGCCACTCGTTGCCGACAGCGCCGACGTCATGGCGTTCATCGTGTCGGGCGGCGTGACGGCGGTGCCGGCGGCGCGCAGCGCCGCAAGCTAGTCGGGGCGGGGGCGTGGAATGGACTGACAGCTAGTCGGGGCGGCCCGCGTGGAACGCGGGCCTTTCCGGGTGCCTGGCTCGCTGCGCTCGCCTGTGCGCTCGGGGTGCGCGCGTTGCGCGCGCTCGGGGAA
>Ga0157372_10008829_pt1 | contig 10705 bp, 9 predicted proteins | sample C55metaG_FD_115307 | JGI IMG/M metagenome (GOLD analysis project Ga0157372, IMG submission 115307) | Corn rhizosphere microbial communities from Kellogg Biological Station, Michigan, USA - C5-5 metaG | ecosystem: Host-associated > Plants > Roots > Rhizosphere > Soil | place: USA: Michigan...
CAGGGAGTTAAAAAATGTAATTGAGCGTGCTGTGATATTAGAAGGTGGCAATATACTTTCTGTAAGTAGCCTTCCTTATGATCTTCAGCACATGCCTCAAGGAAACTCATTAAGCCTTGCAGTAATAGAGAAAATGCATATTCAAAAAATGCTTCATTATACAAACGGTAACAAAACGGAAGCTGCCAGGCTGATGGATATAGGTCTTGCAACCTTATACCGAAAAATAGAAGAGTACGAACTTAAATAAATTTAAATTTCTCATTTCGATAAAAACCTTCTCAAAATGAGAAGGTTTTTTATTTGTGATACTTAAGGTAAGAAAGCATAGTGTCCGCTGAAAAGCGCTATAAATATAGGCTGTAGCAAATCATAAAACATAATTGGTTGCAAACGGCATGCAATTGGCAACTCTGTCTGTAAAATAATTTTGATGATCACTGCTATACTTCTTCTTACAACTATTGCTTGTTTCGCATTCTTTTTTAAATCTATTGACTGGTTCGAAAACATCTGATCATGACTTTCTTATTCATTATTACCATCGCAGTCTTTTTCTACATGGTGTATGTATTAATAAAACCGGAAAAATTTTAAAGGATGTACACAGAGATTTTAGGTGTATTAGTTATGTTCGTTGGAACCTTGCTGTTGTCGATACCGCTAGGCTGTTACATAGCAAAAGTGTATGCCAGTGATAAACAATGGTCGGATGCTATTTTCAACCCGATTGAAAAAATATTTTTCAGGGTCAGCCGTATTAATTCTGATAATGAAATGACATGGAAGCAAAGTATGACTGCATTACTTACCATTAATTTTATTTGGTTTTTATGGGCTATGTTTTGTCTTATGAACCAGGGTTGGTTACCACTAAATCCGGATCATAACGCTTCGCAATCGCCCGATCTGGCTTTTAATACGGCTATTTCTTTCCTGGTAAATTGCAACCTTCAGCATTATAGTGGAGAAACAGGGGTGTCTTATTTCACGCAAGTATTTGCGCTTATGTTCCTGCAATTTGTTTCTGCGGGTACAGGTATGGCAGCAGCTGCGATTGTCTTCAACGCACTTAAAGAAAAGACTACTGATAAGCTTGGAAATTTCTATAACTATTTTGTCAAGAGTTGTGTACGGATACTGCTGCCATTGTGTATCATAATTGCAACTGTGCATGTTTTTAGCGGTACTCCTATGACATTTAAAGGAAAGGAAGCCATAGTAACAATGCAAAATGATACAATGCAGGTGAGTCGCGGCCCTGTTGCCGCCTTTGTTGCAATAAAGCACTTAGGCACTAATGGCGGCGGTTTTTATGGGACCAACTCTGCCCATCCGCTTGAAAATCCTGATTACCTCACCAATATGGTTCAGATGATCGCGCAGATCATTTTACCTTTTGCATTTGTATTTGCATTAGGCTATTATTTGAAGCGCAAAAAGCTGGCCTGGGTTATCTGGAGTGTCATGACTATTGGTTTTCTTTTATTGGTGATACCTGCCATCTATGCGGAGTTACAAGGGAACCCACTCATTGCTAAAATGGGAATATCAATGGCTGGTGGAAATATGGAAGGTAAAGAAGTACGTATTGGCGCTATGGCATCCGCATTCTGGAGCATTGCAACCACTATTATTTCTACAGGTTCAGTAAATAGTATGCACGACAGTTTTATACCTCTTTCAGGCATGAATATGTTGTTAGGTATGATGGTCAATTCATTTTATGGTGGGGTAGGTGTGGGCTTTCTGAACTTCTTTATTTATTTGATACTTGCTGTATTTATCGGTGGATTGATGGTGGGGCGTACTCCTGAATTTTTAGGTAAAAAAGTAGAGGCCAAAGAGATGAAGATAGCCATGATAGTTGCATTGCTGCATCCATTCCTGATACTGGCAGGTACTGCATTGGCAAGTTACTGTGCTGCTCATGATGCAAATATGGGTTGGTGGTTTGCAGATGCTGCTGGTAAGGGCCAGCATGCTACTGCATGGCTGAATAATCCCGGTTATCATGGGTTTAGTGAAATGCTGTATGAATACACTTCTTCATCTGCCAATAACGGTAGTGGTTTTGAAGGGCTTGGAGATAATAATCCGTTCTGGAATATAACAACAGGAATAGTGCTGCTACTTTCGCGCTTCTTGCCGATCATTGGCCCTGTAGCCATAGCAGGCTTGCTAGCACAGAAGAAATATATTCCGGAAAGTGCCGGTACATTAAAAGCAGATACTTCAACATTTGGACTATTGATATTTGCTGTAAAGGTGATCATAGCAGCATTAGCATTCTTTCCTGCTTTGGCATTAGGTCCAATAGCTGAGTGGTTAAGTATAAAATAGTTTGAAAAGTCTGAAAACATCAAAGATGAAAAGCAATAAACAAACAAGTTTATTTCAAAAGGACCTGGTAGCATCTGCCATCAGGCAATCATTTATAAAACTCAATCCTAAAACACAGCTGCATAGCCCGGTAATGTTTACAGTGGAGATCGGAACGATCATTATGCTGGCAGTATGCCTTTGGGTGTTAGAGGGTGAAAGGGCGCAAGGGTCATTCACGTATAATTTCATTGTTTTTCTTGTATTGCTGTTTACATTGCTGTTTGCAAATTTTGCGGAGGCATTGGCAGAGGCGCGTGGTAAAGCACAGGCCGAATCGTTAAGAAAAACGCGCGAAGAAACGCCCGCCAAAAAGGTTGTTAATAGTGCCATCCAGCAAGTTTCTTCTGCTACACTGCGCAAAGGCGATATTTTCATTTGTGATGCAGGTGATATTATCCCGATGGATGGTGAGATCATTGAAGGGATAGCTACTATTGATGAATCCGCGATCACTGGTGAATCTGCCCCTGTGATACGTGAAGCGGGTGGTGATAAATCTTCCGTTACAGGAGGTACAAAAGTCCTGTCCGATAAAATAAAGGTACAGGTAACGACAGCACAAGGTGAGAGCTTCCTGGATAAAATGATAGCCCTGGTAGAAGGTGCCAGCAGGCAAAAAACGCCTAATGAAATTGCACTTACTATACTGCTGGCGGGTTTTACATTGGTATTCATTATTGTATGCGTTACCCTGCATCCGTTTGCAGCATATGCAAAAACACCAATTCCTGTGAGTGCCTATATTTCGCTTTTTGTGTGCCTGATACCAACTACCATTGGCGGGTTGTTATCTGCCATCGGTATCTCCGGTATGGACAGGGCGCTCAGGGCAAATGTGATCGCAAAATCAGGTAAGTCTGTAGAAACTGCTGGAGATATTGATACTTTGCTATTAGATAAGACAGGTACTATAACTATTGGCAATCGTAAAGCCACACATTTTTATGTAGCAAAAGGAATAGAAGAGAAACATTTCATCAGGAGTGCTGCACTTAGTTCTCTGGCAGATGAAACGCCTGAAGGTAAATCTATCATAGAACTGGCAAATATTGATCGCAGCAATTTACAGGTAGATGCCCCGCAGTTTGTAAAATTCACTGCCGAAACAAGAAGCAGCGGTATTGATTTTGGGGATACAAGTATCCGTAAGGGCGCTTATGATGCCATCCGTAAAATGGTAGAAACAGCAGGAAACGTTTTTCCTCCAACTACTACTAATGATGTTAATAAGATATCTATGAATGGTGGTACACCTTTGGTGGTAATAGAAAATAACACTGTATTGGGTGTGGTTGAATTGCAGGATGTTATTAAACCGGGTATACAGGAACGCTTTGAGCGACTTCGCAAAATGGGGGTGAAGACGGTAATGGTGACTGGTGATAATCCGCTGACAGCTAAATATATAGCTGAAAAAGCTGGTGTAGATGATTACATAGCCGAAGCAAAGCCTGAAGATAAATTAGAGTATATCCGTAAAGAGCAGCGTTCAGGAAAGCTGGTAGCCATGATGGGTGATGGCACAAACGATGCACCCGCCCTTGCGCAAGCCGATGTAGGGGTTGCTATGAATAGTGGAACGGCTGCTGCAAAGGAAGCCGGCAATATGGTGGATCTTGATAATGATCCTACCAAACTTATTGAGATCGTAGAGATAGGAAAGCAGTTGTTGATTACAAGAGGAACGCTTACAACCTTCTCCATAGCTAATGATGTGGCTAAGTATTTTGCTATTGTGCCGGCACTGTTCATCTTGTCTATACCTGCGCTACAGGGGTTGAATATCATGGGCTTGCACAGCCCGCAAACTGCTATTTTATCTGCTGTAATATTTAATGCAATTATTATACCGATGCTGATACCACTTGCGCTAAAAGGGGTTGCATATAAGCCAATTGGTGCCAGTGCATTGCTTCGCAGAAACCTTTTTATTTATGGCATCGGTGGTATCATAGTGCCATTCATCGGTATCAAATTAATTGATCTCATTGTTACACTCTTCATCTAATGAATATGAAAAAAGAAATGCTGCCATCTTTAATGCTTTCAATAGTTTGCCTTGTTGTTTTTTCAGGTCTTTATCCTTTAATAGTTTGGGGTATAGCACAAGCGGCTCCCAATAAAGGCGAAGGTTTTAAGATTGCAAATGGAAGCAATGTTTACTATGCGAATGTTGCACAGAAATTTGCAGGAGACAACTATTTCTGGCCGCGTCCCTCTGCCGTAGATTATAATGCGTCAGGTTCTGGAGGTAGTAATAAAGCCCCTACAAATGCAGAGTATTTATTGGTTGTACAACAGCGCATAGACAGCTTTATAACGCATAACCCAGATATAAAAAGATCTGAGATACCTGTGGAAATGGTAACAGCAAGTGGTAGTGGCCTTGATCCGGATATCACTGTTCAGGGAGCTATGATACAAGCTTCACGTATTGCTAAGCTAAGGAGATTGGATATTGAAACAATTAAACAACTGATAACAAATAATTCAGACAAACCGCTTTACGGTATTTTAGGTCCTGCAAAAGTAAATGTGCTGAAGCTGAATATTGCACTGGATAAATTAAAGGCATAAAATGAGCTTAAGGATATACATACTGTTTGCTTTAATAATGATCACTGCATTATCTACAAATGCACAGATCATACAGTTTCATCCTGGGGAAGATACTACTAGAACTGTATCGATGGAAGGATATGCCGATGTGTATTTTGGTTATGACTTTGACCAGCCTAAAGATGCAAATCGTCCTTATTTTGTTTCGCTCAACCGGCATAATGAGGTGAATATTAGTCTTGCATATATCAGCTTGAAATATACTACAGAAAGAGCAAGGGCTACATTTACTCCAGGCTTCGGTACTTACATGAATGAAAACTATGCGGCTGAACGTGTAACGCTGCGCAATATCGTGGAAGCAAATGTTGGCGTAAAACTGTCAAAGCACAAAGGCATTTGGTTAGATGTTGGTGTGCTTTCATCTCCGTACACTACAGAAACTGCAGTTGCATTTGACCAGCTATTGTATACACGTTCTCTTGCAGCAGAGTATTCGCCATACTATTTAACTGGCGGCAGGTTAACAGTACCATTAAGTCATAAAGTGAAATCTGTACTTATTCGTAGTGAATGGTTGGCAAGTGATTGAAGACCAAAATGAGCCTTTATCTTTTGGTTCACAAATAGAATTTAAACCAAGTGATAATCTATCTATCGATTGGAACACATATGTAGGTAATGAGCGTTCTGCATCACAGCCAAATGATAAAGGAAGGTTCTTTTCAGATCTGTACTTTATTTATAATCCTACTAATAAACTGACTTTGTCATTAGATGTATATGGTGGCCGTCAAAGAAAAGACAGTTTTACAAATGATAAAATAGTGAATTGGGGACAAGGAAACCTGAATATGCGATATATGCTTAACAAAACAAACGCGATATCCGCACGTGTGGAATATTATCGCGATCATCATGGTATTTTCATCGTACCTGTAACGGGTGTCAATGGGTTTGATTGCTATAGCGCAACGCTTAGCTATTGTGTGTCCATTACCGATAATGTAATGCTGCGGCTGGAAGGGAGATATTTTCAATCGTCAATGAATATTTTTTATAAAGACGGCACTACTCCTGTTGATAATACTACATTATTGATAGGCGGCCTTATCGCTAAATTTTAAATTTTTAAAATCAATAATAAAATGAACAAAAACTATACTAAAGTAGTTTCAACCATCGCGTTGCAAACTTTGTTTTTTGCAAATGTATATGCACAAAATTCTGAATCAATGCAAAAGTCGGAATCAGACGCTATCCATGAAGCCGTAATGGAAAATGCGCCAACGGTTACACCTTCCACGGCTACTTTTGATGAGGATGGCCAACCGGATACTGTAAAAGTGCCATTTGGGGGGTATGACCTTACCTGGCAAAATGGCAATGACCGCCGTGATCATGCAGTTTTGCAAACAAAGTATTTTACAGGCTCTTTTATGTTTGATGGTAATTATACCCATTCATTCAATAACCCTAATGACAATACGGTAGTGGGCTCTACAGCACTGGCACGTAACAATGAAATGGAAGTAATGTTTGTAGGATTTGGCGGTGATTTCAACTACAAAAATGCCCGTGGACGTGTAATGCTACAGCTAGGGGACCGTTCAATTGTAATTCCCCGTAATGATTACAGTCCGTATCGCGGGCAATATCAATTAGCAAATGCATACAGGTATGTCAGTGAAGCCTACGGTGGTTATCATTTTAATAAATGGTATGGGATAAATGTTGACTTTGGCCTATTTATGTCTTATATAGGTCTTAACTCTTACTACCAGGTAGAGAACTGGGAATATCAGGCATCTTTCACTTCAGATAATACGCCGTGGTTCTTCAATGGTATGCGTGTGCAGGTGTTCCCATCTAGAAAGCTAAAAATAGAAGCATGGGTAATAAATGGCTGGCAGAGTTACGGCAAATTCAACTCTATGCCTGGGGTTGGCGCAAATATTACCTGGATGCCTAATGAACGTATAAAACTATTGACAAATGATTATTTCGGTACAGATGCTGCTATGATACCAGATCGCAAACGCTTCCACTCTGATAACAGCTTTTTGTATGAGTATTATAATAACAAGAAGAATTCCGGTATCACAAGGGCTGCATTATCACTCACCGGTGATGTCGGTTTTGAAACAGGTGGTGGTGTAAATGGGTTTAATAATAAAGATTCAGCAAAAGGCCCCGCACAGTATTTCTTAAGCGCTATGATATATAATCGCATATGGTTTGGCCATAACAAATTTGCATGGACAATCGGCGGTGGAGTTATGACCAACCCGGGACGTTATCTTGTATTGTACCCAACAGGGGATGCCAGTCCATTGCCAAGCCAAACCGATCCCACAAAAACAGAAGGTACACATCCTTTTAATACTAACCCCGGAACCCAATTTAAAGGTTGGGATTGCTCTACAAATTTCGACTGGATGCCAAATCAAAGCCTAACTATTAGGTTGGAATATGTTCATAGGTATTCAAGTGTTCCATATTTCGCAGGGAGCGGCGGTGTTACATCACCTACAGGTTATACAACAACACCAATCCCTTCCGATTGGGCACCAGATCTTGTTACTAGTGAAGACAGAGTAATATTTGCCGTGTTATTTAGATTGTAATATTGTTAGATGATGAACCCAAAGGCGGATATATCAAAGCATTCAAACGCAAAACTCCATTGGGGAGGCGTGTTACTTGCATTAGGTATTGTTTTTGGTGATCTTGGAACATCTCCTTTATACACTTTCAAGGCTGTTATTGGTGATAATGTTATTTCCGAAACACTTGTTTTAGGAGGTGTATCTGCAATATTTTGGACCTTGTCTTTTCAAACTACGCTGAAGTATGTGTTGATTACAATGCGTGCAGATAATAATGGAGAAGGAGGGATATTCTCTCTTTACACATTAGTGCGTAGGCATGGGAGATGGATACTCTGGCCTGCTATAATTGGCGGTAGCTTTATGATCGCAGATAGCCTTATTACTCCGCCTATATCAGTCACATCAGCCATAGAAGGGTTGAAGATTTTAAAACCCGATATCCCGATTGTTACGATAACGGTTACAATAATCGTAATGCTATTCATTGTTCAGCAAACGGGAACGAACCGCATTGGCAAATTTTTTGGGCCGGCAATGATCATATGGTTTGCAATGATAGCCATCCTGGGTATTTGCAGCCTTATGAAAGATGTTTCCGTATTGCGGGCCATAAACCCATTATATGCTTATCGTCTCGTTACGCAATATCCAGGTGGCCTCTGGGTACTGGGCGGTGTTTTTTTATGTACCACCGGTGCAGAAGCTTTGTATGCAGACATGGGTCATGTCGGTAAACGAAATATACAGGTAGCGTGGATATTTATTAAGCTGTCATTGATACTATGTTATTTTGGTGAGGCAGTGTTATTATTGAAACATAATGGAAAGCATATGTTCGAGGTGGATGCGTTCTATGAGCTGGTGCCTAAATGGTTCCTTATACCTAGTATTTTTATATCAACGGCCGCAACGATTATTGCAAGCCAGGCGCTTATCAGCGGCACCTTTACATTGTTTAATGAAGCTATAAGGCTTAATCTCTGGCCTAAGCTGAGGATAGAGTTCCCAACAGACATGCGTGGGCAAGTATATGTGCCCGCAGTAAACTGGGCAATGCTTGCAGGATGTGTATTTATGGTATTGCATTTTCGTGAATCCTCTAACATGGAGGCAGCGTTTGGATTGTCGGTGACGCTCACTATGCTTATGACCACGATTTTATTAAGCTATTATCTGTATATTAATCATGTGCCAAAGATTTTGGTGCTGGCATTGCTGGCTATTTACTCCTGGATAGAATTTACATTTCTGGTAGCAAATCTTAAGAAGTTTTCGCATGGCGGTTGGATAACGCTATTGACAGGCCTTGTGCTGACAAGTTTAATGTATATATGGCATAAGGGTAAAAAGCTTAAATCTCAATATAAAAAGCTTGTTGATCTATCGAAAATTCAGGGCTCATTAGGCGAGTTAAGTCGCGACACCACGATACCTAAGTATGTTACCCATCTTGTTTATCTCACCATATCAAACAATCCTCGTGAAATAGAAGAGCGGGTGATTAATTCCATCTTGTCCCAACAGCCAAAGCGTGCAGAGCTTTATTGGTTTGTGCATATAGAAGTTGACGATAAGCCATACACGTCTACCTACTCTGCAGAGGTCGTGGAGCCGGGTGAAATAGTGTATGTTAATTTAAGGCTGGGTTTCAGGATTGTGCCAAGAATAAATCTGTTATTCAAAAAAGTGGTCAGGGATATGGTAGTAACGGGAGAAGTAGAAGTAAACAACAAGTATGTACTGTCTAATGTAGAAGCCACCCTTGGTGATTTTAAATTTGTTATCATGAAAAGCTTCCTTTCTGTTGATAACCATCTCTCATTTTGGGATAGCCTTGTCATGAGGCTTCATTTCTTATTGGATAAAATAAGCTTGCCCGATGATAAAGCCTATGGGTTAGATTACAGTAATGTTATTATTGAACGTGTGCCATTATTGTTAGGTAAAACAGAGTTCATTTATTTAAAACGAACTTTTTAATGGTTGGAGAAGAAAATAAGGATCAACGTGTTCAGGAGTTTTTGAAACTGAATGAAAATGCTAACCGTGGCCGGCTAAAGATATATATAGGCATGAGCGCTGGCGTCGGTAAAAGCTATCGGATGTTACAGGAAGCGCGTACCCTGTTGGATAATGGTGTGAATGTTAAGGTGGGTTATATAGAAACACACGGCAGAAGGGATACTGAAGCGCTGGTAACAAACCTTCCTATGATACCAAGAAGGGAAGTGTTTTATAAAGGTAAAAGGTTGTCTGAGCTGGATGTTCAGGCAATCTTATTGCTGCATCCGGAAGTGGTTATAATAGATGAACTGGCACATTCAAATATTCCTGGCAGTAAAAATAGTAAACGATGGCAGGATGTGCTGGATGTTATAAATGCAGGTATCGATGTAATAACAGCGGTTAATATCCAGCATATAGAAAGCATTAATGAAGATGTAAAAGAAATAACGGGAGTAGAAGTGCAGGAAAGGATCCCCGACAAAATATTGCAGCTAGCAGATGAAGTAGTGAACATTGATCTGACCGCTGATGAACTTATAACAAGATTAAAAGAGGGCAAGATATATGAGCATAGTAAAATACAGCAGGCACTGCAAAACTTCTTTCAGCCAGATAAAATATTGCAACTTCGGGAGCTTGCGCTAAAAGAAGTAGCAGGGCAGGTAGAAAGAAAAGTTGATTACCAGATAACTGCAAGGCAAACACCCTTTAAACATGAGCGTTTTATGGCTTGTATATCTTCTAACCATGAAATAGCTCAGCGTATCATACGCAAAACAGCAAGGCTCGCGTCATACTACAATAGCAAGTGGTATGTATTGTATGTACAGACACATAGAGAATCTAGTGACAAGATAAGCCTTGCAGACCAAAGGCATTTAATTAACAATTTTAAAAATGCTACAGAACTTGGGGCAGAACTGATAAGAAAAAAGGAAACGAATGTCGCTAAAACGATAGTAAACATGGCAATGGAAAAGGAAATTACAACGCTATGTATCGGTAAACCGCATTTAAGCCTGCTTCAAATAATTCTGAAGACCAGTATCTTTAATCAATTATTAAAAACACTATCTAAAAATAATATCGATATCATTATACTGTCCTGATGGCGCTTTCTGTAAAAAATAAGGTTTGGTATG
>Ga0157372_10008830_pt1 | contig 10705 bp, 10 predicted proteins | sample C55metaG_FD_115307 | JGI IMG/M metagenome (GOLD analysis project Ga0157372, IMG submission 115307) | Corn rhizosphere microbial communities from Kellogg Biological Station, Michigan, USA - C5-5 metaG | ecosystem: Host-associated > Plants > Roots > Rhizosphere > Soil | place: USA: Michigan...
CACATTGGGGAATCGTGGAGGCTTAACTAGCGCCAATCCAAATCGGAAGCGTGCGGCTGATCCTTCAATTCACCGTCCCAGTGCGTGCCATTTTCTCCGCGGTACGGCTTGAGCCGCTCGATGATCTCAAATACCTCTTCCTCACTCCGCATTGCGCGTGAACGCTTTGTCACAAATTTCCTAAAATTCATGGTCGCGTGACATAACTCACGTCTCCAGTCAGGATGGGCACGGGAAGTCCCATTTTTGCAGAGGGTACTCCGGCACGCGCATTCGAACTCGTCAGTACACGGCTACGCCGACAGGCCTCGTCAGAGCCGAAACGGTACGCGCCTAACAAGAAAACGCCCCGACTGAGGGAGCCGACGCAAGCTCTTAGGGTGGATCACAGTAGCTGGTGCAGCCGCTTCAGGGATGGCAGGCACGGGAGAAGCATTCGGCGCGGCATCAGGTTGCTACGATAGAGTCTCGCAAAAAGGATGGTCGGGGAGCTGGAGGCACCCCGACCATTTCCTCGACTCTCGCGAAGTCGAGGCTGTAATCGTAGACGATCCTAAGAGGACATGAGAATGTCACATCTGTAACCGTCTTTCAATACTCCAAACACCCGAAGCCGACAACGCGCCTGGCCGCCGCTTTGCTAAACAAACAGCCCCGATTCCCCCTGCTACAGCGCTCGGAGATAAGCCGGTCTCCACGTAGAGCGTAAATTCTCAGGAGCCTGTGATCGCAATCACAGATTCTTCTCCAGGACCATGTAACCCTCTCTGAAAAATGGGGGTAACATGGCGAGCCAATTACAAGTCAATGCGATCAGGAAGTTGGCCATCGCTGGCGAACAGGCAGGGTTCAGTCTCGACCAGATGATCCAACTACTCAATTCAGGCATGAGCGTTGTGACCCTTTTAGACTTGATCGCTTGGCGCCTTGCTCCTTCGCACAGCTCTTTCGAGAGTGTTCCTATCGGGTTGGCGGCGCAGTCCGCCACTCTAGTGGGGTCGCGCAATAATTACAGTTGATCGCTACCTTCACTTTGACAATATAGATGTCGAGCAGCCCGAGATCTCCTCTCAATGAAGCCACTGCGGGCAGATGTTCAAAGCCGAACCACGGCCGGGTGCATCCAGTGCTTTCCTGCAGCCCTCAAAATATTGTTGTTCGATCTATGAGCGTGCTGTGTCGCTAGAAACGGCGAATTCGGGAGTGATTTTCGCCGCTCATGTCGGCAACTACCACATGGAAGCAATGTGGCTCTGCACAGCGGTGGAGAGTTTCTTGAAAGAGGAACCTGCTTCAGCGGACAACCCATGCAGGACTGTAGATCAAATTGGTCGTCGCTCTTGATTGGTACGAAGCGAGAGGAGAATGCGAATGGCATTGCTGCTTCAGGAGCCAGAAGGCTGTAGGGACGTACCAACTCGCGTCCACAGACCGGCCGGAGAATTGCAGCTCAATCCTGAAATGTTCGGGTCGGACCTAACTGATCCCGACGAACTGACCCTGCGATGCCGTCGAAGACCTCGCCCCCGCCCACTCATCGTACGACACCAAACGCTGCCGTGAGGAACCGAGACCGTCGATACCCAGTTCGACCACATCCCCAGACTTCAGATATCGCGGTGGCCTAAATCCAAGACCCACCCCTGGCGGTGTGCCCGTAGAAATAACGTCTCCCGGAAGCAGTGTCATGAATTGACTGACGTAGCTCACGAGATCGGGAATCGGGAAGATCAAGTCAGAAGTACTTGCCTCCTGCCGAGTTTCTCCATTTACCTTGAGCCACAAGTGGAGCGCGTGGGCATCCTGGATCTCGTCCCTGGTCACGAGGTAAGGGCCGAGAGGCGCGAATGTGTCCGCGCTCTTTCCCTTGACCCATTGTCCGCCGCGTTCCAATTGGAATTCACGTTCGCTGTAATCGTTGTGCAGACAGTACCCGAACACATGGTTCATCGCATGTTCAACCTGCACATACGAGGCAGGCTCGCCCACGACGACTGCTAGTTCCACTTCCCAGTCCGTCTTTTGTGAACCTTTGGGAATAACAACGTCATCGTTCGGTCCGCAGAGAGCCGAGGGAGCTTTGAGAAAGATCACCGGCTCCTTCGGACGCTCCATCCCGGATTCTGCGGCGTGCCGGGAGTAGTTCAGGCCGATGCAAATGATCTTAGATGGCCGCGGAACGCAGGGCCCGTAGCGGAAGGTTGGCGGAACATCTGCACAACAGCCAAGATTCTGCCCGAGCCACTTCTCCAGACGCGCTGCTCCATGGTTTCCCAAGAAGGCCTCGTCGTAGTCTCTAGTGAAGCCGGACACATCGAGGTGGCGCCCGTCCGGCAAGATCACACCTGGCTTTTCGTGCCCGCTTGAACCATAACGAAAAAGTTTCATATTTGTCTGCCTGAGACCTTAATAGTTGACTTGATGAACCCGCCGTAAAACGCGGAATTATCAAAGCCGCACGGTCGCGAAGCACGCCTGTTGACGGTCAGGCTAGCCGCCGGCATCGGTACGTGCGCGGTGTCGTCCCCACCAGCGCTTTGAAAACTTCCCCAAAATAGCTTTGACTGCAAAAGCCCATTTCCTGGCTGATCTCTGCAATGGAAACTTCATTATTATTCATCAGCATTTGCTGCGCTTTGGCCACCCGGAAACTTATCAAATACGATCGAAACGTCTGTCCTACGGTCATTTTGAAGAAGCGCATGAAATGAGACGTGCTCATCGCACAATGTCTCGCTGCTTCCTCTACCTTGATCGGCTGAGAAAAGTTTTGTTCTAGAAGGTCGAAGACCGGCTGCAAGCGTTGCAAGTTTTTTCGTTCTCGATCCAACATCTCCAGCGACCCAAATTGGTTGGCATAATATTTGAACAACATGAACAAAATCACCTTTAAGTAGGTTCGAATGGCCATACGATTCAGGAGAGAGGATGCCGGAAGCTCTCGGTGAATTTTCACAATGTGATCGAATACTTCTTCTGGCAGGTTTTCCGACTTCGAGATGACATGGGGGAAATCCGATCCTTGGGACAAGAATGGACTCAGGTAATACTCTTCTTCTCCGGCCATTTTTCCGCCGCGAGCGATTTCAGGCTGAAAATTCATCGACACCAGCCTCACATCGTCGTTAGGTTTATAAAGAATGCGGTGATAGAGATTCGGTCCAACCACCACCAGGTCTCCTGCCCCAGTAGGAAGAATGCGGTCCCGCACCTGAATCTTGGTCTTGCCGGAATAGATGTACATGATCTCCAGGAATTCGTGGCGGTTCAGACGAACAAGCCGAGGTCCGGAGACCTTATGGAAACTGACATCGATGGGAAAGGAGCGATCGAAGGGATACACGCGAACGCCCTCGGCATTAATCCCCGGCTCCGTATACTTGTACATCTCCTTCCAAACAAAGTTGTTGTTCATCGCGATGGCCATCCGATTCACCGCCGAGGCGAAGTTGTTCTATTGCGACGGGTTTGCGCTTGCTCCCGCTTGCTGATCTCTTGAGAAGGCTTGCATTTTGCCTTGTGGTTCCTCGGAGTCCAGCGTACGCGCGCGCTCTAACTCCGCATGCGCTCCCGCACGCTGCCCCGCTTTCAAGTACGCCCGTCCCAGTTCGTAGTGATAGGTGCCGGTACTTGGAGAAAGGGCGATGGCTCTCTTCAGAACAGCTATAGCCCGACTCTCCTCTCCCACCTCGAGGTAGGCTCGTCCCAGCGTACCCAACAGTTCGGGGCTGTCGTGGTTGCGCCCGAGACCTTTTTCCAGAACCGCAATTGCAGAGCGCGGGTCTGCCTGATCCAGCGTAATCTCTGCCACTTCGTTCAACGCCATCGTGTTCGTCGGATCGATTTGAGTTTCGCGTTTAAATTCCAATTGGGCCAAGTCGAGGTTTCCTAGTTGTCGCTGCAAGACCCCGAGGTAGTAATGCGCGAAAGGAATATCACGAGCGGCCGCACGCTTGAGTTCTTCTGCCGCCTTATCCGTCTGTCCCAGTGCTAAGTACGCCTTTCCCAGCAGCAAGTGAAGGTGAGGTGTATCGCCTCCCGACTTGACCATCATTTCGAAGCTGTGAAACGAATCTTCATTCCGCTTTAACATCCCATAGCTCGTGCCTAGCATAAACAAGAACTCCACATCATTTTGTTCGGTCTTGAGCAGTGGTTCGAGAGCAGAGATTGCCTCGGAGAATTCGTCGAGCATGAAATGGCACTCGCCGGTGAGGTAGCGTGCCTGAATATTGCCCGGATCCAACGCCAGTGTGTCGTCGAACTCGGATGCTGCCTTTTTGAACTCGTGTTCACGAAAATACGCCAGCCCCAAATTCAAGCTCACGCCCGCGACGCCTGGAACCAAACGCTTTGCTTCGCTGAACATCTGAATCGCTCGGCCCAGCCTGTCCGTCCGCATATACACAACACCGAGATTCGAATATAACGAGGCCGAATGGACCCCGAGCTTCAGCAGTTGGGTGTAGTTCCGCTCGGCGGCGACGTACTGGCCAACTGCAAGTGCGCGCTGACCGGCTTCCGCCAGGCGCTGAATGTCCTTATCTGAGAACTGGCGGGCCGCCGACGCCGATCCCCGTGGTGCCTGAGCAAACGAAATGTGACAAAGCGCCAGCAAGAGCAACGCTGCAAAAGTCAGTCTCCGATTATGCCGGGCAGTTACCCGACGAGCCCACCGAGTTCGGATTAGTTGTTGATCCATGGCGCGTGTGCTTCTGCCCCACCCTTGAAAAGGGCATATTTCCCTTGTGCGCGGCGTTTTCGATCGCGCTATAGTAGACCAGATTTCGTCCCGGCGCTAGGCCTTACTCCTCGACTGGGCAGACGATTACGCTCTGCAACGCGTTCGGATTCTCGTTTGCCCGGGTCCGAACAGCGAGCCACGCAGCAAAAATCGCGATAGCTTTGTTATAAAAAATTATGCTCGGATTATAGACGTTCATCACCGCTACTCGCATACTCCACACCACTCGGTAATTCCTGAAGCACGAATCAACGCACAAAGGAGTTCGCCTATGAAGCTCCGATGTATCTACCTGCTGGCCGTTCTGTTGGCTGAGTCGCCCTATCTGTTCTCCCAAGCTCAAGCGACCATCGTGGGTACGGTCACAGACCCAAGTGGTGCTTCGGTTCCGAATGTGGAGATTTTCGTCACGAATGACGCCTTGGCCTTCACGCGCAGTTATCGGTCCAACACGGATGGAGAATACACTGCCCCGAGAATCCCGCTGGGTGAGTACACGGTTACAGCAGTGGCGCAGGGATTTCAGAAGATGAGGCAGACGGGGGTCACCCTGAACGCAGGCCAGACCTTGCGTGTAGATCTGCAGTTGAAACTTGGCACAGCAAATGAGGAGCTTACGGTTCAGGGAAACAATACAAACGTCGAGACAGACACGGCTGCAATTTCTGGGCTCATCGTAGGGACCCAAATCAATGAGCTGAGCATACCTTCAAGAAATTTCGTCAATCTCGCTCTGCTCATACCAGGTGCGGCACCCCTAGGCGGGGGCTTCGATGCCAACTCGGTAAGCGATCTCGCAACCGATACGCTTCCCGTAAACGGTCTGCCCGGAAATATGAACAACTGGGAGATCGATGGGATCAATAACGTTGACCAAGGATCGGGTAGCGATTCGCTACAGGTCTATCCAAGTCTGGAGTCAATCGCAGAGTTCAAAGTCTCAACCTCAAACTACAGCGCTGAGTATGCAAAGTCGGGCTCGGCCATGATTGAGGTTGTGAGCAAGTCAGGCTCCTCGACTTTTCACGGAAGCGCCTTCGAATTCGTGCGCAATGACGCATTCAATGCCGACGATTGGTTCCTGCACCGGGGTGGGCAACCGAAAGCCCCACTCAAACACAATGATTTCGGCTTCACCTTCGGAGGTCCATTTTTTATTCCTGGCCACTATAACGGAAACAAACAGAAAACATTCTTCTTTGTTTCGGAGGAGTGGAGAAGGTACCGGGATGGCACCATTTTGAACGCGAAAGTGCCATCCATACTGGAGCGGCAAGGGAACTTCAGTGAATGCGACCCTGCCTCTCCGAACTACAACCTCATCGTGGCGTCAGGTTGTCAAATCCCGACGGACCCTTCTACCGGCCAGCCCTTCATAGGAGATGCGGTGACGGTTGATCCTTCGGCGGCCGATCTGTTAAACGCGCTGATCCCACTGCCGAACAATGGTCCCATTACTTATACGAAAGCTCCTTCCTTGCCGACGAATTTCCGTGAGGACACGATTCGTGTCGACCAGAACATCTCGGACAAGGCACGATTATTCGTGCGCTACACCCAGGATGCGTACACGCAGACGTTTGTGCCCACGCTCTGGACGTCAGCTCAATTTGGCACCGTGAGGACGCCTCTCAGTATTCCTGCGAAGAATGCCGTTATGCATTTGACGAACTCGTTTCGCCCAGATTTGATGAATGAGTTCATTTTCGGTTTCTCGACCGACTACTGGACCGCAAGCTCCCAACTGGGAAATGACTCGGTGTCCGGATCGATCGTTAAGCCAGCGAACTTCGGGATTGCCAGCATCTTTCCTGCTGGCCCTTCGGGCCCACTATTGCCGGCAATTTCAGTGCAAGGGGGTGGCCCTTCGTTCTCCGAAGATACCGGGTATCCCTATTCGTACACCAATCCGGCTCTCACGTTTAAGGACAATCTGGTCTGGTCGCACGGCAAACACATTTTGAAATTCGGTGCCTTTCTGCTCAAGGACCAGCTCAATCACGTCATCCCGAACGGGGGATTCGACAGTCAGGGGTTTCTGACTTTCAGCAATTCTTCCGCGGTGACTACAGGGAATGCTCTGGCCGACATGTATCTCGGCAGAATTGCGTCCTATTCGCAGACCGGCTTGGTAAACAATGGTCAACTGGTCGGCGGCTTCACGCGTGGACACTACCGCCAGGTCGACTTCGAACCATACGTTCAGGATGATTGGAGAATTTCCCGCAACCTTACCCTAAATCTTGGGCTTCGCTACTACTTCGTGACACCCTGGGTCGACCACACAACGCCCAACACCGTTGCATCAATCTTTGTACCAAGTCTGTACGATCCGTCCCGTCAGGCGCAGCTCGATGCGAATGGCAACATCATTCCTGGGACAGGGGCCAACTGGTTGACCTACGGCAATGGACTAGTTGAGTGCGGTACGCAGTCCATACCGAAGGGCTGTACGAAGCTACCGCACCGGAATTTTTCGCCGCGGTTCGGTTTTTCGTACGACCCTACCGGAACCGGGAAAATGGTCATTCGTGGAGGCTATGCTTACACCTACGATACCAGCAACGCCCACATGACCGCCGCCAACCGGTACGGCGGACCACCGGTGATTGCCACGCTTTCGGCATCCGACATCAACGGCTATGCGAATATCATTCCCGGAGCAATTCCCCCCGTTTTTGCTACTGACCTGCTGACTCACCAGCCTCTGCCACAAATTCAGCATTTCAGTCTCGGCGTGCAACGGGAGCTCTTTGACAAGAGTGTCTTTACGGTGAGTTATGTGGGAACGCTCGGTCGTCATTTGCAGCGGATCCGAAATATCAACCAGGTTCCCGTGAGAGCTGGCATTCAGAATGTGCCGGCGCTCGCCGGCACTCCAGGCTGCGATGCTGCCGGGAACTGCGACGTGCAACAGATTCTAATCAACACGCTGGAACCCACCACCTTCTTTGCACCCTACCGCGGCTTCACGTCGATTAATGATGCAGAGGCGGAGGCAAATTCGAACTACAACTCCTTGCAGTTGGATTTCCGCCACAACGTGGGACACGGACTCACGCTGCAAGCGTTCTATACCTGGTCCCACACTCTCGATGATGTGTTCGGAGGCGGTGGAACAAGCACCCAGTCAACGGGCATCAACGATTACGATCCCAAGCGATGGTACGGCACCTCGTCAATCAATCAGGCACAAGCGTTCACCATGAATTATGTGTACGCTCTCCCATTCTTTGCTCACGCAGGTAACCACTTTTTGCGAAACGCTCTGGGCGGCTGGCAGATAAGCGGGGTTACGACATTCAGCCTTGGGCCTCCCCTGAATTTCACGTGCGGAATCTCAGGTATGTCCAGCGGCGTGGGTGGGAACGTAATGTGCAACCGCATCGGCGATTTCCGTGTGAAAAAAGGGGTAGTTAACGACCCGGAATTTGGACCCACACGGACGTGGTTTGATCCTTCCACCATCGGGCAGATCACCATCGCTCAACTGGCTGCCAATAACGAACCTGGTATGTTCGGAGATTTGAGGAAGAATCCAATTACCGGCCCAGGCCGCAACAACTGGGATATCGGCGTGACTAAGAACTTCGGGTTACCGTGGTTCAACAGTGAGCACTCGACTCTGCAATTCCGGCTTGAAACCTTCAACACGTTCAATCACCCCCAGTGGAGCGCGATCAATCTCTTCTGCAGTTCTGTGACGGCTCCAGGCCAGCCGTGCAATGGGCCAGACAACATTGGCAACGGCGAGGTGAGCAATGATTTTGGCCCGCGCGTTATGCAGATTGGACTGAAACTCGCGTTCTAGGAATTACTTCGAGGTTTGATGTTTCGCCGCGCAATGTGAGCAAAACATGCAGCATTGCCTACGTGAGGTGTCTCTGAAGAACACGATCGGAGTTGGGGTAAGAGTGGCAGAGATTCCTACACCATCTCTACTGATGGACCTGGACGCGATGGAGTCGAACCTTCGGCGCATGGCCGACTTTTTCAATGGATGCAGCCCCAGGCTGAGACCGCACTTCAAAGCGCACCAGATCTTCAGCTTGGCCAAGAGACAAGTGGAGCATGGCGCCATTGGACTGACCTGTGCTCGTCTGGACCAGGCGGAGGCGCTCGTCGATCAAGGCATCACTAATATTTTGGTCGCCAATGAAATTGCCGGCGAGAGCAAGATCCGTGACTTCGTGGATCTTGCTCGGCGAGCGCCGGTCATCGTAGCAGTGGACAATGCAAAGGTGGTCGCCGACATGGCGCGCTTAGCGGGAGATTCCAGGAAAGATTTAAACGTCCTTGTGGATGTGGACGTGAGACTAGGCCGCTGCGGAGTCAAGCCTGGGGAGGAGGCTCTTTCGCTTGCCAAGTGCGTTCTGGCAAATGGGTTGAGGTTACGGGGCCTCATGGGATACGAAGGTCAGGTCGCGCTACCTCCCGGCCGCGAAAAGGAACAGGCAGTGTGCGCGGGCCTTACACGTCTGATCGATACGAAGCTGATGATGGAGGACGCCGGCATCCCGGTGGAGATCGTGAGTTGCGGGGGCAGTAGTGATTTTTCTATCGCCGCCAGGCACCCACACATCACCGAAATTCAGGCCGGGTCCTACTTGCTAATGGACAGTTCTTATGTCCCATTCGCTCCGGAATTCAAACCCGCGTTGACCATTCTCGCAACGGTTATCAGTAACACTCCCGGGGAAAAAATTGTCGTGGATGCGGGTTTTCGAGCTATGAGCGGGGAAAATGGCCTGCCCTCGATCAAAGGTAACAACGGACTGCGCCCGAGGGCGTTGCACATCGAGCACACCATCATCGAGATCGCCGATCCCGGCGTTGCCGTGGATGTCGGAGACAAGATTGAAATATGGGTGCGCTTTCTAGATCAGACACTGGGGCTGCACGATCATGTCTATGGAATCCGGAAAGGAGAAGTCGAGGAAATCCTGAAGATCGAGCATTAAGACTCGATGTGTAGAAAAATCTCCTGGTAGTAAAAAGACCCAATTCATGAGCCGCGACAAAACAATACCATGCCCCGTCTCAGCCGCAGAATTTGATCAGCTTTTTGAACGTGTTTCCAACTGGGGACGTTGGGGCCCAGACGACGACAGAGGCACTTTGAACTATCTGACAGCGGAGAAAGTTCGTGCGAGCGCCGCGCTTGTTAAGTCGGGTCGCACCGTCTCGCTGTCTTTGCCTATCAACACCGTCGCCGGACCCGACAATCCGCGGCCTTCCGTTCACTACATGGTGAAGAGTCACGACGTGCGCCCGGAACACGGTGAACCGCGGTTCGCATGCGATTATCTCGGCAGTGAACTGCATGGTGATTGCAGGACCCATCTGGATGCGCTGTGCCACGTCGCTTACAAAGGAAAGCTGTACAACGGAAAGTCGCCCGCGACCGTCACGTCGCGCGGTGCAACTACGATGGACATCACTGCCTACGCTCAGGGCATAGCGGGAAAAGGAGTTCTTCTTGATTTCCCGCGCTTTCGGAAGGTGAAGTGGCTTGAGCCGGGAGAGGCCATCACCGCCGAGGAAATTCAATCTGTGGAAGAGTTCCAAGGTGTACGCCTGGAGGAAGGGGATGTTTTTCTGTTCCGCACCGGTCATCACCGGCGCCGGCTCGAGCTCGGACCCTGGAACAATAATTGTGATGGCGAAGGGCAGGCAGGCTTGCACGTGAACGCAATGCCCTTGCTGCACGAGCGCAAAATTTCGGCTTTTTTCCCGGATGGCGATGGCGAAGCCGTTCCCAGTAACGTTGAAGGGATTGCCTACCCCGTCCACGCTTTGCAGATTGCTTCCATGGGAATGGCCTGCGCCGATTGCCTTCAGTTCGAGGATCTCGTCAAGTTGTGTGAGCAAGAGAATCGCTGGACTTTCATGATCGTGGCTGCGCCGTTGCGCCTTCCACGGGGAACCGGATCGCTCTTCAACCCGATTGCGATTTTTTAG
>Ga0157372_10008831_pt1 | contig 10704 bp, 9 predicted proteins | sample C55metaG_FD_115307 | JGI IMG/M metagenome (GOLD analysis project Ga0157372, IMG submission 115307) | Corn rhizosphere microbial communities from Kellogg Biological Station, Michigan, USA - C5-5 metaG | ecosystem: Host-associated > Plants > Roots > Rhizosphere > Soil | place: USA: Michigan...
ACGCCGACAACACGCACGTCCGTGAAATGACTCGCCGACAAAGCGAAGTGAGTCGCCGCTCCACCCAGCACGCGATCACGCTTGCCACTCGGCGTCTCCAGTGAATCAAACGCCACCGAACCTACAACAAGAATCGACATTCTCTCTCCGCTTTTACCTTAGGGTCTGGTTTACCAGTACTTCCCAAACAGCACATCCAGCTTCTTCTTCGTCTCTGCCGGAATTACCTTGCGATCGGTCATGATCGCGAACTTTGCCGCAGTCTGCGCCGGGCTCGAACTCAAGTCTTTCGGCATCAGGCGCACGGCGGCTTTCACTACCTTTTGCGCGTTGCCGCTGTTCTGATGCATGACTGCGATTATCTGCTCGACAGTCACGTCGTCGTGTCCTTCGTACCAGCAGTCGTAGTCCGTCACCATCGCGAGCGTCGCGTAGCTGATCTCAGCCTCTCGCGCGAGCTTGGCCTCCTGCAGGTTGGTCATGCCGATGACATCCGCACCCCACGAGCGATACAGGTTCGACTCCGCACGCGTCGAGAACTGTGGACCTTCCATGCAGACATATGTGCCGCCGCGCTTGCCGACGACGCCGACCTCTTCACACGCCTTTACGAACGTGTCCACGACGATCGGGCAGACCGGGTCGCCGAACGTCACGTGACCCACCACACCATCGCCGAAGAACGTCGCATTCCGCGCAAAGGTGCGATCGATGAACTGGTCGGGCACGATAAAGTCCGTGGGCTTGTGCTCTTCCTTCAGGCTGCCAACTGCGCTCACGCTCAGGATGCTCGTCACGCCGAGCTTCTTCATCGCATAGATGTTCGCGCGAAAGTTCAGCTCACTCGGCAGGATGCGGTGGCCTTTTCCGTGTCGCGCGAGGAACGCCACATCGCGCCCCTCAAGCTTGCCCAGCAGGAACACCTCACTCGGATCCCCAAACGGTGTCTCAATCTTTTCTTCACGAACGTCGGTCAGCCCTTCCATTCCATATAGGCCGCTGCCGCCGATAATCCCGATCTCCGCCTTCGCCAAACGCCTCTCCTGTGCGCAAAAATCCGCGCAGACACACAAGTATCAGTATATCGTTCGACGTGATCGGCCTACTCTAACCCCAAATCCTTGCAAACTTTGGCAACGCGCTGCTTCACCTCAGCCGGCATCTCCAGCATCGCAGGCCACGGCCGCGTGAATCCTTCCGCCGCCCACTTGCGTGTCGCGTCGATCCCCATCTTGCTTCCGAAGTTCGGCAGACGGCTCGCGTGGTCGAGCGAATCGACAGGGCCCAGCGTGAACTGAATGTCACGCTCCGGGTCGATGTTGTTCGCCACGCGCAGCGTCACGTCGCGCAGGTCATGCACATCGCAGTCTTCGTCAACGACGATAATGCATTTGGTAAACATCGCCTGCCCCATCGCCCAGATGCCGTTCATCACCTTGCGAGCGTGGCCTGCGTAAGATTTCCTGACGCTCACGATCATCAGGTTATGAAACACGGCCTCCGGCGGCAGGTTCACATCGACGATCTCCGGCAGCGTCACCTTCATCAGCGGTAGGAAGATGCGCTCCACCGCCTTGCCCATCCACGCGTCTTCCATGGGAGGCTTGCCTACTATCGTCGCCGCATAGATCGGATTCTTGCGGTGGGTGATGCAGGTGATGTGAAAGACCGGATACTCCTCCTGCATCGTGTAGAAACCCGTGTGATCGCCAAACGGGCCTTCGGCACGTAACTCGCCGAGTTCGACGTACCCCTCAAGCACGATCTCCGCCGTCGCCGGCACCTCGAGATCGACCGTCTCGCACTTCACCAGCTCCACTGCCTTACCGCGCAGGAAGCCTGCAATCAAGTACTCTTCGACATCAGGCGGCGCGGGCACAATCGCGCTGAAGGTCACCGCCGGATCAGTGCCGATCGCAACTGCAACCTCCATTCGCTCCCCGCGAATCCTGGTCACCACATGCTGCGGAACACCGCTTACATCGGCGGCCGCGGTCGTTCCGCCAGCGGTGCGCGCCATCACATCCACTGCACCTGCTGCATCCTCAGCGCCTGTGGCCCCACCGGAAACTGCGGCGCGAAGACGATCGCGCAAGTGCTCTGCAGCGACCTTCTGACGCTGCCAGTGCATGCCTGTGGTCTTGCCGTCATACACCTGCATGCGATACATCCCTACGTTGCGCTTGCCGTTGCGCGGGTCCTTCGTCACGACGCACGGCAGCGTGATGAACGGACCACCATCTCCGGGCCATGTCGTCAGCACAGGAAACTTCAACACGTCGACATCTTCGCCGCGCAGCACTACCTCCTTGCACGGCGCGCGCTTTGCATCGACGATCTTCGGAAAGTACGAGCCCACCTCGGCAAGCATCGGCAGCATCTTCAGCTTGTCCATCAGGCTCGTCGGCGGCACGGGATGCAGTAGCGCCTCTATGCGCTTCGCCACATCGTCCAGCGAGTCAACTCCCAGCGCCATGCGCATTCTGCGCTCGCTGCCGAACTGGTTCATCAGCACGCGCGCCCCCTTGTAGCCCGCGACATTCTCAAACAAAAGCGCCGGCCCATTGCTCTTCACGGCGCGGTCGGCCAGCTCCGCCATCTCCAGCTCCGGCGACAGCTCGGCCCTCACGCGTTTCAGCTCGCCCGCGCGCTCCAGCGTCTCCACCCAGTCCCGCAGTCCGTCGTACGCCAAAAATCACTCTCCGGCTACAGCTTCAAAAAGATTCGCTTCCGCCACAGGAACCACACCGGTACGAAGCACACAGCCACAAAGCATACGGCAAACGCGAGCGAAGTCCATGCATTTGATCCGCCGCGGCCGAACGCGTCCCAATAGGCGAAGTACCACCACGTGCGCCGCACGCCATCCGCGCCCGTGCCATGCAGATTGAGCATTGTCTTCACAAGCACAATCGAAATCGTGTACGCCGCAATCGCATTTGAGCCGAAGACCAGCCACGGCCACGTCACCACGCGCAGCCACTTCGGCCACGGCTGTGGCCTGTCATCCACTATCGAAGAACACACGGCCAGCAACACCGCCGCGATCCCGGCCGCCAGCAGCACATAGCTCGAGGTCCACAGATTTTTGTTGATTGGGAACCACAGCGACCACACCTCGCCGGCAACGATTCCCGCCACTCCCCAGGCCGCCAACCGCACGCGCACGCTCTTCCAGCTCGCCTGACCTGCGCTCGCAGCCTGCATCGCAAGCCCCGCAAGCGAACCCAGCAGCGTCGTCGCCACTGCAGGCAGCGTGCTCAGCAGGCCCTCAGGATCGCGCGTGTGGTTGTACAGCGAGCCGGTGTGCAGCCAGCGCTGCGTCCACGCAATCGCTCCACGGTCCAGCCATGCCGCGAGGTTCAGGTTCTTATCCATAAACGGCACATCGCGCCCCGGCATTCCGATCCCAGGCACCGGAACCCACCGCATCAGCACCCAATACCCCACCAGCAGTGTGGCGATGATCAGCATCAGCCAGCGTACGCGCCGCGTCGCCAGCACAATCAGCGCGGCAATCAGGTAGCAAATCGCAATTCGCGTCAGCACTCCATAGAGCCGCAGATGCGTCCAGTGCATGGCCGGAAAGAACGCAATGATCAGATAGAGGAGAAAGATCTTTCCCGCGCGCGCGAAGATGCGCCCCGTTAGCGTCGCCTTGCAATTGCCGCGCGCCGCCCGCGCACTCATCGAAAACACGATCGATGCGCCGACGATGAACAGGAACGTCGGGAAGACAAGGTCCGTCACGGTCCAGCCGTTCCACTCCGCGTGGTCCAGTTGGCGAAAGACGTGCGACCAATCACCCGGATCATTGACCAGGATCATCAGCGCGATCGTCAGCCCGCGCAGCACATCCACCGACAGCACGCGCTGCGGCTTCACGACTACCCGCTCCGCCGTCACGTGCTCCGGAAAAACACTCGTTGCCATTACAGCCATCATCCATGATTGACCGCAACCCGCGCCACCCCTCTCGCGGAACATCTTCATCCTCAACGGTGTCTATTGCGGCAGAGGCGTTCCTCGCCGGACGCACATCGAGCTTCACCGAACTCGAGGTGCCACCATGTTCGAGGACTCACTCGTCGAATCCGCCGCCCTGCTTCGCACGCACAACCGCTGGCCCGCCCTCGTGTCCATTACGGCTCAACTCTGCGCTGCAGCGCTCATTCTCACCATTCCGCTTCTTCATCCTGAAACCCTGCCGATGCCGCACATTCTCCCGGCAACCCTCGCGCCTCCGCGTCCACCGGCCCCGCCGCCACCGCTGATCCGGGTCGAACCACGCGCCGCAACAACGGCAGCGTCGGCGCCCACGGCTCCCATAGCAGTCCAGACGACACCCATCTTCCGCGACATCCTCCATCCAACCGGCCCAGCCGTCGATGCTCCATCACTTCTTGTCATCGACATCGGCAACGCGCGCTCCTCCCTGCCACCCGGGATCAACAGCTCAGCCCCCGCCAGCCCACACGTGACGGTTGGCCCCTCGACCACCGGAGCCTCCTCGAGACCATTGGCTATCTCCCGGGGCGTCTCTGAAGGCCACCTCATCGCGCCCATCCGGCCTGAGTACCCTCAAATCGCTCGAATCACGCGCACCGAAGGCGCCGTCGTCATCGAGGCGATCATTTCGCAGACCGGCACCATCGAAAGCACCCGCGTTGTCAGCGGCCCGCCGATGTTCCAACGCGCCGCGCTGGACGCCGTACGCCAGGCACGCTATCGTCCTTTCCTGCTCAATGGTCAGCCCACCCAGGTGCAGACAACCATCACCATCAACTTCCGCATGGGCGGCTAAACGAGGGTCGCCACCGGGTTCACGATCACCGACTCCAGCGGATACCCTGCGTCCTTCCAGCCCTGCAGCCCACCGCGCAGCGGCCGAACGCGCAGTACGCCGAGGCGGCGCAGTTCCATGGCCACCTTCGCGCTTGTTTCTTCGCTCGGGCAGGTGCAGTACAGCACGACCTCCCGGTCGGACGGAATCTCATCACGATGTAACTTCAGCTCATCCGGTCCAATACGAAGCGCCCCCGGCAGCACCTCCGGGTCTGTCAGGACATCCAGCGGATGCCGAAGGTCGACGATGAACGGTGCCTCCAGGCCCCCATCCCGGGCATCGTCCATCATGGACAGCAGTTGCTCCGGTTCCAGCCGCAGCCCTCGCAGTTCTGTCAGGAACCTGCGCCGCTGCACATAGCGGTAGATGATCATGCCAAGAATCATCACCAGCACAAGCGCCACCGCAAAGTGCGCTATCGTCGCGAACAGCTGGCTGGACCGCCCGATAATATCGCCGAAGAACCGCCCTGCAAACAGCCATGCCGCCGCCCACACCAGCGTGCCGGCCATGTCGTACAGGGCGAACTCCCGGAAGCCCATCCCCGCCTGGCCGGCAATGGGAGCCGCGATCGTGCTCACTCCCGGCACGAACTTTGCAAACAGCAGGGTCACTCCACCGCGTCGCGCGATCGATCCCTGCGCGCGGTTCACGCACGTCGAAGCATCCAGTGACATCCTGCACAGCAAATCAAGAACGCGGCTTCCAAACCGCCGCCCCAGCCACCACCAGGTCGTATCGGCGATAAGGCACGCTAACAAAATGACGGGAATCACCAGCGCGAGATGAATCTTGTGCGCCGCGCTCATCGTTCCTGCAGCCAGCATCAACGGAACGCTCGGTACGGGAAGGCCGGCCTGCTCCACGAGCACCCAGCCGAACAACACCGAGTACGCGTGCCGCAGAAACAGCATCTTGACCAGACCCATACCGGTCCCCCAAAACTATCCGATGTCCTCTAGATGTCTATGTTGACTGCTTCGTTGCAGAAAAGATAGCTGCAAAAACAACACGGCCCGGCAGAACATGTGCCGGGCCGTGGACCGCTTGCGGTGATCTTACTCGGCGTCCGTTAGCGGCATCCTTACCAGGTGCTGCCCGATGAACCACGACTGCAGCTCGTTCGGCCGCAGCACGTCGCTCACCACGAGATCGTTGGTCCCATCATCACCGGCCTTGTCCGCGGCCTCGGCGATCTCATGGCAGTCCTGCATGATCGACTTGTGCGCCTCCAGCAGGCGCGCGATCTGTACCGGAACCTCTTCGCGTCCGCGCGGAGGCCGGCTGATCTTCGTTACTTCGGCTACATCGCCGCCCATCGCAATCGACACTCCACCCAGCAGTTGGATGCGCTCCCCGATCGCGTCCACAATCTCCACCTGTTCATCGAAGTGCTTATCAAACAAAAGATGGAGTTGATAGAAGGTCGGCCCTGAAACCTGCCAGTGGTGCTTCTTGTACATATCGCGCAGGGCGATCGAATCCGCCAGTAACTGGTTCAGCTTCTCGCACATCCGCGCGCGAACCTTCTCGTCCAGGGGGTGCGGCAAATCCTTCAGTACATCGCCGAACTTCTGAATTTCCTTTGCTTTCTGGTGCCACCGTTCTGTTACGAAGTCGTTGTGGTTTTCGCCCTTCTTGACTGCTACAGCCATGCATTCACCTCAATAGTTCTGATGCAATCACACCTTCATACGTCTCTGAATAAAAAGACCGGGCACATGGCCCGGTCTTTTTTGACGATTATCGGTCGTCAGTTCTTTACTCTAACCTTCGGTACAACTGACATGCCAATGCGCAGCTCGTGATTTGGATCTTCCTGCTGCAAATTATCGAAGTTAATCCGAACCGGGATTCGCTGCACGACCTTCACGTAGTTTCCGGTCGCGTTCTCCGGCGGAAACAGGCTCAGCGAGGAGCCTGTGGCTCCGCCAATCTGAGTCACCGTTCCGCTGAACTTCTTTCCACCCAGTGCGTCCACGGAGATGTCCACCTTCTGATCCTTGTGCATCTCCTTCAATTGCGTCTCTTTGAAGTTCGCCGTCACCCACAGGTCGGTCAGCGGCACAATCGTCAGCAGCGACTGCCCGACGCTGAGGTTCGCGCCCACGACCACCGTCTTGCGGCTCACGATACCCGTAATGGGCGCCGTGATCTTCGTGTAGCCCAGGTTCAACTTCGCCTGGTCCAGCCGCGCCTGCGCCTGCTGAACCGCAGCCAGCGCCGCAGCCTCGCGAGCCCTCTGCACCGCCACCTGCTTCGGTGCATTCTGCCGGCTCTGCGCCTGCTGGCTCAGGGCCGTCGATAGCCGCGCACGCGCGACTTGTACCTGCTGTTGCGCCGCGTTCGCATTCCTCTGCGCCTCGTTGAAGGCCGCCTGGTCCGCGGTCGCCGTTGCCACCGCCTGATCAAACTGTTGCTTGGAGATGACGTCGTTCTTCACCAGCGGCGTGTAGCGGTCCACGTCGATCTGTGCCTTCTGCGCATTCGCTTTTGTCTGCTGGATCCGCTCATTGGCAGCCTGCACCTGCGCCTCCGCCTGCGACACTGCCGCCTCATTGCTCTGCACGTCCGAGCCCGAGGTCAGAACTTCCGTGTGCGTCGTCACGCTCGTAATCGGCACATTCACACGCGCCTGCTCGTACTCCGCCTGCGCGTTCGCCAGGTTCGCCTGGGCCTGCTCCACCGCAACCTCAAAGTCTTTCGGGTCGACCTCGGCGATTGGATCGCCTTTATTTACCCTCTGTTGCTCTTCGACATCTACGTTGACGACCTGCCCTGCCACGCGCGAGCTCACCTGGTACAGGTTGCCGTCCACCTGCGCATCGTCCGTGTCCTCCGTGTAGGTCGAGCGCCAGTAGAAGAAGATCGCAACAATAGCGATGATCGCCACCACCGCAATCACAATCACACGGCGCCGCCCCTTCTTCTCCGGGACTTCCTCTTCTCTTTTCTGCTCCGGCTCATTCTGATCGGCCACGTCTACTTCCCTCCGAGATAATCCTTGTAATTCGTCGATGCCACACCCAGCGCCCGCGCCAGCGACAGCTTCGCCACGTTGTGCTGATACAGCGCGCTGATGTACTGATCGTTTGCCTGTTCCAACTGCGACAGCGACTGCGACACCGGCAGGTTGTCACTCACGCCCGCCTTGAACCTCTGTTGCGCCTCGTTCAATGCCTCGGTCGCCAACTCCACGTTGCTCTTCGTCGCATCCACCAGCTTTGCCGCGCTCTGGATATCCAGGATCGCGTCGCGCACATCCTGGTTCACCTGTTGCACTTGGTCCGAGAGCTTCGCCTTCGCCTGGTCATGCTGCGCTTCGGCCACCTGCTCATCGCCGTGTACCTTCGCAATCTGCAGCAGCGGCGCGCTCACCTGCCCCACCGCCGAGTACGTTCCATGCGAGTGCCCCGGCGTTGTTCCCAGGTCGCCGAAGTCGCCTGAGAAGCTCGCCGCCGGCAGTTGTTGATCGAACGCGGCCTTCTGCTTCGCCTTGGCTGCCTCAAGCTGCTCGCTCGCAGCCGCCAGGTCCTTGCGCTGCTTCAGCGCCTGCTGAAACGCCTGCTCCGGATCCGGTGTATCCAGCGCCGCAAACGGCTCCTTATCACTCAGATCAAACTTCTGATCCAGCGGCAATCCAATCGTCCGAGCCAGCGACAGCTTGTCCTTCGCAAACTGGTTCTGTGTCGCAATCAGTTGCTGCTGCTCGTTCTGGTAGTCCACCTGCGACCGCAACACATCCAGCCGCGGACTCGTGCCCGCCTCGTGCGCCTGCGTCGCCTGGTCGAACGACACCTTGGTCGTCGCCATCTCCGCAGTCACCGCCGTAATCCGCGCCTCATCCGCCAGGCACAGCAGATACGCATTGCCCACCGTCATCACTACCAGCTCACGCGCGTCCTGCGCCGTCATCTTCGCGGACTCGAAGTTGTGCTTCGATGCCATGTAGTTTTCGAGCGCCTGCAGATTCACCAGGTTCTGCGTCAGGTAAGCGCGGAAATCCACCACCTGGAACGGCCCGACGATCGGGTTTACTCCCGGGAACTTCAATCCATACGCCGCCAGGTTCACCTGCTCGACCTCAATCGAGGCCGCGCCCGTAACCGTCGGCAGCAAATGCTGCAACTCCTGCAGCCGCTGTCCGTTCGCATTCTTCTCATTGGAGCTCTGCAGAATCAGTCCGAGGTTGTTCCTCAACCCGCGCTGGATCGCATCGTCGAGGCTCAGCGGCAGCACCTCCGCGGTCGCCTTCCCGCTCACCAGGCTGCCGTGAAAACTCTGGTCCACCCCACTCTGCGGGGCCACCGGCGGCGACGGCTGCTGCAACTGCTGTTGCACCTGCTGCACCTGTTGCAAGTCCGTCTGCGGCGGATTCGTCTGGTTCAGCGGAATCCCGGTCGGGCTCGGCTGGTTCTGCGCGCCCGCCATCCCGGCAGCCGAAACTACGAGCCCCGCCAGCAACGCGGTCGCGCTCCGCGACGCGCGTTTCCTCTTTTCAAACATATCTCTCATGCTAACCCGTGGCAGTGCTCCACCCGCGCGGTTCAACCTGCTTAGAAGCGTTCTCCTTCATACAGATGCAGCACCCGCTGATGGGTATTCAAAAGTTTGTCCTGCGAATTTTCGATTTGAAGCGATGCGGCCTTGCTTCCAACGGGCCGAGAGGACCCCGCTTTGAAAGCGGCACGGCTGGTAGCCTGGGCTGGTAGCCTTGGGCTTTAGCCCAAGGTCTCCGCGCCGGAAATAGCCAAAAAGAGCCGGGCTTTAGCCCCTGAGGGAATCTAATCCCAAACGAATCATTCCTGCGATTTAGATGTTCGCCACATAAAAATGCGCAGCCTCTACACTGAGTTCTTTGCACCACTTTGCGAATTTAGGAGCCCTCCCCATGTTCCTCGGCATCGACGTCGGCACCGGCGGCACCCGCGCCGTCCTCATTGACCGCGCAGGCAAAGTCCTCGCCTCACACTCCGCCGATCACGCCCCCATCGCCTCCGCCCACATCGGCTGGGCCGAGCAGGACCCCGAAGACTGGTGGCGCGCCGCACAGGAAGCCATCCTCGGCGCCCTCAAAGCCGCCGCCACCGCAGGTCACGGAAACAAAGTTGAAGCCGTCGGCCTCACAGGCCAGATGCACGGCTGCGTCATGCTCGACGTCAACGGAAACGTCCTTCGTCCCGCGCTCATCTGGTGCGACCAGCGCACCCAGCCCGAGGCCGATTGGCTCAACAACACCATCGGCTACGAAAAAATCATCCAGCTCGTCGCCAACCCTGCGCTCCCCAACTTCACCCTCACCAAGCTTCTCTGGGTCCGCAAGCACCAGCCCGAAATCTTCGCCAAGATCGCCCACGTCCTCTGCCCCAAGGACTACGTCCGCTTCCGCATGACCGCCGTCTACGCCATCGACATGCAGGAAGCCTCCGGCACACTCCTCCTCGACGTCGCGCATCGCCGCTGGTCGCAGGAGGTCGCCGACGCCGCGGGCATTCCCATGTCCTGGCTCCCGCAACTCTTCGAAGGCCCCGAGATTTGCGCGCGCATCTCGTCCGAAGGCGCAGCCGCCACCGGCCTCCAACCCGGCACACCCGTCGCTGCAGGTGCAGGAGACCAGGGCGCAGGCGCGGTCGGCATGGGCATCCTCGCACCCGGCTCCGTCTCCGCGACCATCGGCACCTCCGGCGTCGTCTTCGCCGCCACAGCCGCACCCACCTTCGACCCCAAGGGCCGCCTCCACACCTTTTGCCACGCCGCGCCCGGCATCTGGCACGTCATGGGAGTCACCAACGGCGCAGGCCTCTCCTTCCGCTACTTCCGCGACCCCTTCATGCCCACCGCCTCCTACGACTAGCTCA
>Ga0157372_10008833_pt1 | contig 10703 bp, 7 predicted proteins | sample C55metaG_FD_115307 | JGI IMG/M metagenome (GOLD analysis project Ga0157372, IMG submission 115307) | Corn rhizosphere microbial communities from Kellogg Biological Station, Michigan, USA - C5-5 metaG | ecosystem: Host-associated > Plants > Roots > Rhizosphere > Soil | place: USA: Michigan...
ACGCTGACGACGTCGTTCGCGATTCTATTCGCCGCGCCGGCGCTCACCGCGGCGTGCGTGCTGCTGTACTTCGATCGCCGCTTTGGCACTCACTTTTATGACCCGGCGTTGGGCGGCAGCTCGCTCCTGTGGCAGCATCTCTTCTGGAGCTTCGGGCATCCCTGGGTTTACGTCGTGGTGCTGCCGGCGATGGGCATCGTGTCCGATCTGATCCCGACCTTCTGTCGCCGTCCACTCGTCGGATACACACTCGTTGCGTTGGCAACAGTGAGCACGGGTATCCTTGGCTTCGGCGTTTGGGTGCACCACATGTTCGCAACGGGGATCAACGCGACCGCGAGCTCGTTCTTCAGTGCGGCCAGCATGGTGATCACGATCCCGAGCGCCATCGCGGTGTTCTCATGGCTGGCGACCATGTGGCACGGACGGCCGGTGTTCAAGACGCCGATGCTCTTCGCCGCCGGCTTCATCGTGCTGTTCGTGATCGGCGGCGTGTCGGGGGTGGCGACGGCCGCGAACGCATACGATCTCCAGCTCACCGACACGTATTTCGTCGTCGCGCATCTTCACTATGTGCTCATCGGCATCAACGTGTTTGCGGTGATGGCCGGCTTCTACTATTGGCTGCCGAAGATCACCGGACGCATGCTCGACGAGCGAATGGGCAAGCTCAACTTCTGGTTGATGTTCTTGGGATTCGGCGTGGGTTTTTTCCCGATGCACACCCTCGGTTTGCTCGGCATGCCGCGCCGCATCTACACGTATGCCGACGGGCTGGGATGGGGCTGGCAGAATATGTGGATCACGATCGGTGCGTACGTATTCGCGCTCGGGGTCGTCGTGTTCATCGTCAACTTCTTCTGGAGCTTGGTGAATGGCGCCGAGGCGGGATCGAACCCGTGGGACGCGCCGACGCTCGAGTGGGCGACGCCGTCTCCGCCGCCGCCGTACAACTTCGCGCGCATTCCAATCGTTGCTAGCCGGCACCCGTTGTGGGAAGATCGCATCAACGAGGGAACTGGCCGTAGCGTGCTCGAAACCGGGCCGATGCTCGACAAAGGCCGCGACACGTTCGGCACGACTCCACTCGACGCCGAGCCGGATGAGATCTTGCGAATGCCAGAGGATACTGCGTGGCCGTTCTTTCTCGCGCTATCGGTGCTGGTTTTGGCGTACGGCCTGCTGTTCGGGCTCATCTGGCTGGCGGCGATCGGCGTCGTCGGACTGTTCATCTGCATCATCGGCTGGTTCATGCCGAGTCACGAGCCGGCTCTGACGCTGGAGAGGTGAATATGGCGACGTCGGCGAATCCATACGATCTCCCGATCAATCCTGCGCGGGAAAGCAACCCCGGGTGGTGGGCGATGGTGCTCATCATCGTCACAGAGGGGATGTTGTTCGCCTACCTGCTGTTTTCCTATTTCTATCTCGGATCGATGACGATCGGTCCATTCCCGAGCGACGGTCCGCCAAAGCTGGAGCTGGCGCTGCCCAACACGATCATTCTGCTCGTGAGCAGCGGCACGATGTACTGGGCGGAGCGAGGCATCCGTGCGGGTAACCAGACGCGGCTTCGCCTCGGCATGCTGATCACGCTCGTACTCGGCATCGTGTTCCTGACGATTCAGGGAATTGAGTACTCTCATAAGACGTTTGCGCTGCAGACGAATGCGTACAGCGGTCTTTTCTTCACCATCACCGGGTTTCACGGCGCCCACGTGTTTGTCGGGCTCCTGCTGAACATTGCCGTCCAGACCTGGGCGTGGCGCGGCTGGTTCACGGCGGAGCGTCATCTGGCCGTGACGAACGCAGCGCTGTATTGGCATTTCGTCGACGGCGTGTGGCTCGTGGTGTTTTTCTCTTTGTACATCACACCCTACTTCCGATGACGGCGATCTACGGACACGAGGCGGCGCCGAACCATCCCGCTCCGCGGCAGCACCGGGTCGGGCTTCCGGCGCTCTGGTTTGGTTTGTTCGGCGCGCCGGCGGCGTGGGCGGCGCAGCTGATCAGCAACTACGCGCTGATGAGCCACTTCTGCTATCCACGCGACACGCCGCTGGCGTCGCCGACGTTCGGCGGGGTCCGTCCGCTGGCGATCGTCATTGCGGCGATCCTGCTTCTCGTGGCAGTGGCCGCGCTGTTCGTCGCGCTGCATTCATGGAACGCGACCCGCTATCGCCGCGATTCCGAGCATCGCGAAGTCGCCGAGATCGGCGAGGGTCGCACACGGTTCATGGCGATGGCCGGCATTCTGGTGAGCGGCATTTTCGTGTACGGCGTCCTCATGGCTGGCATCCCGCTGATCGCGATGCCCGTGTGTCAATTCTGATGAGAACTCGTGGAAAGGTGATTCACATGTCTCGAGCTGTTTGGGCGCGCAGGCTACGAGTTGTTGGCGTTCTGCTCACCAGTCTCGCTCTCCCGGTTGCGTGCAAGGAGGCGTCGGGGCGTGAGCCGAGCTACAGCGTTCCGGGCGGGCGAGCCGATCGCGGCAAGATCGCGATCCAGACGTTCGGGTGCGGCTCGTGTCACACGATCCCTGGCGTAAGCACCGCGACGGGAACGGTCGGACCGCCGTTGTTTTTCTGGAGCAAGCGGACCTATATCGCGGGCGAGGTGCCGAACACCCCGGATTTTCTCGTCCGCTGGATCGAGGTGCCTCAGGCAATCGAACCGGGCACGGCGATGCCGAATCTCGGCGTGCCGGAGAGTGCGGCTCGCGACATTGCCGCCTACCTCTACACCTTGCATTGATCTCCACCGGGCGGATATGAAACCTCTAACGTCGCGGACGAGCGCCTTGGCCGGCGCCGTCATGATGCTCGCCACGCTTGCACGCGTGACCACGGCCCAGGAGCTCTTCGTGAGCAACGAGGGCTCGAACACCGTCACGGTGATCTCGGTCGCGACGTTGCGGCCGCTTGCCACGATCGACGTTGGCAAGCGGCCGCGCGGCATCGCACTCTCGCCTGACGCGCGGCGCGTGTACGTTGCGCTTGGGCAGGCTGATGCCGTCGCGGTGATCGACGTCGCGAAACGCGCGGTGGTGGATACGCTCGCCGTCGGCCCGGATCCGGAGCAGGTCGCGGTGAGCGCGGACGGCGCGGCGGTGTACGTGTCGAACGAGAGCGCTGCACGAGCGACCGGCGTCCGCGTGTCGGACCATCATCAATTGTTCTCGGTACCGGTCGGTAAGGAGCCGGAGGGCGTTGGCGTGACACCGGATGGTAAGCGAGTGTTCATCACGGGCGAGACGGATTCGAGCGTGACGATACTCGACGCACAGAGCGGCGACGCCCTCCGTACCATTCACGTCCCGGCGCGACCACGCTTCGTGACGTTCGACAAGGCAGGCGATCGTGCATTCGTGAGCTCGGAGGCCGGCGGAACGCTGTCGATCATCGATATCCGCCGCGACAGCATCGTCAACGTCGTCCATATCGCCGATGGAACGACTCGTCCGACCGGTGTCGCACTCTCACCCGACGGCCGGCGATTGTATGTTGCGAACGGCGCCGGCAATCGCGTTACAGTGATCGATCCCAACGCCGCGCGCGTCGTGTCATCGATTCAGGTTGGCGCGAGACCGTGGGGCGTCGCGCTGTCGCCGGATGGGAAGACACTCTATACGGCGGACGGGCGGTCGAATCAGATCTCCGTCATCGATACGGCGGATGGCCGCGTGCGCGCGACGATTCCCGTCGGTGAGCGGCCGTACAGTGTTGTGATCGTTCCTCGAAACGGTCCCTGAGGCGAAGAAGAATCTTCACGACCGACGGTTCGACGAACGACGGGCAATGAAGTCAGTTGTGAGACCTCGAGGTCAGGAAAAGCCGTCGAACCCGAAGATTGGGTCGATCCCGACTCGTCCTGCCGCATCCCGTATCATGGGCTCGACAAAGCGGCCAGGACGACCAAGATTAGGCGCGAGGGCCCACCGCTGACCTTGGAGGCGAAGAATGCTCAAAGACTTCAAAGCGTTCATCATGCGCGGGAACGTGATGGATCTCGCTGTCGCCGTCGTGATCGGTGCCGCATTCGGAGCGATCGTGAAGTCGCTGGTCGACGATGTGATCATGCCGCCGATCGGTCTGGCGCTCGGGCACGTGGACTTCAGCAACCTCATCGTGCTCCTCAAGGAAGGTCCGAAGGCACCGCCACCATACGCGTCCCTCGCCGACGCACACGCGGCGGGTGCGGTGACGCTCAATTATGGCGCGTTCTTGAATAACGTGATCGCGTTTCTGATCATCGCGTTGGCAGTGTTCATCATCGTGCGGATGGTCAGCCGACTCTACGCCAAGCCCGCGCCAGTTACCGACAACACGAAGGCCTGCCCGCGCTGCACGATGTCAATTCCGAAGGCGGCGACGCGCTGCCCACAGTGTACGTCTGACCTCGCGGCGTAGCTCTTTCATCGTCGCGCACGTACGCGGAACGCGGCGTGACGATGAACTGAAGGCGACCGTGCTCGCGGCCAACTGGAGATCGGCAATCCCATGACCGCGAGCGCCGACGTCGTCGTGTGCGGAGCCGGCATCGCGGGCGTCGCCGCGGCATATCATCTCGCGGTGGAGCAGCGCGTCGGTCGCGTCGTCATCGTCGATGAACGCGAGCCACTCACGCTTACGAGCGACAAGGGCACGCAGGGCTACCGCAACTGGTGGCCCGGCCCGGACGACACGATGCTCCGGTTCGTCTCGCGGAGCATCGACCTACTCGAGGCCACCGCGCGCGAGCATGGCAACGCGTTTCGGATGAATCGACGCGGCTATCTGTTCGCGACCGCGGATCCCGCTGAACTCGAACGGTTGCGCGCGACGGCGGCGCAGGTCTCCGGATTCGGGATGGGTGCGGTGCGTGAACACCGTGACTTCGAGACATACGCGCCTCACCTCGCGGAGGGGTTCGAGGACCAGCCGACGGGGGCCGATTTGCTTCTGGCAGGCGCCGCTCGACGAGCGTTTCCATATCTCACCTCGGATATGATCGGCGCATTGCACGTTCGTCGCGCGGGCACGATGAACGCCGTGATGCTCGGCGCACTTCTGCTTCAGCGTTCGGTCGTGGCCGGCGCTGCGTTTCTCAAGGATCGTATCACAGGTTTCGACATCTCGCATGGCACCATTCGCGGCGTTCGTCTCGCGAGCGGAGTCGCGGTGTCAACGCCTCGGGTCGTGATCGCCGCTGGACCGCTCGTGCACGAGATGGCGCAGATGCTCGGCGTACGCGTCCCGGTGATGCACGAGCTGCATGCCAAGCTCACCGTTCGCGATCCGCGCGGAGCCGTGCAGCGCGATGCGCCATTCGTGATCTGGAACGACCCAGTCGAGATCGGCGGTCGACCGCTGCCGGCGGGCGTGCATGTGCGTCCCGTGGACCTCACGCATGGCGACGAACTGCAACTCATCTGGACGTTCGAGACAGAGACACGCCAATACGAGTGGCCGCCGCGATTCGACGACCGACATCGTGCGATCTTGCTGCGCGGCTGCGCACGGATGATTCCGGCGATGACGCCGTACATTGGCGGCGGCGCGAGTGGCATTCTCGATGGAGGCTACTACTGCAAGACGCGCGAGAACCGTCCACTCATCGGCCGGCTGCCGATCGACGGCGCGTTCATCTGCGGTGCGCTGTCGGGCATTGGGCTCATGTCGGCGCATGCAGCGGGGGAGTTAGTCGCGCGTCATGTGGCCGGGGGTTCACTACCCTCGTATGCGCCGGCGTTTTCGCCGTCGCGCTACGACGATGCGGCGTATGTCTCGTTGATCGAGCAGTGGGGCGCACGAACTGGGCAGTTGTAGGTTGATCGCTGCATCAGCATCGCGGTGCGTGACATGCCGAACGACTCAGGGTCAGAACACGCCGCGATAGACCGAGCAGCTCTTGCGGCTGTCGGGCGGTGTGTCGGATGCCAGCGCCGCGCGGAACGACTCATACCCCACGCCGTTCCAAATGTCCGCGACAGCACGACCCTCGTCGCCAAAGAGCTCACGTCGTCACACTGTAACGCGTTCCTGGGCGGTTGCTGTTCTCCAAACGGACACGGCGGAGCCACTGAGAATCAGGGTACGATTGCTCTTGTCGATTCTGTAATGATTGGAATCTTCCCATTCATGTTCTTGTTGAACTCCGCGAGATCGTTGTCGATCAATTTCTTGAACGCGGCCTTGGCGTCGTTCAGCTCCCTCTCGATGTCGCCGAGCCAAGCGAGTGAGGCTTCGGTCGGGGCGTAGTCGGCGCCGCCGGCGACATCCCCCGCACCGTTGCCGAGCTCTCCCGACAACCAGATCAGACTGAGATAAACCTTGAACGGCTCCGTGTAATACTTGTCGTCGCTGTTCAGATCTTCGCGACTGAGCAGTCGCAGCTCGACGTCGAGCATCTTCTTATCGAGCTCAGTGAGGGCGCGCTCGACGTCGGGCTTTTCAGCGTTCGCCTTCTGTTGGTCGACGATCTGCTTTCGCATGAACTCGAGCTTGTTGGCTATGTCGACCGCCGCGTTCATGTCGTCGCGAACACGCATTTGCGCCTTGGTCGACGCGATGAGGTCGGCCTCGGCGGATTTGATCTCCGGATCGCGCAAGATCTCGAGCGGCTGCGTCAGTGTCTTGCCGTTCACCGCGAGACGCACCGTGTACGAGCCGGGCAAGCCCAGCGGGCCAGCGGTCTGCGTGCCTTGAATTCCCCAGTGGACGATGGGACGCGTGGTTCGGTTGCGGAAGCGCGGCTCCTCGAAGATGTGCGGATTATCGGGCGCGGGTGTGCGCAGCGCGACGACGCGCGGCGGATCGTAGCGAAGATCCCATGTTGCGCGGTTGTAGCCCGCGCGCGTCGGCGTCTGAATCGTGCGCACGACGGCGCCCGCCGAGTCGAGGATCTCGACGCGCAGCGGGCGCTGAGTGGCGGTCTTGAGCGAGAACGTGATGTCGGCCCGTCCGCTGCGCGCTTGACGGAAGCCTGGGTGAGGCGGGTAAAGCACGGCGTCGTCGTCGGCGATCGTGCCCTTGAGCTCGAGCGGCGCGATGTCGCGCAGAATGTAGACGCCGCGGCCGTACGTCGAAACGACGACGTCGTGCCAAAGTTTGGGCACGATGATCCAGGAGACGGCGGTGTGCGGCAGTCCCTCCGCGAATTCAGTCCAATGCATGCCGTCGTCGAGCGTGTAATAGAACGAATGTCCCGTGCCGGCGAACAGCATGCCCTTGCGGTTGGGATTCTCCGTCACCGCCATCACGTAGTCGAGCGGATGCGTCGCCGGAAGATTGCCGGTGACGTTCGTCCACGTGGCGCCGAAGTCGGTCGTCTTGAAGATGTACGGCTTGCGGTCGTCCATCATGTGATAGTCGATCGCGACGTACGCCGTCGCCGCATCGAAGTGCGACGGCTCGATCTTGCGCACCGTACCCCACGTCGGAGCGCCGGCGGCGTTGAGCGCTTTCGTGACGTCGGTCCAATTGCCGCCGCCGTCTTTCGTGTACCACATCTTGCCATCGTTCGTGCCTGCCCAGATCAAACCGCGCCGTGTCTCCGACGGCGCGATCGCGAAGACAAGCTCGCCGTAGAATTGGCCGAGGTTGTCAGGCACGATGCCGCCCGACGAGACGATGCGCGACGAATCGTGCGTCGACAGGTCGGGACTGATGACGCTCCAACTCTGACCGGCATTAGAGGTCTTGAATACGACTTGGCAGCCATAATACACGGTGTTGTGATCGAACGGATCGATCGCAAGCGGCGGCGTCCAATGGCACCGATACTTGAGCTTGTCCGGCGGCGAGTCGAGTGTATGAATCCATGGGCTCACGGACCGCGCGCGTTTGACACGATGGTCGTAGCGCGTGACTTCGTTGCCATAGCAGCTCGCCCACACGATGTTCGGATCGGTGAGATCGGGCAGCGTGAAGCCGGACTCGCACCCGCCAAGTCCGTGGTCCCACGTCGAGAATCCGCCGCGGCCACCGCCGCCGCCGCCCCCGCCGCCGAGCGAATCAGCGTTTGCTGAATCCGGCCGCGCGCCGCGACCGGCAACAGTGGTCATCGTGTCCGGACGCGCCGCGCCGACGATTCGTGTCTGCGTCGGACGCTGCGCACCCCTGCCACCCCGTCCTCCCCGGCCGGCCGTTGAATCGTTGCCGCGGCCACCACCGCGCCCACCGCGTCCGAATCCAACGGCGATGCCGCGCGTCGCCTGCGCGCCTTCGGGTGCCGTGCTCGGTCCGCGCATCGTGCCGTTGTCCTGACGATTGCCGTAGAACCAATACGGGATCTGATCGTCGACGGCGACGTGATACATCTGCGCGATCGGAAGCGCGACCGACTCGAACGACTTGCCGTGGTTGGTCGTGAGGCGTGCGCCCAAGTCATTGGTCAGACCGAAGTGGTTCGGGTTCTTGGGATCGATCCAGATATCATGGTTGTCGCCGCCCCACGGAACCTCGGCGAACGTTTTGCCGCCGTCCTGCGAGCGGTAGAAGCTCGAGTTGGCGATGAGGATCTCATCGGCGTTGCCCGTCGAGACTTTGATGTTGATGTAGTAGCCCGCGCGCCCAATGAGCGGACGTTGATAGTTGATCACCTTCCACGACGCGCCCGCGTCGTCGGATCGCCACACGGAACCTTGATCGGCGGTTTGGATCAACGCGTACACACGCTTGGAATTCGTCGGTGCGATCGCGACGTCGATCTTGCCGAGCGGCCCCCTCGGAAGTCCGGGATGTTCGACGTGCTTCCATGAGTTGCCGCCGTCGCGCGTGACATAGATGCCGCTGCCCGGACCGCCGCTGAACATCGCCCATGTGTGCATCACGACCTGCCACTCGCCAGCGAACAGCACGTTCGGATTGTGCGCGTCCATCGTGAGCCCGGAGCATCCGGTGTTGTCATCGACGAACAGCACTTGCTTCCACGTCTTGCCGCCGTCGGTCGTGCGGAAGACGCCGCGCTCATGCTGCGGTCCCGTGGCGCGTCCGAGCGCGCAGACGAACACGATGTTCGGATTCGTCGGATGCACGAGAATGCGTTGAATGCGTCCTGTCTCGGCCAGACCCATGTTGGTCCAGGTCGTGCCCGAGTCGGTCGACTTGTAGACGCCGTCGCCTTGCAGATCGGCGTCGCGGATTGCCCATGCTTCGCCAGTGCCGGCCCAAACGATCGACGGCTTCGATGGCGCGACGGCGAGGGCGCCGATTGCCTGCACGCGCATGCTGTCGAACACCGGGCGGAACGTCGCGCCGCTGTCGACGGACTTCCACACGCCGCCGGATGCCGCGCCGAGGTACCAGACGCGCGGGTCACCGGGCACGCCGGTGATCGCCGAGATGCGTCCGCCTTCAGCGGGTCCCATCGATTGAAATCGGAATGGGTCCGTCAGCGGCGGGCGTGGCGGCGCCGCTCGGCGCTGCTGCGCCGACAGTATGGAGCTGACGAGGATCAAGGTAGCGGCGAAGAACGCGTGCGCACGGCGCATCGAGGAATCTCCGAGTGTAAGCGATATATGGTCGACGAATAGAGTATCCCGCGCACGCAACGAGGAACAGTGGGGCGCGACCTTCTCTGCTTTGTTCTATATTGTGCGCGCATGCTTTTTCCTCTCCTCGCGAGCTTTCAGCTCGCCGCGGCAACGCCGCCCGTCTATAACGGACGCGAAGGGCACACCGCCGTGGCAATCCCGCGCATCGAGGCGGACGTCACGATCGATGGACGCTTCGACGAGCCCGCATGGCGAGACGCCGCGATGCTCACGGGCTTCTCGCTCTATCAGCCGGTCGACGGACGCCCGGCCCCCGACTCGACCGAGGTTCGCGTCTGGTATTCCTCGACGGCGATCTATTTCGGCATTCGCGCCTTCGAGCCACACGCGGCAGTGTCGGCCACCCAGGCGGATCGCGATCGCATCAGTACCGACGACAACGTCGAGATCCATCTCGACACCTTCGACGAGCGCAATCGCGCGTTCGTGTTCATCGTCAATCCGTTTGGCGTGCAAGCCGACGGGACGAAGAGTGAGGCGGGCGGCTTCATCCCGGGCTCGAACGTGATGCCCGGACAGAACGATCTGAGCGCCGATTTCATCTGGCAGTCGAAGGGACATGTGATCGACGGCGGCTACGAGGTCGAGGTCCGCATTCCCTTCAGCAGCCTGCGGTACCCGACCAAGAGCGTGCAGCGCTGGGGCATCCAGTTCGACCGTCACGTGCAGCACAGCGGGTACGAGGAAACGTGGACGCCAGCCGTTCGCGCGTCTGCGTCCTTCATCTCGCAGGAAGGAACGCTGACCGGAATGACGGGAATGCACCATGGTGAGATCGTCGAGCTCAATCCCGAGCTGACGAATACGGTGAACGGGACGCCATGCTGCGCGCCCGCGTTGCGCACGTGGAACTACGACGCCAACCCGCAGCTCGGCGGCAACGTCCGGTGGACGCGCGGCAGCAACTTCGTGCTCAATGGAACGGTCAAGCCCGATTTCTCGCAGGTCGAAGCGGATGCGACGCAAGTTGCCGCGGACGAGCGATTCGCCCTGTTCTATCCGGAAAAGCGACCATTCTTCGTCGAGGGCGCTGACCAGTTCAACGTGCCCAACACACTCGTGTACACTCGGACGATCGTGCAGCCCGACGGCGCCGCGAAGATCACCGGCAAGATCGGGCGCACCGATGTCGCGTGGCTCTCCGCGCTCGACCAGAACCAAACGG
>Ga0157372_10008834_pt1 | contig 10703 bp, 8 predicted proteins | sample C55metaG_FD_115307 | JGI IMG/M metagenome (GOLD analysis project Ga0157372, IMG submission 115307) | Corn rhizosphere microbial communities from Kellogg Biological Station, Michigan, USA - C5-5 metaG | ecosystem: Host-associated > Plants > Roots > Rhizosphere > Soil | place: USA: Michigan...
AAGCTTGCGAACCCTGAGATGACTGTGCTGGTCACTGGAGGCGACGGGGACGGCTTCGGCATCGGAGTCGGGCACTTTGTTCACGCGATGCGCCGCAACATCAACCTGACCTACATGGTGCTGGACAACCAGATCTATGGCCTTACCACCGGCCAGACTTCGCCGACGAGCCGCATCGGTATGAAGACGAAATCGAACCCGCAAGGCAACCAGGACACGCCTGTAAACCCGCTCACGTTAGCCCTTTCCGCCGGCGCCACCTTTGTCGGTCGCGGCTTCAGCGGTGACCAGAAGCACCTCACGGAGTTGATCAAGCAGGCCATTCAGCACAAGGGCTTCTCGTTCCTCGATGTTTTCAGCCCGTGCGTGACCTACAACCACGACAACACCTTCCAGTGGTTCCGTCCACGCGTGAAGCGGCTGGAGGACAGTGGGACCTACGATCCGACCAACTGGGTTGCCGCCATGGAGAAGGCCACTGTTTGGGGTGAAGAGATCCCCATCGGCAAGTTCTACGAGACAACCGAGGTGCCCTCGCTCGAGGAGACGGAGCCGGTGCTTGAGGCTGGGCCGATGACCCGCCGGGAGCTCCATATTCCAGCCAACATCGCGAAACAGTTTGTGGAGGAACTGATGTAGCGGTGGTCCAGATCAGCGCAAGAAAAAAGTCAAAATCTTGATAATGCGCGGCTTAGCGCGGCCGCTTCTTGTAAAATCTTGTTTCTGCTTGTGTTACGGGTAAAATCTTGATTTTACGATACTTAGGGTTGAGAAGATCTTCCACATGTTATTAACTGCGAAGGGCCGCACCTGAGTGCGGCCCTTTCTCTAGCCTATAAGTTAAGTATATCAATTCATACAAAACTCGCGCCCACCTGTTTTGGACTTTGCCGAAAGTTTAGTTTGTTGATTCAGTGTGAGTTGCGAGTTTTGCACAGAGCCGGGGGCTTGACAGTTTTTCCCGAGGGCGCTGGAGATCCTTCGCAATTTCTGCTGCCAGTGACGGAACCGGCTGGTGGCATGGACGCGTGGGCGGCCGGCGAGTAGCTCGTTTGTCTGCGAGGAGACAATATGTGCAAGGCTCGCGCGTTGGTCCGGCTTTTCCTGTTCCTATCCGTCACCCTCTTTTGCTTGAGTGGCTCTTCTGCTCAGCCACCTGCCGCTCCGACTCCTTTGTGGCAGTCGGGCCAGCCGGTGGACTGGTGGTTTGCATTCAAGTTCAACGCGGAGACGTTTCCTCGTCCCGCGGCTTCTACCCCGTCCTGTGTGTTCGGCGGCGTTCCACGGGGAGGGCACCCAGCCGCGAAGCTGGGGCAGAGCTATGTGGCAGCCAGCAGCGCGCATCCGGCGCTCGCAAAGGGCGGCGGCTTTCTGGGCGACAGCACAGGAGACCCGCTCGGAGCTACGTTCGACGAGGTCTATAACGGAACGCTCTCGTATGTGGTGTGGAACGATCAGTTCTACCGCGATCCCGTGCTGCCGTGCGAAGGTACGACGGGTAATGCGTGTGGAGCGCCGTGGGCGCATGCCAAGGGTCTGGTTGCGTGGGATGCGGACGGCAACGGGCTTCTGCTGCAGGTGACGACACCATCATGGCCGGGCTCGGGAAGCAGCGCTCACCCTCGGCAACATGACGGCAACTCGTTGGGATGCGTGCAGGACGACAACGTGGACCTGAGCCAGCACTTCTTCGCTCTGAAGTTGACCAAGGACGATGTGCTGAAGTTGCTTGCCGCGCTTCAGACAGAGGGCGTCGTTACCGATCTCTCCATCTCGCCGAAGGGGAGCCTGACGTGCACCAGTTCGCAGAACGGCCGCGGGGGAATGTTCTTCGTGCTTGAGGATCAGGATCTCCATGACAGCGTTGCGGCGCTGCTTGCGGGAAAGTCCGCGCCGCTGTTCCATGCGGCGAAGAAGAAGGCTGCAACGCACAAATAAGGAAGCGCAGCCGATGCCCGATACTCCGGCGCGCGGCTGCGCTTCTTCAGTCTCGGCGTGTTTTGCCTAGATGTCGAGGTTCTTGACGTCGAGCGCGTTCTCTTCGATGAACTTGCGCCGGTTCTCGACGTCGTCGCCCATCAGCGTTGTAAAGATGTCCTCGGTCGCGGCGATGTCCTCGAGCTTCACTTGCAGCAGTGTCCGCCGATCAGGATCCATCGTGGTCTGCCAGAGCTGCTCGGCTGTGATCTCGCCCAGGCCCTTGTACCGCTGCACCTGGTACTCCTTCTTGCCCTGCTCAATGACGTACTCGAACACCTCGCGAACCGTTTTCTTCTCGACGGGGTCGTGTGAGACCTTGCTCCGCTTCTTCGTGGCCTCGCCCGGAGCCGCAGCAATCTCGGCTACGCCCTCCTCGGACGCAACCTCCTCCGCCTCGTCTTCTTCTACCTTCGACGTCGCCTTGCTCGCGTACTCGATGTAGAACGGCGGCTGCCGCCGATCCTTCCACTGAGCGTGCTTGGCCAACATCTGCCGGCTCTCCGGAGTGGAGGCGAGCGCCCAATCGATCTTCCGAACCGCGCCTTGCGAATCGGTAAAGCTGACCGAGTACAGGTTGTGTTCCTCGTCGAACAGAACATCGCTCAAGTCGCGGAACTGGTACGTCTTCACCATATCCTTCAGCCGTCCGCGAATCTCCTTCAACTTGGCCGGCGATTCGAAGTCCACACGCCGCACCGAATCCTTGCCCTCATGAGCGAATATTTCAGCAAACGCCTGCGTGACCTCTTCGTTGCGTAGTCTCTTCTGCACCTTATCCAGGAAGTTGATGTATTCGTTCAGCTGGCTCATGAACTTGGTCAGTGCCTCGCCCTCGAGCTTCGCCCCGCCATCGCCATACCGCAGCACCATGCCGTCGGACGCGCGCTTCACCATGACCTGCACGTACTCGCGATCGTCCTTGATGTACTGCTCGAACTTGCCTTTCTTGATCCGATACAGCGGCGGCTGCGCGATATACACATGTCCGCGCTTGATCAGCTCCGTCATGTGGCGGAAGAAGAATGTCAGCAGAAGTGTCCGGATATGGGAGCCGTCGACATCCGCGTCGGTCATCAGGATCAGCTTGCCGTAACGCAGCTTTGTGGCGTCGAAATCTTCCTTACCGATGCCGCAGCCGAGGGCTGTGATCATGGCGCGGATTTCCTCGTGCCCCAGCATCTTGTCGTACCGGGCCTTCTCCACGTTCAGAATTTTGCCCTTGAGCGGAAGGATCGCCTGGTAGCGACGGTCGCGCCCCTGCTTGGCGGTTCCACCGGCCGATTCGCCCTCAACCAGGTATAGCTCGCAGCGCTCAGGCTGGCGCTCGGAGCAGTCCGAAAGCTTGCCCGGGAGACCGCCGCCGTCCAGCGCACCTTTACGGCGGGTCAGGTCGCGAGCCTTGCGCGCAGCCTCACGTGCACGCGCCGCATCAATCGCCTTGTTGATGATCTTTCGAGCAACCGGCGGGTTCTGCTCCAGAAACGCCCCGAGCCGCTCGTTCACGAACGCCTGCACAGTCCCGGCAATATCCGAATTCAACTTGCCCTTGGTCTGGCCTTCAAACTGCGGCTGCGACAGCTTTACGGAGATCACAACCACCAGGCCCTCGCGAACGTCGTCTCCCGAGAGGTTCTCCTTCACGTCCTTGAAGAGTCCGAGCGATTGCCCTACCGCGTTGATCGTGCGGGTCAGCGCGGTCTTAAAGCCCGCCAGATGCGTGCCGCCGTCCACCGTGTTGATGTTGTTCGCAAAGGTGAAGACGGTTTCGGAGTAGCCGTCGTTGTACTGCAGCGCAATCTCCATGGCGACGCCGTTGCGTTCGGCCTCCATGTAGATCGGCTTGTCGTGCAGCGTCTGCTTGCCGCGGTTGAGGTGCTTGATGAACTCAGCGATACCGCCCGCGTACTTGAACTCCTGCCGCTTGCTTTCGCCGGTCTTGGCATCGGTGGTGCGCTCGTCCGTCAGCGTGATCTCCAGCCCCTTATTCAGGAAGGCGAGCTCGCGAAGCCGCTGTGCCAGAGTGTCGTAGTTGTACTCGGTGACGGAGAAAATGCTCTTGTCCGGCAAGAAGTGAATCTTGGTACCCAGCCGCTTGGAAGCACCAGTCTTCTGGAGCTTGCTCGTCGGAATACCCTTTGAGTACGTCTGCTCCCACGTAAACCCATCGCGCCAAATCTCAACCTCGAACTCCTGCGATAGAGCATTCACGCAGCTCACACCCACCCCGTGCAGGCCACCGGAGACTTTGTAATTCGAGGAGTCGAACTTGCCGCCCGCGTGCAGTACTGTCAGCACCACCTGGACGGCCGGCATTACCTCGCCGTTCGGCATGGTCTTGTTGTCGACCGGAATGCCGCGACCGTCGTCCACCACCGTAATGGAGTTGTCGACGTGGATTGTCACGTCGATCTTGGTCGCATACCCTGCCAGCGCCTCGTCGACCGAGTTATCGACAACTTCGTACACGAGATGGTGCAGGCCCATGTCGCCAGTCGACCCGATGTACATCGCAGGGCGCAGCCGGACGGCTTCGAGGCCCTCCAGTACGGTGATGTTCTCGGCGGAGTAGCCTTTTTTGTCCTTTCCAGGCTTGTCGCTGACGTTTGGTTGTACCTCTAGCAGAGCAGCTTCAGGGCTGATTGCGGACGATGCCATTCACACTCCATTTCGGGACTTCGAGAGGGCCAGGCCGCAAAGCCCATAGCCTTCAGAAAACCCGCGCCAAATCAGTGTTTTCGTCACTTTCGGCAGCGGGATCGATATACCTTATTGTACCACGCGAAGCCGCCCGAGCTGCCGCCGTAAACCCCTGCATTCACGTAGCTTCCCGACACCGTTTTTCCGGTCCCCGAGCGTCCGATCTGGTACACTCAAAGGTGCTGTCCAACACGCGCACCCGGTGCGCTGTAACCCGCAGTCAGGAAACACCAAATGCCAAAACTCAAGACCCACTCCGGCGCAGCAAAGCGCTTCAAGAAGACCGCGTCCGGCAAGTTCAAGCGGGGCCAATCGAAGATGCGCCACATCCTTACCTCGAAGTCCGTCAAGACCAAGCGCCACTTGCGCTCGATCACCTTGATCTCCGAGGCGGATACCCCAAAGATTGCCCGGATGCTCCCCTACGCGTAAGCGGAAAGGGAACCGAAGTCGTTCAGGTCGAGCCGCCACAAGCAAAGGGCCAGTCAAAGCGTTACGGCCCCTGGGTTCGCACACCGCAACCCACCGAGACCTGAAGTTGCATAGCGAGTGAAGAGGCCTACCTTACCTCCAGCCGCTTAACTGTTACGCAAAAGGAGAACCACGATGCCTCGTGTCAAACGAAGTACCAAGCGCAGCGACCGCCGCAAAAAGATTCTGAAGCGCGCAAGCGGCTACTTCCTCACAAAATCCAAGCTCTATCAGGCAGCCCAGGAGGCGGTCGAGCGCGGACTCATGTTCGCCTACGTCGGCCGCAAGCAGAAGAAGCGTCAGTACCGCGCCCTCTGGATCGTCCGCATCAACGCGGCGTGCCGTCTGAACGGCATGAGCTATTCGACGTTCATCAACGGCCTTAAGCTCGCGGGCAATGCTCTGGACCGCAAGATTCTCTCCGAGATCGCCATCAACGACCCTGCCGGCTTTACCGCCCTGGCCGAGACCGCCAAGGGTGCCCTGGCCAGCCGCAAGAAGGCCGCAGCGTAAACTCATCTCGTATCCGACGAAGGGCACGGCAGACGCCGTGCCCTTCATCTTGTATCCAACACCACAAAACTAGACCGCTCAAACCGGTATCCTAGGAGCTATGCCAGTCTCCACCGCCGAACCCGTGGCGTCTACGATTCCGGCTGCCTCCGCGCCGGCTGCCTCCGGCAAACCCGCGTTTGAGTCCTGGGGGCGCTATCCGCGGCACAACGCCCGCGTGGTCCAACTCCACTGGCAATCGGATTTTCCCGGCATTCTCGCCGGATCGCATGACTCTGCACTGCCCGTTGGCATGGGACGCAGCTACGGCGACGTCTGCCTGCTCAACGGCGGCACCCTCCTCCAGACCACCGGCATGAACCGGCTGCTCGACTTCGACCCAGACACTGGCATCCTCACCGCAGAATCCGGCGCAACGCTTGCGCAGATTCTCGACTTCGCTGTCCCCCACGGATTCTTCCTGCCCGTAACCCCCGGGACCAAATACGTCACGTTGGGCGGCGCTATTGCCAACGACATCCATGGCAAGAATCACGAGGTCGCCGGCTCCTTCGGCAATCACGTTCCCTGTTTCGAGCTCGTCCGCTCGGACGGTACCCGCATTCTCTGCTCGCGCCGCGACAACCCGGACTGGTTCCACGCCACCATCGGCGGCATGGGCCTCACCGGTCTCATCACCTGGGCACAGCTCCGGCTGAAGCCCATCGTCTCCCGCGCCATCGATTACGAGGGCATCCAGTTCCACGGGATTAACGAGTTCCTCGAGCTCAAGCAGCGCCACAAGGATGTCGAATACACCGTCTCCTGGGTCGACTGCGTCTCCACCGGTAAGAATTTCGCCCGCGGTATCTTCATGCTCGGCGATCACTCCAAAGTCCCCGGCGAGCTCAAGCCCTCGCCTGAGCCCAGGCTTGTCTTCCCGTTCGAAGCTCCAGGTTTCGCGCTGAACCGCACATCCGTCAGTGCCTTCAATACCCTGTTCTTCCACAAGCAGCGGAAACCCCACGTCAAAACCATTCAGGATTACGAACCTTTCTTTTACCCCCTCGACGCTATCCTGCATTGGAATCGCATGTACGGCCGCAATGGACTCGTCCAGTTTCAATACTCGTTGCCCTGGGAAACCGCCGTCGAAGGCACCGACGCGATCCTGCGCGCTATTGCAAACTCCGGCCTTGCCAGCTTTCTCGCGGTGCTCAAGACCTTCGGCGATATACCGTCACTCGGCATGATGAGCTTCCCCCAACCGGGGATCATGTTTGCCCTCGACTTTCCCATCAAAACGGGCATTACCTTCCCGCTGCTGGAGCGCCTGGGCGACATGACCCTCGACTACGGTGGCCGCCTGTACCCGGCTAAAGATGCCGCGATGACCTCGCGTCAGTTCCAGACCTTCTATCCCAACTGGGAACGCTTCGCCCGCTTCCGCGATCCCATGATCACCTCCAGCTTTTGGGAGCGCGTAACCGATACCACCGGAGCAAGACTGACCGTATGACTCTGAGCGCCTTCGATCCGCAGCCAGCCACCCAAACCCGTCCGACGACCCAACCCGTTCACGCTGGCGGCGTCAGCCCTTCCGCCAAGGTCACCAGGAAGATACTCGTGCTCGGCGCAACCTCCGGTATTGCGGAAGCTGTCTGCCGTATTTGGGCCTCACAAGGCGCGCAGCTCTTCCTTGTTGCCCGCAATTCGGAAAAGCTTGCCGCCGTCGCAGCCGACCTCAAGACCAGGGGCGCAGCCTATATCGGGACCGCGGTCGCTGACCTCGACGATACCGACCACCACGCCGAGTTGCTCTCTCACGCTATCAACTCGCTCACCGGCATGGATGTCGCCCTCCTTGCGCACGGCATACTCGGAGATCAACCCCGCGCCGAGCAAGATTTCCACCACGCTGCGCACATCCTGCATACCAACTTCGTGGCCCCAGTCTCGCTCCTGACTTGGCTCTCGAACTACTGCGTCCAGCGCCGCTCCGGCGTGCTCGCGGTCATCTCCTCAGTCGCCGGCGATCGCGGCCGCAAGTCGAATTACCTCTACGGCTCGTCCAAAGCCGGCCTCAGCGCCTATCTTGCCGGTCTTCGCAACCGCATCGACCGTGAGGGCGTCACCGTGATGACTATCAAGCCCGGTCCGGTCGACACCCCGATGACCGCCAACATGAACGTCAAGAAGGCCGACGTCAACAAGGTGGCCGAGTCCATCGTGAAAGGCATCGACAAGCGAGTCGACACCCTCTACGTCCCATTCCAGTGGGCGCCCATCATGTGGGTCGTCCGCCACATCCCCGAACGTTTCTTCAAGAAGCTGAATCTCTGACTTGGGACCTCATAGGGTGCATAGCAGCACGCCGGCGGACTTGCTCCTCATTACTGCTGCTGTTGCATCTGAGCGATCTGCTGCTGCCTGCTGGTCGTCAGGGCCGGAGGCTCCGGCAGCGCTGTAGCCTTCTCCACCAGAATCGACCAGTCCTCCGGCACCGGCAGCTCCTGGTCCAGCGAGGCCGTTGCTTCAGTCGGAGCAACACGCACCGCCACGGTCAGCTCGCTGTTTGCTCGCCCGCGGAAGATTCCATGCGTCGGCGGCACGTCCGCATAGTCCCGCCCGATCGCCGTCCGGATGTGCCGGTCGCCCGCCACCAGCCAATTCGTCGGGTCGAATCCGACCCACCCAAGCTGCGGAATCAGCACCTCCACCCACGCGTGGGTCGCCGACGACTCCGACCGATCATGATCCGCGCGCCCGTGGTGCAGGTACCCGCTCACATACCGGCAGGGAATCCGCAGCTTCGACCGCACCAGAGTCGTCATAATGTGGGCAAAATCCTGGCACACCCCAGCCCGCATCGCCAGCGCATCGTCAATCGGCGAGTCAACCTTCGTCGACTTGGGTACGTAATCGAAATGCCGGTACATCTGCTCGTTCAACTGGTGAAGCGCCATCAAGGGGTCGTCATGCCGCCGCACATCGAACTCCGCCGCCAGCGCATCCAGCGCCGGTGTGGGTGCGGCAAACTCGCTGGGCAAGAGCATCTCCCAGTAATCACCTTCGCGGATCATCTGGTCCAACTCGTCCCAGGCATCTGGCGCGAGGAACGATGGCACGGGCGTCATCGGCTGCACCTCCACCAGCGATTCGGCCACAATTACCAACTGCCCATGTTGCCCTGGAATATCGAAGTGGTGAACATTGTTCCCCAGGTGGTCGCGGTAGCTGAAAACTCTGCACCTCGGGCTGACCGACAGGTGGAACGTCAGGCAGCGCTGGTTCTGGTCCGACCGCGGGTGCATGCGCGTCTCCATCATGCTCTCGCTTACCGGATTGGAATACAGAAACTTCGTCAGGTGCCGAATCGAATAAAACATAGTACCCCCGAATCTGGCCTGCTCCGACTGGACCTGCTTCAACTGCTCAACTTCACCAACCAACTTGCTTCACCCCGCCAACGCCGTTTGAATGCTGTAGTCGATATAGAGCTCGTACATTTTCCTGTGAATACTGCGGCACTGCATCTGAATCTCCCGCAGATAAGCAACCACATCGCCCCGCAGAATCTCCTCTACGCTCGCATAGTGCAGCGAGGCCTGCAGTCGTCCGCTCAATCGGCGTAGCGGCTCCGCCCTGCTCTTGCCGGCTTCATCCTGGATCGCTTCCAGCGCGCACTGCAGCGTGTCGATCGAGAACCGTACCGAGTGAGGAAAGTCCTCGTCCAGCAGCAAAAACTCCAGCACGCGGTCCGGCGTGACGTCCGCCGTATACACCTTGCAATATGCTTCAAACGCCGTTGCCGACCGCAGCAGCCCCATCCACTCGAGATACTCCGTGCCCTCCGGGATGTGTTCCTGCACCATCCATAGATCGTCGTGATACGCCTCCAGCAGCAGCGCCGTCGCCGATGCCCGCTCGGTGTACCGCCCTACCTGAATGAACTGCCAACCCTCGCCGTGGCTCATGGTTGAGTCGCTCACACCCTGGAACTGGTGTACGGCTTCCATCACCTGTTGCAAAAAATCCGAGGGCTCCGACCGGTCTACACGTCGCGCCTCTGGCCGCGTCACCTGCAGGTAAAGCGTGTTCAGCCGGTGCCACTGCTCCGTCGAAATCTGCTCCCTCACATGACGCGAGTTCTCCCGCGCCGCAATAATGCAGGACAGAATCGACGCCGGTACCTCCGTGTCGAACGAGAGCCTGTCGGTCAGCGCATAGGGATCGCCGCTCCACTCGACGCCCGCCGGGCTCCCCAACGCATACAGCATGCGTTTCCACCGGTGGTCTGCCGACCGCGAGCTCTCATCCAGCATCAGGTTCAGATTCACATCCAGCAGCCGAGTGGTATGCTCCGCGCGCTCCATGTAGCGGCTCATCCAGTACAAACTGTCGGCAACGCGGCTCAGCATCGCAGGTCTCCTAGCTCAACACCCAGGTATCTTTACTCCCACCGCCTTGCGACGAGTTCACCACCAGCGACCCACGCTCCAGCGCCACCCGCGTCAGTCCGCCTGGTACGACATTCACCTTGTCGCCGTAGAGAATGTACGGCCGCAAATCCACATGCCGCGGCTCCAACTCATCCCCAATCAAACATGGCGCGCGCGAAAATGAGATCGTCGGCTGCGCAATAAAATTCCGAGGATCCGCGAGAATCTTCTGCTTGAACTGCTCACGCTCGGCGGCCGTCGACTTCGGCCCAATCAGCATCCCGTACCCGCCGCTCTCGCCCACCGACTTCACCACCAGTTTCTCCAGATTCTCGAGCACATGCTGCCGCGACTTCGGCTCCGTAAGAATGTATGTCTTCACGTTCTGCAGCACCGGCTCTTCGCTCAGGTAGTACTTCACAATGTCCGGCACATAGGCGTACAGAGCCTTATCGTCCGCCACACCCGTCCCAAACGCATTGGCCAGCGTCACATTGCCGGCGCGGTACGCATTGAACAGCCCCGCTACGCCGAGAATCGAATCGCCCCGGAATGCCATCGGATCGATGAAGTCGTCATCCACGCGCCGGTAGATGACGTCTACCCGCCGCAGCCCGCCTG
>Ga0157372_10008835_pt1 | contig 10702 bp, 9 predicted proteins | sample C55metaG_FD_115307 | JGI IMG/M metagenome (GOLD analysis project Ga0157372, IMG submission 115307) | Corn rhizosphere microbial communities from Kellogg Biological Station, Michigan, USA - C5-5 metaG | ecosystem: Host-associated > Plants > Roots > Rhizosphere > Soil | place: USA: Michigan...
CTTGAGCCGGCCGAACACGCGGCTGGCCGAGGCGGTGATCGCCGCCAGGATCAGCACGGTCCAGCGGAACGCGGCCACGTAGTCCGAATGCGCGTGGCCCTGCAGCAGCGATTCCATCAACAGCGTCGCCAGCGCGATGCCGAAGCTCATCGACAGGTATTGCGCGGTCGATGCCATCGACGAGGCCATCGAGGCGTGCTTGATGTCCAGGTCGTGGTAGACCAGCGTGTTCATCGCGGTGTACTGCAGGCCGGCGAAGCTGCCATAAAGGAACACCATCACCGCGATCAGCCACATCGGCGTATGCCGCCCAAAGGTGGCGAAAGAGGCCAGCAGCACGGCCACAATCAGCGTGTTGGAGATCAGCAGCCGGCGATAGCCCAGCCACGCCAGCACGCGGTTGATCAACCACTTGGCGCTGATCGAGCCCAGCGCCTGCGGCACCATCATCAGGCCGGCCAGCAGCGGCGACCAGCCGCAGCCGACCTGCAGGAACAGCACCAGCAACAGGAACATGCCGGAGATGCCCAGCCGGGTGAATAGGTTGCCGGCCAGCGCCACCCACACGCTGCGGACCTTCAGCAGCGAGAGGTCGGCCACCGGGAACGCGGTGCGCCGGCTGTGCCAGACGTAGATCACGCCGACCAGCAGCGCCAGCGCGGTGCACTCGCCGATGCGCGCCCACGCCACGTGCTCGGCGCCGACCAGTTCCGAGGCGGTCAGCAGCAGCGCCGAGGCGGCACCGAACAGCAGGAAGCCGAGCAGATCGAAGCGGTTGGCGTGCCGCATCCGGTAGTCGGGCATGTCCTGCCTGTTCATCCACATCCCGGCGATGCCCACCGGCACGTTGATCAGAAAGATCAGCCGCCACGAGGTGAATTCCACCAGCGCGCCGCCCATCAGCGGCCCCAGCACCGATCCGAGCAAGCCGAACGTGGCGACCGTGCTCATCACCGCCACGAATTCGCCCCTGGCGATGCTGCGCACCAGTACGTAGCGGCCGACCGGCATCAGCGCCGCGCCGCCGATACCCTGCAGCACGCGTGCGGCGACCAGCTGCGGCAGCGTCTGCGAGATGCCGCAGAACAGCGAGCCCAGGCCGAAAACGGCGATCGCCGCGCCGAACACCCGCCGCGTGCCGAATCGGTCGCACAGCCACGGGCTGGCCGGGATCAGGATCGCCAGGGTCAGCACATAGCTGGTCAGCGCGCTGCGCATGCCCAGCGGGGTGACGCCCAGCGCGCCGGCCATGGCCGGCACGGCGGTGTTGACGATGGTCGAGTCCAGCGCCTGCATGAAGAACGCCGCCGAGACCAGCCAGATCAGCCCGCGGAAGCGTTCGCGCGAGGGCGCGTCCGCCGGCGCTGCCGCATCGAGGGCAGGGGCGGGCGTGACGGTATCGTTCGGCATGGGCGCGCATGATAAGGGCCGCATCGCCTTTGGTGCGTCGAGGGGCGCACGGCGCGCGTGCCCCGCTTCTGCCCAGTGCGCTTGCCTTTTCATCCGGACGCCACCAGATCGGTCTGGAGCCTTCGCTTTCGGCAAAGGCATCCGCTCCCCGAGCTAGTGCGCGCTGGCATGTCCGGCGCCTTTCCCATGGAGAAAACCAATGAGCCGGCCCGCCATCGTCTTGTCCCGCCTGGATGTGGAACGCATCGAGAACCTGCTCGACCGCCTCCCCGCCACGGAGGCCCGGCAGCACGCGCCGCTGCGCTCGGAACTGGAACGGGCGGAAGTGCGCGAGCCCAACGACATGCCGGCCGACGTGGTCACCATGAATTCCACCGTCACCTTCGGCGAGGAAGGCACCGGCGAGCGGACCACCCTTTCGCTGGTCTACCCAGGCGCGGCCGGCAAGCCCGGCACCGTGTCGATCCTGGCTCCGGTCGGCAGCGCCCTGCTGGGGCTCGCCTGCAGCCAGGAAATCGACTGGCCGATGCCCGGCGGCCAGCCCCGCCGCCTGCGCGTGGTGGAGATCAACTACCAGCCGGAGGCCGCGGGCGACCTGCACCGCTGAGCGCCTGCCCAGGCGCTCCCGTGCACGACGGCCCGACGCCCGTCGGCAGGATGCGAGGCTAAACTTGCGGCGATGAGGACGCCCGCATGAACCCGACCCACGCATCCCCCCACGAGCGCGCCGCCGATCTGCGCGAGCGTATCGAGCAGGCCAATTACCGTTACCACGTACTCGACGATCCGGACATCACCGACGCCGAATACGACCGGCTGATGCGGGAACTGGAGTCTCTTGAGGACGCACATCCGGAACTGGCAGGCCCCGATTCGCCTACCCGCCGCGTGGGCGCACGCGCGCAGGGCGGCTTTGCCGAGGTGCGCCACGCGCTGCCGATGCTTTCGCTGGGCAACGCCTTCGAACAGGACGGGGAAAACGAACGCGAACGCTTCCGCGAGATCGTCGAGTTCGAGCGGCGGGTGGAACAGACGCTGGACCGGCGCCAGCCGGTGTTCTCGGTGGAGCCCAAGCTGGACGGCCTGGCGATCAGCCTGCGCTACGAGCAGGGCGTGTTCGTGCAGGGCGCCACGCGCGGCGACGGCGAAACCGGCGAGGACGTCACCGCCAACCTGCGCACGGTGAGGGCGATTCCGCTCAGGCTTCGCGGCACCGGCTGGCCGGACGTGCTGGAGGTGCGCGGCGAGGTGATCATGCTGCGCAGGGACTTCGAAACGTTCAACGAGTACGCCCGCACCCACGGCGAGAAGCCACTGGCCAATCCGCGCAACGGTGCGGCCGGTTCGCTGCGCCAGCTCGATCCGGCGGTCACCGCCAAGCGACGGCTGAGTTTCTTTGCCTATGCGGTGGGCGTGGTGGAGGGCGGCGAGCTGCCCGCGACGCACTCGCAGACGCTGGCGAAACTGCGCAAATGGGGCTTCCCGGTGTCGCCCGAGGCGGACGTGGCGCGCGGTTTCGAGGGCCTGATTGCCTACTACAAGCGCATCGGCGCCAAGCGCAACGAGCTGCCATACGACATCGATGGCGTGGTCTACAAGCTGGACGACTACGAAGGCCAGCGCGAGATGGGGTTCGTCTCGCGCGCGCCGCGCTGGGCCATCGCGCACAAGTTCCCGGCGCAGGAGCAGAGCACGCAGGTCGAGGCGATCGAGATCCAGATCGGCCGCACCGGTGCCGCCACCCCGGTGGCCCGCCTCACGCCGGTGCAGGTGGGCGGCGTCACCGTCACCAACGCGACCCTGCACAACGCCGACCAGATCGCGCGACTGGACGTGCGCGTGGGCGATACGGTGATCGTGCGGCGCGCGGGCGACGTCATCCCCGAGGTCGTGCGCGTGCAGGCCGAACGGCGCCCGCACGGCACGCACCCGTGGACGATGCCGGCGCATTGCCCGGTATGCGGCTCGGCGCTGATGCGCGAGGAGGGCGAGGCGGCCTGGCGCTGCAGCGGTGGACTGGTCTGCGCGGCGCAACGCAAGGAGGCGCTGATCCATTTCGCCTCGCGCCGCGCGATGGACATCGAGGGCCTGGGCATCCGCATGGTCGATGCGCTGGTGGAACTGGACATGGTGCGCACGCCGGCCGACATCTATGCCCTGACGGTCGAGCGCCTGGTGGCCATGAAACAGGCCATCGACGAACGCGAAGGCACCACGCCGGAAACGGTCAAGGCCGGCAAGATCGCCACCAAGTGGGCGGAAAACCTGGTCGAGGGCATCGACGCCAGCCGGCGCACCACGCTGCCGCGCTTCCTGTTCGCGCTGGGCATCATGCACATCGGCGAAAGCACGGCGCGCACGCTGGCCACCTGGCTGGGCAGCCTGGACATCGTCCGCGGCATGCCGGCGGCCGTGCTGCGGGTGCTGCCGGACATCGGCGAGGAGGTCGCCTCGTCCATCGCCGGCTTCTTCGCGCAGGAGGGCAACCAGCGCGTGGTGGATGCCCTGCTGGCCGCCGGCATCACCTTCACCGACGAGGCGCCGCCATCACCGCGCCTGCGCGAGAGGCTGGACCTGGCGGTACTGCTCGACTACGCGAACGTGCGCGACCTGGGTCCCAAGCGGACGCGCCAGCTGGTGGAACATTTCCCCACGCTGGATCGCCTCATCGATGCCGGCCCCGAGCGCTGGATCACCGCCGGCCTGCCGCAGGCCGCGGCCGCCAACCTGGAAGCCTTCCTTGCCGACGAAGCGAACGCCACACCGCTGCGCGAAGCCGAGACCGCGATCGGGCGCCTGCTCGCCGCCATGCCGGAGGTCGAAGCGGGTGCCGCCCCGCTGGAAGGCCAGACGGTGGTGCTCACCGGTACGCTGCCCACGCTGAGCCGCGACGAAGCCAAGCAGCGGCTCGAAGCGCTGGGCGCCAAGGTGGCAGGCTCGGTGTCGAAGAAGACCACGTTCGTGGTGGCCGGCGAGGCCGCCGGATCCAAGCTGGACAAAGCGCAGGAACTGGGCGTACCGGTCTGGGACGAGCCGCAGCTGCTGGCCCTGCTGGCCGAACACGGTGCAGCATCGTGAGGCCGCCGGTCCTGCGGGTCGCCCGGGCTTGCCGTGACGTCCAGGTGGTGGGCGGGCAGTATGTTCGTGCGCTGGGCTTCCAGGTGCTTTCCGAGTGGCGCGACCATGCCGGCTTCGACGGCATCATCCTCGGCCAACCGCAAGGTCCCTACCACCTCGAGTTCATCCACGACCGCAAGGGCGAGCCTCCTCCGGTGCCGCACGAGGAGCAATTGCTGGTGTTCTATGTGGACGAGCACGACGACTGGAGTCGCCGGTGCGAGATGATGCTCGCCGCCGGTTTCACCGTCGTGCGCAACGGCAACCCGTTCTGGGAGACCCATGGACGGACTTTCACCGATGCCGAAGGCGGCCGCGTGGTCCTGCACCGGGGCGCCTGGCACCGATGAGTCATCCTGGCCTGCCGGCATCGCTGCGCCTGCGCGCGAACCTCTATCGCCTGCTCCGCGGCTTCCTCGCCGAGCGGCAGGTGCTGGAGGTTGAAACGCCGATCCTTTCCGCCGCCGGCAACACCGACCCGAACATCGAAAGCTTCACCACCACCTTCAGCGGCCACGTCGATGCCGGTGCCCGCGAGCGCTGGATGCGCACCTCGCCGGAATATCCGCTCAAGCGCCTGCTCGCCGCCGGCGTGGGCGACTGCTACGAGTTGGGCCGCGTATTTCGCAATGGCGAAGCGGGCGGGCGGCACAACCCCGAATTCACCATGCTCGAGTGGTACCGGGTCGGCTTGGACCACCGCGAACTGGCAGGGGAGGTCGTGGCGCTGGTGCAGGCAGCGCTGGCGCTGGTCGATCGCCAGGCCGAGGTGCGGGTGGCGAGCTACCGCGGCCTTTTCCTCGATGCGCTGGGTATCGATCCGCTGACCGCACCGCTCGAGGTGCTGCGGCAGCCACTGGCCGCGTCGAACATCGACCCGCGAGGCCTGACCCGCGACGACTGGCTGGACCTGCTCCTCACCCATCGCCTGCAGCCGACGTTCCCACGCGACCGGATCACGGTGGTCCACGACTATCCGGCCAGCCAGTGCGCGCTGGCCAGGATCCGGCACGAGGATCCGCCGGTCGCCGAACGTTTCGAGCTGTATCTCGGCCCCCACGAACTGGCCAACGGTTACCACGAGCTCAACGACGCCGCCGAGCAGCGCGTGCGCTTCGAGCGTGACAACGGCACGCGCCGGGCCCGCGGCCTGCGCGAGGTGCCGATCGACGAGCGGCTGCTGGCGGTGCTTGACGCCATGCCGGACTGCGCGGGCGTGGCGCTGGGCGTGGAACGCCTGCTGATGTGCCTGGCCGGCACCGACGCGATCGCCGACGTGCTGGCGTTTCCCTTTGCCCAGGCGTGAGGGCGGGCCGTTGACGGACGGCCCTGGGCTTGCGCACAGTGGCCACTTCCATGCCCTCCGGAACGAACCGATGCGCCCCAGCGTGCCCGGCATCCTGCTTATCGTCATTGGCGTGCTCTTCCTGCTCCGCAATTTCGGATTCGACCTGCACCTGAGCGAGCTGTTTGCGACCTGGTGGCCGCTGGTGCTGGTTGCCCTGGGTGCGGGCATGTTGCTCAAGCCCAGGCGTTCCTGAGAGCGGGGGCGGCAATGAACGCATCGACGATGCCCATGGCGGCCGACCGCCCGTTGGACGGCTCCGACCTGCGCACCCTGGCGCTGGCCGCGCTCGGTGGCGCGCTGGAGTTCTACGATTTCGTGGTGTTCGTGTTCTTCGCCATTCCGCTCAGCCAGCTGTTCTTTCCGCACGAGAGCGTGCCGTGGCTGGCACAGGTGAAGGTGTACGGCATCTTCGCCGCCGGGTACCTCGCGCGGCCGCTGGGCGGCATCGTGATGGCGCATTACGGCGACAAGCTCGGGCGCAAGCGGATGTTCACCCTGAGCGTGTTCCTGATGGCGCTGCCGACGCTGGGCATCGGCTTGCTTCCGGTTTATGCCCAGGTGGGGATGCTGGCGCCGCTGCTGCTGTTGCTGTTGCGGGTGGTGCAGGGCATCGCGGTGGGTGGCGAGGTGCCGGGGGCCTGGGTGTTCGTGGCCGAGCACGTACCGCCGCGGCGGATCGGCATTGCCTGTGCCAGCCTGACCTCCGGGCTCACCGTGGGCATCCTGCTCGGCTCGCTGCTGGCGGCCGGCATCAACCGTTCGCTCTCGCCCCAGGCGCTGCTGGACTACGGCTGGCGGCTGCCGTTCCTGATCGGTGGCGTGTTCGGCTTCCTCGCGGTCTGGCTGCGCCGCTGGCTCAGCGAAACGCCGGTGTTCGAGGCGATGCATGCGCGGCGCGAACTGGTCGCCGGGCTGCCGCTGGCGCAGGTGGCGGCGAGGCACCGGCCGGCGGTGCTGTTGTCCGTGCTGGTGACCTGGATGCTCACCGCGGCGATCGTCGTGCTGATCCTGATGACGCCCGCGCTGGTGCAATCGACGTTCCATGTCGCACCGAAACGGGCGTTCCTCGGCAGCAACGTGGCCTCGTTCACGCTGGCCGTGGGTTGCCTGGCCTACGGCGCCTTGTCCGACCGGATCGGTCCGGCGCGGACCTTGCTGTTCGGCGCGGCGGGACTGCTTGCGGCCGGGTACGCGCTGTACCTGAACCTGGCCGGCGGCGGCGCGCATTTCGTCGCGCTTTATGCGTTGACCGGCTTTGCCGTGGGCGTGACCGGTGTGGTGCCGGTGCTGATGGTGCTGGCGTTTCCACCGGCCGTGAGGTTTTCCGGCTTGTCGGCTTCGTACAACCTGGCCTACGCGCTGTTCGGCGGACTGACGCCGCCCCTGATCGGGCTGCTGGTGGGGCGTTTCGGCGCATTGGCGCCTGCGCACTACGTCGGGGCGACCGCGCTGATGGGGATGGCGGTGGCGCTGGTATTGCTCCGGCGCCAGCGAGCGCAGGCTTCAGCCGCCGGTTGGAGTGGTGGCGGTGGGCTGAGGCCCACCCTGCGGCGATCTCGGCCTGGCTAGAACTCCAGCTCTTGCGCGGCGCAGAGGTAGTCGATCATTGGCGCCACGCACCGGAAGCTTTCGATCGCCCAGGGCAACAGCTCGGATGAGCAGGCGAAGTCGTCGCCGAAGTTCTCGCCGGCGGCGAAGTCCTTGCGCTTTAGATCCTCGATCAGCTCGTGCTGCGGATCGAAGCCGCGCGGCGGCCGGCTCAGCGACTCCCCCCAGAAACTCATCCGCCCGCTGAAGACCTTGCCCCGGGTGGCGCGCTTCCAGGCTTCCGGGTTGTCGGCGAGGAAGCCGCGGATGTTTTTCAGCGTGTCCGGCTCCGGATGCCACATACCGCCGCCGGCGAAGCAGTCGCCCGGCTCGATGTGCAGGTAGAAGGACGGCGCCGGGATTTCATGCCGGCGCGCGTGGAAGAACCGCGAGCCCTGCCAGGTCTTGTACGGAAGTTTATTGTTGGAGAAGCGCGTGTCGCGGTGGATGCGGAACAGCGAGCCGCCGTTCCTGCGAGCGTCGGCACGGTAGTGCGGGCTGACCTTCGCCAGTGGCGCGGCCATGTCGGCGATCAGCGCCAGGAACGGTTCGCGCACGTGGCGCTCGTAGTCGGCCTTGTGCGCGGCGAACCACTCGCGGCTGTTGTTGCGGCCTAGCGAGCGCAGGAAACGAAAGGTGGCGGGAGTGAAGTAGGCGTTGGGCATTCGCCCATTATCGGCGATTACAGGATCGGGGGCCTGCCAAAAGCAGGCGCCGAACCCTAGCCCGGCGCGAGAACCGGCGAGGGCGCCAGCTCATGGCCCCAGGCCTCGAGCTGGTCGAGCAGCGCGGTTTTCTCCGGTCGCTCCCGCCGGAGGGCGGCGATGCGTGCGAAGTAGTCGTCCAGCGTGCGCGCCGTGAGCGGGGTGGGGCGGGTCAGGCGCGCCTGGCGGAAGGCGTCCCAGCGAGCCTGCTCTTCGGTGTCCAATGACTGCGGCCAGTTGCGGGCGCGGTAGCGGAACAGCAGTTCCGGATAGCGCGGGTCGCGGAAGGGAAAGCTCCGTTGCCCCAGCTGCTCCGGCGGTGTGGCGCGGACCTCGGCCAGCAGGCGCTTGTCGGCATCCGGCAGGAAACCGCCATAGAGGGCGAGCTCCGGATCGTCCGGCGCCGCCACCTCGGCGGCACGGGCGAACACGCGGCGCAGCTTGTCCGCCAGATCCTCCGCGGCACGCAGCTGGGCGTGGTGGCGCAGGCAACGATCCAGGTCGAGCTTGAGCCGGCTGTGATCCACGTCGCGCAGCACGGACAGCGGCGCCAGTGCGGGTGCCCGATTGGCTCGCACGGTACGCAGCGGGATGCGCTCGATCCCCTCGGGCAGATCCGCCCGCGCAGTGAAAATGCGGTCGGCGATGTCGTCCTCGTCCAGCGCGAGCCAGGTCGCCGGATCGGTATCCAGATCGTAGACGATCACTTCGCCGGCGCGCGACGGATGAGGCGCCAGCGGGGCGATCACTGCCAGGCAATGCCGGCTGGCCGGGTAGCGCGAGGACACGTGCACCATCGGCGTCATGCCGGCCACGTCGAGCAGGCCGAACACCTTCTGCTTGCGGCGCAGCTCGAAATGCCAGTCCCAAAGCCGTGGCTGGCGCACACGGATCAGCCGCGCCAGGTCGATCAACGCGAACACGTCCGACAGCGCGTCGTGTGCGCGCTCCTGCCTGAGATGGTTGGCTGCGGCCAGGTGTTCGAGTTTGAAGCTGGGCGTGCCGTCCTCGCGCATCGGCCAGGCGATGCCCTCGGGCCGCAGTGCCTGGCACATGCGCACCAGGTCGATCAGGTCCCAGCGCGAATTGCCGTTCTCCCATTCGCGCCCGTACGGCTCGAAGAAGTTGCGGTACAGCAGTTGCCGGGTGAACTCGTCGTCGAAGCGCAGCGAGTTGTAGCCCACGCCGCAGGTACCGGGCGCGGCCAGCTGCTCGTGTACGCGGGCGGCGAATTCGGCTTCGGACACACCCTCGCGCTCGGCCTGTTGCGGCGTGATGCCGGTGATCAGGCAGGCGTCCGGGTCCGGCGCGATGTCGCGCGGCGGACGCGCGAAGAACATCCCCGGCTCGCCGACGATCTCAAGCTCCGTGGTAGTGCGGATGCCCGCGAACTGCGACGGCCGGTCGCGGCGCGTGTCCGCGCCGAAGGTCTCGTAGTCATGCCAGAGAAAAGTCTGCATGGGTCGATCATCGCATGGCCGGCGGCCGCGGGCGGGCGCCTGCGCTAGACTGCGCGCTCCAAGGAGGATGCATGAGCCACGCGAACGACGACAATCTGATCTGGATCGATCTGGAGATGACCGGTCTGGATACGGACAACGATTCCATCCTCGAGATCGCCACCATCGTGACCGACAGGGATCTGAACGTGCTGGCCGAAGGGCCGGTCTTCGCGATCCGCCACGAGATCGACCGGCTGGAAGCGATGGACAGCTGGAACCGCAACCAGCACAGCAAGTCGGGCCTGTGGCAGCAAGTGCTCGATTCGACCACCGACCACGCCCAGGCCGAGCAGGTCACGCTGGAATTCCTGAAGACCTGGACGCCGGCCGGCAAGTCGCCGATGTGCGGCAATTCCATCTGCCAGGACAGGCGTTTCCTGCACCGGCAGATGCCGCGGCTGGAACGGCATTTCCACTATCGCAACCTGGACGTGTCCACGCTCAAGGAGCTTTCGCGGCGCTGGTCGCCGGCGATCGCACGCGGCCTCAGCAAGGAATCGGCGCATACGGCGCTTTCCGATATCCGCGATTCGATCGACGAACTGCGCTACTACCGCCTGCACATGGGCGCACTGGGCGGGCAGGACTAGGGATTGCCGATGTTCGAGGATCCCTTCGCCACCGTGCTCGATTGCGCCGGCCGCCGGCTGGTGCTCGACCGCCCGCGCGTGGTCGGCATTCTCAACGTGACGCCCGATTCGTTTTCCGACGGCGGCGCTTTCGCCGATGCCGGCGTTGCCGTGGCACACGGCCTGGCAATGGCGGAGCAGGGCGCCGACATGCTCGACGTGGGCGGCGAGTCGACCCGACCCGGCGCCTCCGAGGTGCCGGTGGAAGAAGAACTGCGCCGCGTGATCCCGGTGATCGAACAGCTGGCCGCGCGCACGATGCTGCCGATCGCCGTCGACACGTCCAAGCCGGAGGTGATGCGGGCCGCGGTCGCCGCCGGCGCCGGCATGGTCAACGACGTCTACGCGTTGCGCCGCGAGGGTGCGCTGGAGGCCGTCGCCGAGCTGCGTGTGCCGGTGTGCCTC
>Ga0157372_10008836_pt1 | contig 10702 bp, 8 predicted proteins | sample C55metaG_FD_115307 | JGI IMG/M metagenome (GOLD analysis project Ga0157372, IMG submission 115307) | Corn rhizosphere microbial communities from Kellogg Biological Station, Michigan, USA - C5-5 metaG | ecosystem: Host-associated > Plants > Roots > Rhizosphere > Soil | place: USA: Michigan...
CAGGGCTGGACGGATGCTATCCGCAAAATTTATCCTACCGAAGTGATTTATACCTTTTTCGATTATTTCCGCGATGCCTACGGCCGTAACGCCGGTTTACGGATCGATCATTTTTTACTGAGCCCTCACCTGGAAAAACGTCTGGTAGCTGCAGGTGTAAACCGGGATGTACGAGGCTGGGAAAAAACAAGCGATCACGCACCGGTTTGGATTGAACTGAAGGATGATGAATGAGTTTAAGAATTGAAGACTTACGAAGTTTTTAAAACTTCGTAAGTCTGGTTCAAAAACTTGTTGCGCTTACCTCCGCATACCAATGTTTTCGTGCACCCATTTGGCCTCTTCTTCCGGAGTTACTTTATCAATGGTACTGTTTACCCTGCTAAAAGTAGCCCCGGGGAAATCATAAGGTTTGCTATCGTCAAAAAACGGACCGACAACGCCAAGCATCCACCCGTTTTTAGCAGCCCAGTGGGGTGGGTTTACACAGTATTTAAACACCTCGTAGTGGATAAAATTGTTTCTGCCGTCAAAATCAATGGTAACCCGTTTAATATGTTCAATTTCGTCGGGGCAGGCATCCAATTCGGTAGGGAACTCCAGCCATTGGGCCAGTGAGCTTTCCGCTCCTTTAATAAGCGTAAGGTATGCCTCCGGGAACAAGTGTAATTCCTCAAGTTCTTTTAAATACAAAAAGGTGTCGTAGCGGGTAAGCAGGTTTTTGGCAAAGGGCAAAACATCTTCGGCGGTTAAACCTGCAGCCGCTTCCGCCTTTTTATAAAGCGGTAAAATCCTTGCTGATCGCTCCAATTCAAGTTTCTTCTTTTTCTTCTTAACATCAAATAACCTGAAAGCCGCAAATGCTATAATAAAAACTATAATGGTAATTACAATAAGCGTGATTAGATCCATAATGCAATGAATGTAAGCTTTTATGCATACAAATATCAAATTTATCGTATTACCAAAGTAAAATCGACACTTAACGTTTTAACCAGCGCCGGAGTAGTTGCAGTTAAGGCCCTGTTATTCTTATTGATAGCGCTATTCATGTCGCCATCCTTTAGGTTGTAACTTTACTCCCGACTTCTTCCATAGCCGGGATTTTTAATGATTTGCCTTGTGCTAAAAGCTCAGAAGTAATAGCTCGTGTATAGGTTTTGATCTCGTTCTGGAATTCGGTAACCGAAGCTCCTGAGCGGATCTCTTCGAGGCGTTTCTCCCAAGTACCTGTAAGTTCGGCCTGGGCTATCTGCTGGTTTTTTACTACTTCATAAACAGCAATGCCGGTAGGGGTGGGCACCAGGTTTTTCTTTTCCCTGATAATGTAATTGCGTTTTAGCAGGGTTTCAATAATGGCCGCCCTTGTTGCCGGCGTTCCGAGGCCGCTGTCTTTCATGGCATACCGCAGCTCTTCGTCGTCAATCTCTTTGCCTGCTGTTTCCAATGCTTTAAGCAGGGTGGCTTCGTTGTATAGTGGCCGGGGTTTGGTTTGTTTTTCGAGCAGGGCTTTGGCTGTTATCGGGAGGTTTTCGCCCTGAGTTACTTTAGGCAGCGTTGCGTTCTCTTCGTCCTTTTTGTCGTCTTCCTTGTCGTTAAATACAGAACGCCAGCCGGCAGTATGGATCACCGTTCCGCTGGCGTTGAATTTAGCGCCCGATTGCACCACAATTTTTGTGACTTCCTTAATACAATCCTGATGAAATGCTTCGAGCATACGGCCGGCCACCATGTCGTAAACAGCTTGCTGATCAGGCGAAAGCTGGTGCGGGTTTTCGCCGGTAGTAAGCACGGCGTGGTGATCTGTTACTTTTTTTGCATTTACACTTCGTTTGTTAAGCGTAGCGCTGCCCAACGCAATGGCTTGTTTGCCAAACAGCGGATGTTGTTCCAGCTTTTCAATCAGTGCAGGCACGCCTGCAAAAACATCGTCGCCTATATAGCGGCTGCCGGTACGGGGATAGGTAACCAGTTTGTTTTCGTAAAGGTTTTGGAGGATGGTAAGGGTTTGATCGGCGGTGAAACCTTTGCGTTTGTTGGCTTCCTGCTGCAGACTGCTCAGGTCGTGCAGCAAAGGAGGTGGTTCTTTACGTGGTTTTGCTTCTACCTGTAAAATATGACCGCCCTGCGGAAAGCCGCCTTCAATATCCTGTACCTTGTCAAGCACGGCCTGTGCTTCATCTTTTGTTTTATAATTTTCGGCAGATATCGCTTTAAATACCTGCCCGTCTTTATCGGGGTGAATGCTTACCTGGTAAAATGTTTCGGGTACGAAGTTTTTGTTTTCCAGGTACCGAGAACAGATCATGGCAAGGGTGGGGGTTTGCACCCGGCCTAATGAAAGTACCGCGCCACGGATCCCCGATGAAAGACTAAGTGCCTGCGTGGCGTTCATACCTACCAGCCAGTCCGACTGGGAACGGCAATGGGCCGAATTGAACAGTGTATCATAATCGCTGCCGGGCTTCAGGTTACGGAAGCCCTCTTTGATAGCCTCATCAGTTTGCGATGAGATCCAGAGCCTTTTAAAAGGCTTTTTGCATTTTAAGTAATAGTAAATATAGCGAAAGATGAGTTCCCCTTCGCGACCGGCATCCGTTGCTACAATGATCTCAGTGGATTCATCAAATAGCTTTTGAATGGTATCCAGTTGTTTTTTTACTGATGGATCATCCACCAAACCATCCTTGGTTTTTACTTTACGAATAGAGAGCTTAAACTTTTGAGGCAGCATCGGCAGGTGCTGAACGCTCCAGCCGTAATAACCATACTCCTGCGGGGCGGCAAGCTGCAGCAGGTGACCGAAAGCCCAGGTAAAGGTGAAACCTTTGCCTCCTATATAGCCATCCTTTTTGGTCGTCGCCCCAAATACTTTGGCAATTTCCCTGGCTACAGATGGTTTTTCGGCTATAATTACTTTCATAAATCCTGCTCTCTCTTGCACCGGTTTTTACCGGTACTTACTAATACGGGCTTCGAAAGTATGAATTTAGCAAGGGCTGTGCAAGGTTTGTTGGTAACATTGTACCCACGGTATATCCAGCTACAGGTTAACTACCATTGGTAGTTGCCATCAATTCTTTATCAACCCCTGCAATGATCTCCTTAAATAAGGGCTCTGCGTTGGTGTAGCCTTCAAGTAATTTAAACTGGTTTTTTGCCCGGGTCAAATTGTGCCCTTCGTATTGTGCACCATAGTAAACGTCATTATTTAAAAAGTCGGTTAAGAAACGGAGAGCCTGCATGTAGATCATCAGCTTACCCGAAAAAATGAAATATTGCTTTTCGGCTTCGGTAAGGATACTTCCCATTTCGCTCATGTATCCTTTATATATAGCCTTGAAAAAGTCTGTTCGGATGATGATCTTATCCAAATCTTTCTCCTCCTCATTAGCAGGTGAAAGATAAGTGCGCATCATATCGCCAACATCACTTAAGTAATAGCCGGGCATCACCGTATCCAAGTCAACAAGACAAAGCGCGTTTTGCTCCTTATCAAACAATACATTGTTTATTTTGGTATCGTGATGGATCACACGCGGCTTAATCTCCTTATTTGCGGTAAACTGGTTGTAGGTGTGCAGAATTTCGATATAGCCGCGGGCTTTCTCTATTTCCCAGGCTGCCTGTTTTAGTTTTTCTTCGGTCGCTGTTTGCAGGGCCTGCTCAAATTGCTCCGATCGTAATTTTAGGTTATGGAAATCGGTAAGCGTATATTTAAGTTTGCCGGTATCAAAATGATCTAACAGCCGGGTAAAGCGGCCAAATTGTACCGCGGCACTATAAGCTTCTTTGGTATCCTGCAAAAAGTTTACCGTATGCGACCCTTCGATAAAGGGAAACAGCCGGTAAAATTTACCGTCGGCAGCTTGAATGATCGATTTTCCTGTTTGGCTTTTTAACGGTGCTACAAAAAGATAACCGGGATTGGTTTCATCGAGGTATTGTTTGATCAGCGCCAGGTTGTTGTCGATATACTCGGGATGTTTAAAAACCGAATTGTTGATTTGTTGAAGGATATATGCCTGGTTAACACCACTTATTTTATACGTATGGTTTATCAAACCCGAGCCAAACGGCCGGATATCATATTTAGAAACGTTTAATCCAAAATTTATAAGGATATCATTAAACATATTATGGGTATTAACTCATCAAACATAGCTAATTGAAAAGTGATAGCCATGCGCAAACGTTTGAGTGTTTTTTGTTCGGATTTATTTTTTGTTTTCAACCAGTTGCGATTCAATGATAACCTTGTAAAAGGCGCTTGGCTCGTTGCTTTCGGTGTCCTGATGATGCAGCAGGTCCATCAGTATATCGGTTGCTTTTTGTCCTTGCAAATAAGGGAATTGTTCAACCGAAGCAGCCGGAATATTCTCCATATAATTGATGAGCGGTAAATTGGCATAGCTTACAAACTCAAGATCTTTATTGATCCTGATGTTTAATTTGCTGGCATATTTAATGGCAAAAAGCGCTACATAATCGTTAAAAGTTACTATTGCGGTTGGTTTGCGTTTGCTGGCCAATAATTCATCCAATGCTTTTCTGGTGCCCTCTTCAGTCAAGTCGCACGAAACGATAAGCGAAGGGTCGTACTTAAGCCTGTTTTTAGTCATGGCTTTAATATAGCCTTCTTTGCGTTCGCCGGTAGCCACCATGGTTTGCGGCCCGTTGATCATACCTATTGCACGGTGACCTTTTTTTAGCAGATAGCTTACTGCTTCAATAGTGCCTATTTCCATATTACAGGCTACATAATGGATATTAGGGATTGCCGGGATCCTGTCGAAATAAACCACGGGGATATTGTATTTCTTTAAGTTTTCGAAATGCTGATAGGAGGAAGTATTTTTTCCTACAGATACGAGCAGTCCGTCAACCCGGTGGTTTTTCATTTTTTCAACCAGTTGCTTTTCTTTTTGCTCATCATCGTGTGATTGCGCTAACAATACCGTGTAATTCTTTTTATAAGCCGTATCTTCAATAGCACTGATGGCGGCAGAGAAAAAAGCTTCGGAAAGTTCAGGTAAAATTACCCCTATCGTATGCGTTTTACCCTTTTGTAAAAAGATAGCTGTTTGATTAGGCTCGTAATTTAACTCGCCGGCCAGCTTTTTAACTTTTGCCCTTGTAGTTAATCCTATGCTTGGGTGGTCATGCAAGGCCCTTGAAACTGTGGACACCGAGATACCTAATATTTGCGCTATCTCTTTTATAGTAGTTGGCTTTGTTTGCATTAATGGTGGGCTAACGTTATTCTTATAGTTAAAGTTAAGCGATTATTATCAAATTACAGCTGTTTTGTGCCTGATTGCAAACGTTTGCGTTGGGTTTTGTGGTGTTGGCCAGTTTAGTTTAACGGTGATTTTAATGTTTGCAGCGCTGCATAGTTAATTATTGGTTTTATTATTTATATAAAGTTGGTTGTGCTTATCTGCGATAAATATTTTAACTGAAACAGTCTGTTAGCAAGTACATTTATCTGTACTTTTTAAAACCGGAGTAATATGACCGGGACTTTTGATAAATGCTGATTTTTCAAATAATGCCAGTTATGGGATAATTGTGACCATTTTTCAAACGTTTGCGTTGAAATAGAAACATTTATTTCTTTATTAAAGGCACTAATGCAAGTACATTTATGAACCGATACTCGTGTTATCATCCAAAAATGAAGAAAACCATTATAATTTGCCTTTCGCTATTGTTTATTGTAGTAAGCAGCAGGTTTGCTATTGCACAGAATGCACATATTGACACTTCAAAATTGCGCCACACTATCCCGCTTGGCGGCAATGCCTGGGTAAGCGCGCCTGATACTATTACTGATGGAGGTTTAATCGGCCTGAAAAGTCCAAAATCAACTGTTAATATTTATTTCAGGCTTAGCGTTCCGCAGGATATTCAGCTTGCACTGGTAGCGCGTGCTCCGCAAGGCAATAGTACATTACAATTATCAACAGGGAAAAACACGTTCGTTAAAAAACTAAGCAACACCACATTTGATACCATAAGTGTTGGAAAGGTGCATGTTACCGGCCCGGGCTATCTCAAAGTAAGTTTAAAAGGCATCAGTAAAATCGGGGCTGTTTATGCGGATGTATCTGACCTTGTAGTTACCCTGCAAAAGCCGGATAACGATATTGCTTATGTTACGAAAGGCAGTTCATTCCATTTTGGCAGGAGGGGGCCTTCTGTGCATTTGCGTTATCCTGTTGCGGCAGATAAAGAAAATAAGGTAAAATGGTTTTATAACGAGATCATCGTACCCAAAGGGCAGGATGTGATAGGTTCATACTTTATGGCCGATGGTTTTGGTGAAGGATATTTTGGTATGCAGGTAAATTCAGCAACCGAACGCCGCGTACTATTTTCTGTATGGAGCCCTTTTAATACCGAAGACCCTAAAAATATCCCCGATAGTATGCGTATTAAACTGGTAAAAAGCGGCAGTAATGTACATATCGGCGAATTTGGTAACGAGGGATCGGGTGGACAAAGCTATATGCGCTTCCCCTGGAAAGCCGGGCAAGCTTACGCCTTTTTGCTTAGCGCCGAGCCTGATAATACAAAACATACAACTACGTATACTGCATACTTTAAAGATGTTACTGCTGATAAATGGTTTTTAATAGCCAGTTTCACGCGCCCGCAAAAAGCTACTTACTTAACGCATTTGTATTCGTTTGTCGAGAACTTTGAACCCGAAAATGGTGATAAGATCCGCAAGGCTTATTTTACTAACCAGTGGATAGGTGACAGCGAAAACAACTGGCAAGAGCTTACTCATGCTATTTATACCGGCGATGCTACAGCTAATGCCAACTATCGTAAGGATTATGGAGGAGGAAAAGAAGGTGATAAGTTCTTCCTTCAAAACGGAGGTTTCTTTAACAATTACGTACCGCTTAAAACTCCATACGATCGCAACGCAACAAAGCAAAAGCCTGTAATTGATTTTGAAAAACTCCCTAATAAATAAGCCCCAAAAACCTCAATATTATATATGGAAAGAAGACAATTTTTGAAAACCAGCGCGATTGCGGCAGCCGGTTTTAGCATTTTACCGTCAGGAAGGCTGTTTGCATCGGCACCTGCGAAAGTCCGTTTAGGTTACATAGGCGTAGGTGCCCGCGGCATGAGCCATATTGCCGAAGGTTTGCTTCGCGATGATGTGGAGATCGTTGCCATTTGTGATACACAGGAAAGCTCACTGAAGATTTGCCGCGAATACATCGCCAAAAAAGGCCATGCACCCGTAAAGGAATACACCGGCGGACTGGATGCCTACAAAAAACTGCTCGACCATAAAGATATCGATGCGGTAATTATTGCCACACCATGGCAGTTTCATCACCCACAGGCTATTGACGCTATGAAAGCCGGAAAGTATGTAGGCTGTGAGGTAATTGCCGGTCTTACGGTTGAAGACCACTGGGATATCGTTAACACTTCAGAAAAAACAGGCATCCCATACATGACGCTGGAAAACGTTTGTTATCGTCGTGACGTGATGGCAGCCTTGAACATGGTACGCCAGGACCTGTTTGGTGAAATCATTCATTTGGAAGGCGGATATCAGCATAATTTAAGAGGAGTATTATTCAATAATGGTAAGCAATATTATGGCGGTGGTGTTGAGTTTGGCCCTAAAGCCCTGAGCGAAGCCCAATGGCGCACGCAGTTCAATATCGATGTGGATGGCGATATTTACCCAACCCACGGTGCCGGTCCGTGTATGCATTATGCCAATATCAATGCTGGCAACCGTTTTACGAACCTGGTATCATTTAGCACCAAAGCAAAGGGTTTGGCAGCATACGTAGAAGAATTATCGCCCGGTCACCCGAACGCTAAGATCCATTACAAGAACGGCGATGTTACTACCACTATGATCAACTGTGCCAATGGCGAAACAGTGATGCTAAGCCATGATACGCACCTTCCCCGCCCATATTCGTTAGGTTTCCGCGTACAGGGTACTAAAGGTTTGTGGATGGATGTAAACAAAAGTGTTTATATCGACCATAAATCAAAAGAAGATGATTCATGGGACCCGGCAAAAGAATGGTTTGATAAATATGACCACCCGCTTTGGAAAAAATACGAAAAGTTTGCCGAAGGTGCAGGTCACGGCGGTATGGACTGGTTTGTATTTAACGCTTTCATAGAGTCGGTTAAGCAAAAACGCCAGACACCTATTGATGTTTATGATTCTGTTACCATGAGTGTGATTACACCTTTATCAACAAAGTCATTAAAAGAGGGTAATGCGAGTGTCGCGTTTCCTGATTTTACAAAAGGTAAATGGAAAGAGCGTAAAAACACTTTCGCGCTCGATGACAGCGGCTTTTAATTATAATTATCGTTTATATTTTTTGCATGTTTTGTGTAAAGCCCGGCCAAAAGCCGGGCTTTACTTTTTTAAAACGATCATAGCTGCCCTTGGCTCCGGCACAGCGATAGCTTTTTAGTGTAACTCGTGTTTTTTTATTTAATTGATTATAAGTAGTTTATATGTAAATATTGAATGTATGTTAACTCTGTTAACCCCCTTGCCGGCCTAAGCCAACGGCTATGAGCAACAGCCGAGTGGTGACCGATATTGCAGTGGATTAATTTTGTAAATGTTAGTCCAACCAACTCATAATCAAATTCTTCAAGCCTTAATCCTCCAAATACGCAGAATCCATAAAATTAACGTTTAAATCATCCGGTTTGCAACCCGCTTAATGCCACAAAAGCTTTCAGGAATCAAGCTTTATCACTGCAAAATACTTTGAATCAAACGTTTGCGTAAGCCTGTTTTCACCCAAAGCAAACGTTTGCGCTGTGTTTGGAGGGGCGATTTTTTGTTTTCAAAATCCTGTATCTCTAATTTCCAATATTCAAAAACAAGGCTAAATCACAACAAAAAACTAACAATTAATTAATACTAACACCCACCACGTATGATTAAAATTTACTCAAACCCCAATCAGGGCTTCAGCAAACACATTTATTTAAGGAGGCAGATCAATGGCCTTTTTAAGTTGATGTGCTGTTGCCTGCTACTATTATTGCCGGTACTTGCCAACGCGCAAACAACAATCAGCGGTAGCGTAAAAGATAAGGACGGTCCTGTAATTGGGGCTACCGTTACCCAAAAAGGTGTAAAAAATACCACTACAACTGATGTTAACGGTAAGTTTAAGATTACATTAAAGGGCAATTCAACAATATTGGTTGTTTCTTATGTAGGGTATAAACCACAGGAAGTATCAATTAACGGTTCCTCAGACGTTACTGTCACTTTACAGGAGGACCTTAATAAACTGAACGAAGTAGTGGTAGTAGGTTACGGTACCGTTAAAAAAGGCAATATAACAGGTTCGGTTAGCTCTATTAAAAGTGATGACCTTACACTTGGTGGTACTACCACTAATATCGGTCAGGCCATTCAGGGTAAAGCTGCCGGTGTTCAGGTGCAACAAACCAGTTTTGCACCTGGTTCAGGCATTAATATCACTGTAAGGGGTGGCAACTCTATCAATACTTCTACCTCTCCTTTATATGTAGTTGACGGTTTTATCAGCGATAATGGCAACCAGGTTAACCCTAATGACGTCGAAGATATCCAGGTATTAAAGGATGCTTCTGCAACAGCCATTTATGGAGCAAGGGGCGGTAACGGCGTTGTTTTGATCACCACCAAAAAAGGAAAAAACGGCAAGGTTTCTTTGGATGCCGATATATCAGGCGGTACGCAATATCTAAGGTATAAGCCGGATCTGTTAACCGGGCAGCAGTATACTGATATTCAGAATGCTACAGCTATTGAAGATGGTAAACCACAGCCGTACCCGTCAAGTTTCCAGGTGGCCAACACCAATTGGTTAAAGCTTGCAACCCGCAACGCAACAGTTCAAAATCAAAGCATCAGTTTAAGTTCAGGTGATCAGAATTCAAAGATCTATGTTGCTGGTAATCATATTAAACAGGTTGGTGTGTTGCAACATACCGGTTTTGAAAGATATACTGCAAGGATAGGAGCTGAGAAAACAATGAATGAAAACCTGAAGATCAGCGCTAATTTTTATGGTGCCAGCTCAAGCTCAACATTGCAATCGTACTCCGGCGATATAACCGCGCCATTATTTAGTTTATTGACTGCACCACCAAACGTAAAACCATATAATGCCGATGGTACTTATAATTATTACGTTACCCAGGGTACAAAGACTAACGCTTTGGCCGGCCTTTTGGAACCAACAAACAATAGCGGCAATAAATTGATTAACGCCAATATCGGCTTAGACTATAAAATAATTAATGGCTTAACTTATCATCTTACGGCCGGTACCGAATACACTCAAACTACAGCAGGCCAGTACCTGCCTACTACTACCATAGCAGGCGCCAAGCAGGGTGGTGTTGCCAGTGAGCAAACATCATCAGCCTTCAGATGGATAGTTGAAAATTACTTTACCTATAAGTTCAACATTGCTAAGGATCATGACTTCACTGTTTTATTAGGCACATCAAATCAAAAAGATGTTACCGAAGGGTTAAGTGCCGGTGCTAAAGGCTTCTCAACCGATGCATTCTTATACTACAACCTTGGTGCCGGATCATTGGTAAATGGTTATGGCAGCAGTAAGGCAGAGGCTATGTTGACCTCATATTTTACAAGGTTTAATTATGCATATAAGGATAA
>Ga0157372_10008837_pt1 | contig 10701 bp, 7 predicted proteins | sample C55metaG_FD_115307 | JGI IMG/M metagenome (GOLD analysis project Ga0157372, IMG submission 115307) | Corn rhizosphere microbial communities from Kellogg Biological Station, Michigan, USA - C5-5 metaG | ecosystem: Host-associated > Plants > Roots > Rhizosphere > Soil | place: USA: Michigan...
GGCGAGCGAGCCACCGATGAGCGCAGGCACGATGCTGGCGCACAAGAACCAGAAAACTTGCTTCACGAATTCCTCCGCAATAAAGACGCAGGTACGAGCAGATTAGATGCCCTCGGGGAGCTGAGCCGGCGATTAAAGAACGGCCATTTTAAGCAGAACCCCCGCGCTTCGCAAGCACACCGTTCTCTGCGGCCCTCTGCGTATCTCTGCGATCTCTGTGTTAAAAGACCGGTCGACGCAGAGATCGCAGAGATACGCAGAGGGCCGCAGAGAAGACGACACCGCCCGAATTGAAGAATACCGGAGTTTCGGATTATCCTGAAAAACCATGCCTGTTGCAGTTCGCGTCGAAGCGGTATCAAAGCAATACCGGATCTATGACCGGCCCGCGGATCGACTCAAAGAAACGCTAACCCGCGGCCGGTGGAAGGCTCATCGCGAGTTCTGGGCGCTCAAAGATATAACTTTCGAGGTCGAATCCGGCACCACGACGGGCATCATTGGACCAAACGGTTCCGGCAAATCCACGCTTCTGCAAATCATCACGGGAACACTCGAGCCCACGCACGGCTCTGTTTCGCTGGAAGGCCGCGTCGCCGCCCTGCTGGAGCTCGGAGCCGGATTCAATCCGGAGTTCACGGGCATCGAAAACATCTTCATGAACACTGCGTTAATGGGTCTTTCGAAGAGTGAAACCGAAAGTTTACTTCCCGAGATCGCAAGCTTCGCGGAGATCGGAGACTTCATCTACCAGCCGCTCAAGACCTATTCGAGCGGCATGTACATCCGGCTCGCATTCGCAGCCGCAATCGCAGTCTCACCTCAGCTACTGATCATCGACGAAGCACTCGCCGTCGGCGACGCCGTGTTTCAACACCGCTGCACGCGTCGCATCAAGCAGATGCAGGAAAACGGGACCACGATTCTCTTCGTTTCACACGATCCGGGCGCGGTTCGCGCGCTTTGCTCGCGCGCAATCCTTTTGAACGGCGGCCGCATGGAGGCTGACGGCGCGCCCAGCGAAGTGCTGAACCGCTATCAGAAGATCATCATGGCGCGCGAAACGGCTTACGCTGAAATCTCTGCGCCAACGCCGCCAGCCGATGAAGTACTGACACTCGACGACGCAGCACACTTCGACGCGCCTCGTTATACCTTCCGTCACGGCAACGGCGACGCCGAAGTCATGAAAGTCGAATTACTCGATACGTCGAGGCAGAGAGTTGAGATAGTTGAGACAGGGGAACAACTGTTTCTGCGCATGTATGTCGTGTTTCACAAAGCAGTCGAGGAGCCGGTATTTGGTTTTTTGATTCGCAACCGTCATGGCATTCATTTGTACGGCACCAACACGGATATCCAGCACGCCGGTATTGGACCAGTCGCGCCCGGCGAGGTCGTCGAGGCAAGCTTCTCGTTCAACTGCTGGCTCGCGCCTGACAACTACTCGATCGCCGTCGCCGTGCACAGCGTCGATGCGATCAGCTTCGATTGGCTCGATGGTGCGCTATTCTTTCAGACCGTAAGCGCGAGTCCGATGGAAGGTGTCGCAAATCTCGACGGCACCGCCACAACTAGAAAGCTTTCGTCCACTAGCGATACTCTCTGCGTAACCTCTGCGTCCTCTGCGCCTCCGCGGTGAAAGCACATTAACCGCAGAGGCGCAGAGGACGCAGAGGTTACGCAGAGTTAGACCGGATAATGATTATGAATGCCGCGAGCACTGAGCTGGACGTCGATCAGTTGATGAGCGTCATCAGGGAGGCTGCCTCAAAAAAGCATCCCAACTTCGATGCCGGCGCCAACCACGACGCGATTCCCGACGTCTTGCTGCATCATTTCCCACTAAAGAAGCAGCGCGAGCCGTTATCTCTCTCGCCGGAGTTCATGTTTCACGGCAACGAGACTTACCACGTCAACGACCTGCTGAAGTACCACGATCGTGATTTCGTGAGATACGCGTATCGCGCGATCCTCAAACGCGAGCCGGACGAAGCCGGGTTTCTTCACAACCTCGGTCTCCTTCAAAGCGGGGCCTTCAACAAGATCGACATTCTTGCGAGCTTGCGGTATTCGGATGAGGGCGAGGCCAACGGCGTTACGATCAACGGCTTACGATTTCCGGCGACGATTCGCACTCTGGAACGAATTCCAGTCCTTGGTTACCTGCTTCAACTTCTGCTGGCGTTTGTCCGATTACCATCGATGATTCGAAGCCAGAGACAGTTTCAGGGATACATCGTGGCCCAACAGTTAGCCATCGCCGACTACGTTAATGAAATCAACGACTATGTTAACGAGCGACAGCTTGCCGATCAGAGAGATCTCCAGGAACGCGCGGATCGCGCAAACCTGATCAATCAGGTGCAAGCGCTCGAGGCTGCGGTGAATGAAAGGATCACGCCACTGATTCACAGTGAACAACAAAGGTTGGGAGACGCTGAAACGCTGCTCTTACACGTGGAAGATCGCGTCAAAACTCTCTCGCAAACACTGGTGCGAACTCGTCAACAGGTCAGCGAGTTGGCGAGCGACGTAAGAACCGCGGAACGAAATCTTCCAGTCGACGGCGCGCGCGTGCGCGAGGATCAAACCAGTCATGATCTTTCTGAGTGGGACGATCTCTACGCCGCTTTTGAAGAAGAATTTCGCGGCAGTCCTGAGGAGGTCGAAGAGCGTCTGAAATATTATCTGCCGTTCCTTCAGGAATTAAATGCCGGCAGCAGGATCCTCGATCTCGGCAGCGGTCGTGGTGACTGGCTTCACCTCCTGCGCAAAGAAGGTTTCAAGCCACACGCAATCGAAGTCAACGAAGTTTTCGCAGAGCGCTCGCGCAACGAGGGTTTCGACGTCACGCACGGCGACGTGATGGTCTACCTGGGCCAACAGCCTGACGACAGTCTCGATCTCGTAACAGCTTTTCATTGGATCGAACAAATGAATGCCGGCAAACTCTTTCGCCTGCTGGACGAGATCAAACGCACGCTCAAGCCGGGTGGCAAAATGTTTATCGAAACGCCAAGCCCGGAAAACATCGTCGTCGCCGCGTGCAATTTCTACGCTGATCCGACTCATCACAAACCTGTCAATCCGCACACGCTCATGTTTGTCTTGCGCCAAAAAGGTTTCGTCGAGCTGGGCCTACAGTTTCTTCACCCGATTGACGACGGCCCCTTCCGCGAATGCGAAGGCTCCGAGCAGTTGAACTTGTGGTTTTACGGGCCGAGGGATTATTCGGTGATCGCGCGCAAGCCGTGGTAGGAGATCGTAACTTGCCCCGAATCGCACTGCTGACACCAACTCTTAGTACAGCCGACGCCATCAGTAACGACATCTCCGGCATGCACGAAGTGCTGAAGAAGAGCGGATACGATGCGCGTCTGTTCGCAAATGAAAACCTTACCAGCCACGACGTTTCACCAGCAGGAAAAATCAAAGACTTCCTCGTACGCCCGACCGATATTTTGATCTATCACTACTCGATGGGCTGGAACATCGGGCTCAGACTGCTTCAGGAACTCAAGTGCCGAAAGGTTCTCAAATACCACAACATCACACCGCCGGAATTCTTCGTTGGCTTCAGCACTGACTACGAACACGTATGCCGGTCGGGCCGGCAACAGATTAAAGACATCGCGCGTGCAAATTGCGACCTTTATCTTTCTGACTCTGAATACAACTCGCAGGAGTTGATTCAAGAGGGCGCCGAGAGCTCCAGGTGTTTCGTGGTGGCTCCGTTCCATCACATCGATCACCTCGAGAAAATCGCGCCTGATACACAGGTGTTCGATCAGTTTGTAACTCACGACATCAACATTCTGATGGTCGGGCGAGTGGCGCCAAACAAAGGTCATGCTTCTCTGATCGAGGCGCTCGCAACTTACCGTCGCGAGTACAACCGGTATGCGCGACTATTTTTTGTCGGCAAGGAAGCAGTGCAACTCTCAGGTTATTCGCTATCGCTCAGGCAATTGGCGGAGGACCTCGCGATCGGCAACTCAGTGATCTTTACAGGCGCGATCCCTGATGCACAGCTCAAGGCCTATTACCTTGCTGCGGACTTCTTCATGTTGACCAGCCATCACGAGGGTTTTTGCGTACCGCTGGTCGAGGCGATGGCGCTGAAGGTGCCGATAATCGCATGTGAGTCTTCGGCCATTCCTGCAACGGTGGGTAAAGCGGGGCTGGTGTGGAAAGAACGTAATCCTTACCTGCTGGCGGAGTCGATCAACTACCTTGACCAGAATGAACACGTTGCCGCTGAGCTCGCCTTGATGGGACGTAAAAGATACGAGCAGTTCTTCAGCAACGAACGCATCGCGGAGACTTTTGTTGGCGCTTTGAGGCAGGGCGGGTTGATATGAACAAGATCGCGATCGTCGTTCAGCGTTGTCATGAAACCGTGGTCGGGGGCTCTGAGTCCCTCGCGTGGCACTATGCGATGTTGCTGAAGAACGATTATGACGTCGACATCCTTACTACTACCGCAATCGACATTCGTGATTGGGCCAATGCTCTGCCCGAAGGTGTCGAAACGCGTGACGGCGTATCGATCCACCGCTTTGCGGTAACGATTGGCCGGATCCCGCATTGGGGCAAGCTGTTCAAAAAGCTCGGCAACGATTTTGGTCGTAACCTCAAAACTGAAGAAGGTACGGGCAAGCGTTCGCGTCGTCTGCCGTGGAGCATCGCGCTTCAGGAGGAGTTCATCAGAACTCAGGGACCGTACTCCGAACGGCTGCTTCAGTTTCTGCGGGAGCGACAGTCTGATTACAAAGCGATCATCTTCACGACGTATCTTTATCCGACGAGCTATTTCGGAATTTTTCAGGTTCCTAAACACACCGCGCTGCTGGCGCCCACGCTGCACGATGAGATGACTGCTTACCTTTCGGCGTTTAAGTACGCTGCTCATCGAGCGCGATCGATCGTGTGGTTAACTAAAGCTGAGCAGGCGGTGGGCGTAAAGCTTTGGGGCGAGCTGCCGGGGCAGGTCGTTGCGATGAGTCTCGACACTGACAGCCGCGAACCGGCGCAGCTTCAAAATCCATATTTGATTTATTGCGGGCGCGTGGATCCGAACAAAGGCTGTATAGAACTTTTCAACTACTTCATCGAGTACAAGAAGCAGCATCCGTCAAATCTTCGACTCCTGATCACGGGTAAAGATGATATGCCTGTGCCGCCACATCCAGACATTGACTTTCGCGGGTTTGTGGATGACGAGAAAAAGCTTCAGTTGATGGCGGGCGCGAAGATGTTTGTGATGCCTTCGGGGAATGAGAGCTTCAGTATCGTGACGCTCGAGGCAATGGCGCAGCGCGCACCGGTGCTGGCGAGCGGAGTGAGTGAAGTGCTTGTGGACCACGTGAATACGAGCGGCGCCGGCCGGGTGTATGGGGATTATGAGACTTTCGCGGCGGCGCTGAGTGAGTTGTTGCACGACGACCGCAAGCTCGCGGTGATGGGCGAACTCGGAAGAGATTACGTCCTCGCGCGCTTCACCCGCGAGCGCGTCCGCGAGGCTTTACTGGACGCCGTCAGATCTGGACATGATTTACAGGATTTTCAGGATTAGTAGGATTGAATCTTGTCAATCCTGAAAAATCCTTTAATCATGTCAAACTTTTTCCGCGATCAGCAAAACGTTCTTTCCAATGGGAGGCGTTACACTCGATTCCAAGGCTCTTGCTACCGGCACAACTCGCTGATCGTAAAACCGCACAGCGCCGGGTTCCATGTTGTTTGACTGGAGCACCTTGTACTTGACCCACCACGGCAGCACGCCAAGCAGATCAAAATATCTCGACGCAATCACTTTAAACCCGGACGCAACACACTTCTTCTCGAGCTCCGTTCGCGTGTATCGTCGAAAGTGATTGATTTGCCGGTCATAGCTTCCGTGCAACCAGCGCAACGCCGGCACGAATATAAAAATCCTTCCACCCACATCGAGCGTCTTGTTGATCACATTCAACTCGTGAACGTCATCGGCAATGTGCTCGAGCACGTTGACGTAGATGATCGAATCGGGCCGGTCCGTCGATCGAATCCGCTCGGCAACGTTCTCGAAAACGTCGTTATATGTCTTCACATTTTGCGCCGGGCGCAACTCTTCCACGCGCCGGAAAAGCTGTTGATACATCGCCGTCGACGGCTCCACGAGCGACAACGATTCCAGGCGCCGCTCTAACAACAACTCCGAGAACGAACCGCTGCCTGCTCCGACTTCGACGACTCTCGCGCCGAGATGCGGTTCGAAGATCGACAGTATCCAACGATGGTAATTGACGGCAAAAGACATCGCTTCGAGGTCTTTGCCGGCGTAACCATGCTTCTCAGACATTTGTGTCTACTATTTGCCGCGCGCTGGATATGCGCTGCTCCGGAAGTTCGCGGTAGGCGGACGACAGTGGACAGAACAAGTTGAACCTGAAGATGAGCCACAACGCCAGCAGCCCATCCTTGACGCCGATCTTCTTTCCCTCTTCATACGTGCGGCCGTAATAACTGATCGGCACTTCGTAAATCGGACAACCGAGCTTCGCGACCTTCGCCGTCGCTTCGACTTCAAAACCGAAGCCGCTCGAAACGATCACCATGTTGCGGATGATATCGCCGCGAAAGGCTTTGTAACCGGTTTCGATGTCGGTCATGTTCAGGTTTGTGAAGAGGTTTGAAGTGAAGGTGAGAAACTTATTCGCCACGTAGTGATAGAAATACAAAACTCGCGTCGCGCGCCGCACCAAAAAGCGAGAACCAAAACAAACATCAGCGTGACCTTCGAGGATGGGCCTGATCACGAGAGGAATCTCTTCAGGGTCGTACTCAAGGTCTGCGTCCTGGACGATGACGATGTCGCCCTGAGTAAGTGAAAACCCCAGGCGGAGCGCCGCTGTCTTGCCTGAATTTTTGTTCTGTTGCGCGAGGCGAACACGCGGATCGGCCTCGCTCAGCTCGCGCGCGACGTCCGCGCTGCGATCCGTTGAACAATCGTCGACAATAATGACTTCCAGCAGGTGTGGCACAGACAGAAGCTTACGCACGACCTCCGCGAGTGAGGCTTCCTCGTTGTAGACAGGTATGACGACCGAAAGGCAGTCGGCGTACTCGGGCTTCACAGTAGACATAAATTACTAATCTGTTGGTTTTTCTCTGCGGTCCTCTGTGTATCTCTGCGTCCTCTGCGTTGAAAGTGCCGTTAAACGCCGAGAACGCAGAGATACGCAGAGTACCGCAGAGAAAGACTAATTAACATAGCCAAAGCGTTTTCGGTACTCGACCGAGTAGAGAAAGTCGAAGATTAGCTGGCGATAATCGCCGGTCGCGTTCAGTGTCTTTAAACGATCCTCATATTCCCAGCCTTCCGGATCCCTGGCGAGGTTCGCGAAAAACTGCATCAGCACAAACGCGTGATTTCGAAAAGCGCTGACGGTTTGCGGATCGTCGACAATCGCTCGCACGACTTGCGCACGCGTCTTTTGTTTTGATTCGAGAGCTGATACGAGATCGCTGCGATTGCCGGACAACTTCTTCACGAATGCAGCATCAGTAAGACCATCGTAAATCGACCTGAACTCTGATCTTTGGACGAACTCGGCGACGAGCAGGTCTTTTTTCGTTTCCTGCTCGGCGGCCGACAAGCTGAAGATCGCATCATGATCTCTAATGAACTCCTCGCGGCGGGGAGGTCTTCCCAGCGTCGCCAGGTATAGACGCAAAACAAAACCACCTCTCTCGCGAAACTCGGACGAGTCCAAAAACTCGAAGCATACACTCACGCGACCCGTGTTTTTGTTGATCGGACGCGGGTAGTTACTGAGCCATGTTGACCACGACTTCAAGCCTGGCGCGTCAGGCTCACGTCGCAAGATATCCAAATACATCTGCCGAATGAAAAACTTCGGGTCTTCAAGGTTTTTGAATCCTCGCGGTTCGTCGATGAACAAGCGACAGACATTACCGCTGATCCCATGGTCATTGATCCATTGCTTAACGTTATTCTCATACTGCGGATCTTCCACCTCATACAAACCAAAGTTCGCAGGAAGGCTACCACTGTAACCGTTCAACGTCGGCACGTTTTTCATGATCGACACGTACATCGCATCGAGTTGATATTCCAATTGCGGGTGAAGCGTTGGCGGGTCCAGGCCGACGTAAAACGACGAACAGTTGTCAGGCAACGACTGCGCAAGGCGGTTCAAATATCGATTCTCAGCGCTGATTGAAAATCCGCCCGAACCCTCCTTGTGCGCAAACTGCTCCTCGATTCCAAAGGCCGTGAACACAAAGAGCACGGCGAACAAAACTCTCGAGTGTATTCGTCGTGAAATTCTATCGATGAGGAATGCAAATGCGATCGACATCGGGAGCGCGAGCACCAGTGCATAACGTGCGACGGCACGGACCACCTGCCCGCCAGGAACGTAAGCGTAAACAAACTGCCACGGGCTGAAGTCGTTCCAGTATCGCAGTCCAAGTAAGTAAACCAGACACGTCGCAATGATTAATTGTGAAAGGAGTAGAAGATTGGTTTCTGATACCGCGGAGAATTCTCTGCGGCCCTTTGCGTATCTCTGCGGTCTCTGCGTTGGATCTGTTTTTAACGCAGAGAGCGCAGAGATACGCAGAGGGCCGCAGAGATACGTCAAGGCGAACATAACCAACGCCAACCACGCAAGTGTCGGAATCAAACCGATGCCGATATGAGTTTCGGCACTAATCGATTGATCGGCATTGAGAGTAGAAGTGAGCGTTCCCCACAAGTAGTTTCGATGGCCCATCATCAGGAACGACCAGCCCACCGGGATCAGAACCAGCGTCTCTTTGTATGAACGAGCGCCGGCTGATTTGAAGATCGGCAGGTAAGCCAACACAAAAGGAATCAACGCGACTAACAAAAGCGCGACGCCGCCGGCCATCGCAAGCCAGAATCTTTTCACGACATCGAAAACCAAATTTCTTGTCTGCGTGAACAGCAGAGTCACAATCAGAAACAGCGTCGACCAGAAGAGAAAGAACCAGCCGGGATAAAAACCGGTCAGCAACTGGAGTGCGACCGAGAGCGACGACAGAGCGATAAGTGCAAACGCTTGTTTTTGCGTGAGCGTCTCTCGTTTCTGAACCAGCAGAACGATGCCGATCATCGCGAGTGGCAGAAACCAGATCGGTTGTAACTGCGAGTGCCCCAACTGCATGAGCTTCGGACTGTTGAACGCAAAGAACGCGGCGCCTGCAATCGAGGCGAACAAGTTAAAACGAAGGACTTTGCTGAGCAGCACGAAACAGACGAGATAGTTCAGGAAGTTGAAAAAAATGATCGTGAATTCGGCCGCCTCGAAGATCCCCAGCCCAACTGTCCGCAGCGCCGAGTAAACGATTCCATAACCGAGCACCAGGTCGGCGTAACCAATCGCTCCCTCGACCGGGTAGAACATTGCGGGCGAGCGCCAACTCGCTAAACCCTGGAACACGCGGTACCAGTGTTCCATAAGATAGGCGACGAGCCTCGCATCGCCGCGGTCTCCGGGAAACGTATCGAAATTCGAGGCGAATTGCGGGATATGAAACTGCCAGAGGCACAGAAGCCCAACCGCGATGACGAGAAGAATCTGAACCGTGGACCGTTTCCGGGCGTCTAAAGGTGACATGGGGCTTATGAACCCATTGTAAAGGAGCAGGGGCAGTGAGCAGGAGCAGGAAATTCATTTGGTCCTGCTCCTGCTCACTGCCCCTGTTCCCTGCCATCGGTCAGTATGACCATTGCGTTGACTAGCGAGAGAACAGGTCGTTATAATCAGCCACGCTTGGGAATAGCGTAGTCCTGAGCGACAGTCGCCCCAAGGTAAAACCTGCGCCTCACAATTTTTACCGTCGATTCACGTTCAAGGAGCCGGAAATGAAGTTATTCGCGATAGTCGTTACGATTGTGATCGCAGCCAATGTTGTTTTGGCCCAGAGCCCCCCGACGCTGCGCATCCAAACTGAGGATCCTAACCTTCCCTCCGAGTTATTTTACGGGAACATCAAAGTCAAGCCGTTGAGGTTGCGTCCGGGTACGAACCAGGTGCTGACCTTTGACGACAACGACTATTTTGTATTTCAGCAGTACGTCGATTTCCTCCTTCGCATGCCGGACAGCGGGGGATTCAACGACTGGCTGAACGTCCTGAACAACTGCGGGCCTGCCAAAGGTGGACTCGGATCCGATCCCTCCTGCGACCGCGTCCAGGTGTCGTCCGGATTTTTCCGTTCGACTGAATTCACCGACAACGGCTACTGGATCTATCGTTTCTATCACGGCACGCTCGGCGGGAGGCCGCTGCTGGCGCAATGGAAGCCTGACCTGAGACGGTTGACTGGTAACCAGACGGCGCAGCAGTTGGAGGCCAGTAGAGCAGCCTTTATTGCTGACTTTATGGGTCGTACGGCGTTCACGAATATCTACGGTGGACTTACCGATGCCGCCCACGCTACGCAATTCATTACGAAACTTGAAGAGAAAGCGGGTGTTACTCTGCCGGCGTCAGCCACGACGCTACCGGGTCAGCCACCGCAATTTACTCGCCAGGAACTGATTAACAAGATGGCCACCGGCCAGTTTACGGCAGGTCAAACACTACGCGCGTTTATCGAGCAAAAAGTCGTGTTCGATGCGTTCTTCTTCAAAGCGTTCGTGGCGATGCAGTACTTCGGCTA